>JAAUXU010104388.1_pt1 | contig 11643 bp, 17 predicted proteins | sample 7278151 | NCBI WGS metagenome assembly JAAUXU01 (sample SAMN14350113, study PRJNA611818) | marine sediment metagenome | isolation source: surface marine sediment (1.8m) | place: French Polynesia: Moorea | collected 2018-08 | reverse complement strand
GCTGTAGAGAGAGAGAGCATGCATGATAACAGTGACCAAAGTCAGACCTGGCCTAGTCTGCCACAGCGAGATCGATGGCTTGTAGGCCAACCGACACCCCCACCACGACGACGACAGCCAGCGTGGCGATTAAAGATCTGCCTTGATCCGGCGATTTCAACGTTGACGCCGACGTGGACGGCGCTGACGTTGCCGGACCGAACGTGACTGACTGACGTACGCCCTTTGAAAGACTTTTCCTCCCCCTTTTTACTTGGTGGGGGTCGCTATCGCCTCCACTCAAGGCCGGTCTTTCCGCCCTTCCGTCTGTCCGTCCGTCCCCCTGTCCGTCCGTCTACAGAGAGTCCTCTTCTTCCTTCGCCAACCTATCCTTGTTCCCTATGTAGCACTCCTTCTAGCCTCTCTGGCTCTCTCGGTGCGTACGAACGTACGTACACACCTCTCCATGCACGTGAAGTGAGTAATAGTAGCACAAGGAGTATGTGTCGTCTTGTGGCCCCTATACAAGACTGCAGCTAAAGTACTGAACGTGATCTGTTCGCCAGGAGGTGGAAGCTAAACATACAAGATTTTCTCTCTCTAGAAGGTTTTCCGCACAATGTTTGCTCATCTTATCATTTCTAGTAACTCTGTGCCCAGAGCTGTGTCATGAGTAGCTCAATCAGAATATCGATTGCCCTGCTATGTTTCCGTACCTGTTTAACTTGGCAGAGAAGGAAAAAGTGCCAGCCAGCCTTTGTCTGCATAGAATACATAAATCTACTTATAAAAGCTTGCCACGTGAAAAGAATTCTTGCGATCAAGCTGTTCTTGAAGGGAGGGGAGGAAAGAGCTCCCAAAATTCTTCTCCAAAAGAATGGAGAGGAAGAGGAGGAGAAAACTTTCAGGTTTCTTGGTAATTTTTCTAGCGGGGGCTGGAGAAATATATTCTTCTTTCTGCATCTCCAGACAGGCCTAAAACTTCTTCAAGGCGGGTGGGGAGTTTTCGGGGCGGAAATTGGAGAAAGCAAATCAGCGACAAAGTTTTTTTTTTCGTCCTCACCCTCCCGGTTGTGCGCACTCCAGATGTGTTGAGATGTCATCGCCAGTATTTCCATTTTCTTCATCTTCTTCTTCCTGCTCCTCTAGGCCGCCTGGTCGAGTGAGCAGCGGCAGCAGCACCACCTCGTCGCGTCACCAACGACATCATCATCACCTTCACCATGCCAACACGGCGGCCGCGGCCGCCGCCACCTCCAGCGACGACGACGACATCGATCCAGAGCTCAGGGAGGGCATCAACAACATCATGTGAGACACACATACGGAGAATCGAAGGCACTAATGTGTCAGACGTCATCTCCAATCCTCTTCTTTCTCTTCCCCCCCCCCTTCATGCTTTTCGCTCTCTCTCTCTCTCGCATGCAGGAAGCTCCGCGACGAGTACGACAAGTTGGAGGGAGCCCTCCGCAAGCTCGGCGTCGACCCTGAGAGAGTTGTTCACCCCCACGACGAGGGCGACGACGAGGGCGACGTCGACGAGGAGGACGACGACGACGAGGACGAAGAAGACTCTCTCCGTAGGCGTCAACAACAGCTCGACCGAGAACTCATGGCCGAGCTCGACCCACTGCAGCCCAGGACCATGGACAGGCACCATCTCGGCATCTTAGAAGAGGTAGGAGAAAACATTACAAGGACAGAACACATCCCCACCTTTCTTTCTGAACTTCACCGAGAGCTGCTGCACCAACCGCACTGTCCAAAATGTTGCCCTCTGGACATGTTTGGCCTCCCTCACTAGCGAGAGAGACAGCGGCGGCATGCCAAACAGTCCGGGTCACCCCTCTCAGCGGGTGACCCGGAGAAAGGCTTGTACTGGGAACTGTGGCAAATTTATCATGTGCCAGTCGTAGGGAGTGGCTCAGCCTTTGGCCGTTGCTCCGGACGTTGTTTGTGTTGGTGAATGGTGAGCAGCGCCATTTGCCCGGAGAGTTGCTTGTAGCGTGGAGCCCCGACTCAAGGCCGGCCTTTTTTGAGTGACTGTTGCAGGCAGGCAGGATTACTAGCACCAACTTAACTGAATGTGGCAGGTTAGGAGTTTGGACATATTGCCATTGTCTTCAAACTTCTCCCCGTTGGGAGAGTTTGCCACAGTACACATGTCACAAACTACGTAGTACTATATCACGTCGCAGGAAGAGCTAGAGTAGGACAGTGAAAGCAATGGGAACCACCTTTTCAACCACCACAGCAATCTTCTTGAGTGCGTAGGACATTACGTATGTATGGATGCGTGCGTGCGTGCGTGCGTACGTGCGTGTGGACGTGCGTGCGTGCGTGCGTGCGTGCGCGGGCACACAGTCACCCCTCCGAAAAAGATACGGCCAGATCCGTTTTTAAGCTCTCTATAGTTGCGTTGGGCTGGAACGCTTCGTTGCACCCGGAGATCTTCAGTTGTGTACAGAACTCGGAGAAAATAGTCATTTTAGCTGCCGCAAACTTGAATCTGGACCAAAGTTGAGAAGTCAGGCAACTTGGTTGGTGCACAGAGGTAAGGGCAGTCGCAAGTTTCATGCGGAAGCAGCATTAGATTGGGTAGACGTACGTGAATTGCAACCTCCCTCCTCCCCCCCATTGGCGATGGCCTCGGATATGCTGGAGCAAGTAAGTTTGAGCATGTCATCGTCGCTGAAATGGCACAGCAATGTCAGCGAGCCTCTTTCGAACGCTCAAGCCGAGTCCCAGCAGCTTTCTGGCGGACTTCAGTCCGGCCTCAAGGTGGTGGCCTCGAGGAACTCCCTTTGTGCACCTCGCCTTCTGGATGCTTAAAGCATCCAGAGCCAGCGCATTCGCTCTCCCTCAACGCCGAGATGAGCGTCTGTTGGCAATTGGCAGCCTTCATCATAGATTGCATCAACTTCAATTCCATTGCTCCCGACCTGGACATTGCGTCCCAAGGCGTGACTGATCCTCCTCTGCTGGCCCGTCTGGAGTTGGTCTCAGGGGCTAAGAGTACCTTGCACGTTTAGTGGACCTGGATGACCAGACCAATGGTATCCGTGATGGGACTCGGCCAATGGCATCGTCATCATCATCTATTTTGGTCTGCCAGCTGACTCTGAGGTTCCATGCCAAGCCTCTCTCTCTCTCTCTACCCATCATTACCAGGTCGTAGGCCGCTTCAGGCCAAGTGCTGAAGCCTGCGAAGTTGACCTTGGGCAAGGAGTCCGCAAGTGCATGCCTGCTCTTGCATCGGGGGCACGCAGAGATGTCATAACAATGAAGCAGGTTAACTTTCTTCTTAACGTCGAGTTCGGGGTGGGGTTGGAGTAAGCGGTGCCAATTTTGCCTTTCTTTGATTGACCTGGCTACTCTCGTGCTGCTTCATGGGTGCACAAGTTTGTGAGGTAGCAGACATTTGCTACATAGCGCCAAATGTCCAACAGTTTGCAGCAAGATACAAATGATGCTCACGAGTTCAATAAGTTGGCAGGTGCTGAAACGTAATGCTCGTTTGTCAAGCCTCCCTCTATGACGTTGGGACAGGAGTTAAAGCTTTTCAACCTGTGCAAACTTAACTGAAGGAGGATCGAAGGATGAGTGTACGATTTGAGCTTAATACTAAGTAGATGCAAATCCCTTGTCCATTCTCTGCTGCAAGATGGAGATGTCCATCTTCCATTCCGACCAGTTCCGTCGGAATGGCCTTGGATGCGGCTGTCGTCATCCTACTGGCGGCAAAAACTCTTCATGGCCATTGTTCTTTGGACCCAAACTCTGTTGGTTGTCCTTTTCGTGAGCTGAAGAGAGCAACATAAGGCCGGAGAAGAATGTTGGTGCTCCTGGGGAAGAATCCCTTCTTGTCAAATTGTCGTTTTTTAATCTCCCCGGATCTAGCCTTAATGGATGTGCAAAGTGATCCTAGAAAAACTACTTTCACTGAAGAAGCCACACTGAGAATGGAAAATTAATAAAAGTGGGCCCCCAGAAGTGCCTAGAGGTTCTTCAATTTGGCCATCATGCAGGCTGCCTGCAAAGTTCCATCTGAACCACCAGAGTGTGTGGATACATCCATGCTATGTGCTTTGTATGTCTTGAAGGTGTAAACTTTGTCTGTACAGACGACGTCTTTCTTTCGGGGTGTTTGGACTGATTTGGAAGCCAAACTTGACATGATGGTAGAGCCCTCACTTCCAGGCACATTATGCAGGACTTCAAACACACACACTTGACGTCAACAATGAGAAAGTCCCGGGGACGGCGTCTATTGAGGAAATATGTCTTACGCAGCAAAATTGGATTATGACGGGGTGGGTTAAAGTTTACCCCTGAGCCCGTCGGCTCAGTCAAGGCTACTGCTCGTTGGGGTGGGGAGCGCGGTCCGCCAGAGACGAGGCTCCGCCCAAGGGGCTGTTGCACTAAGAAGGGTCTGGTCCCTGAGGAGACGGACAGGCAGACTCATTGATCTTCCTCATCACCGCTGTCACTAGGCAGAATTGTTACATAGTCCGTGTGGAGACCACAGCCACGTGTTGCACTCATGGGAGAGCAGATTTTTTGCAGCAAGTGCACCTCCAACATAACCAGAGCTAACATTGCGGTTGCAATGCTCTCTGTTGATCTGGCCATAGCTTTGGCTTTTCTTTTCTCCTTCCTGCTCTCCACGGGCACGTTGCTGCCTCCGTCTTCTCCTCGTCGTCGCTGGCGAAGTAGTCGTCGCCGCTGACATCCCCCACCCCCCCGTAGGACACCCATCTGTTGTCGTTGGTCGCTGGGACGAGGGGCTGTTGCGTCTGCCGCCAGCAATGAAGCAAGAATACCAAATGCAGTCATCCTTCTCCCCCCCTGAGCGCGTCTCAATCCATCTCCTCAAGTGCGAACACATGCGACGGCTGTGGCGAATTCGTGCAACTGCTGGTGTGCCAATGACATCCTGGTTGCTTCTGCCGCTGCTCCTGGCCCATCCTGGCCCATCCTGGCCCATCCACACATTGGCTGCAACAAGCACAAGAACAAGTTGAGAGAGCTCCGAGCATCCTGGTCCAGCCCAGCTGGGGGGAGGGGGAAAAGAGAGCGTTAATCATGGTGAGACAACCCAGGCAGGAGTCCTGGAGAGACTCTGTGTCTGGTGGAGCTGGATGCCAAATGAAAAGGAAGGTCTTCTTTTTCATCCTTCTCTCGCTTCTCTGCCCTGCCCATTTAGATTCCTTCCGACCCAAGAATGATGCCTGCTCCTCAGCCTTCCTTTAGGTGGCGATAGTTTCTTCTCCCCAAAGCTTTACTGCTCTCTGTCCGTGGGTCGATCGGCCCTTGCTGGCCTAATACGCGATGAATGCCATCATCTGTGATTTCCTTCAGTCTAATAGACTCATGCACGACCAACAGCTTCCATCCTTTGGCCTTATCTTGTCTGTGTGGCTCGAATGAAAGGATGGGTCTTTCGACGGGCTTCCGTGATGGATGAGGTCACTTCTCCATGTGGACGTCCAAGGCGCTGCCGGTGCTGCGGGGGAGGATGAGGATGTGGTCCGAGCTGGGGGAGACATTCTCATTCTCCACGACAGAGACAGAAAAAAATTAGCGTCGATCTGTGACGCTTCATTTGGGGACGTCCCCTGCTGTGCGACGTCTCTCAGGGTGACGCTTTCTCTTCCTCCTCCTCCTCCTCCTCCTGCTGCTGCTCTCTCTCTCTCTCTGTCTTTTGCCCCCACTCTCTTGGCCTCCGTCGTCGCCTCCGTCGCCGTCTTCGCCTCCTCACTCAGTCCCAGGAGAGCGGCCATAACCACAACGTCCATCGAGAGGAAGAAGAAAAAAAAGAGACATCCGTGACGCCGCCAGCCGGTGCTGCTGCTGGTGGTGGTGGCGGTGGCGGCGGCGGTGGTGATGGTGCCGCTGGTGATGTAGCCGCCGCCGCTGCTGCTGGTGAAAAAGAAATGTGTGATTGCCATCACCATGAATGATGTGCGGACAGTGGGACCTAAGACAAGCTTAACAACTGCGACGGCAGCCACGAGGAGGAGCTGGAGCTGAATTCTTTTCCTTCACAGAAGAAGCCTCTGTAAGAGAAAACGGCGGCCCTTTGTAGCCAGAACAACGGCGCTTGCATCTTCTCCACTTAACAAAGGCAGTCATAAATTGCGAGCCAGAGCAGAGTGTGCCATTTGCCTTTCTAAGTGCAAAAGAAAGCCTTTTTGTCTTCAACCTCAACTTCCATCTTTGTGCATATTTTGTGTCACAATTTGCTCTGTCCCAAATGCACGAGGACTCAGCGTCCCAGTCCACTTTGTCTTCGTTAGATTCTTGAATCCTCGTCCTGAGCTGAGGGGAAACTAATGTCTTCAATTACCTCCAGGCCAATCCTCCTTAATTCCCTCTTTAAATGAGGCGGAAAATACTTTTGAGCCTCTATTCCTCGGAGAATGACTCTCACACCCTGGCCCGGCCCTGGCTCGGCCCTGGCCCGGCCCTGGGTCCGGCCCTAGGCCTGGCCCTAGGCCCGGCACAAGGCCCCGGACTGTGCTTAAACCAGAGATTTCTTCGCAGAAAGAAAAGTTTTCTTTTCATGAACAAACTCGTTTACTGAGATCGATAGGACTTTAATGATGGCTATTACCGGAAGCAGACGAAAGGAGTTTCGCGCGTGCCAACGCAGATACATTTGGCAGAAAGTCAATGAAAATGGAAAGAAAAACTTTCTGGCTGGAGGCCGGACCAAGGAAAAAAGAGCAGAGGCGAGCATAGCATTAACTTTTTTTGATGCATCAATCTGCTGCCGCTGATGCGGCGAGGTGATTGACACTGCCGCAAAAGTCGCTGGGTGGGGCGTGGCAGAAGGGGGCGCTTGGCATCGTCGACGTCGTCATGATCATCGACAACTGGCGTTGATTCATTTGGTACGCTGCTGTCGTCGCCATCGTCTCCGCCCTTGCCAATGGCACACTCACTTCTTTCTAATAATCGTAACTCTGCAGCTGCAGTATATCTCTTTTTTTTCTCTCTCTCTCACTCCTTCTACTTCTTGCTGCTCCCCAGCAAGTTGAGGAGACTGTGACAGCCAGCAGAAAAACACTTTCCTTTTCAAGAAGGAGAAAAAACGGAGAAGTCTTGGTGCTCCTTATGAATGTTAACAGCCTTCTTAAACGTGTCCTAAGATAGCTGCCACGTCGATATTCCCCTCCTTTTCGTCATCACAAGAAATGTTGCGTCACATTTTCATATCTCCAATATCCTCCACTTACTCCAAAGTGTATATGAGTTGTTGGGAATGAATGAAGGATGAAATTGCTTCCCAATGATTTTCCTCCCCCCGCGGAGTCTCTTTCCCCCTCGACCTTTTCTACTCACGCCCTTTTCCTTCCCATTCCGACGAGTAGGGGGGGGAGGAAATGGCATCGAGGCTGACAGCACTGGAATGGAGGCAAAATAGTGAGGGAGAGAGGGAGGGAGGGGAAGAGTCGCAGATCGACCTAAAGCTCTCTCATTATAGCCTTTATATATATAATATATATACTCTCTCTCGCTCGCTCTCCTCTCGGGTGGATGCGAATGAGAACGCAGGAAGCGGCCGCAATGGCAGAAAGCAATGTTGACTCGGACAGGAAATGAAGATTTCATTGCCATGGGCTGGTCAAAAAAAAAAGGTGATGTTGCAGGTCGATGAGAGTCTTCTGAGCGCTTCCTCAGACGTGGAGTTGTGCGGAGTCGGCGGTGGTCAGGCGCTGCAGCCGCTGCAGCAGGCGCAGCCGCCGTCGTACCCTTGGGTGCAGATGGCCCTTCCGGGAGGCGGAATCGTCTCGGTGCCGCTGGAGCGTGACTGTTCTCCGGACAGTTCAGCGGCGGCGGCGGCCTCGGCGGGTCCGTCTTCGTCGCTGACGGTGTCTGCCGGAGAGCCAGTAACTCATTTCAACCTGGACCAGCTGCTGGAGATCGTACAAAGCTTCCAGCTGGACACCACGCTGGCGGCGCACGAAGACGGAGAAGCGGCCAAGCAGCTCAACATGGTGCTGGCGGCAGCAAATGCCGCGGACGCCAGTCAGGTACTTACGTACATATCAGCAGGGTTGGGATCAGTTACACTTTACAAAAAAAAAAAAAAAAGAATGACGCTAAGCTTGGAGGATACGCCAAGTCTAAGCTCTGGCGCACCAAGTTGACAGCAAGAGGGCCTATCTATGTAGATGGCTGCGTTGAGAGCAGCCTGCCTGCCTGCCTGCCTGCCTGCCTGCGTACTTACGCACGTACGTGTACGTAGTCTGAGCCTTCTTGATGATGGGAAGAGCATCGTCGTCTCTTTTAACGTCACTCTCGTTTCTCCCCACTCACCCGCTCAGACCGAGTCCCGCGCGCTGGAAGGCTGTGATGTGGTCACCCGATGTGATAGCGTTCGTTCGCCGACGACCAGTGCAAAGTCAGAGCAGCAGCAGAGGCAGCAAGAGCAGCAGCAGCCAGCTCGTGAGACCCATTCTTGCCCGAGCTCTCCAACAGAGACGGACTGTAGCTCGGGCTTCTCCACGCTCAGGAAGAGGAGCGTCACGCTTACAGAGAAGGTAGAAGAAGAGTATATCATTACCATTTTGATGGAGAAAAGAGAGAGGAAGGGGGGAAATGTAAGAACCTTATGCATATGTACATATGCAGACCATTAAGTATGACCAGGTCGACTGAGACTTGGCAACAGCTCTCATTGTCACTCAGGACACTGGCAGCCGCCGCCGCCCGCCATAGCAGCCTAACTGTACTCGGGTGACTTGCACAAGGCGACCCACCCACTCACCTCCTTCAAAGTGTTCTGTTCTTGCACTTCAGCAATCACTTCTCTTCTTCCTCTTACTCTTCATCCTCTATTCACGACCGCATGGTCTTTCCTACTGGCAACGACAAAGATCTTGATCTCGTGCAGCTCTTGATCCAGCCGCTAAACTGTGTCCTCGTTACAGATACGCACAAGTCGCGATGGCAGCAAGACTCAGGTTGTGCGCCAGTACGGCTGCAACACCTCCTCGGCCAAGGAGCCCTCGCAGAATGTCTCCTTCCAGCAAAACTCCTTCGTCTACATCAACGGCAACAACAGCAAGGAGTCGGGTGGCGTCAGCGACGGCAACGGCAGTCAGTCATTTCCTTCATTGCTGCCCATTGCTAGTCCCACCGGCTCCATGCACCAGCAGCAACAGCTCCCACCCCATGCCTCGGATCTCCTGAGCGGCACACACGCCACGTTGCCTCGCTCGGCGGGCAGCGCAGCCACCACCGGTGCCGGCGAGAGCGTCAGCGCCGCCACCGGCTCGCTTCGAGCAGGAATGATGGATTTGGGCAAGTGCTCGAGTGCGTCGTCCTCCTACCGCGGCCACATCGTCAGGCTCAACTCCATCGAGCCCAACACTGTCATGTTCAGCACGCGGGACTACCCCATCCTGAGCGACATCACAGTGCCAGAGATCATTGACGAACTAGAGAAGCAGTTTGAAGCGAAATTGTGCGATCTCCAGGGCGTCCGTCTCGTGGCTAACAACGTCTACGTTTGCTTGAGTAGGAAGGACAGCCTGCTGCAACACTTGACTACGTACGGCTTCTACGTCCGTGGTGTGCCAGTCAAGGTTGTGGACATCACCAACGATTCAGTAGTGATCTGCCTTACCGGCGTGCCGCACTACATCACTGACGCAACAGTCACTATGCTGGTCAGCACCTTTGGCATTTCCATCGGCGAGGTGGAGCGTCGGTTCTACAAAGGTGTTGACACCGGTGAGCGGTTCGTTCGCCTTAAGCCGCGAGCCCATACGCAGGTCCCGGACTTTGTGACCGTCGGCGGCTGCAAGATATTAATTCGGGTGCTCAGTCAGGAGGAAGTCTGTCAGCCCTTCACGCTGCAGAGCGTCTCCACCACGGACGAGACGGCCACCGCGGCCGCCACATCCTCGGTGCTCGGTGGGAGGGAGGAGGTGGAAGAAGAGGCGAGGAGCACCTCCGTCACGGGGCTGTTTTCGTCTTCACTGGTCACCACGACAGCGACGTCATCCTTCATACCGTCAATAACTCCCACACTGTCTTCTTTTGGTAGCAGCAGCAACAACAACAATAACAACAGCAACAGCAACAGCAACGGGCCTAAGACGCGCGCCAAGCCAGGCCACTGCAACGGCACAGTCAATTCACCGCCTGCCTCGGCTGCATCGAAGGACATCCTATCATCAACGTGTACCGACATGCTGCCTCTCACCTCCTGCATCACTACCACTCGCACCGAGATGCTGTCGACCGGGGTCACGGGACTCTTGTCTGCCAGCAACCCCTCTGCGGCTTCTTCCGAGCTGACGTCGCCCAAGATCGCCAAATCATTTAGAAGCAGGCTGACGGGCGTGGTCATGACTGGCAAGCCCGAAGGTGACGACGACTTGGAGGCAGAGGACGAAGTGGACAACGACGGGCGTGACGAGCCCAACTCCAACACGTACGTGCCAGCTGAATCCTTGGACCTGCCTGCTTTGTCGCCGCCGCCTTATAAAGCCCCTTCATCTTCGGCGGGTAGCAGCAGCGGCGGTGGCAGCGGGACCGGCGGCGGCGTCAGCGGCAGCATCAGCGGCACGGCCGTCAACGGCAACAAGAGCAGTAGCAGCAAGACCGCGTCGTCATCCCGAGGCGGTAGCGGCCTGCTGAGTTCCTCTCTGCGTCGCTACAAGCAGCACTCCTCGAAGACCGACTCCAGCTCGTCACTGGCCGGCAAGAGCACCGAGGCGGTGCGGGACGGCGGCAACAACAACATCAGCAAGCGCTCGAGCGCAGTCGTGGCCTTCGAGGAGTCGCGCTCCGGCAAGAGCAAGACCGTGAACGGAATCCTCCGCAAAGGCAGCGCTCCCGGCCAGGACATAGTCGCATCCTCTGCCACCAGTGGGACGAACGCAGCTTCGACGGAGGAGAAGCCGAGAAAGTCACGCAAAGAGAAGCACCACCACAAGAGTTCCAAGGAGGACAAGGACAAAGATAAAGACAAGGGCGGCGGCGGTCGTGGTGGCGGCGGCGGCGGCGGCGGTGGCCGGAGCGGCAACAGCAGCACCAAGAACGGCGGCAGCGGCAGCAGCAACAACAAGCAGGCCGAGAAGCAGAAGGACCTGGCGCTCACCAGAGACTTGCCCTGGTGCGGATGCTGGGGAAACGGGTGTCTCTAGATCTAACCAGAAGTATTACGAACGCAAGCAAGTCTTGCCAGCAGCAGCAATAGAAGAAGAAAAGAGCGAAGGACTTTATTATTATCTTCGAAGATTTATCTACCCTCCTCTTCGTAACGAACACACAACTCTTCTTTCCTTTCGTTTTAACCCTTTTCTCGTCCCCCTCGCTCACTTAGGCGGTCGGAAGAAGAAGGATCTGAATCATGGTGCTACTGCATTTTCCCTGTCTCGCAAGCTATTTGTCTCTGCCCCCTCTGTACTCTTTTTTTCAACTCAGGCAGCTCGGTTGGCAGTCATTTTGTCTCCCCGATCGACAAAGAGCGAAACAGGCACAAGATGGATAACGTGGGGATATCGGGGAGAGCGACACAGACGGCAGGGACGACGATGACTAGGATTTCCCCCAACTGATTTCCTACGGATGAGCCTCGCTTTCCTCTCTGCAATTGCTTTCTGTCTCTGTGGGGGGGGGGGGGGGGGGGGGGGGGGGGGGGGG
>JAAUXU010053150.1_pt1 | contig 11648 bp, 12 predicted proteins | sample 7278151 | NCBI WGS metagenome assembly JAAUXU01 (sample SAMN14350113, study PRJNA611818) | marine sediment metagenome | isolation source: surface marine sediment (1.8m) | place: French Polynesia: Moorea | collected 2018-08 | reverse complement strand
CTGCTGCCCTGGCAATGATGGATACTATGTCTACAAGAACACCCCCCTGAATGATGTGCCAGCTCACATCTGCATACAGCCACAGGAGAAGTATCCTGTAAAGGTTATGGTGTGGGTGGCCATTTCAGAATGTGGAATTTCTGCTCCTTACTTCTGTCCTCGAAAAGTATCAGTTGATGGCAACAGGTGTCGCAATGAATGTATCAAAAGAAGACTTGTGCCCTTTCTTGACACCCACCATGCAGATGGAGATTATTACTTTTGGCCAGATCTTGCAAGAAGCCATTATGCAAAAGGTACTGTACAGCTTTACAAGGAGGAACACATTGCCTTTATTCCAGAAGCAGTGAACCCTCCTAATTGTCCTCAATTGCATCCAACTGAAGATTTTTGGGGGTGGTTGAAGGCAAAAGTTTATGAATGTGGGTGGGAGGCAAAATCAGTCTGTGCTTTGAAGCAAAGAATCAGGAAGAAGTTGGAAGAGTTCAAACCAGAAGACTGCCAAAGACTTTTGAGGAATGTCAAGTCTAACTTGAGAAAAGCAGCTGATCATGGTGTCCTGTCTCTGAACCATTGACAAATTTTGAATCTGCATGTCCATAGCTTTCATATGACATGTGCCAAATAAAATTCTGCTGGCTATGAGTGGAGCACCAACAATTTTAAACTTGTGCAAACTCTAAGTTTCCACCCATTATGTAACTACAATAAAGAAGTACCCAAAATGCGCGACATAAAATTATTTGAGCTCAATTATTGATTACGAGTAATGATGAGCAGTGTGGACTGATAAATGTCGAAAAGGACTTCAAGGGCTACCTGAACATGTTGGTTCTCCCCTCAAAGTCCCAGTTTTCAATAAATTTACCTCACACAAACGGCGGATTTTGTTGCCAGTCAAAATGTCACCTCCCATTGTGACACTGAGGTCTCACTGAAGTCAAGTGATCATGTTCTGGCTGCTATCACTGGTGCTGGCGTTAACGCAACCTGAAATGATATCTTTCTGTCCCTGTAGAAGGCCACGGAGAGCACAGTTATGACCACAGGGGGCAACAAGTATAAACTGTTTCACATGTCCAAAACCATTTTGGACATGCGGCCAAAGGGAACTGCCAATCAGCATCACTGGTGATCCCGAAGCAAGGGTTATGTGTAACTGGATCCTCTTTAACAATGATCTTGATGTCGCGCCTTTTTTTCGTCTAGAGGGAGCATAAACTAAAGAAAGATTTCTTCTTCCATTAGCTACGACTACTGGTACCAACCGTACCACAACGTGATGATCTCTAGCGAGTGGGGCGCCCCCAAGTCCTTCAAGACCGGTCTGGACATTGCCCACGTGGAGCAGGGCAACTACGGCACCCACCTGAACGTGTTCGACTGGAAGGAAGGAAAGATGATCCAGAAGGTCGATCTGGGCATGGAGGGCGTCATGCCGTTGGAGATCAGGTTCCTTCACGACCCTCTGGCCACCGAGGGCTACGTGGGCTGCGCGCTCTACGCCAATATCTTCCGGTGAGAGATCAGGAGCTGCTGTTGCTGCTCCTTCAGTCTTTGACAACCTTTATGTACACTATAATATGCATATGATCCTCACGTTTACCTTAAACTGGACCTCGGAATTTTAGTAGTTGAGTCATTTTCCCAATTTACGTAGATACAGTTTATTTCAACTCTTGCTTTTCCCCCGACTTTTTAATATCAAATTGTAATTTTATTACCTTGTTTTCCAAATTCCTGAAAATTTCATTCCCTGTGACGCTTTTGCATTGTCCACTTTTAAATTTACGGTCAACACGAAATTTCGCCGTGAATGGGGGATTTCAAGGTCCAATTTATAAAATTCTTCAAGTACATCTGCGCATGCATATTTGTCACAGGTTCTTCAAGACGGACGAGGGCACCTGGGCGGCGGAGAAGGTGATCGACGTGCCCTCCAAGAAGGTGGAGGGGTGGATCCTGCCTGACATGCCTGGAGTCATCACCGACATCCTGATATCCATGGACGACCGCTATCTCTACTTTTCCAACTGGGTGCACGGAGACATCCGCCAGTACGACATCACGGACACCGCCAAGCCTAAGCTGGTCGGGCAGTTGTTCCTGGGAGGATCCATCCTCAAAGACGGACCGGTGAAAGTCGTCGAGGACTCTGAACTCAAGGTAAGATTTGACGAGGTGACGTGCATGTAGCAGCTGGACCACCTTTGCCTACAGAAGTGAGTGAAAAGTGGCAACATGTGACCATCGCGGATGACCTCTTCGACGCTGCTGCTGCTGTTGCTGTTCCCGCTGTCGCTGATGTTGTTCCCCTCCTTAGTGAAAATGAACCACCAACGAAATTAGGCGCTTTCTTCCCTCCCTCCGTCCTGCCACCTCTTGGTATCCTTGCGACATTTACTATGCAGTCTCCGTGTCTTGGTGAGAGGCCTGGTAGCAGGCCCCACTTAGGCCTGCGGCAGCAGATGCCCGTTTTCCTCCTTCAAACAGACCCACCCCAGTGAATTTCAGTTCTTATTCCTGCAACAGCAATGCTGTATCGGGCCTAACAACACACGGTGGTGCCGTCACGCAGGCACGTGCAGTACGGGGTGGAGCACAGGCTGTCCAGACTCTCTCTCCAATGGCTTCAAACAAGCTTGACCTACTACGTACCCTAGGTACAGGTTGGCGTCGCAACAACTTGTTCCGTCGCCACCACTGATAGTCTGAGCGGATGTCGACGTCGTCCCCGATTCTGCCTCACCCTGTCCACAGTCGAAGCATAAGATTTTGTTCCTGACAGCTCCTCCATCGCTCAATTTCCTTGCTGCATTGGGGTCTGCCTGTCTGTCTGTCTGTCTGTCTGTCTGTCTGTCTGTCTGTCCGTCCGTCTGTTTGAAGTGACTGCATGTATGCTACGACTCAGCCGAAGACTCCCTGTTCATCTGAGTGAAATGGAGGGAGGAGGCAGAAGGTGACATTTGGTCTCTCTCTCGCTCACTCTCTTCCTATATCGGTGGAGAAGGGGAGGAAGAGAAATCATAAGGGACAAGAAATTTATTGCAGCATCTACTCTGATCACAGCTGGAGATTGGGCTGCAGCTGAAGCTTTCACCTTGTTCCACTTCCTGCATCACCTCTCCTTCTTTGTGCACGCGAGTAGCAAAAATAAGAGTGACAAAAAATGGGGTTGATGCCCATTCCCACCCCCCTCCTCATAGAGAAAAACCGTTTATTTGCTAGCGTGTCTCCCTCCCCCTCCCCCCTCCTTTCCCACATCTCCTCCTCCACATGTGTATGTATGTACAGGGTGTGTTAGAACTGGTGTCACTCGTGCAAGGAGAGAGTAAGCGACGAGGATCCACCTCGAGGACTTCAACCGGGTCATGAGAGAGATGGCAGAGTGAATTCATGCTGGTACTAACAAGCTTGTCGTAGTGGCCAAAACTGTCGCAATATTGGTCAGCTGGCGCACGAGATGCCAGGACCCGGTGACTCTGACCCAGGCGCCGGGTTCTCGGTCTGTGGAAAGTGTGCAAAAAGTGTACTTGAATCCAAAATGGACGAACTCACAATAGAAGTGTTGAGGGAAGCATCAGACACTTCATGTTCATTCAAATGATTTACTGAAGAGCGTTCCGCTTTTGCCTCGCTCTGCTCGGATTTCGCTGCTTTTTGGCATTTTTGCCAGTGTGTGCCAAATTAGTGGCAGTTAATGTTGTGTAAAAGCAATGCCAGTTAATGCCAGAATAGCTCCTTTGGCCCAACAACTGGAAATGAACCGTTCTGAATGCCTAAACTTGCGAAATGGCAGCTTCGCCAACTTCCTCGAGGCTTCTGTGGCGAGACAAAACAGCCAGAAGCAAGGGACGAACTCGAGTTGATCGTGGACCAGTTTGCGAGCAACGTGGCCGGGGACAATATCAGATGAACGATGCCAAATCTCCTCCCAAAATGAGCCTTAGCCCGCAGACTTCGAGCACAGCGCGAGATGAAACCTTTTTCTTCTAGACACACCGTGAATTGTCGAGACTCACTAACTCTGCCGCACCCTGTACACCCGCTCGGATAGTAATATACCCCAGCCACCATTTGTATGTCGTAGAAATAACTTATCTTTTTTGCTCCATTTTCGCACCGTGAGTTATGTGTGCGCAGATTGCATCATGCCTCCCCCGGCATAAATCAGGCTGTTCTTGAAAATTTCAGTCCCAGCCGAGCGCCGCGTTCGCCAAGGGCCGCCGCCTGCGCGGGTCCCCGCAGATGCTGCAGCTCAGCCTCGACGGAAAGAGGTTGTACGTCACGACCTCGCTCTTCAGCGTGTGGGACAAGCAGTTCTACTCGGACATGTTCGAGTGAGTAACCGCGTTAAACCGATGAATATTGTAAGACTGTGCGATGTCCCAAGGTAATAGATATCGCGATATTAGACACATCGAGACCAAACATCGCGACATACGATAGCTTGAATGCCCAATCAATTGTCGAAATGATGCATTTGCCGATATTTAAAATACGTTCGATATATTGCAAAGATTCAAATGATATTACTTCGTCATATTTGTTTTCGATTGCTTCTTTGTCTTGTTCATGCCCTTTGCTCTGAGCTTCGCCGCCATTATCCGCCGCTCCTCTCAGCATTGCATGCAGTATCGTATGTAGCGTGGACATTCCGATATTCGATAGCGCGAAAATATCGCGATATTCGATATCTTCTAGATGAATCGCGGAGTTTTAGCATGCAGGAGTTGTTCGGAACCATAACTTGGAATCTCTATGCCTCTGGTCAGTAGGCAAAAGTTTACTACGTGGACACGTTCATTCACTGTGGCACGAGGGACATGTTAGTGAGGCCGATACAGGAATCGACCTGACTCGGAATAATTTAGAGGAATTGACTTTGAACCACTTGGAGTGGCAGTGAAAGTCCAAGCAGTGTGTCGACTCTGGTGAGGAGACCTAAGCAATTTTTGGAGGAACAAGGGGCAATCAGATCCTAGAGAATAATTTAGAGGATGGGCAAATAATTTAGAGGATGGGCAAATAATTTAGAGCATGGACAAATAATTTAGAGGATGGGCAAATAATTTAGAGCATGGACAAATAATTTAGAGGATAGACAAATAATTTAGTGAATGGACAAATAATTTAGTGAATGGACAGATAGTTTAGAGGACAAACAGATAGTTTAGAGAACAAACAAGTAGTTTAGAGAATAAACTAATAATTTAGAGAGTAAACTAATAATTTAGAGAATAAACTAATAATTTGGAGAACAAGCAAACGGTATTGAACAATGTTTTGAGTCCAATTAAGATTTTTGTTTCTCTTAAAGACCCACATATTGATGTCACAGAATGAAAGATCACAGGAAATACACCATGTGAGTCTTTATTGTTTTACGTCAGAATTTAAATTTTGGTGTTCGATTGTTATCACGCAAATGTCAGACTTTTTCACCCAAGAATATTTGCCAATGTCCGAATTTGGCAATTGATGCGTAGGACATCATACTATTTTCTCCCTGCATCTATGCTGATACCCTTTCAAGTATCTGACGTCTGTGACAGGACAAGTTTCAGCTCTTCCAGGTTTTTTGATCGAGGGACATCTGAAGAATTGTTCAAGAAAATTAAATGTATTGTTGGAAGAAATTGATTACTCGTCTTTCTCACTAGGCAAGTCAATGTAATGTAGAAGACCTTTGTTACAATCTTGTCAACTTATGGGACAATAACCAAAGGACATTTCTGCGCTGTGACAGTTCTGTGCTTCCCAGGGCCACTTCATGAAGGGTGCGAATTTTTCTTGCAAGTTGGGGTCAAGAGTCAAGAGTTGAGAACATTTTTTGAAATTTGACTGCATTTCTTCTGTTAGAGAGGTTTCATACCTTTAGCTAGGAGCGAAAGAAATCAGCCAAAGTTCACCACATCAAGAGTTGCCATTCTTGGTAGTTCACAATTTCAAGAGTGGCTGATGAAAAAACAACCGGTTTTGACACTAATGTTTACTAACTCGAGATGCCTACTTCATCGTGCGTACACACTATGTCGACAGTCTACTGTAGCAGTGTTACTTACACCCATGGGTAGGCTATTTGACGACGCTTATTAAGTTTACTCACCTGTTTCGTCTACTTGTGGCAGGAACGCCTCAGAAATGTGGTACGCCCGTAGCCTAACCCAACTGAAAGGTCATAACCTGATGAATCTGATTTAACCTGATGCTCCTACTCTGACTGGGGTACCGCATTTCCCGGGCAAGCCCTGGTAGTGTGTCGTAAAGTGGCACGAGGCAAAATGTTCCACACACTGGGCTACTCAGCTTGTAGGCTGAGAAGGCACTTTACATCACGCTGAATCGACTGAAAAGACACTATACCCCACAGCTGTCATTCCCTGCAAACTACGCACAGGCAGCATCAACCTCCAAACGCTATCCCCGTAAAGAAGAATATCACATCCCTTTTAAATGTTGCAGCTCTTGGACAATGATGATGGTTGGGCACCCTTCCTGCTCGTTGAAGGCACTCAGACCGTCACTGCCCCTCAGGACGCAAAATTCAAAGTGGGATGTAAACTGCTACTTGCATGACTGATATGTGTAATTCATATGCGCATGCAGTACAGTGCTGCGGTGGTGGCGGAGTTCAAGAGTCAGATGGACTTTAACATAGCAGCTGAGCTGGTCCAGTTCAAAAACAGGCTTAATCTTAAGAGCAAGTAGTTGTGGAGGATCAGTCTTGAAAGTTACGGTGTTCTCACCCAGCTCAGTGTTGCTAGAGTCGGCTTACTGCAGCATGGAGGTAGTTGGTTTTGATGATCTGGAGCAGCTGTCATACCTCTTCAGGCCCAATTTAAGTAGCTCTCCCTGCTTTGAAGCATCGAGTTTGTCTCTTTGTCACCACAGCATGGGGTGTGACTTATTTGGCACCAGAAATGGCCAAAATATGTGAAAAAAATGTTTTATTTTTATTAAATTTATTCTAAAAACTAATTGAGTATAACTAATTCAATGTTAGATGAACATTCAAAGGAGATTAGTCTGACGCATGCACTGACAAGAAGTGCAAGGAAATGCAAATTGATAGATGACAACTCGGGTTGGTTACCTAATTGCAACTAGGGAAGATGTCGCGACATGGGTCTTGAAAAGAAAAGACATATTCACTCTTTCTCGTGATAGTTTTAATGTCCTCTATTATTGTCATGCTAAAGAACTGTTCTTGTAGTCTATAAGGCAGGACAATGGGGGACACAATGATCCTGTCGGTAGCAGAAAAAATTATTTTGGGAATTTCCCTGCAAAAAAAATTGCTGCTATTTAAAAGCATAAGTTTTGTCGTACTTTTTGTGGGTGTTTTGTCCAAAATTTATCTGGCAACCAAATCATCTGGAAGACAAAGTAGAAAAGGCAACAAAAGAGTATAGACCAAGTGTTTGTGGTCCTCTCCTTCAATATGTCAAACCAAAAGCAGCAAGACAAGTGAAACAAGGAGTTCAACAGCCCTGATAAGGTTTTCTCCTCCTCCTTGGTGACCAAGGCCTTCTGCAAGAAGTGTGACCAGAGCTTCTCCTTCTCCCAGGAAAACCAGATCATCTAACATCTTGGTATCTAAAAAGACAAGTACAACATCCAGGTGAAGAGTATGAGGGCTGTAACCCAACATCAGCTCGTGGACTGTACTGCCTGGGGCAAGAAGAGGTCCAATTCCCAAGAGGTACATTTTTGTGCTTTTCTTAGGGACATTTAGCAAAAATGCCTGGAGTTGGGTTTTCAGGTCACTAAGACACTGACCATGCTATTCATCAGTTGCTCCATTGCCTGGTCAAAACTGAACCACCTCACAATGCATGGGACTTTTGAGGAGGCTTTTCGTGTGGCCCTCCTGTCTGACAAGACCCTCAGGAGTGTCTGCCTCATAGAGGTCTCAGGTGAGGTAATGGGAACCTTTGGGAGGAGCTCGGTGGCCACCCCATCTACCTCATTGTTGACGAGGTTGTGGATGCAGTGGGCCACCTGGTGGTGGTTGTTATAGCAGGCAAGCTGGACCACAGGGAGTACAGCTGCCTGTAAGTTATCTACACAAAGTTCCTGGACAAGTGTGATGCTGCTGCCATTGCCTGATGTGTGAATGATGGCATCCATGGGTTCTTATCCAACTTTAATGCCTCTATCTTCAAAGATTTCATGACCTACATGCGGAAGGCTGAGAAAAACCTCTGGGTCTTTCATCCCCTCCCTCAAGCACCTTACCTGCCTAGCCTACGGCCTCCACAGGGTCAGCAAGTTTGTCTTCAGAAAGTCTCCAAACAGGATCACCCCCTGCAGGTAGACCATACCTAGGGTCCTAACCCTCCTAACCCAGTCCCGACAAGGTGGGGGACCTGACTGAAGGCTGTATAGTTCTTCAAGCACCGGAACACAGTTGAGGAGGTCCTGAACCTGCTGGATGATGAAGATGCAGCTGCCATCAGTAAGGCCAAGAGCTTTGCCAGGAACATCTCAATCAGGAGGAAATTAGCCATCATCTAGACCTACTTCCACTTCTTGGCCTTTTCCGTTAAGAAGCTGGAGAAGCAAGGCATCACTCTGGGCTAGGGCATGGCCATCATCAAGGAGATCAGGATGAAGTTGCACAGAGTGCCAGGCAAGAAAGGAATGAGGGCAGGGCGTAAGCACCCGGGGTGTCCTTGGCTGGTACCCTGACTTTGCCACATAAGAGGGCATTGCCGCCATTCACTCTGGACAAGAGGTCAAGATTCCAGTAGAAATGACCCCAACTATGGTGGCCAACTTGAAGTGCTGCCCTGTTGTCTCAACTGCTGTGGAAAGGAGCAACTTGATTTACAAACACATGCTGGGAAACCTCTGCCACAGCCTGACTGAGAGCAACATCACCAGCATCATGGTGGCCTCAACAGTCTCCAGGATGAGGAGAAGGATCTGGGTGACAACAACAATGTGGGGAATCAGGGAGATGAGCCCAAGTGAGAGGGCCCAAGTGACATTTGAAGGGATCTTTGTAACATTTTCGTGGCAAAACTTGATGTATTGGTTGGTAAAAACTGTGTTAATGCGGTGAAAAATTCTATACATGTGATATTCATGTCCAATAACATTTTTGCGATAAAGAGTTCAACTGAAAGTCAAATAAACCATTTCATTTCTGGTATGGACCAACTTCCTCGTGCCAGAAAAAATATAGAAAAATATTTTGGCCATTTGGCCACAAAAAATATAATGTTGAGGTCTGGTTACAATTGATAGTGGTGGGTAGTAATTGAAGACATGGAGGAAAATGTTGGAATTAAAAAAACTAGTATTATAGTATTTTCTATCTCTTCCAGTCCTTAAAGTTCTAAAAAGGAGGTACAGAAGAAGATGCATAAAGTGAATAAGTGTGCGCGTCAGTCAGTCACTCATAAAAGTGCACCTGCCTCAAGGTCAAAGTTCCAGAATTATCTCCGAACCCCCCTTTTTTGAGGGTGTCGGTGAAGGGGGAATAACTTCTGGCTTAAGTGTTGCCAGATATTGCATCCTAAATGGTTGCTACAGTGCTTCTCTTCCTTCCTAGGAACGGTTCCCAGCTGATACAGATTGACGTCGACACTGACGAGGGCGGTCTCACTTTGAACGACAAGTTCCTGGTGGACTTCGCCGAGGAGCCCGACGGGCCGGCCCTGGCTCACGAGATGCGCTACCCCGGTGGAGATTGCACATCAGACATCTATTTGGCCAAGCTTTAACTTTTTTCCTTTTCTTTTGTACATGCTTCACTTGACTTGCAGACTATCTGCAAAGCTTTTTTTCACACATGCCAATTTTATGTATCCCTATCCGTTGTCGTAGGCTTTGCCGATGCAGGTGATGCAGCCTCAAAGTGTACGGAAAAGTTACTATACTCTGCCTACTAAAATGAATAGTGAAGCAGCACATCATTCTAATACTTAGTGATGCAAGAAAAAAACGAAACAAACGTTTCAACAAGACCCGACGTTTCAATTTTCACTTTTCTAGTGCCGTGACTACAACCTACGCACAGTGTACAGGGTGGCCAATGAGTACTAATGCATGTTCACGTCGATTGGATTCATGTGACAATACATTTCCAACAATCTGTCCATTTACTCGTTCCATAGACATCGCTCGAAAGACTCATAAACACATTGGTCAAAGGTGATCCTTGAATCCCTGTGCTACACTCCAAATACCCAATATGGCTCTGGCAAGAATTCCTCATCTGACAGTCTCGGACTCCACCACTGGAGGACTTCAGCGCCTTCCCAGCCGTGTCACAGCACTGGCACGTGTGTCATTCTCGAGTGATGCCCAATATTTTGCATGTTTCGCTCGAAGGCACGACCAACTGAACTTCTTAACCACCCTGTGGTCCATGTGGTGTAAACCTCTGGCCTGAAATTGAAAGTTTCCTCGCATTCTTTGACGCCTGGGCGCATTTTCGTACCAATGCTTTCACATTCGCAGGCTCAACGATTGTAAGTGGCACCTCAGCCAAGCCTAGGGCAGCAGCCCTCCCTTAGGGCTTCACTGGCTCCCTTTTTCTTTTACTTTGCACCACCTGAGCCACTTGAACACCCACACCTCTACAACGGCGGTGGCAGAAATGGAGAAAAAGCAGAAAGACGACGTTCTCTGCATTTCAATGAGACAATATTAGCTACGTGCTCGCCAGCAGCGCCCGAAGAAGGAAAGAAAGAAGGAAAGAAAGAAAGAGAACCGATTATGCGATTCGCTGCCCTCGTGTTTTAGCACGTAAGAATCAACTACGGGACATATTCTGGCCAAAGACATCCAAGAGGCCGTCGTTGAGGTCACGTCGAGGCCTCACTTGTCGGTTCATCGAGTCGAGAAATTCTAGCGTATCGTGCTGGCTGCAACTGTGGTCCCAGACTCATCAGTCACCCTGTACGCAGAGCTTGTGTGTCATAGGGGCCACATTAAATTTCCGCAAGTTGACCTTCTCAAGTTCTAAGAACCTGCTCGAGGTCAATGAGAGGGGAAAAAAGTGTCATCCGGCACCGAAATCCTACCTTTTCGACAGCCAACCCGGTGGCGCCAATTTTTGCGCCAAGACTGCGCCGGGTGCGATGTGGCGCGCGCCTCGGACAACGTCTTATTCTCTCACTCGCTGTTAATGTAGGTATGGGCGCCGTCACACAGACAGAACGATGCGCAGACTTGACTTTCGAGCAAACTAGGACGTCAAAAAGTTACTTCAAAAGCATGTGAGATTTAATAAATAGCGTATGTAAAATATTTGGTGTGGCCCTTACGGTGCATATGTCAGCAGCACCGAATCCATGGGGCGAGGTAATCTAGTGAAACGCATTCAGAGCACTGTAGTTTTAGGATGCATCGAGGCCTAAATTGTCAATTTATCTAGTCTCGGAGTGATGCAGACAGGGTGTTCCAAAAGAATTGTTTCTCTGCACTGCTACTGCATCCCATATGGAAAGTGTTGAGAAAAATGTCTTTCCAGGAAGTGTTGGAGACACATCTAAAGTGTATTGGCAACATTCAGCTTAGAAACTTGCATATTTCATAGATTTTCAATAAGAGTTAAAAATTGCCTCCCCTTTTTTGCTCGCAAAGTTCTGCCCTCGTTGTTGTCAGATGGTCGAATGCTCATCAGACCAAGT
>JAAUXU010041551.1_pt1 | contig 11648 bp, 8 predicted proteins | sample 7278151 | NCBI WGS metagenome assembly JAAUXU01 (sample SAMN14350113, study PRJNA611818) | marine sediment metagenome | isolation source: surface marine sediment (1.8m) | place: French Polynesia: Moorea | collected 2018-08 | reverse complement strand
GTGGTTGACTCTGCCGACCGCGACCGCATGGGCATCTCCAAGCAGGAGCTCGTCTCAATGCTGGAGGAGGAGGAGCTGAGAGGCGCAATCCTGGTCGTCCTCGCAAACAAGCAAGACATCGAAGGGGCGATGTCGGTCACTGAGGTACGGAAACGGTTACACTGCAAAAAGAAGTGTGCTGTAAATTGATAATTATTCCAGGTCCACCGTGCGCTCGGCCTGGAGGCCCTGAAGAACCGCACCTTTCAAATTTTCAAGGCCTCGGCCATCAAGGGGGAGGGGCTTGACGAATCCATGGAGTGGCTGTCGAACGCCCTGCAGAACAAAAAGTGATTGTAAAGACAAGTCTTCTCGCATTTTTAAGCGATCTTGTATTGTGACTTTTTAAACGAGGTTTTTTTATGTTTCATTCGTTGAGTTTTTCATCGTACGCACACCAAAAATATAGTTTTTGTCTGTCCGTGGTTCAATTGCACGAAATGAAAATTCATTATTTGTTACTGCGGTTACTGTACGAAACTACGGAATCTCCGATATTTAAATTCGCAAAGACACTCAATCTTTAAACGAAACCGGATCTTTTATTTTCGGGCGAAGTAAGAGCACGTTGCTCTACACAGTTGGGCATGTTAAATATCGAAAACGGGGGCGACGTTGAATAAAATGCAAGGTACTAAACTGGTGACAGGCACATACTTTAAATATCGAAATTTCGAGCTATGAAAAACTACGTTTTCCCAATACTGGACGACAAGACAAATCTATGTTACACATCGCGCCGAATTTTGCACATACTAAACTAAATTAGGACCGCCCGCAAATCTCAGCTCCCTGCCTGGGTCTGCATCGGCTGTGGCTGCTGCTGCGTCTGCTGCTGCTCTGCCAGCAGCCCGGGGTTGATGGTGACAGACTTTGTGCAGTTGTACGTCTTGTAGATTCCGACGAGCCTGTCGGCCAGCTCGAACATGTTGCTGCGGAGGGAGATGATGATGAACTGGGCGTTCTTGGTCCTCTCTCTGATGTAGTTGGCCACGATGGAGACGTTCTTGAAGTCTAGCGCGGCGTCGATCTCGTCCATGACGTAGAGCGGGGTGGGCTTGTAGTAGTGCAGGGCGAAGACCAGGGCAAGGGAGCTCAGGGTCTTCTCGCCGCCGGACAGGTTCGAGATGTTCTTCCAGCTCTTGCTCGGCGGGCGGACACTATTTAGGGAACAAAAGTTTAAAAAACAATAAAGTTTTCGAAGCCTATTTCTGAAAGGTTATGTGACCACAGAAAAGAATTGAACATAGAAATACGCTTGCGCTTTCAATTTTTTGGAGAAACCAAATTACCTAAACACAATCCCCTCGGCGAACGGATCGAGCGAGTCTACCAGCTCCAGCTCAGCGTCCCCGCCCAGCGTGATCATCTGGTACATCTCCTTGAGCTTGCCAGTGATGATGGAGAATCCCTCCATGAACTCGTTGAGCCGCATCTTGCGCAGGTCCTCGTGGTTCTTCCGCTGCTTCTCCTTCTTCCTGGAGATGTCCTCCAGCTCTGAGACCCTCTCCAGGTAGAGGTCCTCCTTCTTCCGGTACTCCTCGATGGCCGAGAAGTTCACCTTGAGCGAGGAGAGCCGCTCCTCCTTCAGGTTCAGCTCGTACTGCCACTTCTTGGTGTCCAGCTGCCGGAGCTCCTCCTGCGGGTAGGACTCGGGAAGCTCCTCCGGGGCCTCCTCCCCGGGCACCGCCCTCAGCTTGAGCCTCCGCACCTCCCTCCGCCAGTGGCTCCTCGTCTTGGTCTGCTCCTTGATCTCCATGTCGAACTTCTCCCGCACCTGGTTGATCTCCAGTTGCTGCGACTTGACTTTTGCCTCGGCCTTTTTCTTCTCTTCCACCTCCGCGGCCAGCTCCTCCCCTCGCTTCAGTCGCTCCCTCTCCCCCTTCTTGAGCGACTCCAGCTCCTCGATGGCCTTGGCTCCGTCCACCTCCAGCTGCTTGCGCTTGTCCCTCATTTCGTACATCTTCTCCTCGCAGTCCTTGACCTCCGCCTCGTAGGCCTCCACCTTGTCGCGGCATTTGTCCACCGTCCTGGTAGACGTCTTGATCTCCACCTCCAGCCTTGTCATCTCCGCCTTGAGCTTGTCCAGCTTGCCCTTGGTCTCCTCCAATCTCTTGGAGATGCCCTTCACCTTGGAGCCCATGACCTCCTTGATCTTGCCGTTGATCTTCTTGACCTCCAGCTCTATCCCTGAGGCCTCCTCTTCGGCCTCCCTGTGCGCACCCTCCAGCTCCTCTATCTTGCCTTGCTTTGCCTTCAGCTCCTTCTTGTCGGGCCTGGCCTTGGCCACGGCGCCCTCCTGCCTCGCGATTTGATCCTTAAGGTCCTTGACCTTTCTCTCAAGGGCCTTGAGCTCAAACTCTATCCTCTCGGCCTTGTGCGCCCCTTCGTCCAGCGTCCTCCGCTCCTTGCGCATCCTGTGCTCTGCCTCGTTCCTCTCCTCGGACACCGCATGCAGCTCCTGGGTCGCCCGCTGGAGATTCTCCTCCAAGTCCCTGAGGAGGGAAAATGATAAGATAAAGATAACTAAATGTTGCATAGAAGTTTTCAAATAGTGAAAGAACAAACCTGATTTCAGCCCCGCTGGCCGTGTTGACGGCGACCGATCCCATCTTTCCCCTGGAGACCTCCCTGCCTCCTCCGGCCATGGCGCCGGTCGTCTCGATCAGCTCCCCGCCGGTGGTCACCACCCTGAAGCGGTGGGCGCCGAACGCGATGCGCTGAGCCTGGTCCAGGGAGTCCGCGACCAGGGTGTCGCGGACGTACTGGAAAAAGAAACAAATAAAATGACATTTTGAACGTTCGAAGACAGATATATGTAAATATAAACTAACCTGGTAGAATGCCGGAGCGAACCTATCCTCCTGCGGCTGAATGAGATCGAAGAGTCTTGGCACGCCCTCCGGCGTGTTGATCTGGTGCAGCTTGTCCTGCCAGGACTTCCTTGCCTTGTCCAGCGCCAGGAAGTTCGCCCTCCCCACGCTGTGCTCCTTCAAGAACTTGATGCAACTTGCGGCCGTGTCCACGTTGTCCACCAGGATGGTGTCGAGGCTGCTTCCTGTGGCGGTGGAGATAGCCACGTCGTACTCCTTTGCGATGGTGCCTAGGTCCCCCAGACGGCCGAAGATCCCCGGCAGCGCCCCGCTGGCCCTCTGCGCCATCAGGGCCTCGATGACCTTCCCCCTGGATCGGGCCGCGTTGGCGTTGAAGCGCTGCTCCTCGAACTTGGCGTTGAGGCCGTTCACCCGGTGCGAGCACTCGGCCTCTTTCTCCGCCAGCGCCGACAGCTTCTTTTCCAGCATGGCCACCTGCTTCTTGGCCTCCGGAAGCTCCTTCTCCAGCTCGGCCTTCTGTGCCTTGAGCTCGGCGATCTTCTTCTCGGACTGGTCCTTGGACAGGTTTAGCTGCTCTAGTCGCGCCGTCTCCTTCTGCTCGTTGGAGAGCATCAGGTTGAGCTCCGACTGCGCCAGCTTGAGCGCGGAGCTCTTCTCGTTTACGTTCTTCTTCAGCCCGATGAGCTGTGTCTCCAGCGGCTCCTTCTCCTCCTGATAGGCCTGCGTCTCCTTCTTGACCTCCTCCAGGGCCTCGTCGTACCTCTTCTGATCGTCCTCCGCCTGGGCGGTCAGCTTGTCCCGCAGCGCGGCGCACTCCTCGATCTTGGCACGGTTGCTCTCCGGCACGCTCTGGTGCTTCTCCAGCTTCTCCCTCTCGTTCTCCGTGGCCTTCTTTAGCTTCTTCCTCTTGATGTTGAGGTTGTTCATCTCCATCTTGAGCTCGTTGTCCTCCTTCTCGTGCTCCCGGAAGGAGTCCTGCTTCTCCTCCAGCTTGGTCTGCACCTCCTTGAGCTCCTTGGCCACTTCAACCTGCCTCTCCTCTAGCTCCTTTCTCGCCCCCAGCACCTTCTCCACCTCCTCCAAGACGTCGGCGGCGGACTTCTCGTACTCCTCTTTCTGCTTCTGGATCCCCTCGATCTTGGTCTCGCACTCCAAGATGTACAGCTGGTATCCAAAGTTCTTTTTCTCGGCTATCTCGTTTTCCAGGCGGATGTACTCGATGGCCTTGTTCCTCGGCTCCTCCAGCTCGTCTTTCTCCTTCTCCACCAGCTTAACCCGGTTCAGCTTCTCGCTCCTGAGCTCGTCCAGCGCGTTCACCGCCTTCTTGATCTCCGTGATGGGCTGCTCGAACCTGGAGCTGCCGATGATGTCCTCCAGGTACTCCAGCATGCCTGTGTCCTCCTTTCCCTCCGGTCCGGACCCCTTGGGCTTCATCTGCGCGATCTGCTCCACCTCGCCCTGCAGGATGAGGAACCTGTTGTGCGTGAGGTCGACGCCCTTGCCCTTGAGCAGCGTGGAAACCTCTGCGAACTTGGTCCTTCGCCCGTTGATCTCGTAGTAGGAGCTGTTGTCCTTGTGCGCGGTGCGGGAGACGCAGAACTTGCTGCCCTCGACGGGGACGCCGCCCTCCTTGGACTCGTCCGTGTCCAGGATCTCCTGGAAGTAGACTCGGACGCAGCAGGAGCGCAGGTCCGGGTGCTTCTCCGACTCGTGGATCAGCACCGAGATCTTCTTGGAGCGGATCTTCTGCGCGCGGTAGCCGAAGACGAAGAGCATTGAGTCGATGACGTTGCTCTTGCCGCTGCCGTTCGGCCCTACGATGGAGGTGAAGCTCTTGTGGAAGGGCCCCAGCGTCTGCAGGCCGGCATAGGACTTGAAGTTCTCGTTCTCGATGTGGGTGATGACGAGGCGAGGGCGGTCGTTGTCGAAGGTGAGGGCGGGCGGCGGAGGCGGAGGGATGACGAGGTGGCCGATGCGGAGTCCGCCGTCCTCGTCCCGCTCGATCTCGAAGTCCACGAACTGGTTGCGGCGCTCCTCAGGGTCGGAGGAGAGGCCCTCCAGGGGGTCGCGGGGCTCTTCGAGGTTGCCCCCGCCGGCGCCGGCGCCGCTGTCGTCCATCTTGGCGGCTTTGTGAGGTCGCGTCTGAGGCGGGGACGAGGTTGACCTCCTTGCCTGCAACCGTCAAAGTCAAAAACTGATTTGTTGTTTTCGATTTCGAAAAGCGCCAAAAGAAAGAAGGCTGGAAAACGCAAGCCAAATTATGGCGAAACGCAACCTCACCTCAATGTACGTACGGTATCATGCTAACATACATACTAACCGCGACAATAAAATTACTAATGGATATACTGCACCTGGCTCAAGTGCCATAATCGTCTTTAGACAGAATCAAGTTTTGAATTATGATGACGAATAACCCTAAATGCATTTTACCGTACATGTCTGAAAAGAGAAAAAATGAGATCCCCAGGGAAAAACCTGCATTCAAACAATTATCGATTCCGGTCGGAGGTCCAACTCGCAAAAAAACCAGGAGGCACTGTCTTTTCCCACAGGTTCTTGTATTGGAGCAAAGATAAACATAACAAAATACTGTTTCAAAAAGTCCCCAATCACACTGAGGGCAGCCAGGTCTCAGCTGTTTGTGACTGGCCTGACGGCGTTGAGCTTGTGCAGGTTCGCTTTGACTATTTTCTGGAAAATGTAGATGGCTGTCTGGACATCTTTGGTCTTTCCGGTGATGCGAAAGACGACGTGCTTGGCGCCGAGGGCGGGCTTGGTCAGGCAGATCCTGGTGTTGGAGTCGTTGGCGATCTCCTCAACAACCTTGCCAGCCATGCCGACCACGTACTCGAGCATTCCGCGAGGGATTCTGAAGATGATGATGATTGAAAAGAGCATGTTCGAAATACAATCAGGGAAATAGTGTACCTGAACTGAGTGGTCTGGACATCCGCGCCTCCTTGAACGAATACTTCGTAGTTGTTCATGGTTTCCCCCCACAGGCCCTGGTCCGGGACGGCGAACTGCAGCTTCCTCTGGACCTTCTCCATCCAGGTCTCTTGTCCTCCAAGTCCTCCTGACGATGGCCCCATCCCGGCCAGGTCCTTCTCGTAGAGCGAGTCGTTGACTAGGGGCAGGGCGAGCTCGACCCGGACCCGGTGGCCGCCGATGAAGTGCTCGCGCTGGCTCACCACGATGTCCACGGCGTCGTAGTCGTCGAAATCTACGAACCCAAACTTTCGTTTGGGCTCGTCGCGGTTGGGGATGCGTAGGGCGCGGGTGACGAAGCCGAACTCGGAGAAGTAGCGGTGCAGCTCCGGGTCGTCGATGCCGTCCTCAAGGCCGCCCACGAACACCGTCTTGGTCTGGAAATTGTTTCCAAAATGAAGCCACCAACACTACATTCAGGGGAAACGGTTGGAAGGAGCATAAAATAATTATTACCTGGTGGCTGAACTCGATCCTGGGCCTGGAGAGCTCCACCCGTATCCGCTTTCCCTGGATGTAGTGCTTGGTGACGTTCATTATCTTCCGGACGACGCCGAAATCGGCGAAATCGACGAAGCCGAAGGTCTTCTTTGACCCTGTCTCCCTGTCCTGGATCTTCACCGCCCTGATAACCTTGCCAAAGCCGGAGAAGTAAATGACCAGAATCTCCTCTGTGATTGTTTCCTTGAGGGCGCCTACGAATATACTTCTCTTATTCTTGCACTCCTCATCCAGCGTGGCCTCCAGCTCCGGGATGGTCTGCTTGTACCTGGGCAGGTCCGGGGTAGCAATCTTGGGCTCGATCTTCTTGTCATTTATTATATGGCCTTCGGCGTGGTCGATGGCGGCCTCCGCCATGAAAGAGCAGGCAAAGGTGACGAAGCCGAACCCCCTGGAGACGCCCGCCTCTCGGTCCCTCATCACCTGCACGTCGACCAGCTGACCAAACTGGCTGAAATGCTTCCGGAGGTCCTTCTCCACGGTGTCGGAGGATAGGCCGCCCAAGAAGAGCTTCCTCTCCTCCCTCATGTACAGCTTCTTGACCTCCTCCTCCTGCCTGATCCTCTTCATCTCCTCCGTGACACCCTCCTTCTCCTTGACCCTGCGCTTCTTGTTGGCGTCCCTCTGCGAGATGTCGTACATCAGCATCTCGTCCTCCCACGTCCAGTCAGACTTGCGCTTGGCGCCGGAGGACTTCTTCTTGGCGGCGCCGGAGGAGGAGGACGGGCCCGCCGACGTGGAGGCCATCTTAGAGACTTGGCACCAAGACTAATTTGAAAATAGCCGTGTACCGTGGCCGACGAGAACAACTTCGCTTACGTCTCCTTGGCACTTTTTGACATTTGTTATTTTGTGTCAGCTGTTTTTGCCTCTCTTTGGGAGGAGGGGAAAGAAAGAAGACCCAGTCCTTTATGGAAGACCGATATGTGCCGACAGGGCAGCGCGCTGGAGCGCAAGACAGGGAGGGGCACAGGGAAAGTATAGTCCTACGAGTACAAGTTCATAGAACCTTTGTTCGGCGTCTCTAGCATAAGAAGGTTCGGGGAGATGATAGATGTTTTAGGAAAGTTAATTTCAAGTTTTCAACTTAACCTCAACGTAATTTGAAGCTTTACCGATGTGTGTTCATTCGTTTTGAGATCGTTGCTACAAAAATGCAGTCTGTATGGAGTGCATCGTCCGTATGGCCTTTTACGTATAACAGTTTCTCCAATATATTGGATGAAGCAGAAGCGGATCAGTGAGAAAAGCAGACGTGGGGATTTTATACTACTTTGAGGCCTTTTGGGGGAACAATTTGGAAAAAGCTGAACTGTGCGTAATGTGTTTCCTACCGCATATTGTCGAGTGTATGCTCCACCGCGCCGCACCGAGATCCGCCGCCGGAGGAAGAAGAGAAGCTCCCATTCCAGAGCCATCATCCGATTCTGTTTCAAGTCTTTGGGTGTCACTTTCTGCTGTTTTGTAGGCATGTCCCTGGCTGCCGCCGAAGCTGTCGTCACAGTTCTTCCCCACTTCCCCCTCCCTCCCATTCCTCCCTCCCCCACTTGCACTGGGTCTTGCTCTTCCGCCCTCCCTCCGCACAACACTCCCAGCACTAGTTCTTCTTCTCTGCCTTCTTCCCCTTGGGCTCGGGGAAGATGGACCTCCTGCACTCCTTCATGGCCTTGCAGGAATCCCTGGAGTGCGGCGCGGCGGCGGCGGCGGCGGCGGGGAGACCCTTTTCCCGAAAATAACGGGTTCGCACCGAGAACCGGATCCGGGCCCCGTTCTGCAGGGAGACCTCGCTCTCCAGGAAGGGGCAGGACGGGAGCGGGAGGCCCACGGACGCGTCCAGGAGAGACTTCTCGTCTGTTGAATTTTATTTTAAAAAATATTAGAAAAGAAGAAGACTGAGCGTAACGGTACTAGTGTCGAGAATTACCAGTGCTGCTCAAGAATAAAAAAGTATCGATTCTCGAAGTGCACAATCAGTTCTACAGGTCGTAGACACCACCCTACCCTCCACAAGAAACACGTCCTACTCTCACTTGTCCTTCGTTCCATATGTGATTAAGAAACCTTTGTTCAATTACCCGTTTGTTGTCCGATTAAATCTTAAGGAAAGACTCGATTTTCTCTCACCTTGGTCCTGCACGACGAAGTGCACCTTTCCCTCCTTTACCATCTTGGAGCCGAGGTATGATGCCGTCGAGAAATCGTAGGTGGGAAGTGCAGTGTGCCGCACGAAGTCGGAGAAGGCCCCGTTTTTGTCGCCTGAGAACCGGATCAAGGCCCTGCAACAGACAACCAAATATACTGTAGAGTCTAATTTCAAAGACTGCAATACTGCTAAGTTGTTCCCCACATTCCACACGTGTATGAAATTGTCGTCGTCGATTGTTTAAACTTGGGAGGAAACACGCCCCGAAACATGACTGTGTCAGATTTGCTATGCTTCTGCATCGAAGCAATTTTAAAGAAGGGATATTTATCTTGGAGAAACTCAAGAGGCTATACAATCTTCCCCGCTGATTTTTCTTTGCAGGCAAAAAAAAACAGAAACCGCTGGGTGTAAATACCTCAGACAGCAGTGCCAGGTGATAAATTTATTTTTTTAAACTTACCGGGTTGAGGGGAGTTCCTCCTTCTTGACGGCGATGCCAGCGGAGTGCGGTGAGGAGTCGGAGGCGTTGGCGCCGGAGGCCTTGGCGGCGGAGGAGGAGACGGGCAGAGAGGCCCGGTGGAAGACGGCGTCGATAAAGGCCTGAAAGGAGGAGGGAGGTATTCAAGTAGTACAGTATAACTCACAACACATACGAAAAACTCCTGAGCCTTGGAAGGAAGGACGATCTACCCTTTGTATTGAGCTGAATAAAAATTGACCACTTTGATTTTTTTATTCTTTCCCCCCTTTGAAGCAAATATATAAGGCATTTGTGGCAAATTTGCGCAAAAAATGGCATAAACGGTGGGAAAACAGCAAACTTTTGTGTGTGGCTCAAAGTGAGGAGGAAATATTCTGTTGTTCACCTTCTCCCCTCCCCCCCCACCATCCACAGAAACAAAAAAAATTACCCCTCATTCTTGGAGCTGACTTTTAAGGTACAAGCGCTGGGAACAATGGAACAATTGTTTTCCCTTTCTCCGAAAAAAGTCAACGTCCATGTGAGATTATATGCAGTACTGGATGCGGACATATCTCGCAACACAACATCCACAATATTTGCAATTTGAGGATCTGATTACGACCCGACAAAGAGCCCTTTTACGTGTAGCGAATGATAGCGAATTTCGGGTTAGGCAAATCGCAAAAATAGTGTTGTGAGATCGCCAAAAGTTTTACCCCTTTTTGAGGCTACAGAAAACCTACTGAATCGGACAATAACATCAGGAATACCCACCACCAGGAATTCTTCTCCCTCCTTCGCCGTCTCCATCTGGGTGACTCGCAGGGTGACTTGGGAGTCCGCAGAGGGGCCTGGAAAAGGAAACAAAGAGTTCATTGGCAATTTAAAGAGCAACTACGGTCGATCTTGTACCTGTCTTCAGGGTGAGGAGCTCCCCCTCGTCCAGTATCTTCCCCACCAGGTAGTCGGGGAACCTGGAGACGACCTTTGAGGACGAGCCGTCCTCCCGATGGACAGACACCGACAGAACCTGGCGGCGTCCCGACTCTTCCGGCAGGATGCCGCTGAAAAGAAAATAGATAGGAAAATGAGCCTCAGGTAAGGAAAAAAGTTGATGAATTACGCGGGCGACACCTTTGACAATCATTTGCTACTTACTGCCTCTTTCGCACAAAAGAGAATGAGGCACTCTTAGTGAACAGAGAATCTTTCTTCCTATACCGACCTTGTGTCCGTTTTTTGAGAATTCAGGTCGACGTTCCAAATTTGTGTCAACAGATCGCGACGATCCTTTCAACTCACCCTCCATGAACCTTAGGGATATGAGTTTCACGAACAGCTTTTTCTTGCCTTACTTTGCAAACAGAAACCAGACAGTTCTTTGGCTTAGCATCATAGGTGGGCAAAAGGGGGAATACTACCCCATCCCCAGGACATCCAAAAAGTGAGCCCCCCCACTGAATTGGATTCGGGGAAACATAGTAACTGGACCAGATTGGCCAAAAAGTATTAAATTGGATCATGCCCTCCAGCCGCAAATGCCGTGTATTGATCGCTCCCGCCGAAGGAAGTGAAGTGGGAAAACAACACTTTCCACCAGAGTGGATTTGTAAGGGCACAAGACGCCCTCCTAGACAAGTGGTACAAGTCGAGCGGAGAAGCCCATTCTTCACTTACATGTTTTCGGCATCCAGCTCGTTGAATGTTGCCTTGTTTTCTTCCAGCACAGCCTTTTTACCTCTCAAGGCGATCCAGGAGTCGGTCACCAGTTCCACAAAGTACTTGGACTTTTTTTCTGTTGAAAAATTATTCAAGATTTTAGATTTTCCCCTTTAATATGACCCTTATGACTGTTCAATCATTTAAGTTTGAAACACTTGAATTCACGTTTGTAAACTTTCTAGAACCCACCTCCGTGGTCTTCGTCGTCTCCCCTCTTGAAAGACACAAGGCTTATGAAGTGCATCTTGTTGTATGAGGGATGCTGCACCGCAACTGGATTCGCCTCGGGGGTGAGACGGAGAGGGAAGAGGGACCTGTCGGGCCACGCTTCTAGAAGGGCCTGTTTTATCTGGAAGATAGAGAAAGAAAACAAGAGCTACGCAAAGAGTTTTGCAACAACTTAGCACGTTGAAAGTGATGTTGACCAGAAATGGCCAGGAAATTGGGAAAACGAGAGCACATATGGTTTTTTGGGGCTCCCCAGTCTCCACCCCTTAGGTCAAAAAATTGACACCAATGCAAAATATATATCGGGATTCTTAGCGGTGGCAACTGGACAACTGTGAGAAAAACCAGGGATAATTGATCTGGGTCCGTCATTTGGTCAGGTTTCAGCATGTGCGTCTAGCAGGTTAGTCATTTGTCACATTTTATCTATACTGAAAACCCGGAAAGTGAGTTTTTGGGCCAGAACTCCTTCTCCATGCCAATTTTATTGACTCAAAAACTGAGTTTGTAAGTCATTGCTTACTCACGCTTATTTCAAAGGAGAAATTGACTCAAAAACTTGATTTTTTTCCTGGTTACTGCCCAACCAAAACTCATTCTATCTGGGCAGCGCGGAGTTGCGAAATGAAAGTGCTCAAGAAAAGATGTTTCTGAAAATTAGCTGAATAGCGGGATCCTTTCTACAAGTGGATTGCTGGTGGCCCAAGACCTCTGGTTACGCAAG
>JAAUXU010058329.1_pt1 | contig 11652 bp, 13 predicted proteins | sample 7278151 | NCBI WGS metagenome assembly JAAUXU01 (sample SAMN14350113, study PRJNA611818) | marine sediment metagenome | isolation source: surface marine sediment (1.8m) | place: French Polynesia: Moorea | collected 2018-08 | reverse complement strand
GTAGGCTAGGTCGAAAAGGGGTCAACTTGGGAAATTCACTGATGGCGACTAGGGTTAGTTACATGGGCTCAAAAGGTGAAGATGTAGTCAAATACTTGGGAAAAAAATTGTGTTTACCTATGCCCAACTTGATTTGAAATTTATGTAGTAAGCTACTGTAGTAAATTTGCTGTAAAAAAAGATTTCAGCTCTGGCGGCTGTCAGAAGCTGCCCAACTGGGTGAAAATCACCGACCAAAATGCTGGCATGATCCAGTTCGCCAGGAAACTATTTTACAGCAGGTCCTGAGGAAAAAAAATTACAACTTGTTTTATAGTATTTTGCAACTTTAAATGCATTTGGGCATAGGTAAGTTCCTATTTTTCACTTTTATTTGACTGCAACGGCTTCCAATGGTATGCGGTTACAAATTTTGGACACCCACAGGGAATTCCAATTCTCGACCTAGCCCAATGTCTAGCCTCATCCATAGACTGGCAGAGGTTAATATTTACATCTGTTGAAAGAGACAGTTTTGAGAACCTAGAGCTATGAGTTGAAGATTAACCGTACATTGTCTGAATACCCTAAAGCTCTCGACCTCTCTATGTGTTATGTTTAGGTAAAGACAGTGACACCAACCTCAGTTTTAAGAGTTTTAAGTTTGTGCAACCCTGCTCTGCTTCAGTGGATTATTCTTCTTGATCTGCTCCAGCTAAGAGTACTCGATTGAGTACGCTAAAGTACGGACATCACACACTGAGTACTTCTACAGCAATTAATAAGGAGAAGATAGTGATGATAACAGTTCCTCTTTTTGTTAAGTTTACCAGGTGTAGCAAATTCAGCTTGACCTTAAGCCTGAGCAATTACTCATATTTTGTATACTAAATGGGTCTTGTAAGGTTTCGTGCTATCTCAACCATCAAGGAGGCTCACTTGTAACAACCACCTTTTGTCCCAAGAGTTGCAGTAACGTGCAGTTCTACAAACGTGAATCCAGTGCAACAAAACGGAGGAAGTTGCAAGTTCAGGAGATGGAATCACCTGCTTTTCAAAAGATTTTCTACTGACCACCTTCCAGGCTTATGTAGGTAGAGTTGAAAGGACCCCCGACGGGAAACAGTTCAAATCAGTTTCAGCCAGGAAATTTTTTAAGTAAATTAGTTTAGACAATTTAATGTATAAAAGTTTTGGGTTTCTACTTTTTCTGCAATTTGAGCGCATGTAACATGAATGGCTCGTCAGGTCCCAGATCAGCTTTAGCAGGTGTCTGCAAGATGTAAAACTATTGTTTGTAACTATTGTATATCTCTATGTAAAACTGTATGTTGAGGGTGCTAGATGATCTGAGTCAAGTATGAAGTCGATTTTATTTTTATTAGAGTAGACCGTGTTTTTGTTCTTCCAGACACACTTAATATCGTGAGTATCAATTGAAGTTAACTTGCGTACCCTTAGTATGTAGAGCAAGATGATAAGATAAGAACACACCGAAGGTATAAGTTTTTGGACATACTATTAACAGTGGAGTTGTCGGAACCTTAAACATGAGGTCAACCCAGCTAATGTTCTTGGTGATCTTGCACTCCCAAATGCTGATCAGTGTCTTGGGACAGATACCAATTGGTTGCTTTGTCCCAGGGGAGTGCACAAATTCACTGTATCTCGCAGAAACCTCCACGCCACTGGGTGAGCTGCAATGTCTGGAATACTGCGCAAAGGTTGAAGGCAGCAACTACTTCACCTATGAAGCCGGAGATGATTCCGTTAGTATGGCTGGTAATTTCTTTGAAGGGAAGTTCTCTTATTCAATGTTTCACTTGCAGTATTGTGTGTGCTTGGTAAATTGCAATGAGCTGAGTGCTTCAGAGTGTTCTGACTGCAGCTCTGGAGACACCTCTTGTGAGTGCTTCATTACTAATGCCAGGTATATGCTTTTAAATGAGTTGTTGCACTTGATGTTTGGATTACGAGTTTTACTAGAGTGAATGGAGCATTTTTATCTGTGGATGCTGCCACTGACGCCAATAACTGTGCAGAGGCATGCAACACTGATGAGGACTGCAGGTGGTTTACTTATAATAGCGACGATCAGTCTTGTGTCCTCACATCGGACAGAGAGTTCACCTCTGAGTGCTCCACCTGCACTTATGGACATGGTGGCTGCCGTCGGGAAGGTATGATATTGCGAGGCTAAAACTATGTTCTCACACTGGACAAAGGTGTTCTGTCCTTCTTGCTCTGCTTCTGCACTGTTTGCAAGATATGGATCTGGGGACTTTTCCGGCCTGATTCAACTTTTCAAAGCTCCTTGGCCTTGGATTTCCCTCAGTGAATCCTCCTCAAGATTCATCATTGATGACCTTCCCTTGTTTATACGTGTTCCCTTTAGAACGTCTCCCAGGATTCAATCTGGCTGGAAAAGTCTGCACAATCTTCTTGTTCATGGAATCAACCATGGGAAAAAACCTTTGATCAGAAAGAGATGAAATTTTGCAATGTTTCTGGGACACTTTTTCACTCCTTTCTAAGAAATAAGTCAAGAAGCACCTCCCACAGTGAGAAAGTGTAGAACTGGAGAAGGAGCTAAAACACCGATGCAGCATATGGGGTGTCCAAGAATTATCCTTGGAGTTTTGGAGCATTCAAACTCTGCTTACTCAAAGACTATGAGTATCAGCCAGTAATAATGTTAATGCAGTGTAGGAGGGTAAGACTTTGACCACCACTGAAACTGATTTAGTTAAACAAATCTTCGTGACTTCCACAGCGGAGTGAAATATTCGGGCAAAAAACTGTTGAAACTTGACGAAATTGTTTCGAAGATTCTAAAACTAGTTTCACAATTCAAACAATCCCTATGTATGTATGAAACGACAGGCCCTTATGTCCTACTGTTGAGAAAAAAAAGTCAAGTTTTTGAAGCTTTTCAAAGTTTCCAACATCTGAGGACCCGAACAAGACCAAACAGGACCACACTGAAAATTCCTAAAGGATCTCCCCCTGTGCGAATGACTGAGCAATGTACAAATTCTGAATGAGAAGATAAGAAAATCGAATAACTAAGCAGGTATAATTTGACATGTCGACATCTTCATGTAACGTTAAAGGCAGACCCAATATCGACTAGTTCTCCATTTCATCTGACTGGGACGGAGTCTTCAGAAAGAGATTGCAATTTTTAGTCTAGCATAATATATAAACGGATACTTCTAAATAAGCTCCAGCAATCTTCCTTGGCCACCCTGTACATGTTGGAAGAAAGTGTCTGACACTGCAACTTTCTTGCAGGTCTCTCGATGTTCACTTGTGGTGGCTACTATTATAGTAATGACTACTTTTATGTATCTGATGCTGAGGTTATTGACCTCCCCTCCTTGGACGGGTCCGATCCTGACAGAGAGTGCAATAATGTGCCTGATATGCCCGATGGCAAATATGCTCATTTTGCAATCTGGGACCGTGTTGATGGATCAGCACTCTGCTGTGGAGGTTATGATGATGCTTCTTCCCAGTTAAAGCGATGCTATAAGTATGCAGGTGCTGATTGGCTTGACATGGGAGACGTTTTGATCCACGAGAGGAGAGCTTCCAGTGCAGTAGAACTCAGTGATGGCCGTTACTGGATCTCGGGAGGAGAAGGGTATGAACAGTGATGAACCTTTGTCTCGTATGGTGCAGAGGGTTGGGCAAAAGCCAAAACCCACTCATGTATGATTTTTGGTCTTCACCCAACACATCAGATCTAAAAAAAATCAAATATTCAATCAATTTCTTAGGCACAGAGGTGCCAAGGGACAAACTCTGATCACAATGATTCAGTTTTGTCGGGGTTTCCCAGCAAGTGATCAAAAGACGCATGCGAAATCTGTGACTTCCGCAATCATTACAGTCCTGATGCTGGAGAAACCTCCGAGTTCTACCAAGATGGGGCATTTTTGGAAGGGCCGCAGCTACCAAATCCTTTGAATGGTCATTGCGCTGTGGAGGTGGAACCTGGATTTGTGTTTGTATCCGGAAATGAATTTTCTGGTTATGAGAAGGTGACATTACGGATTAACCCTGACACTGGTGCAAATGAGCGTCTGGCAGACATGACCCAAGAACGATCTTCCCATGGTTGTGGAGTGGTGGATAAAGGAGACTCGTAGGTCCATCTACTTTCACCCTGTGTTTTTCTTCAAATCAGTTATAGGACGTGCAGGTACAGGCGGGGAAACCCACAGATTTCACGCATCACGGAAAAAAGTCGTGAAAAAAAGTACTTTCCTCGAGATTTTTGTTAGGTTTTTTTATCGCCCTCTCAGGGCATTTCTGTGTGCAGCTCCCCAAATGGGCCTTCTTTTGTGTCGCTCAAAAATCATGGAAAGGTTTTCAGAAGAAACGTTTATGCTCACGTGCACCTACTTTTAGGGCCCCAAAGATACATGAAAAAGTAAAGAATGCCTCAAAAAGTGAACTGTTTGAACAGGAATTCACTTCATTGCCTCGTTTTCACCACAGTTGACATTTTAAGCCACGAGTCTAGATACAGAGGCCTTATTTCGTATTGCATCGACAACAATAGTGTTGCTACAGTATAACAACAGTGGTAAGACAACAGTTGTGCATCCACCAAGGGACAACTGAAATTGACCTTCAAGTAAGTCGCTTAGAAAGGCAAGAAAAGACGTCGGAAAATGACTGATATTTCTATACTTTAAACCGGTGCTTTTTCATGAAATCGGGGGGCCAAATTCCTGAAAACTTTACTCTTCACGTAAAGTATTGCAATTTCTCTAACTAATCGGTTTTGTAGGTAGGTAGCTGATGCGGGAACTCCATTACTACCTAAGCCAAAAATTAAGACAGTTTTTTACCTCAATATCACGGAAACAATCCAAAATTTCAACAAATATTTCCAGGAGGGAAAGTAAAAATGGCGTTCCAGTAACTCGCCCAGTTTTCCAAATCCCCGAGGGTGGGGGCGCTTAGGCGCGTTCCACTGTATTAATTTTTGCCACGTCAGGCAAGGCTAGACAGAAATCAGTTGAGAAAGGAACGAAGTCACTTCACGAAAGAAAAATATTTTTCGAACAAGTCCTGCGGGTTGAAGAAGGGTGCAAAGGCAGCAATGGCAGTTGCCAGTGCAGAATCACAAGTTGGTCATTCAGATACTTTTGCAGAAGATTAAGCCCATAAGTTCAACTGATTGAGGGCTCGTTTTGGCGCTGGAGTGCTCAAAGTGCAGCCACCCGGAAATGAGTAAAGTTTCGGCAACTTTCGCCAAAAAGGACTAAAAATGGTCACCAATGGCCAAGACCGACCTGGACTCACTTCCAGATAGCTGCACTTCCAGCATGGAAATGGGAGCTCGATCAGTTGAACCTCTTTAGTCAATCTTCTCTCTCAGTGTCTCAATGACTGATCTCACCTTGAGATTGAACTACTAACGCCAAGTTAGATGTTTAATGTTCAGATGAAAGTCATTGTTGTTGTCGTTCTGGCAATCCTCTCAAACATGGGGAACTGTAGCAGTGTTTGTTCTTTTCTCAAACAGGAAAGACATTGTCGTGGCTGGAGGATTCTATGATGGGCAAATCTTGAGTGAGACTGAGATTTATAACACTGGGACAGGAGAGTGGAGGGCCGGACGACGGCTGCCACAGCCACTGAATAGCATGGCTTCTGTTCCATATGGAGACACTTTCCTACTGGTGGGAGGATACTCTGGCCGATTCCTTAACACAATTTACCAGTATGATCCGACCACGGGGGACTGGATCCTCAGACCAGAGAGACTCTCTGGCAATAGGGAAAGGGTAGGTGCAGTTATTGCAGGTCCCCCTGTAGCTGACTGCAGCTGATGCAATTCATGCAGCGAGAGAGTAAATGCTGAGGTATGCACACATGCTTGTTGACATTATGTGCGAATAAAAGATATTTTTCTCCATGTTTTTAGTTTCATTGTCCATGTGAGAATAGTTTGAAGGTGCTGCGCACCTAATAGAGGTTCTAGCATAAAAAAAAGCTAGCAACATTTTTAGGAGGCCTCAGTAGGGAATTGTAAAGATGATAAAAAACATATTGAAACTTTCAGGTGATCCTCGAACCACCAGTTCTAGAAACAGTCAGGCAAAAATTTGGAACGTAGCTTAGAGTCATCCGGGTACAACTGGTCACAGTGACCAAAAGTGACCAGGGCTTTTAGATCATTAATGTTTGACGGGAGGTGCGCATGCAGATATCGAGAGATTAAATTGGACCAGGTGAAGTGGTCACAGTGACAGTTGTGACCAGTTTCATTACAAGATGAGTCATCTTGGGAAGTGCCCACAAAGTATACATATAACCTGTGTCACCTGCAAGTCTGGCAGTGAGACCACTCACCCTGTAGTACAGGGTCCGGAAGCTCTGCCAATAAATCATCACTGATTCCAGGTCGAAACAAATGTGGGCTCCATCCTGTCTTGACCTCGACCCACCCACCAGATGCGATTTTTTTGGTTTGGGGCGGCATTGAAGGCTTCCCAGAACTACTGCTACCCCCTCATCAAGTGTGGACACCTTGAAGGCCAAGATCACTCCCGGGTGGCACAAATATCCAGGGCAGGAGGTGACAGAGGCAAGCAGCATCTTTCGCCGGGGGGTCGATCCAGACGATCCAGGCCGTTGCCGCCAGGCAAACGGAGGCCACATCGGGAATAACTGATCCCGGATCAAAGAGTGGGCAACATAACTGCTCCTGGCGACACATTAAAACACGTCTGAATCTCTGGCCTATCTCTAATCTCTATGGATGGTGAACACAAGTCAATTTTAAGTATAATGCCGGCAGACGGTGAATGGTGCTGATTTGAGCCAATCTTCTGTTCAGTCAAGCTCCCAATTGCATCAAAGCTAAATGTATGTTCTTCATCATAGCTCGGGCACCTATAGACAATATACAATATACATTAGCACCTAAAAGGAGGATGGATGGAGACAAATTTCCAGGTTTCCGTCGTCCATCTGATCGCAACACCAAAGCTTCTTGAGGCACAAAGGGTTCATTCCTTACAGCTTTTCATCTGGAGAATGCTCAAGACTCCAGTGATCAGAGAGACGCAGGCCGTGGTGAGGGCGGAGCGACGCAAGGCCTTATGGACCTGTTTGAGCCGTGGTCGTTGCTGCTGTGGGCCTCCATTTGCCGCCCTCGGTGTCAGGTTGTGAGAGAGATGTCTCTGCACATTTACATAGGGCTCAGGGTATTCTAGGGTTAGAAGAAAATGAGATTAGGAAAAGTAAAATAAGCTTCTGTACACTTACGCTATTGCTTATGATGCAGACAAGCCCGAAATATCGCCGTTTTTCTCGGGCTTTCGGGCTGAGGGCAAGCCCGCGACACCACTACTAGAAAGCCAAAGAAGACGGGACAACATCAACACATGTCTGACGCAGAAAGGCGCACCTCGCCTCAAGAACGCGCGGGTACGGCGTTGGTGGCCGGAGGGGTGGCCGGAACCACCGTAGACGTGACCCTCTTCCCTCTCGACACCGTCAAGACCAGGCTGCAGTCGGAGGTGGGTTTCTGGCGCGCTGGAGGATTCACCCGCATCTATGCCGGCATCGGTCCAACGCTGTTGGGGTCGGCACCAAACGCGGCCATCTTCTTCTGCACCTACGAGATGGCTAAAAACACGTTGACGTGCAGCACAAGTATGCCCCTGACCGCCGTGCACATGACATCGGCGTCGCTGGGTGAAGTGGCTGCTTGCGTCGTGAGGGTTCCTGTCGAGATTGTGAAGCAGAGGCGACAGGCGAACGCAAGAGGACTGAGTAGCTTTGCTCTAGTTCGCCTCGTTCTCCGGACGGAGGGCGTCATCGGGCTCTACAGGGGCTTCTGGACAACGGTGTCGCGAGAGGTGCCGTTTTCGCTGATACAGTTTCCGCTGTGGGAATACTTCAAGGTCACGTGGAGTCAGAGACGGAAAAATGGTCAGTCCCTCTCTCCCATTCAGTCCGCCGCGTGCGGATCAGTGGCTGGTGGGATCAGCGCAGGCTTCACGACCCCACTCGACGTTGCCAAGACCCGGATCATGCTGGCGGCGTCCGGATCCGATATGGCTCAGAAAGCTTCCGTTGTGTATGCGCTCACCCAGGTCAGGAAGGAGAGCGGCGTCAGAGGCTGGTTCGCCGGGTTGGTGCCCAGAGTGACTTGGATATCCCTGGGAGGGGCAGTGTTTTTCGGGACGTACGAAGTAAGTAAGCAACTGTGCTCGTCCTTCTTCAATGAGTGAAGAACATGAAGAAGACGAACACGCTTACAAAGTCTGAGGAGACAATAAATTTGAGTCAGCCATAAGAGATCTGGCCTCTGCGTGCTGCAGCGCTGATAGGAAGATTTCAGCTCATGGTCACTGGTCACAGTCGTACCGAAATCAAAACAAACGCATGAAGTAAGGAAAGTTGACCGTGGACTCGGTGGTGATCAGGCGATAGCGTCGTGACGTTGGTCATGTTCATTGTCACTGCTCGCCATCCCGCCTTCCGAGGTGCGGGCCTGCGCGTCCTCTCCTCCGGTGGTCGTGATCAACCTTCTTTCAAGAAAAGCGTCAAGGAGGAGTTTCTCTTCCGCGATGGCCAGGAGAGGGCCAGAAGGGACTCGTCGGTTGACGATGAGGAGGTTCACAAGTTTAAGATGTTTTCCACCTCTTGGTGGGATCCCAACGGCAGTTGCAAGGTTTTACACGCGATGAACGAGCTCAGGGTGGACTTGATCCTGAGAGGACTTGAAAGTTCGGGGCGACTCCTCGCATCCGCCCGAGACTCAGCGAAACCTTTGACAGGTCTCTCCGTCCTGGATGTGGGATGCGGAGGAGGCATCCTCAGCGAACCCCTGGCCAGGCTGGGGGCACAAGTCACCGGCCTGGACCCGGCCGCAGAAAGTATCGAAGCAGCCCGTGAACACGCAGAGAAAGACGAGAGCGTTCGAGACAACGTGGAGTACATAGTGGGGTCTGCGGAAGATCTGGCTTTGAAACGCAGCGGATGTTTCGACGCAGTCGTGGCCTCGGAAGTGCTGGAGCATTCGAACAACCAGGATACACTCGTGCGAGCTTGCGCGGCTCTAGCCAAGGAGTCTGACGGATCGTTGTTCTTTACCACGCTGAACCGCACCCGTAGTGCGTACTTGGCCGGCGTGGTGGGCGCGGAATGCTTGCTAGGGCTACTACCCTCTGGAACTCACGATTGGGACAAGTTTGTCTCTCCGGAAGAGCTGGACGCGATGTTGACTAGCAACGGATGTCAGATCAGACTGATACACGGGATGTTCTACTGGCCGGTCTTCAACCAGTGGACCTGGATTGCGCAGACCAACGTGAACTACGCCGTATATGCTACTAGAAGGGTGTCCTAACGAAAGCGCAGCTCTATTTCGTTTCCGTGATGATCAATATAATCCTTGACAGTTCTTGACCGCCAGTCCTCTTGGCACCTTTTACCTTCCATGTAGATGTCAAACTTGCCAGTTAGCTTGTGAGTTCCTTTCATGAACTTCTTGAGCACTTTTTTTAACGGAGAATCTGGTCGAGCCATTTGGCTTTGGCTCAATATGCCCTCCTTCATGACTGTCACCAACAACGGTAACTTGTACTTCTTTGACGAAGTTACCTTGTCCTTCGACGAAGCTGCCTCGTCCTTCGACGAAGTTAACATATTCTTCGACGCAGCTAACTTGCTCTTGTTCAAGATCGTTTCCTTCTTTGTGTTCAAGAACGTTTCCTTGTTCTTGTTCAAGATCGTTTCCTTCTTTGTGTTCAAGAACGTTTCCTTGTTCTTGTTCAAGAACGTTTCCTTGTTCTTGTTCAGGAACGTCTCCTTATTCTTGTTCGAGGACGTTTCCTTCCTCGTGTTTACTCGCTGTGCGGCCTCCATTCGACTAATGATGGCCTCGCACAGGCGTCGGTGCGACCTCTTTTTTCTGCAGTTCTTGTGAAACGTGCTGACCCCGCACTTCGAACACACGGCCAAGACGTCTCTTCCGGTCACGAAGCTACCCCGGCAGGCGAAGCAGAGTCCGGGACCATCGAACTTTACCTCTCGTCCCGAGAGCTTCTTGGCCACGTACCTGCAGAATGTCAGATGATGCCGAGAGCCTCGTGCTTGACATTCGGCAGAGCAGAACGCTGCGATGTCGCAGTCAGGGCAGACGGTGAGGGCGGAGGATTCCTTAGAACAAGTCAGACACCAATCCATCTTCAGTCACCACGATTCGACGAGGGGGTGAGGAGTGATATGGGTCTACGTCGGTGGTGGGGTCCCTATCGAGAGTCTCGTCGACCCCGCTGCCTGATTTCAGTCCAGGTGTCCGCGACCTACATGACTTCTGTGACCCGGAGGTGGCGACCAAACTGAGGATATCTATCCAACCGAACGGAGCAGAGACAGGAACGTGAAGGAGAAGCAAAGGTGCTCTTCGATGCGTACCAATCTTTATGTGTACTATTTGAAGTAGGGATGGATCGAATATAGACTCGTACTCGAATGTAACTTACTCGTACTCGAAAGACTCGCGAGTCTGGAATGAATGAATCCAGTCTAGATTTGTACTCGATGTACCCGTACTCGACTCATACTCGACTGGTACTCCACAGACTTGCTAGTCAGCTGCCTTGACTATGACTTTTTTGAGTGTAGGTGACTTTGTAGCACTTGGCTGCTGTTACAAAAAAGCGGTCCAGGCTGAAAGATGAAAACATTAGAATTCTAGTTGTGCTAAAGTCGATCCTGAAGATGCTTTGTCAATTATATTCAAGAGGTGACAGTACTGATGCAGCTTCATGAATTCAGTAGACTCCATGCGCCTTCAAACTCGACTTGTCCTGAAGACACCGTACTCATACTAGACTCGTACTCGAAACTCCAGAGTCCTACTCGACCCGTATCAGACTCGTACTCGCCTCGTACTTGACCCCTCACACTCGACTCGTACTCGACTCGTACTCGAAAAAAGTGGACTCGATCCACCCCTAATTTGAAGCAGCTTTGCCGGTTGATAAGTGCTGAGTTTCTATAGTATCGGCCGTGTATACATATATCAATAAATATACGCCATGTGTAAATGTATGTACCATTTTAGTCAATACTCGTATTCTTAATCTTCTGTGCATACTTAAATGCCCCAGAATGTCAAGGGTTAGAATGGTTAAAACTCTAAAAAACAAAAATACTTGTTTGGTGTATACATACGACTTTTACCAACACCTAACATGGAAAACATAATATATAACTTTCTTAACATGGCAACTACACAGACACTCCTTTGGGAAGCTTCAGGCCTTGGCAGTTTAATGTTACTCATTTCACTCTTGCCTATTTAAGGCAGAACTGATTTAAACAGAAAAAAAACAACGTACTCTCAACTTTCACAAGCCCTACGTACTCGTTTCATAAGGCGACTATGCAATCAGTGTATAAAAAAGGCTTACCTATATTTTTTAACATGTTGTTATTGTTAGCTATGCTTTGTTTGTTGATGCGCGCACCCCGCGGCACTGAACGCCTCATGCGAAAACAGCTGACTCTCACCGTCGAAGCCAAGGCTCTGTAATACAGGTTAGCAAACAAGGAAGCTCGTCAGGCTACCCGGGCAGAAGCTGCTGATTTTGGTCGGCGCGGCACGGCTACGTAGGCAAGAGATGAGGAGGC
>JAAUXU010044780.1_pt1 | contig 11653 bp, 13 predicted proteins | sample 7278151 | NCBI WGS metagenome assembly JAAUXU01 (sample SAMN14350113, study PRJNA611818) | marine sediment metagenome | isolation source: surface marine sediment (1.8m) | place: French Polynesia: Moorea | collected 2018-08 | reverse complement strand
CAGAATAGCTCACACTGACGCATTTACCTACACGTGATTCAGCTTGAAGAAGTAGCTCACGCTGCAGTTGGAAGGGAAGACACGCAGTAGAAGGACATGATGATCGTCAGAGCCAAGACCAACGGAAGCAGAAACTTTGCCATTTCTTTCGTGAACGCTGTGTTCGGGTTGAGTGTCCGAATGGAACAGGTTGGAGTCGAGAGGGTTATGTGAGCAAAGGTGAGGTCACTATGTAGGGTCTGCGACTTGGTCTGGGGGCTGAATGAAAACAGGTCGGATTTTCCCAGAAATAGGCACCCCTGCTGATGCAAACCAGAAGTGAAGAGTCAGAAAGTGCTGGAGTTCTACTCGATGAAGTGTCTATATTGCTATATATATATATATACTTCTGGAGTTTAAGGACGGTTCCGTCTTGGGGCGCATTTATCCAATGACATGTTGTTCTGGAATTTTAGATCATTCACTTGATCGTAGTAGGTGCTGACTATAGTGCGTAGTAAGAGCTGGGCCTCAGCATCGAACTATTGAAAAGACAAATTTGGGAGTCCAAACAAATCTTTAAGCGGTTTCTCCTGCCATCCTTGTCAAGTACAAATATACAGCATTCATAGAACTATGACATTGTTTTCTTAATCTCGACTGGAGAAACATCCGCAGCCCGTATTATCCTGAATTCATGCTGTGACTGTCTACGCATGATCTTCTGCTTACTTTCGTCCATAAAATCCCCCCAGATTCTCATCCTCTTCTTTGACTGACACCTTCAGACAGCGTTGATGCCTCATCAGAGTGCCGAACTGCATTCGTTGTTCTTTGTGGTACAGTCGCTCCCGCTTTAGTCGAATCTCCCGCGTTAGTCGAAACTCCCGCTTTAGTCGAAACTCCCGCTTTAGTCGAAACTCCCGACTGAGTCATGTTTTCTTTGCTTGCTGGTTTTGTACTTCATAAAAGTACTTGATTCAGTAACGTTGAGCTGTAAGCAACGGTTGATTTAGTCTAGTCAATACAGGAACCTTCACTACATAAGAAACAGGTTAAATGAAGTGAATGTTAAGATGTGCATAACCGATGTCAGCTACATAGAGAGGTGGTCCAGATCAGGTGCCAAAGACGAGGGAAGAAGCAGTGGTAATGATGATCAATGAACCGCAGTCATCAAAGTTATCTCACATGTTTCAAACTTGTTCCAAACAATCAGTTTGTGGACAATCATTCATTTGAGGGGAACTCCTTTTTTCTTGGCCAAAGTCTCAATTCCTCAGGAACCAGTTAGATGTGCTCTCAAACGCCTTCTGGCGGCTGTGGTCAAGACCCAAGAAGATGTGTTGACATTTGAGTAAAGCAAGTCTGAAAAAGACCCTTGGCACCTCTCATTGGTCGTCGAAAGATCTTTCGAAACACAAGATCTGGGCCACGTCGTAATCGAGTGACTAAAAGAAGGTGGCTTTTTTTTCCAAAGCAGAATGTAAATGAAGAAGAGTCAGAGCTGCACGCACTGTATGTACCGCACTGTACAATACTGATGTACGTCTACATACTGCTCGACCATGGTACTGCCGATGAGTTTGACTGTTGTTACGCCAGCATCATGGGAGTCACGTTAGAATGAAACCTCAACATTGTTCTATGAGAAGACTTCCAATGCTGCATTTGTGATCAGCCTCGAATAGGGTTTCAAGCCCAACCCCCAAACGCTGACTTGACTGAAGCTCTTGCAAACGCCGCTGCCAAACTGATGCCGAGCAATGTTCACCGTGCCTTTGTCCTTGAAGCCCCATCCAGAACGATCCCGAGCGTCGTCGAGTCTGTGCTGAGCCCTGATCCATCACTAGCGTTCACCTCTTCGTCGTTGGCTTTGACATCGCGCTCTCAGCTTTTGCTTTTATCTCACGCGTCATCTCCATTGCAGACACACCCTCCATTATTCTTCCCCCACCACGACTCTCTTCTCCTCTCGTTTCGCGCTCATTTTGTTTTTGGAAATTTCTTCTTCTCTGGGCAATGAAAGCATTCAACAGGATGTCACACTTCCGGTGCTGCGGCAGCCACCTATGAGCTGGGGTTGAGATCAAAAACAGATAATCGCACGAGAATTGTTGTTCCCCACGAAGTTCCACTTAGCGGAGGCGAACACTCGGCTGCAGGCAGTGACGAGGTACAAGCTGTGGTGCAGCCAAAAAAAAATAAATAAAGGGTGTAAAGTCAAAAATGTAAGTGAATCGAAGCGCTCTTTATTGCGCAGAATTCGCTAGAAAATGACTAGAACTTCGTTAATTGCTCGACTGAATCCAGTTATTCCATGCTCATCTGCCTGTTGCCAGACAGGACAAGGAGCTGTGAAGCGATTGACCTCGCCGAAACGGCCTCAGAAGGTCACTGAGGCTGACCAACCGCCGAGGAAGACCACAATCAGTGAAGGACATTCTGTGCTAATAAAGAGTAACTCCACTTATCTACACTTATCTACCTAGTACGCGAAGACACCTTTTTTGGAGAGGTGGGCAGAATTGCCATTCATTCAAGGTCTGGTGCACATGTATCTGTCAACGCAGCAGTAGGAGAATATTTGCTTGAAACTTATTCGTCCTAATAGAGGCGCGCTGTCTGCTACCAAAGAATAAAATATTGGCAGGCACTCTCCTGCTCAGATATACAGGTGGTTAACAAGAAAGTGTGCTAACATACGGCACAGACGTATGACGTGGATCTCTGCTGTAGTAGTGTCATGCTCCAGAAATAGTAGCTTTCTACTTGCCTGCCCCTCGTTCAAGGCGGTACATGACGTGGAAAAGCAATCATCACGTGTAAGCAAGCACCCTTGATACCCACGCACAAACCAAGAGCGCCACCGCACGTGTTTACGTATGACACGACCAAAAAGAGGCCGTCGCGACTGTTATGCACGTACATATCTCCATCTAGGGCGCTGGTGACGCATTTGCACCCACGTAGGGAAAGCATATGGTGCGCCCTTGGGCTGGGCGGGGGGGGGACAATGTGCTGGCAGAGGTGTACGCGCTAAGTGTCGGGGATAAGATCGCCCTTCAAACCCCTCTGACCAAGTATGCACAGTTGGGACAGAGCACAGTACTGACATAATGCTTCCCTGTCATAAATTTGTAATCTCCTACACTAATGTACGAGCTTTCCAGGTCAAACAGAACATACTTGCAGAACTCACTGTCGAGGCCACAAATGAAGACGTTTGTGCTGACCAAGTCGCATCAAAGACAGCATTAACGTACGTACGAAAACATAAGAACATGGAGGATCATGATGGTCCGGTCTTCCCACAGACCAGAGTGGTGGCAGTTTTCCATTGATTTTTGTTGTTTCTGTCCGGTCTCCATGACGACGAGACCAAGCCAAGGACGCCGGTCCCCAAGGTGATATCGGAGCACAGAGAATAGGCCCACAAGAGGAGAGGCCTTTCTACTAAGCACACATTTTCAAAGTCAGTGTGCTGACCTCTTGGCTTGGCGAGCACTTCTTGCTTAATCATTGAGAAGGAGACGTGCCAAAAGTTATTTTTGAAACGGACGGAGGACAAAAATCGCCATGGGTCGCGACAAGGGCAGCAGCAAGAGGGACTTGCGGGAGAGCGAGGAGGAGAACCTGAAGGTCGCGGTGCGCGTGCGTCCCTTCAACAAGCGAGAGGTGGGCAGAAATGCCAAGCTCATCGTCAGCATGAGCGGTAACTCCACCAAGATCACCAACCCAGCCGACGGTGAAACCAAGTCTTTCACCTTCGACTACTCGTACTGGTCGTTCGACGGCTTCAAGGAGGATAAGAACGGGTACAGCGCGCCAGACAAGTCTCATAAGCACGGAAAGCAGTTCTGCGATCAGGTGAATAATAATTATATTGTGTGAGACAAAGAAAAAAGAGAATCGATGTCCTCTTTTACACTACTCCATTGTATTAATCCTTCCAATTTTCTCTGATCTCTTTGTCATCCTTTGTGTATTGCTGTAAAACGCTTCTGTCGTGTGAGCCAAAAAAAAGAAAGCGCGAGTTAAGGAGACGAGGAGTTGCTATTGCACTACCTACGTACCTATAAGCTGCATTCTTTGATTAGAAAAAAGTCTTCAACGACATCGGCGCTGGTATCTTGAACAATGCCTGGGACGGGTTCAACTCATCCTTGTTCGCCTATGGCCAGACTGGATCGGGTAAGTCCTGGTCCGTGATCGGGTACGGCGCCAACAAGGGCATCGTCCCAATGTTCTGCGAGGAGCTTTTCAATGGCATCGACGAAAACCAAGGCAAAGGAACCACCTACGAGGTCAAATTCTCTATGCTCGAGATTTACAACGAGGTGGTCAGGGACCTCTTGGACCCTAAGGGAGCTTCAAAGAAGGGCGGTCTCGCCGTTAGGCAGCATCCAAAGAAAGGATTTTACGGTAAGGAGATTACAGGCAAGAGTAACAGCGGTAACCATACTTTAGTGTTGATAACTCTATTCTTCCAGCCGATGGCATGATCGACACTCTGGTGTCCAGCTATGACGAGATCAACGAACGCATGGAGGAGGGCACCCACAATCGCACTGTGGCCAGCACGAATATGAATGCCACCTCCTCCAGAGCCCACACCATTGTAGGCATCACATTCATTCAGAAGAGCAAAAATGCAGCAGGCAAGGAGATGGCCAAGAACGCAGTCGTCAACCTCGTTGACCTGGCGGGAAGGTCAGTACTAGCAAAAGAAGTAAAAAAAAACCATCCAGAGATGGTAATAGATTATTCTATTACTATCGCTCCAAACTACCCCAGATGCCACATGAGTATAGGCTATGTACGTACACGCTGACCAAATCAATCTCTTACCAGCGAGCGTGTGGAGTCCACTGGGGCGACTGGCGATCGCCTGAAGGAGGGCGCCGCCATCAACCAGTCGCTCTCTTGTCTGGGCAACGTCATCCACGCCCTGGCAGAGCAGACGGAGGGCAAGAATGTGAGGGTCCCCTACAGGGACTCGAAGCTCACGAAGCTGCTGCAGAATGCACTGGGAGGAAATAGCAAGACTATTATGGTAAAAACTGATGGATCGGTGACAATGCATGTACTGCTATGCATATACTACCTGGCTGTATATACATGTAATGTGGCACCACATTTTTCGAGTTTTGACTAAGGTGATTTGACCCGTACGAAGCCTTAGATTGTCTGACGGCCCGTGTACCATATAGGGACTCGGACAGGTCAAAGCGAGGTCGAATCGTGCACATCACGGCCAGGAAGTTTGCAATGAGATGCGAACTTGTTGCATTCCATTTGCCACAAAGTTTCCAGTGAAAAATCCTTAGTGTTGCAGTTCAGTCCAACAGGACTCTCGACTCTGTGAGACAAAACAGTCCTTATATATTTCTTCTCTGCACTGATCGAAAGTAAAGTAACTATTTGGCGTTAACGTACTGACTTATCATCAATTCATACATTTCAGATCGCAGCAGTAAGTCCAGCTGATATAAACTACGACGAGAGTCTCTCCACTTTGCGCTATGGTAAGAATTAAGGCAGTTTGTGCCAAAAAATTGACCACTTACAGTGACCTTTCTTTGTCTCACTCAAAACAGCCGACAGGGCAAAGCAGATCAAAACAAAGGCGACTGTGAACGAGGATCCAACCGAGGCTCTGATCCGCGAGCTCAAGGAGCAGAATGAGAAGCTGAAGGCTCAGCTGGAGAGCGGCAACGTCGATATGAACGAGTTGAGAGATGCTGCGGGCAAGGATAACCTCAGCAAGGAGGAGTTGAAGCAGCTGAAGGCTGAATGGCTCGAAGAGATGAAGGCAAACTTAAACGGCAACGAGAAGGAGATGAACGACATGCGACTTTCCTACGAAGAGAAGCTGCTCGCTGCTCAGAAGGCGGCGACGGCCGGCGATCACGCGCTCGCAAGGGTCATGGAGGAGAAGAAGACCAAGCCGCATCTCTTCAATCTCAACTTTGACCCGCAACTGAGTGGAAGGATCGTCCATATCCTGCAGAAGCCGGAGACCGAGATTGGAAACAGGAAGGGACAGGAATCGGATATCTGCATGGTGGGCCCGGGGTGAGTGCGAAGTATAGTCAGAGTCGTCATGAAACACGGTCGGTGCTGGGATCTCTTTGGAAATATGGCGCATGCACACGCAGATATTTGCATATGAAATTAACTGTACATAAGGTACATCATACCATAAACGTACATGGGCATCCAATCATACATAAACCATACGTAGTGTAAATCACTCTTTTCCAGCATACACAATCAGCACTGCGTACTTCGCCTGGACCAAAAAGCCGGGCAGGTGCGCATCAAGCCTTGCGAGAAAGATTGCCGCGTGCTGGTGAACGGCACCGCCATCACTGGCGAGACCGACCTGGAACACAATGATCGCATGGTTTTTGGATCCACGCACATATGGGTGTTCCAGAACCCACGTGATCCTGGAATCTCGAAGAAGCAGTATCCGCCCATCACTTATGAATATGCACAGGAAGAGATCGCATCCAAGGCCGGCATCAACGTCGACCACGCTGGCTCCAACGACGTCGTGCTGCTGCAAGAAGACCTCATCGACACGATGCCAGCCGTCGAGGAAGCTAACTCCATATCGGAGGAGCTTGACAAGAAGGTCAAATTCGAGATCATCCTCATCTCGCCGCAGATGCTCGGCAAGATGCAGAGCAAATGTGAGGTGAGGCCATGCACATGTACGAGCTCAAAATGGTGTCTTGGGGTCAGCCATGCTTGTCTTAATATCAATGTGCCAGCCTTCAAGATCAAAGGGTCGTAACAACATACGGTTTTGATTGCAGGGATTCGAGAGTCACAACATGAAAAGCACGCAGCCAGAGGTTTGATATACTTGTGACTGTGCTTGTTCCACTCCCTCGTATTCTTTTCTTCATTGTCTTTAACCTGGTTGCAGTTGTTCTTCTCTGTGAATGCGTACTTGTGTTTTTTTCACTCACCTTATTAGTATAAACTAAAGTAGGACCATTTGCTCCTCAGGTGTGCGTGAAGATGAAGAACCTGGAAAACGGGACGGAATTCATCTGGCCAAAGGAGAAGTTTCTCAACAGGTTGTACCTCATGAAGGAGATGTACAACAACTATGAGGAAGAAGAAGATGACTGGGATCTCCCCGAGGCAAGCACCTTATTACTCAGCTTTTCACAAAAATTCATTGAATGGATTTCAACGTGGTCTCTTAAAACGACTAGGAGAAAGATCCGTTTTCGGAAGACCTGAACCAAGAAGTCCAGATCGGAAATGTGCAGGTCTTTCTTCAACCCATTGCCTACATGGTAAGTGATAGAGAAAGAGCCGAAATATAGCTAAAACTAAATGTACTGAAATATACTCTACTGTACTAAAGGTATCTATCGTGCATCTTCATAGGTCGAGATGAAAGAACAGCTGGAGATAACTGACCTGAAAGGAAACAAAATTGGTGTCATGAATGTAAGAACACAAACAATATTATTATTTTCCGCGTCCAAACGTCCATGGTGAATTGTAATCTTTGCTCAGGTTGAGATTGCCCCGTGCAACTCCAAAGGCAAGGAGTACTCAGAACTGGACGACATGTTTGTAGACACCCCAGATGAACTGGTGGGGAGAGACGTCAACTTCGTGTTCAAGATTGTCAACTGCAGAGGCTTGCCAAACAAGTACACGGTGAGACCGTTTGACATGGAGAGCTACCGGTAGTAACATAATGCATCTGTCTTGCCACTAGGATGTGCACTGCAGGTATCGCTTTTACTTGGACGAGGAAGATATGGAAACTGACAAAATCTCACTCACTGCAAACCCGGACTTCAACCATTCCAAGCTGTTTAAATACAGTCCATGCACCAGACAAGTATGTCCACATTATATGACGTCTCCCGACGCATACATTAGTGATCCTGACTTGTAGCTGGTGGATTACCTCAATTCCGGCGGCGTGAACATCACCATATTTGGCAAACAGTACATCCGCAAGTCAGCCGTGGCAAAGAGGAAGGGCATGACCACCAAGGACATGCTGAAGCAAGATAGATCTGTTTTCTCTAAGTACGCTCTCGTCACTTTTCTGACAACCTGGACGAGTCTGTGCATACTGGTGTACTTTTAGGACGGCAAATCTGATGAACGGTTTCCAGCTGAACGGCCGCCAGGTGGACCCTCAGAAGCAGTCGGTTATCGTCGAGCTGCTGCTCATGAAGAAGACGCAGGCCAGACTGCAGCAGAAATGCGTAAGCGTCAAACTTTATTGATATGAACATTGGTAATTCACGTGTGTTTTCAGGATCACGTGAAAAAGATGCTCGAGCGTGCTGAGCAGCTGAATCGCGGTCGCATCTCTACAAATGTGATAAAGGCGGTCTTTTCGGCCAACACCGACGACCAGTATTCAGCGGCCATGAAGCAACTCGAAGGTAAATAAGTAGGTAAATATTCATACTGTTTACTATTATTATTGCATCTGATTGTTACATCGACGTCAAAGTCCTTAATGGGAGCACAGGACTGAGTAACGACCAACTTTACTTGCAGGGGACGAGGACGACGACTACGACAGCGCCCCATCCAGCTCGAACTCGAGCTCGACCTGCGTCATATTGTAACACAAGCAGTCCCAACTTGACTCAGTCCTCAACTAGGGGACACTGAAGACAAGTCTCCGACGACCAAACCTCCTGCATCATCATGACAAAGTCCGCAAAGATACCGTCTACGCATACCGTCCAGTACACACGTGTGCTGTAGCTATATGCAATGATAATCATAACTGATTACTTGTACGTACATGTGCCTTGTATCTACCGTTTTGAATTTATTTTTTCAGACATCTCGAGCCAAATGTGATAGAAGCAGTTCAGATTTTGAAACATTTGGCAGCTCTTTTATCAGTCATGGAGATTCGATGCAACTTTTTTAAATATTCACAAGGCCTCTCTGTGAAAAGAATCGTTTTCCTCCCATTCTGCAACGGTCACACAAATGCAACAGTTGCACATTAACGCAATTTTTTCCTGTAATACCGTAAAACCCACTTAGCAAGTTGCACAAACAGCATGCGTGTGGCCATACATTGGTATAATCACAAGAGACGTACATGCAGAAACCAAATTTCTTAAAGGAGCTAATCAGTGTGTTATCTAAGTGTACCGTAATATGCACAGGAAATACACTATAAGTAGAACACCTATGGTTGTGCGTGCGCAAGCAGTAAGCAAAGTTGCCGCCCAATTTGAGCGCTATTGTCGGAAAGCTCGATGTGTGCTTGTACCCTTTCGTCTTCGTGCACGCACACTCTGCTAGTTATGTATTACTATGGTTGGCTCGACTTTGACTGTGAAAGCGTCTCTGTATCAAGATGCATCAGCAGTATGCACATCTGAATCTGATCGGCCGGCTGGCCGAGGGCTGGGATAGTGGTCTGTTTGTTCCTTGCCTCTGAGATTCCAAGAAGTGATCTCCCTGTGCTCCAACCATCGACATGCGTCGAGTAGTCTCCATCTACACGAAACTCAAAGAGCCAAAAACTTCATTACCCGCACTTTTAGTAGACTAAAGTATCAATACGTTCCAGCACTTGGTCACTGTTCAAAAGTAGCCAGTACTGTCGGCGATATCCGAGAGGCGTATTCAGCTTTGGACGTAAATACAGTATCAGAAGTAGCTGTACGTATATGAGTTGCGCAGTCACTGAAACCGACCAACTCTGAAAATGCTCTCAAAGTAGTAGAAGATCACTCTTTGGCACACCAGTAGGCACTTCACGAGATCTGAGATTTTGAACTTCAAGACAGCAGCGCCAGTTTTGCTTTTGGACATTGGATCTGGAGTTGCCTTGAGCACTCATGTCAGGTATTCCGTCAGATCGTTGATAGATCGATGTTTCCATCAAAAGTGGCATTTTTGAGCTTTTAACAGTTGAAACAATATGTGCTGTGTGTATCTTATATTTGATTAAACTCTCGTAGAGACAGAAAGTTCTAGGGAGTGGAACGACTGAAGGTTGGAGGCGTCCGAGTTCATTTCTTAGGGTTTTCGATAGAAATCCCATCGATGAACGTGAATATGCTGACTGAAAAGTGTTTGTGTCTGTTGCAATGAATCCCTAGTTAAAAGTTTTGTAAGATGCTTTCCGGTCCACACCTTACCCACGACCCACCACGAATACAGTTATCCTTAACTGTATTCAGGATACAGTTAAGTAAGTATATCACAAACCCAAAGCGTCTGCAGACTTCTGCCACACCCTGGACTGCACACCCAGCTAGAAAGACTAGATTGCTAAGAACAACTCTTATTAATGGTCGTATGCATCGTTTGTGGTATGGGTTGTACCATGGGGGAATATGGAATTGGCTGGTGCCAACTTTTAACTAGGGATTTATGGCAACAGACACAAACACCCTTCAGTCAGCATATTCACGTGCATCCATAGGATTTCTATGACTGGCGTCAGTACCTTGTTTATACAGCTAATTGCAACTGCATGTGAGTCTCCTGCACCTTTTAGTGAACTTCTCTCTTCGCATGCTTGAATATTATGCGAGGAGGAAAGTTTATCTTGCGATTTCGGCTTTCCTTGGTCATGTTGACGCTGAGGTTACTATAGAAGCCGGCAGAAAGAAGTGTAATTGGTCAACATTATTGATTGAATCGTACTTTCTAGGCAGTTGAAAGCATGTAGTGCGCAAAATTGTTTCCCCTTCAGACGTAGGAAGTGTGTACTAGCATCATGACAGAAGATGTGCTCAGGTAAAGGTAGGAAGACACGATTATGACAATGGTGTCGTAACAACTTCGTCTCTATTGTGATGAATGAGTGAAGCATGCCACTTGACAACGATCGTGCCATCCAACCTTAAGATATTGCAACACACTGATCTTATCTGTCTAAGAAGTAACGTGACCAGGGCCAAAAACTCGTATCTTGACAGGACACATCGACGTCAGTACCGCCGCCCCTCTGCTTTAGGAGTACCAGATGCAAAATTCGCCACCAGACAATCGGACTACGAGGTGAGCAACATCACCAAATTGAGCTGCCAGCATGGAAGCTCACAATTTTCAAGGGTTGAGGCGAACGACTCATACGATTTTCCGCAGGAACACGATATAGACAGACAGGGGAGAATAAGACAGACCGACAACCTCTACTTTGATGGCGCCGACGACTTAGACGGGGAGGGGAGTCGATACCAAGGATTTGATGATGTCCAACGGCCCCAAAGAGCACGTGCGGCGGATAATTTGGCGGTAGACAATTACAGCAGGGTCGAGGGCAGAAGCAGCAAGGACGACTACCAACCACATGACTACTACGAGAGGCCGTCCAAGAAAAAGCAGAACGACAACCTCCAACTTGAAGGCGATGTCGGAAGAGACACAGAGAGGGATCGATACCAAGGACATAATAATGTCCAACGGCCCCAAAAAGCGCGTGCTGCCGATAATTTGGCGTTAGACGGCAACAGCAGGGTCGAGGGCAAAAGCAGCAAGGAGGATTACCAACCACATAACTACCAGAGGCCATCCAAGAAGAAACAGAATGACAACCTCTACCTTGATGGTGATGTGGAGAGGGACACGGAAAAGAGTCGCTATCAGGTACACGACGCTCAAAGGCCATCAAGGAACAGAAAGAATGACAACCTCT
>JAAUXU010132712.1_pt1 | contig 11656 bp, 11 predicted proteins | sample 7278151 | NCBI WGS metagenome assembly JAAUXU01 (sample SAMN14350113, study PRJNA611818) | marine sediment metagenome | isolation source: surface marine sediment (1.8m) | place: French Polynesia: Moorea | collected 2018-08 | reverse complement strand
TGACCGATCAAGGTCTCTCCACTGCAACTAACCTGTGTGGAAAGATCTTTTCTGCCACTGTCATCATCTCCGAGTGAGATCTGAGATAACAGATTTGCTCTTGTCCTTGTTGTCTGTCCCATACAGATTGAGTGTATCCAACCTGAACATGTTGTACATTTGATAACGTAAGAGGAGCCATGGAGAGAAACATGGAAGTAGCTAAGGTGTGTGCGCTGACAAAAAGCTTTAGTACCCTAGTGACGACATCCACATGTACTTGGTGGACATGAGCATGTCCGATGAGGGGGAGGGAAGACACGTGTAGAGGAAGAGAAAGGGGTGGTGATGGTGAATGTGGTGAGGTAAGGCTTCGGACATTTCTTTTTTGTGACTCACACTGTACATCTGTACTACGAGAGAACCGATCAATAGAGGTGAAAGGGAGGGAAGAGATGTTTAAGTTCAACCACTGTTGAATTTCCTGCTGACAGTTCGTGTAAATGCTATCTGGCGAACATGACGCCTTTGCAGCTTTTTTGCAAGCATCATTGCATAACGGGTAGTAACGTAATATACGTATGTATGTACGGCTATCTATATCTATGTCTCTAAATATAGGACTGACTATAAGCAATGTCTACTACGTCTGCAACGTAGGTGAGTAGTTCGGTTATCGTATCGTCTCCAGTCACGAAAGCATCAAGTCAACAACAATGCTCTTCTGTGTACAGAAGCTGCTGCTACCTGCGGTGATTGACTTGACAACTATCTGACCCTGGAATGCGGAGAGGGGTTGGAAACTAGCAGCTCTTACTCCCCCGCAGGAGCCGCGTTGGACTGCGGCGGCGGCTGCGGCGGCGGCAGCTGGTTCATGGCAGACGGGTGCTGCGCTTGCGTGGATGCGTACGGGTTCATGGGTTGGCGGGAGCTGTCGGAGATCTTAAACCAGAGCAAGATGAGAAAGATGAGAGCTACGATGCCTCCCATAATGATGAACTTCATGTTCTGCAGCCAGAACTTGTTCTTGAGTTTTCCAGCCTGCTTCTCGAACTGGGATGCTCCGTCCTGTAGCGCATCTGCTCTCTCGTCCAGCTCGGACAGCTTTGAGTCCCGCTCCAGGACCTTTTCCACATTGCTCTTCATGATGCCGACCACCTCGTCCACCTGTGCCTGCTGTTGCGCCATTCTCCTCTGCGCCATGACCTGCTGCATCTGCTGCGGGCCCGGCAGGGGCTTGCCGTCCGGGCCCAGTGGGCGCCCATCTGGTCCCGTGGCTGGAGGGGCGGGAGTAGCCTCTTCAGACATGATGTACAGTATGACTTTACAACTGGAGTGTAGTAGTAGTGGAAGTAGTAGTAGGAGTGTGACAAGGAGAATGAGGACAGAAGCAAGAGTGCACCTGCAAGCAACAGGATAATAGTCGATGTAAGCGAGCATGCAGATGTCGTCGATAGCGGCCGACCCCAAGGTGTCGGCCAAGTTGGCAGTAGTCACTGCAGTCGCTGCTAAGGCAGTGATGCACTTGTGAGAAAAGAGCAAAAAGCTTCCAAAGGTTGGATGGATCTTTCATCCAAGGTGTATGCATGATATAAAATGGAGCAAAAATACATGCGCAAGAGAGGTGATGAAAAGTGATCAAGTGAAACTATCCTTCTGAGAGTCATAGATCGGATAAGATAAAAAAGCGTGCAAAATTCTTGTGGTTGTGTTTAATAAGCAACATTCTTCTGCTGTTTCCTGAGGAGTCAGAAAACGCTCTTTTTCTCTAAGGGACTTGCATCAACTTAGAGAGAGATGAGAAAATATGACAGAGAAGACGTCTCATACTGTCTTCTTCATCCTTATTCTTTACGCATCGAGTGTGGCTGTATTAGCATGGGATTATACATATATGAGTTATATATATAATACTGTATATGTATATGGGAGATATGATGATATAGAGAGAAGCATGCAAAGAAGGTTGAGTTCTGGCCTGATGAAATGAGCACTGCTACATACGTACTTCTTTTTCCCCCTGTACCTGACGCGCTATGGAGATTGCACTCTCTCAATCAGTCCTTTGAGGACTTTTCTGGCCTTTTTGCTTTTAGAAGAGCGATTATGAGCTGCTCATACGCAGCAGCGAACACCAAAGTCTTGTGACCTACGCGGCTCCCTCGGACAGCTCGATACCTACCTCTCGGTGGGGGCGGGCTCGCTCGATCAGAAGATCCGCACCAGCGCGTGGGTCTCGTGGGCGGCGGGGGAGGCCGAAGACCTCTCGGAGGAGTCCTCAGGCGTTTTGAAGAAGGCGAGGAAGTGTGAACGTCCCCTGCGACGGAGATGTAATGGCGGGAGGACGACGACGACGACTTCAACGGCGGCGGCGGGGAAGCTGCCTGGCCCGGCGTGGTTGGGCCTGGCTAGGTCGGGCCTGGCCTGGTCGGGCCTGGCCTGGTTGGGCCTGGCCCGGTTGGGCCTGGCCTGGTTGGGGCTGCCAGCGGCGGCGATGGTGGCCGCAACCTCCTGGAGAAAGCCAGAGGAAATCGATAGTGGAGCAACCGGAGGAAGTAGAGAAAGAAGGAAAGAAAAGCCCTCTGGCTTGGTCCATGGACCCCTCCTTTCCCTCCTCACGTGTGATGTCCGACTGCGCCGCGATGAAGAGAGGGGGGAAGTACCAACGAGTGTGCACTGGAGATACACTGTGCAGTGCGAGTCAAACAAGAAAGTCTTCAAATGTAGAGAGGCTTGACAAAAGGCAACACAAGTGTAGAAGGGTAGATTCGATGACTCATGCTGCATAGTAAAAAGTCTGCCGTATGAGTCAGAAAAAGGCTGGCGCCCGGCGAAACGAGGAAGAATGTTTGTCGGCTCATACTGCATGTATAAGTGTAGAATGTGAGTCAAAATAAAGGCTTGACGCGGACTGAAATGATGTAGAAGCCTTGTGGACTCACACTGGAAAGCATACCTCTAGAGAGCTGGGAAAAAGCCCTGCAACTCAAAGAGTGAATTGACGACGTGAGAGAAATACCCTAGGAAAGACCCAACTGAAGTGTAGCAAGTTGGATCCACACAGTGTGTGCAGCAAAGAAGCAAACACTCAAGTACTGGTGACAACACACGCATGTGACTCACACAGCTTTCTCCAGCGAAACTCTTAGCAACGTGAGAGAAAGAGGTAGAAGAAGTATCAAGGGCTGTTCAGAGCAAATCTTCCTGTCCGCACGTATGGAGAGCTGCGTGAGAGCGCGTAAGGCAGCGCTGACCACGTTGTGGTTGGCGCACACGTGGTTGACGAGGCACTTGGAGCACTTGTCGAAGACGTTGAAGACTCGAGAACAAGTGAACTCATTCATTGCTGACCTGACGGATGATTGAACAGCTTGGACTATGATTGATGCTTCTACTATGATTGAACGACCTGAACACACCATGTACGGAAGTAGTATAGTATGTAAGATCACGACTTGACTGTTCAGGTGCGCCACGAACAAAAAAATTGACACACACGAAGAAGACATGACTGAATGACTCGGTCATGATGACTTTGCTTTTTCTTCACTATTTTGTTCTTCACGAGTGTCCTTGTCTTGGTCGTCCAAGAGTTCTGACGCGGACTCGATATCTTTCTCTCCCTTGTCGGGCTCCTCGTAGAGCTCTGGATAACTCCTCATACAGTCCTGCATGCCCATGAACTTCTCCATGCAGTCACTCCCCTTGGGCTCGGCCTCGCTGGAAGAGAACAGCCCAGACGTTAAGAGACAGGTATGTTGTTACAAATAATGCGTAGTAAGAATGTTAGTTAATAACAGTGACAATAAAAGTGAAAAGGAAAACAACGCCTCTGACGAGGACGCGTTCGACGTAAAATCGCTTCTAGACACGGACAAGGAAGTGATCACCAACGACAATGCTGAGACTGTTAGACGATCTCAGGTCAAACTCACTGATCCAATCGAAACCGTTATTCTTTACGTCTCATCATGATTTTGGACTGGTGCTGCGGCGGATCACTATGAACTAGGTCTTGATCACGCGAGCTTCTTCAGTAAGGGCGCGTTTACACTATCAAAAGCTGACGCACCTGAAATGAAAGCACTCAAAGGCCGCCCGGAACTCGACTCCGCAGGGTCCCACTGCCATTCCGCCGAGACACGGGCAGTTCCAGTTGATGCTCCCGTCGTCGCTGATGAGTCCCTGCGCCGCAGTGGAGCTGACCTCTGGGAGCGTCACCTTCGAGGTGGACGGGTCGGCGTCCTCCTTGGTCAGGAAGATCACACGGTGCTTGCCGTCTCCCTCGGGATCTTCGCAGTGCGACATGACCAACGAGGACGACGTCGACGAGCGTGCAGAAGAAATGTTTTGTTTTGGTTCCGGCCCGGGTGCAAGTGTTGCCACTCGAGGTGCGGGAGGGAGGGTCAGGTGGCAAGTCCGGATTCCCGAACATGGGATTGGCGTCCATACTGAAGCACTCGATCACTGTAGCATACAGAAGAGCAATGAGATTGATTTGCTCTCGGTCTTTATCGTGCACGTCAATGTGCAGGCTCAGGCTTATTTATACCACTAAGGTACTTATTACACAACAATATGACTTGAAACCAGAACATTTCCTATGTTCCACGATACATACATACATACTGACAGTATTACAGTGCACTTCCATCATTAACAGTTTTCAACGTGGCCTCCATCACTTTTGTCTTTAGAGCATAGATGTAGCGACATTCGGACCACATGTTCCGGGCCAAGAGGACGCCTCCCAGCTGCAGGGTGAGGTTCAGATCGACCCTTCGATAGTGCGACTTGCTGACCATGGGTTCCAAGCATGACATCAACTCCTACAGTGAACATTTCTTTGGACAGAGACTCACTCACCTGTTGTCATGAAAGAGGGACCTTTAAGCCGTTCAGGCTGTTTAAGTATGTTGAGTATAGGAAACTGTGCACTGAATAGACCGTGCAAGACAAGAAATACTTTTTATTGTTCCGAGGATTCCTCATCCAAGATGGAGCAGTTGGTGAAGAAAGTGCCAACTTCCTGCCCTCAAGTCATGGCCTGATCGGACTACGAGAGGTCTGACCGAACATGAAGATAAACTGCACGTAAGTCATAGTTGCCGCAGTCCTTGACGCCCTAGAACTTTGAAATGTCTCTGCCGAAGAAGAAGCTCTTGAACCAAAACCTGCAATGAAAATGAGAGGTCCGTTTGTAGCATCACCGCTGGAGACAGGTAGTGGACTGTACTCTGCAAGATTACTCACATGGGTATGAGGATCTTGTTGGTGATGGACACGCTCATGGTCCAGTACGCAGAGCGCCAGGCGATGAAGGCCGTCAGACCTTTGAGCTTGTGTCCGCCGAGGTCTGCCACGGCTTTGAACGTGCCCAACGAAGCCATGGTGCCCATGAACTTGAATTTGAATGGTCTCGGCGTCTGATCGGCCTCGTTCCCGGCGTTCAGGCACTTGGAGAGGTAGATGGCGTGCTGATTGGCTACCTGCGCCAACATTGGCATGGGTTTGTCGGGGTTATTGGCGCAGTCACCGATGGCGTAAACTCCTTCTGTGCCGACCACCCGCAGGCGATTGTCGATTTGGACGCGCTCCTCTCTCGTCAGTGGCAGGTGGGATTTCCTCACAAAGTCCAGGGGTGCGTTTCCAGTAGACCACACGCAAATGCCGAAGGGAATTTCCCTGCCGCTGTTCAAGACGACACTGACGTCGCGCACCTCGCGGACGCTATCTTCAGTGAGCAGGTTGACCTTGCGCCTGGTGAGAGTTCGCTCAACGTACGCAGACAGCGAGCGGTCCAAGTTGCCGAGGAGATGCTTACCGGCCTCGATCACCATGACGCGATAGTCGGCGCCCAAGTCGCCGTACCACTTTGTCACGTCGTGCTGCAAGAAGTCGCACAACTCCGACGTGAACTCGATGGATGTCGGCCCGCCTCCCACCACCAAGAACGTGAGCAGGCGCCTCCGCTCGTCGTCGTCGACAAAAGGGCTGGAGGCGCGCTCGAAGCATTCAATGATGCGGTTGCGGATGGCTCTGGCATGCTCCAATTGCTTGAGGAAGAAGACGCTTTTACGCGATGTCCCTGTCGGCGAGGAGCCCTCGTCCTCTAGGCTCTGGACCCCGGGAACGCCGAATGTGTGGGACTTTGTCCCCACCGCGACTACCAGCTTGTCGTAGGGCAGCTGGAAGCTGAGGAAGCCCCCGCCGGCGTGCTGGTAGACGTCGGTGCAGTGAACCACCCTGGACGATAGATCGATGCTGGTGGCCCGCGCCTGGTGGTAGTCTACACCCGAAATTGTCCGCACCGGTTCTTGTACGCACCTGTCCACAGAAAATACGCATTTCTAGTCTTCTTGAGCAAATCGAGGGACTAAACTAAGGAGTACAACCTGAACTCGAGCGTGCCGACTGTGGTGCTTGGCAGGAGAGGCGTGAAGAGAAAGTGATTCCTCGGCGAGACGATGCTGACGTGGAACTTCTCCTTGTCCAAGTCCTTGGCCATCCGGAAGCCTCCCCAGCCCGCACCCAAGACGACTACGCGCTTTCTCGTCCGGGATTGCTCCGGCGCTGAACCAGTGGACCGAGTGCAGGTCCAAGGAGCTCCCGCACGACAGAGGAAGTAACATCGCTGGGACTGGCCTCTTCCCCCTTGGACCGCTCGGCGAAGGCCTGACATAGTCGATCAGGTCTGTCTTGTCCGATCAGTAGAGATGCTTCGAACTTGGGCCTGACCTAGGCTAACTCAAAGGCTCGAAGACATTTTCAGCCAGCTCCACCCGACCCAAGGTTGAGCTCGAAACAAAAAAAAAGCATCAGGAGCTTGAAAGTGCAATAGTTCAATACCGAATGAAGCGGATAGCACGTAAGCACAAGTGTTATATATTCATATATATAGATATATATATATATATATATGTAAAATTAGCGTATGTAATGTTGTTATTCTAAGCATTAGGTATTCAATGTTGCCTGCATCAATGTTTTGTCCTCTGAACCAAATTTTGTGCATGCTTTTTTGAACCTCCATTGGCCTTCTGCGGGTCGAACCTACCCGACAAATACTTGGGCCGGCCCGATCAGAGCTCGAACTTCACCAGCCCGACCCGACCTTTTTTTTCGGTCCACAGTGTTTTCTTTCACTGCTGCCAAAGTTGCCAGACTCTGTTAGGATCAATGCACATGCGGTTCTTTTTTTTCTCCTCTGTGACAAAATCCGTGGACTTGAGCCACCTCTTTCATCGTCCGTCAGGTCAGCGACCCGTTTAAAGCAGGTCATAGGTGCGTGGTCACATCCCCCCGGGTCAGACCTCGGAGCTCCGAGGATGTCTTCGAGCTGGTGACTCGACTCGAGGTCACGTTTGTTGACTCGCAAAGAGACAGCTCTGAGCTCGGTACTCACGGGAGGTGAAAAGGATCGCAAAGGATCGCTTGTACAGAGACGCTGGTCTTGGCCGCTGACACCGGCGTTGTCGTTGTCATCGTCGTTGGTCGTGGCCAACGGACTCGCCGGGGTCACCTTCATATTTATACCATTATTGAGACAATAATTCTATTATGAGATGTGTTTTACGAGTCACAACTCGAAAGGTTTCCCGTGAGTGGCAACCGTAGAAAAGCATATGTCAACAATCACAACATCGTGAATGGCAACTCTGACGATCGCATGTCATAAAAAAATAAACAAAAACAAATCTTGGGTCAGTCGCAGGTCACTGGTCAGTCGAGACTGGAGCAGAACCAACGGACAGAAAGAAGGCGGAGAGGGTGAATCACCGGATTCCCGACCCGAGACCCCAACCTCGGGTGCGCGCCCCTCGTTCTGGCCGAAAGTCTTGGGTCTTTTGCTATGAAGCGCGAGAAGTACTTTTCGATCCTGTCACTGATTGAAGGTCAGAAGGTCTGGGACTTTGACGAATGTCTGTCCAGTCTGATCAGGGAGTTTTCGGACGAGAAAAGGGACACACTTAGTAGTATTCTAAGCCAGCAATACCAGAAGAGGGTGAAAAACACCTATCACAGAAAGTTTGGCGACCAGAGACGGAGGGCCGAGGTGAGACAAAGATATCTTGTCCCTGCGACAGAAGTGCCAAATGTTTGTGCCTTGTCCACTCCCCCAGGTGTACCGAACATATCAGTCCCGCAAGGCCCTTGGCGAGAAGAACGTGATCTTCCAGCTGGCACGTTCTACTAACTTCTCTCCGTGGCACCTGTCTCGCCTCATCGCCGAGGAGTGTCTCAAGCCAGTCTCTAAGCCGGAGCTCAATTACCTTGTGCGTAACCCCGACCTCATTGAGGACGGGGAGTTGGCTGTGGAAGTGTTCTCGGCCGGCGTCAATGATGGCGTTTATGGCTACCAGACAGATGCCATCAAGCACTCGATTGGCCTGGAGCATGAGCAGAAGCTCAAGCGAGAACTTGACCGGGCAGGAATCTTTTACAAGGATGAGGCAGAGCTGCGCAAGGCAGGCCATGACAAAACACCAGACGTCTTGTTGGAGGTAAAACAGCAATCCTGTACAATTGTAGCGCCAAGCTAAAGACAAAAATGTGTCCTTTTTAAGGTCCCCTTTTGTGTGGGCCGTCGTGTAGTCAACTGGATAGAAAGCAAGGCACTTTTTGGTGATGAGGAGCTTCATGCTCGCTATCTGGTTGAGCAACTACATCCCTACTGGAACCGCTACGGCCCGGGCATGGTCATCTATTGGCATGGTTTTGTCGAGGAGATTGCAGAGAAGAAACGTTTTGGTGGAGTCCTCGTTAGAGAAGCCTTTCCGAATAAGGAGGAGATCATCTTATTCGAGCCGAATGATTATGAGGCCGAAGACAGGAAGACTGAGGCTCTCATTAAGGAGTTAAGACTTGAGCACCATTTTACCTGAATGCACCAGCGCTTTCCGTCCCGTCCAAAGAGAGACTGTGGTGATGTGATCTCATCCGTGCTGGTCTTTCTCGGGAAATACACAGCTATACAACTCGACTTTGTTGCTGTGAGTCAGGCATCATATGGACAACTAGTTCAGTGGCTCTGACTTGATGCATCATCTTCATAACTTACACTCTCTCCAATGGACGTGTATTCGTGTCCCTGTACCTCACGTATCAGATCTGCAATCACTAGATCTGTGGCAAATTGTATGCGTTTCCTTCTCATTGAGTAATGAGTGAGAATAGGAGCAATGAATTGTTTGCCTCGTTCGTCTGCACGTTTGCCGACAAAGTACCGACGTAACTCAAGTGCTTCCGTACAGCTGTAGTAGTTCTTACAGCTGACCCACAAACTGACGAGGTTCTACTTGGCCAACGTGAGAATGGATTTAAATGGAGTCTGCCATCGAGGAGGTTTAGAGAACGACTGGACCTGGTTTGTATCCTCTATAAAATATACTCTTCGTACTGTGCAAATGGACTTTAACATCTATTTGCAAACGAATTTCACCAACCAAAGAAACCACCTGCTGGAAAAGATTGATACGCAACATTGGCCCTCGTCGAATCGCCCAACCTGTGCTCTGTCTGTCCGTCTGTCTGTCTGTGCGTGTGCGCCCATGAGAGAGTCAGCTTTGCCACCCTTTTCTGTACTCCTCTCAAGGGAAAACGAGCGCGCTCTCGATGGTTTTTGGTCTTTTTCTCCGCCGCCAGCGCTCATCAGTCCGAACAGAGACGTCGACCGAGTCTGACGGTGTTTTTCCCTCATCGCGGTGCTGCTTTTCTCTCCCTGTGTGTGCGAGTGATTTTGAACACAGCTCTGTTGTTATTAACATTAATATTCTGGACCACCTGTGATGAAGTGAACAGAAGAAAATCATCCGAAAGAAGCTGCTGTCTCATTCCCTCCAGGTAGGTACGTGTGTGTGTGTGTGTGTGTGTGTGTGCGTGTGTGTGTGTGCGTGTGTGTGTGCGTGTGTGTGTGTCTGTCCGTCTGTCTGCGTGTCTGTTCGTGTGTCTGTCTGTCCGTCCGTCTGTCTGTCCGTGTGTCTATCTGTCCGTCTGTCCGTGGATCTATATGTCCGTCTATATGTCCGTCTACATGTCCGTCTATATGTCCGTCTGTCAGTCTGCCCGTGTGTAAACCTGTCCGTGTGTAAGTCTGTCTGTCCGTCTGTCCGTCTGTCCTTGCTTTTGCATATCTGTCAGAGGAACTGCGAAAACTTTTCCTTCTCAAAGTTGTATTCTCGATGCTCGAACAACTTTTTGGCATCCTCGATCTCATCAAAAAGGAGGAGAGGAAACCTTGAGGAATTCTGCGAGGTCCGACCAGGCAGGCAGCGTTTGCTGGTTGGCTTGGTTGGACGGGGTGAAAATCAAAACGTTGCGTCAGGTGAAGGTTTTGGTTTCACAGGCAAGAAAATCAACCTCAAAGTTACACTTGAAATGGTTCAGTTTGACTGAGACTCAAAGTGTCTGCGTGAGCTTGTTTGAGTCCGCCAACTCAAACTGCAGAATGAAGAAGGTGCTGGCGTGAGGCTGAAGCCAGGCCAAGATCAGCCCCACCTGGAACTGCGGTCGTGGCTCTCCAGGGCGCTCTTGTGCACCTTGCATAAGTTGTCCGTCGGGTGCAGTATGTAAATGCTGGTGTGCACATGAGGAATGGAGGAGGGAGAATTTAATTTGGCCATGTTTGCACTAGACAGGAGCGGAAAATGATTTTCTTAGGCCAGAAAAGCAAACTTGTGCGGTCGAAACCAGCCTGAGAGGGGCTTCCTTGCTGCCTTCTTGCTCTCTCCAGCTGGTTGTGGATGTTGTTGCAGTGGCAGAAGATGGGGTTCGCACCGAAGAAGACTCGCTGACTAGAGACTGGCTGGGGCAGTCATTATCGTGGTTAATGAGAGCTAATGACGTAGTTAGCGCGTGAATAAGAAGCTGCTCAGCTGTCCAAATAGGCAAAGGCTCCTCTGCTGAGCTGTTAAGCAGAAAAATGTGGCTGTCAAGGTATATTTCTTGCCTGGCAGCCAATTACATCAGAAATTGCTTTTGAAAACAGCTTGAAATAAAAAAACAGCAACCAGAGGAGGAAAAAACTTTCATGAAGCTTTGCATAAAAAAGTCCCTTAATTTCCTCGAGTGGGTGTAACTTAATCAGCGCGGTTTTTTTTTCTTCACCCGGTGCTTCCGCCCTCGGCAATCTCCTTCTGGCCTCTGGGGATCGAGTTCCAAACAAACTCGTGGGGTGTTTTTTTGCTTCATACGTTATTGCCTGAAAGAGAAAAAAGCGTCGCTCTGTGCACTTCAGTGCATCGACTGCAAATGAGTGGAAAGTCGCAGACTTTCCACAGAGGTAGTTTCTGTTTTGCTCACAGTGCAAAGTAAACTTTCGAAGAAGGAGGAAAGAGAGAAACAAAGGCGGAGAGAGAGAAAGAGAGGAAAGGGGAGACATAAAAATAAATTGAAATTGCGACTTGTATCGTTTGTTTCGCGGACCGGACAAGAGAGAAAGAATGAGAGAGGCTGAGAGAAGGTAAGAGAGAGAAGCAACGAGACAGGATTGGGAGCAATTTCACGCACGCAGCAGTGAAATTAAACACCCAGAGTTGCTCTCAGCTTTGGCTCCGGAGTTTTGGCTCCAGAGGTTTGGCTCCAGAGGTTTGGCTCTAGAGCTTTGGCTCCAGAGGTTTGGCTCCAGAGGTTTGGCTCTAGAGCTTTGGCTCCAGAGGTTTGGCTCCAGAGGTTTGGC
>JAAUXU010071019.1_pt1 | contig 11656 bp, 14 predicted proteins | sample 7278151 | NCBI WGS metagenome assembly JAAUXU01 (sample SAMN14350113, study PRJNA611818) | marine sediment metagenome | isolation source: surface marine sediment (1.8m) | place: French Polynesia: Moorea | collected 2018-08 | reverse complement strand
CTAACCTCATGAGTCTCCGTAGCCCTCACAAGTCTTACTAGCCTCATAAGTCTTAGTAGCTTCATGAGTCTTTCTAACCTAATAAGTCTTCCTAGTCTCATGAGTCTTACTACCCTCACAGGTCTTATTAGCCTCATGGGTGAGTAGTCTGAGTCACTGACACAAAATCAAAGGAACCATTGTTGATTTCCCCAAGTCAAGGACTGCTATTGCAGTCCTTTGTCTATGATTATGCAGAGATTCATTTTTAACTGAACCATTCATCAATGGCGAAAAGAAATCTCTCATCTTCCACCAGATCTTCTTTCAGGGACCAATCAATCACATAGGTTACAATAGGCTGAAATAATACAGTGGCGCAATTTTATTGAGTGAAGAGACTTCCTTTCCTTCCAGAAGCAGCAACTTTAACAGGGTGATCAATGCCAGCACCAGTAGCAACGCCAAGGCAGCAGAAAATTTAAGGTTATCATTTTCCTCGTCTCTTCTCACATCTTCCTGCAAATACAACCCTTTTTTTTCAATACTCGCAGAAATTTTCTCTGGCAGATCCAAGAGTCTTAAAGCACCTTTTCCGCAAGCTTTTTTCCGCACTGACTATGTGATCACAGCTGCCAGAGCTTCGTAGTTGATTTGGCCTGTTTGAAAGTGACCAAAGCTTACACCTTGACAAAGATAGGCCGGGTACAAATTTTTCCTGCCAGAGGCTCAGAGTTATGCCAACTTTGAAAATCATGCCAGATAAGATCTTTAGACGCCAGCGGGCTCAAAATTATCCTAGAAATGCAACTTCTGTTATGAACGATGCCAATGTGGCAACTTGATTAAGTTGAAGGATAAATATTTGCTCCAGGAGTTGCCACGTTGGCGTACTTCCTGGGTGCCACACTACACCTCACCAACAGGTGTTCCACAACTCTTGGAGCAGACTATCTCGTGCTGAGATTAATCACCTGGGGGACCTGTTCAAAGACTCATTGATTCATCAATTCATTGATCTGCCCTCTGGCCAGCTGTGTCAGCATCGTCAGCACTGTGGTCACAGCCATTGCCAGAATTGCCTGCCCTACCTGGCAACTCTGGCCCTGCAGACCAATGACAGTGCGAAGTTCATACTCTCCAAACTGTTATTACCTCATGGATGGGCCTTCTAAGGAGGCCTTGGCAGCCTTTTTTTTTTAAGGTGAGTTTACACACTGTCAAAAAAGACTCTTTGGATATTGAGCAGGAATTACTCATTTAAGAAAGTGAAATTGTTCATGCCCCTACCGATCTCGGTGAGGCACGTCCAAACTGTGTCCTTCGATGTCATCACTAAGGCCAAAATTGGATTTTTGCAATAAAAAAACGACTATTGACGACAAGCCGCAATGCCTAAACACAGAAATAAAGTTTTATTTTCGTGATTTGTGCGTGAAAATAAAACTTTATTGTCGTACTTTCGCGTCTCTGACTGTGGCTTCGACGTGTCCTCGCGGCCTTTGTAGTCCTCGGCCGCTTCGTTTGTGTTTCAACGGCTTAGAAGGATTAAATGATAACGTTGTCACATTGCAAAGAAGAAAACAGATGTTACCGTAGACATTGCCTGGCTGTGACATTTGCGACATTTTCCTCCTTTTGACTAGGGTTTCTGACCTCTGCAAAGCCTCATGCTGACCTTTGGCCTCCGTCCTCGGACAAACCTGAGGCCTCGGACAGGTCAAATCGCATCAGCCAACACTCGAGAATGAAGTGCACATCACGAAAAGACACTGTTGATGTCATCTTGACAAAGATGGGACGAGAATTCCAGTGCTTCCCTAGGTCAGACCACCCCAGTATAGGTATAAGTCTATGGGGCCTTTGAGGCCGTCACTGAGGCCACGTTGAGGCCTAAATTGTAAGCCCTTTTAAAAAATATGCATTTCGACGTCTTCTCGTTGCACTTGATCAAAATTCAGTGTTTCACTATCCCAGCTCCCCTTCTCCAACCCCGCCAAGTTGTTCTCGGGCTTGGTCTGGCTCACCTTTTGGATGTACTCGTCCTTCTCCTGCATCTTGAGCGTGCAGGCGGCCATGAGCTGGCGAGATCGTTGCCGCTGCTCGCGCATCCGCGCCCGCAGCTCGCGGTTCTGCTGGCGGCTCTCGGCGTAGCGCCTGCGCAGGAGGTGCACGGCGTCGGCCTCCATCTGGAACGAGAGGGACAGGATGCAATTCACGGACAAAGTGCCTGGAGCGTGCCGGAAAACATCTTTTTCGGTATAAAAAGGGGAAGGCTGCATGGTTAGTTGAACATGGATTACATGACTGAAGATACCAACAACATGTGTGCGCGTTGACCTTGTGTGTTGACCTATTTGTGTTGACCGAATACAGAGTAGCCAAGCAGAGGAATCGGTTCGATCAGTTGACCGAATAACACGATACCAACTTGGCACCGCGCACAACAGATATCCGATTTTTGCAACTTCACTTAGTGCAAAAAACGTCGATTTTTGCAAGATTTTTCTGAGAACTGACTGACCCTTTGCCAAAGTCACATATGTCGTGCATTCATCATTGCCATCTCTATGGGCCTGGTCGACGTACTTGAAGGGATCCTCGTCCGTCACTCACTTTTCGCATGAGTGGCACTAATTCTGAAGCACCCTGTACGCGTAATAGACGTTTGCGTGTACGTAATGATGTGTATGATTTATTCTTTACAGTCGATGGGCTATAAAAATTTGCCTTTTACTTTTATTATCGAACAATTTTGATCCTAGTTAAGGCAATGTAGTGAAAAGAATGACTGTTGACTCTCCTTGTCCGCGGTGTTCAACTCACCAAGGAGCGTGATCTTGAGCACCTGGACTGTCTGGACGAGAAGGTCTCCTCATACAGTGGCAGCATTTCTTCATTCCTTTGCCATCCTCCCTCAACGAGACTAGATATGATCTCGTTCTGCTATCTGTATGGACTGAAGCCCGCAAAAGCCGCGCGCTAATATTAGCCGCAGGTGGCGCGTGGATTTTTTCTCTAATACCTGTACTAAGCTCACTAACACCTGTGCGCGCGCGTGCGTGCGTGTGTGTAAGGTACTCCGTGCGCGTATTCACAGACACGCACGCACTCGCACGCGCGGAAAAACAGGCACGAATAGCGAGGGGGTCCTCTTTGTGTTCGACGACGACGACGGCGTCGACGCCCTAGTGCGCGTGGGTGTGCGCGATATCGAACGTGTCCGTAGAGGTGATCGTGTCAGGGACGTGGAGGACGCGGCACGAGGACGTCCACGAGTGCACAATGATCGGGGCGGACAAGACAGTGTATTTTTCCACTCTCCCGTTGTCATCATTATGCCGACCGAAGTTCTTCCCCACTTCCTTCCTCTACTTTTTTTTTTTGAAAAATTCAAAACTTATTCCTCTTTTCAGTCTGTCTCCCACCGCAAAATGTGGGAAGATCCGCACGCACAAAGTGAAGCTTTGCTCTCAGCCTCAATACTTTAATACACCTCATGCAAGTGGCTTGATTTAGAGCTCGGCACAACGCGCACAGCATAAGGTACAGGTGTTGATTGCCGAGGGGGAGGAGGCGAAAATTCCACCTGCGTGCGTCAGCGGCAAAAGTCTTGCCTGATCCAACTGCTCCAATCGACAGGCGTGAAAATGTTTTCAACACAGAACTTGTTGTTTGTCTGTCTGTGAAAGTCCGACGATGATGAATTGATGTTCCCGCGTGTCAGGGAGAGAAAATCCAGCCTCATCACATCAGTGAAGTTTCTCTTTTTGGGCCGTGCAACTCATCGATATCAGGTGTGGATTGGGCTGGACCCAAACTTCTTTCCAATTGCTCCATTTGACTGCTAGAATCCATTCTAGTCGAAGGAAGAATCAGTTTTGGGGGGCCATCGAGGTGTTCTCGACACAGAACTTCAGGATATCAAACTTGACACAGTTGACTTCTAAGTTACTTTCGAGATAGCAAACTGTAGTCGCACAAAATTTAAAACAAAGTGCTTCAAACGTTGTCCTTCAAATTTGAACATCTCGCTTTAAACTGAATTCGTGTAAGTAGCATAAAAAGGGGGCTTTGGGAGCACTTCAACCTGCAAATAGTTCATTTTCAAATTTTAATTTCAACCATTCCCAGGTTCAATTATTGATCATTCCTAGAAATCAGTTATGAATGAAGAAATGAATTACACTTTAAAATTATCTGCAGTGAGGCTCATGCAAAGAGACTTATTTACTGTACATACATTCAGTGAGATCTTAGAATAGCAAATTGAGATAAAACTTCTATACGTAATGTCATTGCTCAAGAAGATTTCCTTCCTTTCTCAAGTACATATTCTCATATCCGACTTGTACACGAATGCATGTACAGTTGTTTTGAATCAGGTCATTTAATATGACGACGAGTAAGTACTGTATATAGTGTAGATATAAGCAATGCATGAATCAATATACGCCATGCAATATATTTGGTGTGTGTCCGCCGCACTTGACGGACGGGAAGTCCAATCACTTGCAGGAGACGAGGATCAGGGGACTCCATGACGGCCCCTCGGTGATCGCGTGCAGCATTGTCCTTTTTAATAATTTTAAACTTGTGAAAATTCCACTTCTTGATCGTCACCGTTTTTGGGAAAGTTGATTAGAAATCCATATTGTACAGGATGTCCACTTCGCTCTTCTATGCTCAAGTACCTCTCAAGTTGTGCATGATGGCTCGCTGTCAATTTCTTCACGGCTTTTAATTCAATAATAGCACTGTCCTTGCCCATTCCATAATTGACGTAAATGTCCACATATCTCTTGTTGCCAGTGAGGACCTTAGCACACTTTAGATACATCTCCTCCTCAACTTCATATCCCAGATTACGAATCTCTCTGGCCAACTCAGATCTGTACCTACATTCTTTCTGATCAGCCCCTAAACGTGCGTACACTCTATTTGCCAGCGTCCAGAGCTGATCCGGGAGAGCGCAGGCAATACTTGTGGCACCAAACTGTGCCACAAGATCGTCCTCCTCTTCAGCTGGCATTGACGCGTAGCAGACGTCGTCGTCAGAATCAGCACCTCCATGGTCAGCAGCGCCTTCGCCATCACCACTACCGACATGAGCAAATCGACAGCTGTCCCCATAAGCGCAGTAACCGCGGTCGAAGAACTTGCATCTTCTGCTTCTTCGACCACCTCCTGATCCTGGATGGCCGCCATCAATATGAAGGTTTCGGCAGTCATCTCCAAAATGACAACATCCTTGGTCAAAGTATTTACACCGTTGACTCATTTTTAGGCAATGTTGTTCTTTTCTTGATCTTGTTGCTGATCCTCACGTTGCTCGACTGCTGTTGCCCCGTCAACCACAACCAACCAAAGAGAGTGGAAGATCGACTGTCACAGCAGTGAGCATAGGCCTGCCAGTGCCCTGTAGGCGCAACTCTCTCTGCAGGGCACTGAGGCCTGCCTGCGTATGACCAATTATGCCTGGATTACCTGTCTTTATTTGCGTGCCTTCATGATTTCGGCTATGCCAGCTGCATGCTTTGTTTCACTCTTTGGAATATTATTCTGTATTTGATTTTGTGTATTTTGAAAATGATATTTGAATGTAATCAATAAATTAATATGCATTTTTGTTCTAGGACAACTCATGTGTCCACAAAACGGGATCAAATTTATGTATCGTAGGAGACTTTGCTACATAAAAGTTCGACTATGTTCTTCGGTACATCGTTTCCTTCATCGAATTCCTTCACTGTATCCTTAAAATGTATTATTTGGGGGGTGCTCTCAGCTTGAGTGAGGGGGAGGTGGAGAGAAGGGGTAATTCCCCCCTCCCCCCTCTCCTCCTCGATGATGCATTCATTTTTCTTCCTTGAGACGTCAGCCATTTCCAACATCCTACCAGTGGTGTTGACCTTAGCGCGAAATGACATCCGCTAATAATAACGAGCTTTACGCACACAGGAGTCACACACAAAAAAAAATTAATTCGTCTTAGATTAATCACGTCCTTAAGCCGTCATTAGTCTTCGCGGGTTCATTACGGACGACGAATGTAGCAAGTCTCGTTTTCACATATGTTAGACTTCGTCTCGTCCTTCGTCTCTGCAGACCTCAGGCTCGAGTGAAATTGCCTTGGAAACAAGCACGAGTGCACTTCAGAGAGTGCAAATTTGAACTCTCTTCACATTTACCCTACTCAGGACAATGCGCAGGACTGTCGGACTTCCTTTTCCGGGAGCCCTGGCTGGTCCGCGTGTTGTGGCCACAGAAGGCTCATTTCAGCCGTGCCTGTCCACACATTGCATCACTGAAGGCCTATCTAGGCCCAGTCGGTCTCTGCCTCTGAAGGCCTGTATCTATCTAGGCCCAGTCGGTCTCTGCCTCTGAAGGCCTGTATCTATTTAGGCCCAGTCGGTCTCTGCCTCTGAAGGCCTGTATCCATCTAGGCTCAGTCGGTTTCTGCCTCTGAAGGCCTGTATCCATCTAGGCTCAGTCGGTCTCTGCCTCTGAAGGCCTGTATCTATCTAGGCCCAGTCGGTCTCTGCCACTGTCCGTTCACTTGACGCGACACTAATGACCTATCCAGGTCCAGGCTGTCCACGCATTGCACCACCGAGGGCCCATGCATGTCCTGCCTCCCTGTCGACGCATTGCGCCACTGAAGACCCATCCAGGCCCAGCCTGTCCACGCATTGCACCACCGGGGGCCCATTCAGGCCCTGCCCATTTCACCCATGTGCCAAGAACTATGAAAAAGCAGATTTGGCACACGGAGGAGGAGACCGCAAGCTTATTATCATCATGCATATCTTGGGTGATTCTCTTTTAACGCGCGCGTGTGGGCAATTTTTACCTCGTCAATGATGAGAAACTGAGCACGCACACATGGACTCGCACACGTGACGGATAAGACTTAGAACAGAAAAATTGAGGAAAAAACCCCTCCTCCATCGCTTGCAGCGATTTTTTCCTCCTTTGCAAGCCCCACTTTAAAGGAGGGGAGCTGCAGATTAAGGATGTAATAGAAAAAAGTCACGAGATGAGTGATTGGCTCAAGTACCAATGAATTTTTTTCCTCTATGGCGCCAATTTTCACGTTTACGACTCCTCAGTGATTGAGTGCGCGTTTGCATCACGGAGAGAGAGAGAGAGAGAGAGAAGAGATCCTTGAGGCATGAATTTGGCTTCTCCATTGGCCTCCAGGACCGACTCGAGCACGTTTTCGTTACTACTGAGCGTGAGGCTCCATGAATAAAACGCACGTCCAATGTTGCACCAGTCAAGACAAAAGGCAGAGGAGACGAGGAGGGGCAGGGGGCAGAAAAGCTGAAAGGCAAACACGCCTTTAATAGCAGTGCAAATGCTGCGCTGATCCTGCCATCTTTGAGGCTATTTAGCACTATCTGAGAGTCTCTCAGCCCACCAGTGGGGAAGACCCAATAGAAAAATACCTCCCCCTTCCTCGAGGGCCTCCTCAACAGTTGGTGGGCGGCAATGAAACAATAATCAAAAGCTTATTTATGACTTCTGCCAGCCTTGAACAGGACCTCCGGAGTCAGATCTCAGCAGCCTCTCGGGATGAGGCAGAGAAAAAATATTGCCAGCTTGAATGGAGATTCTGCGTCAGACGAGCTCCTCTTGGAACAACAATGGAAAATCCTTGTCTAAACTTTCCAAACCCTAACGATTTTCCCTTGTCAGTCGTGGTTTTTTCTTCTTCTGGGACAACGAAAGTTGTCCAGTAGGTCTGACTCAACCCTTTCTCTGCCTCTCCTCACTTATTCAAACTCGGGCAGAAAAGAGAAATTGTAGGCGATTTCGTCACAGTGGTGACAAAAAAAAGGACCAGAAGTGACGAGGCGAAAATCCGGACCAAGTAGTGTATTGGAGGCCTGACATTGACCGTAGCGTCCAAGCCACACAAGTCCGGGAAGAGGCCTAGAGGCCTATCAAAATATGGCAAGTTGAATGCTGCAGCTGCTTCTTTTTGACACACACAGAGAGGAAATGTGACCTCCGGGAAGGAGAAAAAGTCCGCAACAATGCGGACTCATTAAGGTTTATCGCATCTTGCGCAACCATATTTCTTTTATTATATCATCACTGTTATGGAAAGATACGACTTTATTTGCCTACGGGAGATGCATAAGCGACGATAAAGGTCGTACGCACGCGCGCGCGAGATAAATAAGGCCTGGGCTTTCCAAATGCAAAGACCTGGACGTAAATTATATTTCTGGAGATTGTTGTCCCTGGCGTCGGAAATTTATGTGCGGTCATCAGTGAGGTTTTTTTTCTTCTTCTCCTCTGCGTGGCTGTGCGCGGCCGTGGACGCCGCCTCGATAATCGGGCACCTGCAGGCCTTGGGGCCTGAGGAAGTTGGCATGGAAGTACAGAGCAGGAGGAGGAGGAGGAGGAGGGGGGGGGGAGACGTGAAAAATGGGCAAAAAAATCGTCTTGGGCACCACACCAAAAATTAGCTCTTCTGTTAAGTCATCATCAGCTGGTCAAAACACACGCACGCACAAGAACTGAATTAAGAGTGTCTGATCGAGCAGATAAAGCAGACAAGGAGAAATGCGAAGAGAGGCGTTGTCAGCTCGTACCTTTGACCTTTGTTGAGGGCCTCGTGGGCGTCGACTGTTCAGAGATAAGCTCTGATTTCCGGCCGGACCAAGTTAAACGTTGCAAATCACTGATGTTTCATTCAAATGTGGTGTTGTGATAGCATTTTTAAAGGCTCTAACAAGTCGGGTAGTGAAACCCACCTCCTGCAGATCAAAATTCAGCCGCAGCTGGTTAAAGCTCAATATAACTTTTTTGGCACCTGGACCCATTTCTTCGGTTTCTTGGCACTAGTTTCATTGGGATGAGACATAAAAAGAAGCCTTGGAGCAAGACCCGCGCGTGCAAGAGACAAGTATTTAGCGGACATGAGTGAAAAAGTGGAGAACGTGCGATTATAGGGCCCATGGGCCTTACTCGCAGGCCCGCCAAATATGCAAAATGATCGCCATCAAAGAAAAACCTTGCCCTCTTGCAGTGAATCTTCTTCCTACACACACGAAAAAGCTATTTCCTCGGAGCCATCGCCATTCCCTCCCCCCTTGGCAGGAAAATGCCGAGCGTTTAATAACGACATTTTATGCACCGAAGCCCTAAGAACGATCATGACAGCAAAAGCCAGAAAAAATACCCCAGCAACCACCGCAGTTACACAAGCTGCACGCACCGAAAATGCCATCTGAGGCATCTGCCAGCAATGCAAGAATCTTAAACGTCCTCAAGCTTCAGCAGAGAGGTGATTCCTCAACTGCACCATGCAAATGCTGGGCTCAACAAAGTGATCTCTGGAGGCTCCAACTCAAGCAGCTGAATCCAGGGTGCGTTGCTGGGGTTGGCAGAACAGGAGCTTCCTCTTTTCACTCGCTCGGAACGAATCTGGGTCACGGAGGAGAAGGAGGAGATGAACTTTGTGCCCCGAATCTCTTATTAAGGAGGAGGGAGGGAAAAACGGCGTCTAAAAAAAATCGGGGCAATCAACTTTGTGTCATCTGGCCTAAAAATAAATCTTTTGCTGGAAGCCAAAAAGAAATACAGAGGTGATCTTGTCCAGGCTTTGGAGGACATCACGGAGGTGACATCGAGGCCGACTGAAGCAGAAGAATATTTTCTTGTCTGCTTGACAAAGTTGGGATGACTATTTTCAGATCACCAGTGCCTGTGGAGGTCGCATTGAGGCCACCGTTGACGTTGAGGCCACCGTTGACGTTGAGGCCACCGGTGACGTTGAGGCCACCGGTGACGTTGAGGCCACCATTGAAGCCTCGTTTGCTGCTCCATTTAAAGCAAAACTATTGCGACGTTGATGCTTTCTTGACGAGAATTTCAGTGCTTGAGCAGATAAGATCCCCCCTTGTGTGTACACATTTTGATTCACCTGGCTAATGAGTAGTTCTCCCCAGGTGGACTCAACTCTTTCTTCCTCTCTCTCATCAAAGGTGTGCATGTCTGTGAGTGCGTATGCGAAGTCTAATCATGAAGAATACCCGTGTTCCTCACCTTTGCTCCCGCTCCTCGTATCTGTTTAGCACGCCATTTCTCATAGCAGGAAAACGGTGCACACGACTGCGACGGAGGAGACGAGGCGGAGGTCGGAGAGCCTCGGGTGCAGTGGAATCAGGAAGCCGAGGAGAGAAATATCACTGACTTGTCAAGTTTCCCCCCCCCCCCCCCCCCCGTCGAATTTGAGCGTGTCTGACGAGGATCCCGTTGGAAGCCGTTTCCTCCGTGTGCCAGCTGTTGCCGTCGATGGCGTCGTCGTCGTCGAAGGCGCTGTAAACGTTGTTTTTCTTTCCTCACTCTCTCGAGCGATGCATTTGACTGGGACGAAGGTGCTAAAGACTCGTGGCAACGTACGAAGCTGCACTTCCATCGACGACGAGAAGGAGTGCAAGAGCTGATTATTTACCATGGAGAAGCCTTCCTCTTCTCAGCATGAGGTGCGCACGACCCGGACGTGGGGGTTCGTTTCCACACACAAAACACTCGTTTGCACGAGCGTAAATTTGGCCTCGGGTCCCCCAGTGCAGTGGAGTCTCTGGTGTCACAATATGTGCCAGAAATATGGTCACAGGCAGTGGGACGTCTGAGTCTTAGGGAGGATTACACAGAGGAATGCTTACGCGCAGCCTCAGATTACTCTTATACACACGCTCCACTGTCCCATGTGCGCTGGTGGAACCTTTGTATACGAATCAGTTGGGGGTCTTTGATTCTTGTTGTTAGTTAGGTTTTTCTCATGGTGACCTATTTTACGCAACTGTAACCTTGTATAGGGTAAAGTGGATCGGTGGAACCTCTTTGAGAATTTACTTCCTGGCAAAGTCGCTTCTTGGAACATCAATTCTCTGGTCTCCACGCAAAATGACGCAAATTTTTTTTTGCAGTGCCCATGGCAAAAGCTGAGGCGAGGGCGTCAACTCTCAGCAAATAAGCAGCCAAAACAGTGAAAGAGACTTCCTAAACAGAGCTCAACATTGTTTAAAAAAAAAAACACCCAAAATTTCCAAAAATGGAGTCTCCGTTCAAAGCTGTCCTTGCCACACATGTGCACTTTTCTAAGTCACTACTCGGATCCACCATAGATTTTCTTATTGTGGTATAAAGGTGGGGTTTTTTTTCAACGTATGAGTTATTTGACTCTTGTGACTCAGTGATTTGGGGCAGAAGTTGGCGTCATCCTGACCAAATTTGTCAGGTGACTCTTGGGCATTCTCAGGTTTAAGGTGCCATTCGCCGCTAAAGGGGCCCAATCAAGGTAAGGAGACAGGCAGGCTCAGGTCTCTTTTATTGGCAAACATTGGGCTTGAGCTCAAAGCACCACGATCTTGGTCTTGTGACTCTTGTCGGGACCAAGCAAAGTAGTCAGATTTCTCACTTTTCTGACATGCCTTATTTCCTGTCATAGAAGCAACCCCAATTTTGGCAGTGATTCCTGCCCTGTTGCTCATATTTGAGCCCAGGCAAGAGCAGCAACTTGTGCTTTTCTTACTCTTCTCTGGAATTCATTGTTATTATATAATCATATGTTATGACTGAGTCGACAAAGAAGTGAGCCCACTCAAGCCAAGAAGTGCTCACTTGTGCTGGCCACGACTCCGTAAACAACAATTTT
>JAAUXU010038410.1_pt1 | contig 11662 bp, 13 predicted proteins | sample 7278151 | NCBI WGS metagenome assembly JAAUXU01 (sample SAMN14350113, study PRJNA611818) | marine sediment metagenome | isolation source: surface marine sediment (1.8m) | place: French Polynesia: Moorea | collected 2018-08 | reverse complement strand
GTGGGAAATTCTCGAGGACTTCAAACTCTCCTACCACCTCTCAGTCGACTACAGAGGCAACAGTCCCACATGAATGACTAGAGGGAGGACCCAAACAGATGTGACCTTGTCGCTAAACCTCCATCCATCAAAAGTCAGGCAGGCACTGAGAGGACAGAAAAGAAACTCAGACCACAGGGAGATGGCCTTTGACATGATGCTGCAGGGAAAAACCCCGACTGAATGGACTCAAAACCTGCAGAAGGCTGAATTGCACAAATTCATAATAAAGCCATAGGAAACCCATGTACATGACCACCCAATGGCTTCAAAAAGCAGCTGTAAAATTTGAGTCAGATATATCAAACGCTTTACTAATAGCATATCTGCCACTTGAGGAAGCCATTCTATTGGGATGAGAACATAAGTAAGCTTTCCAGAGAAGCAAGTTGACCATGAGAAACGCCCTCCCTGGTCGACACTGAAGAAACAAGGAAAGGGCCTATCTTTTCCAGAATGAGGTAGGGAGACAGGGAAGGACATGAGAAAGGCATGGAAGCTTGAGCTGCAAGGGGGTCAGCCCGGCTGATCACACCCTCGATTTGGGAAAGTGGAGTATGAGAAGGGGAGAAAATTCGTCAGTGTTCAGCAGATCCTCCTCAGAAGGACCTCTCCTAGCCTCTGCTCCACCTCCAAGGACGACACTCTGCCTCTTCCCGCCTGATGTCATTCTCGATCATGGTAAAGGCCTGCCAGCCAAGCCATTCTTCTGACTCAGTTGCCTATCTCAACTCTTTCCTCTCTGCACTGTTGTGGCTGAGCCGCAGGAATCCACTCCCTTCGGCGCGGAAAGGCTAGGTACAAGTTGCTGATCCAACTCATCTGACTGTGGTAAGATATTTTGTATGTGTCCCCTCCAAGTAGAAGAATAAAGTACCTATATTGCTACTAGAACCTCCGTGTTGGTCTCAAATCATTAAGTAGTCTTAAAAGATCTGCAGTCAAACCCTCTTAGTTATCTTGAGTGTGGCAAAGTTACCATGGTTGAAGGGTTTTCTTTAACACAGTCTATGTTCCCTTATCCACAGTCCAGACGCGACGAACGGGTAAGTCTCCTCATTGACCTCAACAGCCCAATCCCGCCCCACGTCAGCCTGAGGTCAGCATCTGTGCCACAGCCTCCTTGGCCTCCATCTGCTCTCAGTCTGGGCCCGGAAAGTTGGCTTGGGCGATCCCCAGGCTAGCGTGATCGTCCTCATACCAGCAGGTCGGCTGTCACTCGTTGTTGCCGACGAAGGCGAGGTACCTGCTGTACACGGAGACCGTGGATGGAAAAACCCACATGTGGGGTAGAAACTGTTGGACTGGCTTTGTTGTCTGTTGATCTGGACAGAGATGACTATCAGCGGAGCACATTGGCAAGCGAAGCAATGTGAGTCCCGGGGGATGAACAGCATAGGTGGCATGGTAGAGGTATAGGAAGAGGGGAAGGAGGTGAGAGGTACATCCAACATAGAGGTGGCTCGCACAAATTATGTCGTCATATAACAGATACACAGTTTCTCATCTGGGTGAAATTGAAACAATTGCCAAGTTGAACATAAACACATGTACTCTGTAGATTCACTTGACTGATGACCTCATTGCCGGTCACGGACGATTTTGTTTTACAAGTAGCATTTACAATTCAATGATAACTTTTCCGCATCATTTTATCGTTAACTCACTGTCTGTACAAAGTTTTGCATTTAAAGAAAGTTTTCGTCAAGTCAAGCCTGACCCCCATGAAGCTCGAATCTGACTATTTATAGGTGACCAAACAGGTGCCCGTCCGGAACCTCCCCCTTCTAGGATGATCTGGTCCTGTCCCTGGCAGCTTCTGCCAAAGGTCTTGGTCATGTCCACCTCCAAAGAGGTTTCTTTTCCTCAAAACATCCAACGTCAACAGCATCCAGCACGGTGCAATCTCCACCTTAGCACTATTGGAGCACTCTTGGCAGGACACAATGGGCGGACAAAATAGACTCTGAGATGTTTGAGTATCTCTATTACCCATTTGACATCAAAATTCAACCCTCAAGCATTAGCACTCAGAATATTATGACACTTTCCCCAAAGAAACACTACTTACGGATAGGACTGCACTGGGTGCAACCCATAACGGGCGTCCGCCAATCAGCTGCACGATTTTCAGAGGTTCATCCAAGCTCTAAAGGATTTGTTTTTTCCGCTAATTTTCGCGAAAAGACGTGCGTGAGCAAAAAAAAGTCAAGTGAAAACCTCTGGCCGGACAATCAACTTTGACATGGAGAGTCTCACCCAGGCTGAGTTGGGCTCGAGCGCACTGAGCTCGGTCAGCGATGCCAACTTGCGGTCAGCTCAGTTAGACATGGTGACGAGAGCCATGATATATGCAAATGACTCCAGCTTTGCACTGAGCTGGAGCATTAGGTTAGGTTAAGATTGGATTTAGATTGTCTAGGCCAGCTCTAACTTCAATCCCACGTCATTAATCTAGTGCGGCTGTCGAGGTAAAGTGTGAATTCACACTTTCCATTCTTATCAAGATGTTCTAAGCAGTGAGGAAATGTCTTCATCCTCACCCCCCCCCTCCCGTCAACGATCTATTGCATCATGGTCTGAAGATTCCGAATTTCTTAGTCATGATATCATAAAGAACAGCAACCTGAAGTACAAAGGCTTCAAACTCTATCACAGAGATCAGGAAAAATGAGCCCCCAAAACTTGTGACAACGTTGGCGGGAAGTTTTTTCCTCCGTCAGAACCAACTGGCACCGTCACGGATGATGAGAGCATCTTCTACAAGAAAAAATCTACCTGTCTGGGGATTCTTCTCTTTCATCTGGGTCAGGTTGAAGACCGTGGATGAGTTCATAAAGAAGCTACTTGTGTACATCATCATGTCTGAGAGGGGCGCTTCCAAACCGTTCTTCTGACCCCGAAATTACCGGATGAACACAGTGTCCGTCATCGACGTTTATTCACAAAGACTCGAATCCTCCTCATAGTCCTCAGTGGAGACCGATAGAGGATTCTGGGGGGACTTCCAAGGCTGAGCGGCCCAGACCACCTGGAGTAGAGAATTGATGCTGAGGTCTGCCAAAGGATGATTTCAAAGGGCAAGTTCCAATTGTGCTGACCACAGAGTCATACAGGCTACCAATCAATGGAGGGAGTCTTGAAGATTGTACTGCATCCATCTTTAAAAAGAAACCTAAATAAATGATATAAATGTATATTCAAACCGTAAATCCCTTATTCGATGGTTTTTGGATAGTTGAAATTGTCCACTCCTGAGGTGACAGTGATAGAATAATCCCTTTGACACGGTCAATGATGATTCATCCGAACATTTTTTTGAAATACGTTGCTTGTCTTTTCAGAAATGCGTAATCATGTTGACTTTGTTTAGATTCAAAGCCTCGCGAGTCATAACTTGTTCCTCATGAAGGTTCCGGGATTTTCACAGGAATTCGTCTCATTCATTCGTAGAGGTTTCGGGGTATGTAATGGCTTTGAGAGACTCTTCTAGCTCATGTGCAAGTCTTCCCAACTCTTGAGGCTTTTTCAATACAGCTTTCCTAAAGTCCGAGCTGAATAAACTTGTCCCCAAGACGCTGTCAACTGTGTTGTGCTTCATCGTAGCCTCCTCCGTCACATCTGCAGGTTTCTGAGCTTCATCTTTTACAGCAGCCTCGGTGGCCTCTTTAGCTGTCATTTTTTCAGCAAGTTGATCAATCCGATCAACGTAGTCCAAACTGGAAGACCGACTTTGCCGATCGAATCCACATATTTTATCTTTGTAGAAATAATCATCATCCAACTTGACATTGTCATAACGAAGAGTCGTACTGCCCAACTCATAAATCAACTTCCTTCCTTCAGCATCCCACTGAAGGGCCAACTCAAACTCTTTGAGAGCTTTCTTGATTTGTCTGTTGGTCCAGATGCTTCCAATTGTGCAGCCGAGTCCAACAGTGACACCAAGGGTGCAAATGGGCACTAACCAGGCCTCACCAGGAATACTAAAGCCCAAATGGACCACTGCTGTGGCAATTGCAGATGCAGCACCTGCGATGAATACGAAACTGTACTTGGAGACTGACACAAACCTGTCCACAGTCCTACCCTTCCTGACAGGAAGGCACAAGGGGGTCCTTTTGCACTCAACAACTGACTCACTATGTTCTGACCCCGAACTGAATCTTTGGGGCCATTGGATGAGGGGTGGGGTGGGGTGGAACTGTGAACATATTTGAATATAAGTATATACTGTGCGATGGAACAGTAACCTCAAACTGACATGTACCTTGGGAATGATTTCTTCACTCAGGTGAAATAGGCAATACCTGCTGCTGTTCCACTGTAACCGAAAAAGGCAAGAAGTTTCTCAGCTGTGGCAATGTTCAGGGCATCCCTGGCCAACCTCTGAAGCTTCCTGATCTGGATTTCACGACGGCACTGAACAGACCTTGCCGTTTCATCGACATTGGTCCGATGCCTTTGAGACTTATCCATTGTGATGGGTCTACTGAAAGGTATCACTGACCGGATTCTCTCCCAACTCGCGCTGCTTTGTTATTTCACTGGTTATATCCTTCTGCAACTGCATCATTCGTTGAGTTTTACATCGTCGTAAACAAGAACGTTTCAAAAAAGCAAGATAAGCATCAACTTTATGGGGTATGCGTAAAGCTTCATGTAAGATTCAGCCCTTGGATTACTTCAATCGTGATTTGATATTTTCAGTCCTTGGACTGAAGTGTGATACGTTACGCTTACCCCATGAAGTTGACGCTTATCTTGTTTCTCTGTATTGAACTGAATGCCTGAGTATCATATCTACGCTTGCCACATCGACATTCCGCCTCAAAATGTGCCAGTGTAGCGCATGAGGTGTAGTTTTGCCCGTGGCTAATCTCTATGCCAAGGACTGCACTTGCGTACACCGATGGTGCTGGTGAAGAGGGTGATTGAGGCTCATTCAGTTTTGTTTTTGATGAAAATGCATATTTAGGGCAGCGCTGGTCATTCTAAGCCCACCCATCTTGTGTTATGTACCAACATGAGTCATCTACAACTTCCTTAATGCTGCACTTACACAAATTCTGTTGACTATCAAAAACGAAGTAAACAAACTTAATTGCCAAGGTTTCAAGCTTTCCATCGATGTCAATAGATCCTGTATAGCTGGAGAACTAAGGAAGTTATGATGTTGGGAGGGAGGGTGGGTGGGTTACTCACTGTTGCACCTTACAGAAACTGCACCAGCAGTTTCAGCCCGCCCGCCCAGTGCTGGGCGGGCGTGGGGGGCGTGCTTCGGAAGTGGGGGTCTGGGAGCGATGTTGCATGAAAAATTCTCAGACACCAGGGGAAAATTTCATGTCTAAAAAGTCATATGGGTACCGTTGTAAGCAAAAATCTAAAAAAAAGGGGCACTCACTTTTGCACCCCACTGTATCCAAAATCGAGGAAGAAGACCCACTAATGTCCGTCTGCATGCATTTCTTGCTCTAGTAGACTTCCTTATGTGTCAGTGAACGCTACAGTGGGAAGTCCGTCACTGTGGACTTCCGGTACTGTTGACGGCCTTACTGCCAGGATGTCCAGTCAGCAGACTTGGTGCCTTCGATCGAGTTGGCGATGGGCAGTGGAGTTCAGACGTTCTCGTTCATCCTGCGCAGCACCATCCAGGTGCAAAACTGCCATACTTTTTCAAATTTTCAAAATGTACAAGTGAAAACACCAGAAATTAGTGTAACATTCCAGATTTACTGAAATAACAACATATTCAGCACTATAGGTTGATGTGGGCTATTGTTGAGGGTGAGCTTGGCCATCAACACACAGACAGACCGACAAAGATTTTTTTTCCATTATCTGCAAGATGCTTTTACTCCATTACAGTCAAGGGTGCATCAAAAAAGCCAAATGGCATTTGAAAACTTTGCATGAATGACTGGAGGAGGTGGAAAGCATTGAGATATAGAGGCTGAATATAGTGAGAGTGACTCTTCTAGTGCTGTTATGTATATACATGTATGATGTAAAATAGTCACAGCTTTCGCAGATATGATTTAATGAATTTTCCAGAAATGTCAATTTCAGACATCTCAGTAGTGAAGGTCAAGAAAGAAGGTAAAAATAGGTTTTAGGTTTTGCATTGTGAAGCGTGAGGAGGTGGAATTTCGATGTGGAACACAGAGATGTGATGCAATCTCGGATACAGAGGTTCAATGTCCAAGCTGCCCATTTGGGTGCCACAGTGCTCAAAAGAGGTCAGCTCAGCACTCGGGTAATATCAACCTCGACACTGATCCTCACCCGTAGCCAGAGAATCACCAGCAGTAGCGAGAAAACGCAGTCCAGAGCTTTGAAGACCAGATCTCTTAACTCCGGAGCAGCGATTCTTGGAGTCCTGATCGCACTTGACTGTGGATTGGTGTCAAGGCCAAAATTTACCAACTGTCGTCAATGCATTTTGTTTTACAAGTCAGATTGCCACCCTCTCGCACCATGTTCCGCTTTTTGGGTCCCCTCAGAGAAGTTACCAACCTCTGTCCCGGACAATTGGGTTCTGCATAGTAGCGCGTGGCTCCAGAGGACCCGGGGAGTGAAACCCCGTGGAAATGATGGACCTGGAGGACAGGACGGCCCGAATTCCAGGCATTGATTCTTGCAAGAAACGGCTTTTTTGTCCTCTGTCCATTTTTCCCACCGACATTCAAAACTTGGGAAGTCTACCTGTAGGGTGAGGCACAGTTCCACAGTGAGGAACAGCACTGACTCATACAGGAAAGAAGCCATTTCTTTCAAGAAAATGACAAGCCGATAAGCTTCGCAATTGAGTAGGTACGATTTTTAGGATTTTTCATTTATTGCGTACCGAGTTTTTATGGCTCTATAGTCCTTGCAAATTCATTCAAATCAGACTAGCAGACTCGAAGAGTCACTACGTCTCTACATACTTCCCAAATTGGACATGCCCGCGTCGAGACACCCACACTGGGGATTTTATGGTCAGCTATACAGCCTTCAAAATACTTGTACACTTTCTCTCAAATATCCTTTGTCGTTTCAGTTCTCTTCCTCTTCCTCAAGGGTTCATCTACCCCTGATTTCTCTTCTTCTAATGTCAGATCAGCTCTGTTCTGTCCTTGATCAACTTCCTCTTCAAGAAATGTGGCTGAAGACATCTGTGCAATTGATTTGCCCTGGTGCTGGTGAAGTCTCCCCTTTTCAGATGTAATAAGGAGCTTGCTAATTTTGCTCAGTTCTATACCATTTGCATGGAGCCTGTAGAAATCTTTATGGACCTGAGGGTCATGGCCTAAATGTCGCGTGAGCCACTCCTGCTCTTCTGGACCCAGAGAAAGAATTTGGCAGGTTGTGGCAAGATATTTTCTGAGATCAGTTGATTTGATGAACTCTGGATTGGTGAGATCCAATGATTTTGTGAATTCATTCAAGGCATTCCAGCCCAACAAATGCGAATTTTTTTCCCAGATAAAGCAAAGAAGTATGGGTTTTCTTTCAGGATATTAATTTTGTCCCTATTCTGCACAAGCAAGTCCATTGCAGCTTTTGTGTCTGGAGGCACAAGGCATGGAATGTCACCCCCTCTTCCCCTTAATCCTGATGAGCATCTGGGTCTCAGATAGTTTTTTCTCTATGTCAGAGAGGGACTCATACAACTCCTCGTTGATTGCTTGGATAGAAGAATTCACCTCAATGTAACTCTCTAGTAGCATCTTGGATTGTTCACCACCGCACCTCTCGTTGTACAGGATTAACCTGGCCAGTACTACAGTGGCAAGATGGCGTCCACTTTGAGCAGTTGGTTTTTTTCTAATGTCTTCTGAGAATTTCGCAATGGCCTTCTTTATTCCATCTGTCAGCTTGATCTCCCACCTCTATATGGAGCCCAGCCTTCTTCACAATTTTGTGCTTGCGTATCCCCACAGTGACAGATCGCTCTGATGGTCCTTCTCCACAGTCTTTGGCTTGCTTGTGGGTCGCCTCATCATTGCAATCATCACAAGTACCAAGAACAACACCAGTTGACTCTGATGGCTTCTCTACTTCTTGCATAGAGCTTTTCTGAGGATTTTTCTCTGTCTCAGAATCCAATGGAAAGCTCCACTGCTCTGCACCAGTGGTGAGCTGTTGAAAAAGCCAAGGTCCATATTTGTCCCCAGTCTCCTGATCAGTTCGTGACCCAGGAAATGAGCTGACATACTCATCAAGAAAGTCATTCATACCTGAAAACAAACCTATTCTAAATTATGCGCTGCACATCTGTGATTGATCACTTTGACAATGCTGTCATAAAGGAGCAACATTGAGCACATGGATGTGATTCAAGATTGTCTGAAGCATAGAGTGCATGAAATTGAGCAATATCAGGACATCCTGACAGAACTGCAACACTCAAAAAGAAGGTGGCAGTGAGTCAGTTCATTGAATCAAAAGTTTGCTGATGATGTGCTACTTACCTGATGTAACAACAACAGCACCATCGTCCTTGTCGTTGCTGCCAACATTTCCAGGAACCACATCCAGGTAGCCATCCCACAGAATCTCAGTGGACTGGCTGTCACAGCAGTCTTTGTCTTCACAGGTCGTCTCTCCCTTGTTCCTTTCCTCTGTCTCTGTCTATGCCTCATTTTTCTCTTCTCTGTTAGTCTCTACCCGGTCCTTCTCATCTCTGTTTGTCTCTTCCTCATTCTTCTCTTCTCTGTAAGTCTTGACAAGGTCCTTCTCATCTCTGTTCATCTCTTCCTCGTTCTTCTCCTCTCTGTTCGTCTCTACCCTGTTCTCCTCTCTGTTCGTCTCTACCCTGTTCTCCTCTCTGTTGGTCTCTCCATCATTCCTCTCATCTCTGTCAGTCTCTTCCTCGTTCTTCTCTTCTCTATTAGTCTCTACCCAGTCCTTCTCATCTCTGTTGGCCTCTTTCCTGTTGTCATCTCCATTGGTCACTCCCTTGCTCCTCTCATCTCTGTTGGTTTCTTCCCTGTTCTCCTCATCTGCATTGGTCTCTACCTTGTTCTTTTCATTGCTCTTGATGTCTTCTGTTTGACTCTTCTCATGTTGATCTTCAGATTTTTCCAAGTCATGGTTACTAGCTTCATCAGTTGGTGAAGGCTCTTGCTCAGTCACCCACTTGGAGAGGGTTTTCTCACACAAAGATTTTGTCCCTACAAGAGAGGAATCAGGCATCAGTAAAAATCTTGATATCCTTTTTACACTGAAAGACAGGACGTCCTGAGAAAATTGCAACACTTGGGATTGGAAGCATTAGACAGTAAATTCAGCTGGGTATTGGAGAATGGCTGGATGTCCTGAGAAACCTGCAGTACTTGGCATTAGTTGGAGAATCAGGCAAACTGGCTTCAGCTTGCAGAATGTCAGGACATCCTGAGAAAATTGCAACACTTGGGATTGGAAGCATAAGATAGTAAATTCAGCTTGGCACTGTGGAATATCAGGATGTCCTGAGAAAACTGCAACACTGTTCATAAGTAGGAGAACCTGGCAAACTGGGTTCAGCTTGCAGAATGTAAGGACATCATTGTCCTGACATGAATTTTGAATTGCTGAAGTGGCACTGTCACTTGATCATGTTGCATCACACAAAATTAGTCCTGAGATAACTGCAATAGTGGAAGGACTGCATCCTGTGTCCCCTTACCTTCTCTGCAGACTATTGTTCCAAAGAACCATGTTCCATTGAAGAGTACTACAACCTCCTGTGGTTGGTCTGTGTTGTTGGGGATTTTTTGGTCCCTTGTTTTTTTCTCATTACGTGCAATTATCAAATTATCTCTCTTACAATAGATTCCTATCCACTTGGCATGACTGGAGTTAGGAAATGATGATAAGGATTTACTGAAAATTTCAATGTAACTTGTCACTCACCTTGTCTTGGAGTCTGGAGAACTTCTGCTTGATCCTTTGTCCCTTTGCACAGACTTCTTCATTTTTCCTCTGGGCATATGTTCTTTAAGGTATCTGTTTTGTTTCAGTAGAAGTTGGAAATAGAAATTCAGCTGAAAACCTGTTGCTGGTCAGGGTTGCCAGACTCCCTTGCATAGAAATAAGTTTCAGCAGCAGGTAAAGGAGGAATTTTGTTCTGCATGCATGCATTTGGCAACTCTGACAATGGATCCTCATGCAGCTGTGTGTGGTCCTGAGATGCCACAATATTGAACTTAGGAGGCCAGAAGATAGTGGAAACATCAATTTTGTTCCATTGGAAATTCGTTGCGTTAAGTCAGGACTTCTAATTGTGTTATCTTGGAACATGGTGATGGTGTAGAAATCCCTATATTGCATTTTCTTGGGACTTTTCGTCGGGCATGCAACTGGTTCTGCCTGTGCAGCCCAAGGGCATGCCCACAATTTTTTGTTTCAGAAAACTTCACCAGGGGGTGCAAGCAGCCAAGGCTGTGTCATATTTGCAATACAGACTGGGTTACTGTCATGTCAGGACATTGGCCAGAACCAAAGCTGATTCAATATTTAGAATCAACATCCAAAATATAACCATTTCCATTAAAAAAATTGACTCCCCTCCATGGCAATAAGGGTTTGCTACATAACTTCAGTACATAACAAGGTGCTCATATTTTGAAAGCCCTGTGACAACGCTGTAAACACTTTGTGTTTAGTTTCATTTGACTGCAGTACTTCATTTTGGCATCTAGAAAGTGACTAAGCAGGTCCACATCAAATTTGTGATGTTGACCTAACATCCTTATGTACTGTGTCTAAAATACTTTGAAGGCAGAGAGGGGACCCCAAAAGTATTTTTCTTTCACTCCATTTGACTTTCTAGTCAAAGAATCCTCTTCAAGTGGATTCTGGCAACAAATCTAGGATGCTACAAGAGATTTAAAAAACTGACCTACCTAGAAAATATAAAATACAGATAGAGGTTTAACAGGAATATGGTAATTAAATTGTGCCAGGATGAGGTGCCGACACACAAGTGTACACTGGAGGGCTGAAGAGAAGTTCGAGTGCTTAGCTGTGTGAGATGGTCAGGGTGGATGCTTGACTATACCTTCTATGTGATTGATGCTTCGTACATCCATGCCCGAAGGGAACCTTCCATATGCAGTTGGTTTGCCCCTTATATCGTGAAGAAAAGGTACTAATCAGGAGGAGAAATGTAGCTTGGAGTCCAAAGTTCCCTAATGATTGCGGATCATTTCGTTTGTGCTGTGTTGACCAAGTCAGACCAAGAGCCAATTTTTGTTTCTGGTCGGGTTGGGCTAAAATAATGACACAAGCTGGGTTATATCCACTAATCTAAAAGCTGTGAACCGAAACCTTAAAAAGCACACAACCAAAATTTCAAAACCTTGTAAAGACAGAATACAAAAAATTAAAAAAATAGAAACAGAAAAAAAGACCGTATGTGCATTGCGACTGATAGACTTTGGCAACTTTCGCGTCAGTGAAGGAGAATCAGCTCTTGGGCCGCCGATCTCGGACCCGAAAGAAACTTCCCCCTGTAACGTGTTACCGTACGGTAGTACAGCTCGCGCCGGGCTACGTGTACATGAGTGAGTGTAGCTCAGCCAAAATTGACTCAGAGTAACTCAGCTCGGAGTAGTGACGATCGGAGTAGTGACGATCGGAGTAGTGACGATCGGAG
>JAAUXU010116248.1_pt1 | contig 11664 bp, 12 predicted proteins | sample 7278151 | NCBI WGS metagenome assembly JAAUXU01 (sample SAMN14350113, study PRJNA611818) | marine sediment metagenome | isolation source: surface marine sediment (1.8m) | place: French Polynesia: Moorea | collected 2018-08 | reverse complement strand
TCCGCGTTTCGCATAATTACCGCCCGCTTGTTTAAGAGCAATATCAACCATATTCCGGCGCTGTACTGGCCCAACAGCCATCGCTTTAGCAAACGCTTGCTGAGTTGCTTTTGTAGCCGCTACTTCTCCAGCCGCTATACGACCCGCCGCTACACGCCCTGCGACCCCACCTACGCCACCACTGGCAATTGCCATAGCCACAGTAGTACCGATATTAGGAACTTGCTCAATTAAAGATTCATACAAACTTGCTACTGTCTCACCAAAACCTTCAGCTTCGGTAAACGACTTAGTTTGTCTAGGGTTCAGGAACAACTCCATTGCATTGCTATCAATGCCTCGACGCGACCACTCCTCTAAGTCGTCACTACCAAGTGCTTCGCCAATCAGCTTCATCACACCATAACCCATCTGCTGTACTTGGTCAGTACCGCGAGCTATTGCAGAGCTATGAAATGGTTCTTCCCGAGCCCAAATACCAGCCGGTAAGTCAGAGTTGCTTATCTGCTGTTCAAAATAAGCATCTTTGCGGTTTGCAAAATCAATGTCTTCACGAAGTTGGTCAGTCATACGTGCCCCGCCATCTAAACCAAGACGAGCTAATTCAAACTGACTCTGAAGTGCTTCTTGGGACAAAGATGCACCTGGGGACGCAACACCTCTGCCGCGAGAAATTAATTCGTGGGAAAGTAAACGACCTTTAGCGTCAACACGGTCGCCAAGTCGTCGGCCTCGTGCTCCGTATTCTCCGCTATCAAGAGTGCGAGCATCGCTTTCGTCAAAATCTTGGGCAAGCCGTGTTGCAGAATCTGCAAACTCATTACCAGACTCAGGTGTATTAACTCCCTGAATACGCAAAGGCTCGGAATCCGAGCCATAAAATGTATCACCGTCAGAAGCCTTTAAATCATTCTCTTCTTTTAGACCACTGAAGATGCGGTCTAGTAGTCCTGCCATTAATCAGCACCCCACACCGCCATGTATGCATCTGCTCTAGTCATATCTGGGTCTTGGTCCATCAACTGCTGAGCACCATAAATAATCCCATCCATCGCTTCACTTGGCGACATGTTGTTTTGTCTAGCCAAACCTTCAATACGTGGGTACTCGCGAGCAAGTAATGCTCTAATCTCGTTTGTCTCTGCGTCTTCTGGAATCATCTGTGCGCCAATCAACTTATTAGCAATATAAGCTTCATCAAGTGTAGCCTGTACGTCATCGCCTTCGAGTCCAGCCGCTTGATACAGCCGCTTATAAACATTCCACATGTTAGCAAGCTCGGCTTTATCCATTGTAAACTTATCGTAATCCAGATACTTTTTAGCTGAAAGCGCGTTATAAAAATTAGTCCACGCATCAACATTATCTTCGTCTTGTGTTTTTACATTAGCCGCAGTCTGCTTAATCCAATCATTCTTGGAATTATAAATCTTAGTCATATACTGCATGGTGTCTTTGTTACCTTTAACACCCGCGCTAGCTAACGTTCGCATCTTATTAGCGTCTACCATACCCATACGGTATTGGTGTGCGCCTATTGCCTTCGACCAATCTAATGCGTTCATACTGCCATAATTAATATAATCCATTAAATCAGCAGTCTGAAACGGCATACCAAGTTGTGCAAACACAATCGCATTATGTAGTGCATCTTCACGAGCTTGGCCTTTAAGTTTCTTAGGCATAGCCATGCCACCGCTAGATTTAAACTGCGACATAACTTTCTGGATTCCCTCTGGCGTACTTACATCACCAGCGGTTACATATTTATCGCCTTTCAGTAACGTCTTACCTTTAGGCGCATTTGACTCGGGCGGTCTTCCAAGTTCAATTAATCGTTCTTTCTCTCTGGTCAGTTCTTTAATCTGTGACTCAGTGTTATACAAGCTTTTTCGGCCTGTCTTTGCAAAATCAGTTACTTCAGCAATTTGCTCGTCAAGATATGTAATACGTCGGCGCAATTGTCCTGCCGCCGCATTCGGGTTAATTTCCTGCATGCGCTTAAGGTTTTTATACACTTCAGGCGAATTCTTGATAACTACATCGTAAGGCTGTAATTGGTCTACAGTACCTTTTCGAGCCGCTCGTTTCCAAGAAGCTTCGCCATTATCGTCATCAAAAAAGAAACCTTCAGTGCCCGATTCATACAACCGCTCGACTGTACCGCCAGCTTGGTTGTATTCGCTTTGAAGCCGTTGCTTCGTACCCTCGTTAGTTGTGTTGTGTATTTCACCGACTCGTGAATAACCAGATTCATTGCCCGCTTGGTATTCACCTTGATAATTAGTTTCTACTACACGGTCTGGCGTACCTTGCTGTCCAGCTCCTGCACTACCCATACCGCGTGTACCTGTAGCAACGCCCGAAGCTGATGAACTGCCTGTATCAAATTCAGGACTAACATCACGTAAACTGCCCAGTTTCTTTTGCACCCGAGCATCGTTACGGTATAACGAACCTTGCTGAGATTTAATAATCTCGCCAGTCGCATCATCAATCGCAAAAAACTCGTCTGCGGTCATTGCAAACGGTATACCCTGATTACCCGGTACAACGTCTTCCGCTGTCTCAGCACTAGTTAACATATTGCCTTCGTCATCGCCTTGAAGAACAACAATGTCGCCTTTGTTAATAACCTTGCCGTCAGAACGAGTATAAGTTTCTGGGTTACGCATAATCTTAAGCTTGCCCATTGGCTTATCCCCAGGAGTATCCAATGCCGTTGCTTTTCGATTCGAACCAAACATCTTGCCGCCAGCCGCTTCAAACGACTCACGGTAAAACGGGTTATTCATTCCTGCTTCATGCGCGTTCATATACTCCTGCATTACACCAGCAAACTCTTCTTCAGTCGCGTCACCTCGTGCTTGCAACTCGTCCCAACGAGAACGTGCGTTGTATTTAGCGGCATTCGTAGCTTGCGCCATCTGATGGTTTTCTTGACGAGTTACTCGACGCTTATCTTCATCAAAAATATCCTGCTTCAACCGATGTGTGCGGTCAAACTGGTCAGCAGATACACGGTCGCGCCACGCCTGTTGGCCCAAACGTGTACTCTCGTTTACTAACGTTGCACCTGTACGAATACCATCAAGAATCGGGTTTGCCATATATCACCTAAAACGCCATAAACGCCATCGTTGCTAACGAGGCGGCTGTGCCTAAATTCTGCTGTCGAGCGGCTGATGCAGATTGTGCATTCGCCATTGCGCGGTTGCTACCAATACCCACAGCATTCATCATATCGTCCATACCTTGCTGTCGGTAGTTATTGCCCATACTTGCCAAACCAAGCGCTACGTTTTCGTTGCGGTCTTTTTGTACAAGCCGTGCGTTATTTTGTGCCCCCGCTGTATTAGCGGCAGCATCCTGTTTTCGTTGTTTAGCCAGTGCCTTACGTTGCGCTGGCGACATACCCAAACCATAGCGTGCAGTATTTCGTTTCTGCATGCCTTCTGCCATTTCAGCATTACCCTGTGTGTCACGAATAGCTGACCGTACAATTGAGTTATCGTCCAACGAGCCAATCTGCTGTTGTACTAACGGCATTACATTGGATACAAAATCGTCGATGTCTTTGCGATACTCGTTCGCAACCATCTTCTCTGCTTCTGTAATATTACGGTCTTTTTTAACCTTAGTAGAGCCACCCATTATCCTGCGCCTCCCAATGCATTCGCCATTCGGTCAGTCCACGATAAATTCTTAGTTAAGTAACTCGCGCCTCGCTGACCAGAGCCTCGCTTAAAGTTTTGTGAGAAATCAGCATACGACATGTCTTTATCAATAATGCCAAGTTCTTTAAATGTATCAAACTGCGCCATATCTGTTTCGCGCAACGCATCCATCTTGTTCTGTTGGTATGCACCAAGGCCAGCCGATGCTAGCCCCATCAATGCGCCGCGTTTACTATTCGCTTCATCAGCCGCAATCTTAGCCTGTGTTGCAATCTCACGAGACTCCTGCTTAGCTAGCTGTGACATATTTCGTGACGAACCAGCTTGCTTGCCCATTGACACGTCCATTGCAGAAAAAATATTTTTATCACGGCTAATTGTTCCGCGCTTCGTACCTTCACTCAATGCAGATAAACGTGCTTTACCAGCCGCTTTATCTACCTTAGACAACCCTTCTTTACCGCCGCCCGTCTGCGCCGCAGTCATATAAGCTGTCTTTTGTGCGCCGGACAACGATTGAGCCGCATCTGCATTCAACCGTCCTCGGTACAACTCAGAATAATTCTTAGTCGATGTTTCGTTTACGTACTTGTTAGCACGCTCACCAATCTGTTTGCCAAGCGCGGCTTTACGAGTGCCCTGCTCAATCAAAGCCTTCTCATGTGCGCCTTGCTTCTGTACAGTTTTCTTTGCACCCATTACATCGTAATCCTATATGTTATCGTCGGAATTGTTTCCACATCATCCAAACGCTCAAGTAACTTAACCCAGCCAGCCCGTTGCGATACGGTTTCAATATACTGGCAATTCAAACTAGCCGCCGCCCATTTCAACGTGCCATATGCCTTCTTCATATTGTACTTCACGTCGTTGGCATACGCACCCCATAAAAAAAGGTACTTGTTGCCATAATCATCAATTCGTTCTTCGCAAACTAATGCCAGGGATTCTGGATGATGACTAAATACCACTAATTCATCTAAGCGTGACACCAGCTTAAAAACAGAAAAACCGGGGTCAGGATTCCGGTCATAACAACGAGTTAGTCCCTCGTATATAGCAGTCGCCGTCTCGTGGCTTCTATCCAGCCACACAGGGTAAAAATTACCAACTAAATCTGCTGTTTCTGACTCCGGGCGTTTCTGTTTCCTGTCCACGCAATCTTGCTTGTTCTGTTTCACTTTCAAACTTAGCCTTATGCCATTTAGCAAGTTTCAAGTCCGACCATGTTTCGTTAGGCATCTCAAACAATCGTGCAAGCGCTCCACTAATAATCGGGTCTTCAAACTCTTCATAAATTTCATCGTCCACTTCAGCCGCAACGCGAGTTGTACACAGCACAACTTTCATTTCAATCACGTCGTCTTTCTGTGGTGGCGGGTATATCTGGAATGTGTTGTCGTCCAACAGCTTAATATACTCTGGTGTTTTCGGAGTAATTAAATCGTCAGGGTATTCGTATGCATTATCTGCATCGCGCAAATAAGTCAGCTTCACGTTAGCTGTACGAAGCTTTGCATACAAAATTGCATATGCCAACGTATCAGTCGGCAAGTTCAAATCATAAGCCGCGTTTGTGGCAGTGACTGAACCGACAAAGTTCAGTCGCCACGTTCGAGACTTACGAAAAAATTCTCTCGCACTCTCGCGTACCAGACGCTCAAGCGTAATGTTCGGTGCTTCTCGCGCACTAATCTTTAGCTTAGCCGCAATGTCACTAACTAATGCCATTAGCCTACTGCCTCAACAACAGGTGGTGGAACATGGCGTTCTGGCTCTTTAGCCTTCTGCCGTTCTTCGTACAACGTCTTGCCTGTCAACGCTTGATAAAACGCGCCATAGTAACCGCTTGCCAACGGCAAGTTGCCCGAGTAATCCATGTCTTTATTATATGCCCGCCATAACACGTAATTAGTTAGTGCTGGCACATAAATATCTTGAAGGGGTAGCTCGTCGGTTAAAGCTGTGATTGGTGTAGGCACACCGGCATACACCATGTCAATCGTTGCACCCGCAGTCGCTGGGGGATATACATACATCACATCCCGTTGCTTCTTATCATACATGTAATACTGAATGGTAAGAGACTGCGCCGTTTGTCTCCATCCCGGAGCTTCAGAGTCAAGCACATTGCGTTTAATAAACGTAACTGGACGCTCATCCAGATTACCGCCAGTTGTTGTGTTATGCAGTACTTCCAATAACTCAACCAGCTCTGTAGCAAGCGTGCTGAAGTTCTGTTCATATCCTGCCGCACAAACAAACTCCTCAGTAATCGGGTTACAGTCAGGCTTTATAACTACAGCGGCTCTGCATGCGTCATTAATATAATCAATCAACTCAGCGTCAGCCCAGCGAACAGCTAGTTCGTCCTGTAGCGTTACCCTTACTATATCGACCAGTTCTTGTGCTTGTGCCATCGGTGACTCCTAAAAAGGGTCGGAAGCGAAAAGGATGGAAAATTGCGACCGACCAACCGGGGTTCTAATACTAAGAGGGCTTCCGAAGAAGCCCCCTAGTGCTTAGACTTTTAGACCTGAGCTACGTCGAGAGTCAGTACGCCGAAGTCTTCGGTAGTCCCTGGGCTATCGACAGAGGCTAAATACTGTGGCTTTTGCATGCCGTACAGTTTGCCAATACCGATACCGGGCTGGTTACCGTAGTCGTCTACGTCTGACTCATCCCAATACGGAGCACCGAGGTCAGCCATCGCAAGTGCCTGAGCACCCATGAAGATACAACGTGAACCTACAGTCGCGTTGTTAGTACCCTGAGTACCGTCAAACTTAGGCAGTGCAATACCAGCCGCGCCAGTAGTTGCAGCCGCCGCAGCCGCGTTATCCGCAGCACCGACGTTAGTAGGTACATAACGATGAGACATTACAATCACACCGTCAACCATCACAGCGTCTGTACCAACAAATAGCTGGTTAGACTTGCTACGTGGCATAGCGTGACGAACGTTGTCCAAGAAATCTTGGTCAAGCTTCAGGTTAGCCATAACTTTTGGCGATACGAAGAAGTAATAAACTTCACCGTACTCACTGTGGATACATGGCTTGATATAACGAGTAACCGCTTCGGCTTTCAGGTTAACCAGTTGCCCGTATGAAATAGGAGCAACAGCCGCGCCGTTCTCGTCACCGCGACCCAGTTCTACTAAATCTTCGTTACCGCCACCAGCAATGGTTCGGTAAGCACGATTAGCAGTAGGCGCTACGGGAGCACCACCAAAGTCCAGGTCAGATAAGTTAGCACCAGCAGTAGCACTTAGCTGTGGATGTACACCATTTGGCAGAGCATCTACAGAAATACCGGCAAGTAGGTTAAAGCCCATCTTGTCGATAACAGTACCAAAGCGGTAGCCCAGAAGGTCACGTGCAGTCTTACGGAACTCAACGATTGAACGTTGCTCAGCCATACGACCTTGAGATTTCATACCCATTCTGTGCTGGTCAACAGCAACTGTGAAGTCGTAGCTGTTAGCCGCTTCTTCATTACCAGTCAACTGTTCGTCACCAGCAATACCGTTTCCGGTCAGCTCAGGTACGAGAGTGATGACGGCTTTGTCGCCTTTCTCAGACTTGGTTAGGGCAGTAATTTTTTGAATCGCTGAAGTAGGGCTAGTACTAGCATGCTTCAGCACGAAGGAAGCGTCTCGGGCTTGTCGCCACAAGTCGCGTGACCACGCAATTTTTTTCTCCGTGGTCAGATTAGCAAAATCAGTTAACGGCATCAGACGTTCTCCAATAAAGAGTTAAACAAAAAGTATATTTCTTGCCTCTATGTTTAACGCCCGACGGCTAACTGCGGCGGCCAGTTTCTCTGATTATACCGCAGTTAGTGCTTAAATCAACTATCTGATTTCTTAGGGGATGCTTTCTTCTTAGCGGCTGGCTTTTTCTTAGCCGGTGCTTTCTTTGCTTTTGGCTTCTCAGCTTTAGGTTCTTCAATCACCGCCTTAGTTACAGCAAAAGTAATTTGACCGCTAACTGGGTCTACTTCGTCGCCGGGTAAAATTTTACGTGGCTTGTATCCACGCGCTCGTAATCGTTCTTCACGATGTATGGCTCTTGCGCCTACCGCGTGTCGCCTACGCATAGTCATCTCCTCAGATATCTAAAATTTGGTCACGCACCGAAGCCGGTAACGCATCCCACTCATCTTGACTCATCTTCGCAGGGTCATACTTACGAGTTTCTGAGTCAACGCCAGTTCCCTGCCCAACACCCGCAGGTTGCTTAACAGGTTTCTTTTTCGCACGTTTAATTACTTTTTTCTTCGGTGCTGGCTTAGGTTCTGGAGTCACATCTTCTGTTTCTTCCGTCACTGCCTTCTTTAAACCAAAGTTAGCTACAACCGACTTAACCGCTCGCTCCATTGCGACCGCTGGGCTATAACCTTTGCTTTCAAACATGCCAATTAATGTAATTGCTTCATCCAGTGCTTCTGCATTCGCATTGTCATTTTCTGGGTCAAGCTCTGGATAAATCTCTTCCCATTTAGACGCTTCAGCCTCACGTGCAGTCTTAGCCTGTTCTTGTCGAAACTCAGCCAGTGCATCTTGCTTAGCCGCTTCGCGAATATCTTGCTGGCTTTTAGTCAGGTTCTCAGTTACTGCGTTTACCTGTTCAGCAAGCAATGTAGCAAATGCTTCAGTGTCACCATCCAAGGCTTTCTCAGCCGCTTCTTTCAGCTTGCCTTGGTCTAAATTCGTTACGCCCGCTTTCTCAGCCGTTGTCTCCATTTGCGATTGGAGCTGTGCTAACTGCTGTTCCAGTCTGTCAGCTCGGTCAGCTTCCTCCTGGCGTTTGCGGTTTGCCGCGTTCAACCGTTCTCTTGGAACTGTTGGGTTTTCATCCGGCTTTGCTAATGCATCGTCGGCGGTGGGTTCGTCTTCGGCATCGGGTTCTTCGTCTTCTGCATCTTCGCCTTCTTCTTCGGCATCGTCAGAATCGTCCTCCCCGTCTTCGGATTCACTTTCGGTTTCGTCATCTTCTTCCTCTACTTCTTCGTCCGTATCCTCTTCCTCAGATGGTTCATCGTCTTCGGACTCAAGTTCTGCTTCAGTATCAGTGCCGGAGTCTTCTTCTGCGGCGGCTTCTTCTGCTTCGAGTTTGTCGACATATGAGGCATGCTCTCCTAAATCATCATCCAGCTCAGTTTCCATCGCCTGTTGCTGAATCGCCGCTAATTCTTTAGCGTCTACTTGCTCACTTACTGGTGGCATTACTTTTCTCCCGGTTTAGTTTGTTGTTGCGCTCTACTTGCTAAAAGTTTATTGCGCTCCATTTCGGCTTTAGCCTTATTATTTTGTACTGTAGTTAACTGCGTAGACAGTTCTTTCATGCGAGTAACACGTTCTCGTGTTGCTTGCTCAATTGCTGTGATGGTTGCTTCAAGTTCAAGTTTCTCACGCTCCAGTGATGGCTTATCTGCCGCCTCCATCGCATTCGCTTCTGCAAGCCGCGCTTCTGCCCGAGTCTTCTCAACATTTGCAATCTTCTCCTCAAGCTCAATCTGTACCATTTGCATCTGAACTTCTTGTGCAACCTGTTGCATCTCCAACTCTTCCTCAGTCGGAGCGGCAAGCCCAGCCATTTGCTTAGACTCTTCCGAAATCTCCTGCTTATCGTCAAGGTTAGAGAACTGAATAACACGGTAGTCTGGTATCTGAATACCAGCCTCTCTGAGACTTAACGCCTCTGCAAACTGCGACTCATTGTACACATCGCGAGCTGGCATTGTGCCAATATGCACGCCGTACTTGCCAAGTGTCAGGTCGTAGGTTATGCCCACTGGCTCACCCATCTCATCGTACTCAACCTGATTAACCGCAATCTCCTCCATAGGAGCCTCGGGGTCTTTAAAGTCACTAATCATAAATGTGCGTTCGTCGGTATAAAACTGCTGTATCAGCTCAAGCAGTTTCTTACCCATCATGCGTCGAGTACGACCAAGATTATCAAACACAGGCTGAAGCTGAAGAAGACCTCGCATCTGCCGATTCTCAAGTGCGATACCAGACACCATGCTCTTTTCATTACCCAGCATAGCGCGGTTAACGCCTGAGATTTCATAAATAGACTCCATTGCTCGTTGCCCAACCCCATCAACACCAGTCGGTACTGGGTTAGGCTTAATCTTTTCTGGTGGCGTAGCTCCCGGAGCTACCTCAATCACTGTACCTGTCTTAGACCCTGTACGCGCCAAGTCGTCCGCAGTCATATTAACCAACGACCCTGATTGGAACATCCAACCTGAGTTAGCTGTCGTGTTAACAATATGTAGCATTTGGCTCGTTACTTTATTAAGTATCTCTTGGCTAGACACCAAGTTACGTACCATACCGACAGGATGACCGCGCCTAAAGTAAGGAAAGAAAGGAATAATAGTAAATGTGCTATAGGGTGACCAGTCATCATGTAAGAGTGCTTTGTCTGCTGAAACGGTCCAACGGATACGTTTTTCATGCTGGACTATAACCTCTAACTGGAACTGGCTGGCAAACGCCGCGATTTCTTCGTCTGTCCACGTAAGCGGGCACGGGGTTGAGTCTCCGGCAACGGGATTAAAAAATCGCTTGAACTTCCCGACTTGGTAATACTGTCTATCAATGACTCGAACGCCTTTGACTTTCGAGCGCTCTGCGATGTGGTCGCTTGTCCCGTAATACGTGCCATCTTCTACTCCGCTGTCTGTGCCTAAGTCATCACCAAATGTTTGGTACTCAAACATGTCCACGCTGTCATGGTCGTATCTGCCAAACGTACCTATACACGACTTAACCAGCCGTGCCTTGTCGTCCCCAAACCGCGCTGCAATTTCCTCAAGCGACATAAACTCCGTTGTAATAACGTCTCGCCATGTCGTCGGGTCGTAGTCAGATGCGTCAGGGTCAGGTATAACAGAACGTGGGTCACGTGTCGTAAACTTAATTTCACCCCCAGGGTTATCTTCGTAGCACATACGAATGTCTAAATACCCTCGGTCAGTAATTAAACCGTCCATGAACATGTCGGCTTCTTTGGAATCGTAATCGTCTTCGTCGCACTCGTGCATAGCGACTTTATTCAGAATCTCAGCTTGGTCTATCGTTGCCCCATCGCGCTTAGGCTTAAACTTAAAGTCCACGCGCTTATTAGAGTACTCCCCTTTTACTGAGTTAATTGCCGCCAGTATCATGTTGACGGTCATCGCTGGGCGCTCGGCTTCTTCTAACGCGGCTAAGTCTGCGTCAGTCCACTGCTCGCCACGGTAGAACTTATCAAACACATTAGCCTCGTCGATATAGTCTTCGTGGCCTCGGTTTTTAACATAGTGGTATCGGGAATAGTTACGGTCGGCTAAGTCTCGGGCCTCGGGCGTTTGCTCCAGAACTTTTCGTGCCGGGTCATCGTGGTCAAACAGCTCATCTGTTTGGTCAGGGGCTGAAGGTAACTCTATCATTTAAAAGTCCTACTTAAGTATGTTAGGAGTATAAATTAAATAGCTAGTCTTTGCCAGAGTGCTTCTCGTTATGTAGCGTTACCTTGTCTTGGTTCAACTGAGCCCGGACTTTACAGGCTTGTTGGTTACGGAAAATCTTACGACCGACTGCCTCAGTCATCGTGTCTTTCTCTTCCTCAGAAAACTTTTCAAATATACAAGGGTTGTCTATCTCAAGTGGCACGTGTACATAAACAGGTGCATGGGAGCACGCAACAACGCTAAATGTTATCGCGCCAATTAGAATCATTCTTTTGAACATCTTCCAATTTCTCCTCTGCTTGTTTCTCTAGCTTGTCTTCACCCTTTTCTACATCTTCCCGGATTTCTTCCTTCTTCTCGTGCGCTTTATTGTCGCGCTCCAAGTTTTCAATCTTGTTATTCTTAAACTTAAGTATAACCGCCATCACGCCAATGATGGCAGTTAACCCAGCAACGATTTTTGCCCATATGCCACTAAACACTGCCCTGCTCCTGTTTCGCCTTAGTATTAGAACGG
>JAAUXU010133982.1_pt1 | contig 11667 bp, 9 predicted proteins | sample 7278151 | NCBI WGS metagenome assembly JAAUXU01 (sample SAMN14350113, study PRJNA611818) | marine sediment metagenome | isolation source: surface marine sediment (1.8m) | place: French Polynesia: Moorea | collected 2018-08 | reverse complement strand
TGGCATGATGAAGCCATTCTATGACCCAAATCCTGTGAACTCAACAGAGAGTAAGGTGACGGGGCAGGCACAGTAACTAGCACAAGTAATTTCTAGACAGAGCTCAAGTTTTATGGTTCACTAGATCATTCAGCCGGTAATGTTGCTCTATGTTAAGTTTAGATGTAAGTTCTCTCTCACTCTCTCACCCCAAAGTTCCTCCAGAATTATATTGATATTATGTAGTTCATTAATATCTGACTTCCACTCTCTCTCCAGTTAGTTCTAAGCTCAAATTTAAGGCATGCTCACTCTATGCTCTCCACTCGAGTCCAGTGGCACGTGACCCGGGCACATGAAAGTGTACTTTGCTCAGGATTGAGCAATTTTGTCCTGGTCACTTTTCGTGTCGAGTAATTTGTAAGGACAGCAGCTGGTTTCGCATGCAGACGATTTTTGTCACTTTGGTGTGAAGCAGCTGATTTTTGTCCAGATGCGTGTGTTGAGTGCAAAGCACATGTTGAGCGCAAAGTGCATGTTGAACACGAAGTGTGTGTTTGGTTATGTTATGTTATGTTAGGATTTGGTGGCTGATTTTTGTTACTATATATTTTTGCAATTGTTCCTACCCAACTCGGTGAATAACTAGAGCAAAGTGCTAGTGGGAAATAAAGGTGGAATGGTTAACTCCATCTGGCAAGCCATACTTCGGGTGACTCTGCGGTACAGTGGGTAGAGAAGGGGTGGATCAGTTGAGGCTGCAAATGTGACTGGGCGCTTGGGAATTGTTGGAGGTAAACATTACCAGTACCAGAGTGGTCAGTTGGTATGGCAGAAGGGGAGTATGAACCTGGTTTTTTTTAAAGGTGGGTCTGGGGGATCAGAGTCAGGACAGATATTGGTAACAGAATTTCCAAATGAAGCTGTAGGGACATAACTGCTCCTTCAAGTAGCTGGGCGTCCGCCTCAGCCAAGTATGCAGAACCTACTGGCCCAGCTAGGACCAGGCTTTTATCTAGTTATCACAGTGTTTGAGTTCGTTTATAGTATACGGTACAGCAAGTGATAATGCGAGCGGCTTGATGCTCGGATGGGGCAGGATCACGGCAAGATGCCAGGAGAGACCCTTTCTTGGTGTCCCCTGAGATCCCACAGCGATCCTGTCCCTCTAAGGTATTATGCAGGGAAAGGGGACAGCGACTGATGCTGCATTTCCCATATTGACTAGATTCACTCACACTAAAATATATCAGTCTCTTCTCACGAGTTCGACCTCAAGTCCCTACTTGGTTATTTAGTTTGCTTAAATGGAATGGCCGGCAGCCCTGGTCTGACCAGCGCCTCTTGGCATAAAAGATCCACATCCAATCCCTTTCAGCGTCGTTCCACGCATACGGAGTCTTGCCCCCTTGGGGAACACACACCGTTCCTAGCCAATGTGCATCCCCACGATCAGGGAGTGATCCGAGACCTATCAGACCGGTTGTCACTGATGCCCTCGATTCAATCAGCTACTGAGCAGCGAAGCTGGACAGTCGGCCCGAATCAGTCTCGTTATAGTGGCTTCTCCTAACATTGCCACTGCGACGCGGACGATGGTGACAATCGTTGGATCCACCACCTACCCTTGGTAGACAAGTTCCGTTGCACTTCGCGACATGCAGGGAGGATGGGAGCATGCAAGATACTTTCTTGCCAGATCTTAACTTTGAACAGCTAAACCGTCAGCCTTTCCGATGGAAAAACCCCCTTTGCCTACCGACGGCGGGGTCAGGGGGAAATAAATGACACAGTTTCTGTTTAGAAGATGAAAGCCATCTTCCATATTTTACAAGTTCGAAATGATATACAAGTTCTACTTGGCAAAAGATAAGTAAAGGGAAGTGAGGGAACAAGCCCTTAGGATTCGGTTACATCGCCTTACATAGTGCAGACATAGTCTCAGGCCCAGGTTCAGAAGGATTAACGAGTGCACCTACGGCCTATGCTTCGTCGCCATTCGATGGGCTGTCATACCCCGAGGGGTCAAGATCACTTGTCTGTGTAGACATTGTCAAGAGAATCCAGAGAGGTAGCATTCTGATACGTCTTTCAATACTTGTTACACTTGTTCCCTACAAAGCTAACTTAATGCAATCGAGATGCGAGGTCAGCCGTTGGGCATTTTCCTTCGATACTTGGACTGAGTTATTTGAGTAAACCTCTTTTGTTGTAGCTGGTCCTTGGTATGGAAAGTTGGACCGCTTGGAATTGTTCCTGAATGTGAAGACGTGTTTAATACAGAATATCTCCAGGGGAGGGTGGCTTCATCCAGGACTTCTTGTTTCTGCAACAACTGAGTTGTTGAGTCTGGGTCTCAGCCATCGACATCCTCAGTTACTTGTGTCATCCCTGTAGCCGGACTTAAGTCACCACAAAGTACAAAAGAAGCTTGGTTTTGTGCTGGAACATTTAGAGCTAATATCTAAGAAACAACAATCTCATTGTTACTCACTGTTAACAGTGAGGCAACAAGAAACATGTTTATTCTCATCCCTCCAACAACATGGCACATGGCATTGTTAGCACTCTACAAACAGATTCAACATGATGAACTTCTTACCTTGTCAGACATACGACATCTGAGACTGTCTCTAGAGCTCTCACCATTGATGGACAGCTCTGTGCTCGAACTATCAACTAATTGAAGCCAAGAACAAGGAAGCTTGGCCGTCTTTGGGGGCTTATTTCAGACATCATGTTCAAAAAGAGTTGTATATGCTGGTGGCCAAACTCTATGGATTACAGGATGAAGAAGTTCCAAAGACTGTGTTGTGAATTGTGGTTAAGTCAGTGCAGGGATATTGAGTGACATGGTCCTCATTCAACCAATGAGCAAGATAGATGGGACTGAGGTCAAGGGAATACTTTATGCTCCAGGTGCTCCAGGCTGTAACTTAAGTTTGGTTGGGGGGGGGGGGTTATCAACGGATGGCTACAGCGCAAACAGGAGGTACTTTTTCCTGCTGACCAAAGAAGAGAAAGAGAAAGGCATTCCAGGGACTCACATGCCACGTCCAAAATGTCTAGAGAAATCTCTCTCCTCCCAGGTCCTGTACACTTCTTCAAAAACTTCTATTGCAACATCTTGAATTGGTGTTACTTCCTCGGATGAAAAATATCAGGCAGTATACCTGATGGCAGTTCAAAGCTGTATTGCTAAAGAAGACCTATAGTAGTCAAGCAAGACAATGGGGGACCCAAATTGTAGGTATTCTTCCATTTCATTTGACCAGCACACATCCTTACGGAGTGTGGCAACAAATATAGTATACAGAAAAAGACTACAAGATATGGTTCAACATATAGTGACCTTGACTCAAACACAGATTGGTACTCAAATATTCGTGTAACTAAACTAGCTGCTCTATTGGTTGGGGCACATCAGAAAGAAAGTCTGGTCACCTCATGAACAATAATTGCATTCCCGTGACGTAGGTCTTCATTGACCTAAGATAAATCTGATGGAACTCAAACTGCCCGAGGGCCATCACATACATCGAGGGGCAATTAAGTCTATGTACAGCACGGGAGTGATGCCATGTGTAATTTGATGCCATGGTTTTTTCACCTGTACCTACAAGTACCTGCCAAAAAAACCGAAGTGAATCAAAAAGCTATGGGAATATGTCACTGAGAAATTATGCTTGGCTGGCTGTTTGGCAGCTTGACTGAATGGGCTGCTGTCACTCTCAACTCTCTCACTTTATAGCCTCTATTTTTTTACTCGTTCTTGACCTCACTCCTTACTTTATTTTCCTGTTTTTTTGTATGGCTGTGGAACAAAGTGGCTTTGTATTTCCCTACGGCATGTGCATAACCAGGGCAGTATTCAGAAAACCGTGGCATCAATTATGTTGATACAATGTTTTCTTGTTTTGCCATCTCTTTTTTACCCTAGTGCAGGCAGTACGACTCCACCTTACACCATACTCAATGAGAGCAAGTAAAGGGGGACATAAAGTGAGAGCAACTGTGAGAAACTGTGGGAGTAAGCATAAGAGCAAGTAAGAAAATATGGTGTAAAGTGAGAGCGAGTATTAGAGTGAGCACAATCAGCCCAGGTTAACCTAGTAGGCCTGACCAGGAGTGGGTCTGGCTCTTACCAAGCCAAAGGCAGTCGAGTAAGCCCACGTCAGCCAGTCCACTGACCTCACCCATATGCTAAGAACTGTACATTAAAAACCAGTTACGTGAAATATGGGACAATGCGGATTGTAGTACCCCAAAATCCATGAAAACCTTGCGCCAAAGTGAAAATTTCCATTCTTATAAAGTGCCTTAATTCCCCCCGTGATGGGCTTGACAGCACTTGTGTCAATAAAGTTCTACTTCTTGGGGACAGAATAATTAGTTATTGTTATTCTCTTAAAGGGGAGGAGTTCAACAAGGTCCTTGTTGTGAATGGTATTAGTGAGTGGTTTGTGGGGTATGAAACGAAGACATCACCAGCATTTGTGGACTTGGCATCCTCTTCTTCCACTTGTGACCCTCCTTCTCAACATCCCTTTGAAGATGCAGAACCCCGCTTTGACGAAGCAGTCAGCACATTCATTGGTGATAGGGTTCTAGCATGTGGAGGAAGGGTGTGGTTTTGGAATAATACATACTCAACAAAACGTGACTGTTACTTTCTTGGTGGTTGCAATGCTGGTTGGAAAAGAGGTCCTGACTTGCCAGATCCTAGGAATCAGGCTGTGGGAGTAATGCTTGATGAGAACAGATGGTGGATTGCAGGAGGTAAGTTGTCATGAGAGTAATGTGTGTTGGCTCAAGCAGTTGTCTGTCAACTCCTCCAACCTGTCATGTACATTATTTTCCTATCAAACAGGTTCTGAGTTCAGATGTGACTACATTTCCCGGCGTTGTCGACATTTTTATTCAAATGCAACATGGGTGTATCATGCTGATACTGAAACATTTGAAACTTATAAGGATATACCCTACACCTTTCATGATCGCCTCTGCATGGCTAAAATTCATCCAAACAAGGTCTTCCTGAACAGCAACAATGGAGATACTTACCTCTTTGACATCACCACCGAGCAATTTACTAAAATTGCCAGCCCCAGAAAAGAGTACATAGGTATGTACAGGGTGTTCAGTCTAACTTGAGATGACAAAGGCAAGGCCATTGAGGTCCAAAACAGGAAAGTGAATGTCAGTGGCACTGGACGATACTATTTTCTGTGTCAGGCTGGGTTGTGTTAAGTATACATTTGAAACAGGCTCATTGCTCAGTAGCTGGCCTTTGAGCAAACACAGGAGCTACCATAGTCTAGTGCACTGACAAAAAACATGAGCAATTGCATGCAGATGTGTTTCTACATGTAAAATTGCTCTTGTAGACTTGTTCCGATGACAAGACTGCAACTGCTCATTTTCACCTTGAGTACTCAAACAGCAACGACACATGAAAAAAGGTGCTGAAAAAGTATTGTCTGATTTGGGGCCAATTTTTGGGGCCAATTCTTGTGGCAGAACAAGCTGCAATATGAAATAATTCTGAAGGGCTCCAGACCTGCATCACATGTTCAACAATCCTTGCTGACACAACATCTCCTACCTTGTTACATCTCATACCCACCAGCAGGGGTAAAAGTGACTTACACCTTGGACATCCATCCATGCCTGATCAACATGAGCTCATTGTGCACCATCAAACATCCATTGTCACATAGGTCTCTCTGTCACCCAAAAGCAACAATGCACTATTGAGGTATAGTCATTCTTTCCTGATGAGGTGGAACAAGTGCCTGGTACAGCAAAAAGGAGAACTCATAGTTCCTCTGGACTGTCAAGACTCAACTGCAGCAACTCTTGAGAGGCATCCAAGCTTGTAGTAAAGAAAGGAAAGGAATCAAGTGAGGCTGCTGTCCAGGCTGTCCTGAAGCGTCACCCTGTCACTTCTCTGTTTTTGTAAATTCAAAAAACTTATCTGCAGTGTCAGTATGTGATGCATCAGTGAGGACAATTTCACACTGTTGTTAAGGCCTCCAGGCCATTGGTTCCGTCTGATTCTGGAAAAAGATGGCCCCATCCAGCCCCTACATGCAGTTGACCCAGTTGTTGCACCAGTCTTTGCCAACTGCAGCAGCTTCAGTCACTGATATTTTCAGCTTCAGGTCCTGCCGTCCTGTGATTGCACCACATTGTGGTTGAAAATTTCTGTGACTGAGTATGAGTGCTTGAGTATCCGTTTCTACTGAACACCCTCTATGTGAAGTTATGCTCAATTGTCCTTGATCTCTGTTTTATTAAATTACAGTGGAGCAATCATCACATCAGCTGACATCTGCTCTGATGACATGTCAGGCTGTGTCAGAATTGAAATAAAAGTACTCTGTCTTTCAGTGTCCGTGTGTGGCACCATCACCTTGGGGAATGGCCTTCAGGAGGTTGTGGTCATGGGTGGTGACATCGACAACAGAGCCACTGAGATATTTTCACTTTCCACAATGCAGTGGCGATCAGGACCTTGGACATCATTTGCTCTGCAACTGGCGACAAGTCACGCTTTTAATGCTGACTCTGACCTGTATTTGATTCACAAAGGAGCCTTGTATAAATTCAACGTGCAGTCAATGATGTTCAATACATTGGCTCTAACTGTCCCTTACTTCATCAATAGGGCCCTAATTCTGCCTGTACCAGAGAGCTTTGCTACGTGCTCTTAAAGGATGACAATTACTGAACATTGAAGTTGCAGTAAGAATTCTTTTGCACTTTTTTGTAGTGTCCTTGTTTTCTAGAAAAAAAGTGAATAAAAGATGAGTGACATTGACATCTACAACTGATTGGGTTCTAGTCAATGTGGAAGGTGCAATGGCATGCACAAAATAAACTCTCAGCATTCACCAAGATGGCTGCTTGTGCATGAACCATATTTGAAGAGTAGGGGATTGATTTGATGCAATTTTTGATGTTTGACAGATGATTCTTTTTCAGCATCACCTTGGTGTGACCATATCAGAAAATCAGATAAATCACCAATATTTTGTCAGGTTTTAAGAATTGCATTGTGCATGAATCTTGGCATGTAGAGTGCTGCCAGTCTGTGTGTGCGTTATGTCAATTGCAGGGTTAGCATTGATTGACTGGTTGCCCACAAACTTGGTCACGAGCTTTCTGCACGAAATCTGCAACAGTAGTCAGCATTGCAAGGCTCCTACTAAGGAATTGGTCATACGTCGTGTGCTCAAATCGAAGTGGCCATCTGGAGCTGCTGTGCAGTCAACAAGTCAGCCATGTGCCTGGAGGAGTGGGGCAGCACATGGGTCCCCATGGAGGAACCCATTGCCTCGCACAAACAACAGTTCTCTTTTGATGAAAGATCTTCAAGAACTTTTTCATGACCTCCACTGTGTTCTCTGAGTTAACCTTCTTGCCCTTGGGCATCTTGTGAGTGTTAACAGGCCCACAGTAATCAAAGGACACAATGACTGTCTTGTTCCTCGGGGCCTGAACCCATGCCTTAACAAGGCCTGGGGACACCGTTTCTGAGCCACTGCTTGGACACGGCCTTCATCTTGGGGGTGTAGAAGGACGCAGAGGACTCATCCATGGGCATGCTGCCCTTCAAGAAGGCCTCCCCCTGCTAGCTTCTTGAAGGTCTCAACAGCAGCTACTCGAGCAGAGTTTTGGTCCAGGAAGAGAAGCTTTGGGACCCACCTTGCGGAGTTCTTCACGAGACCTACCTATTACAGAGATCGTATCGCGTCTGCAATTCTGGTAGTGAGGTCAAACTTGTCTGCAATCTTCCCGGTCGTCACAAGTCTGTCCTCCTCCAGGAATGTCGAGATCATTGCATGTCCTCACCCACTTTGATGTGCCCAAGCCCCTCTTGTCTGTTGTGTCCTGGCCAGCCTTGAGAGCAGTCATGACCCTGTAGCTCTCTATAGACCAGGCTGAGTGAGGTTGAACTTCCCAAAGGTAGCATCAGCATCCTAGACTTCTTAGATAATTTTGCCTGCCCTGGGAAGGCCAGACATGAGATCTCTGACTCAGGTCATGATAGGAATGCATAAAATGGGGAACAGGTTGGTTGAGGTGGCCTTACAAATGGTGACAATCTGGCTTGCCAAGTGGACATTTTGTCAAAAGATCAAAAGAGACAGGAAAACTGTTGTTGATTCTCTCTTTTTCTAAAAACTAAGCCTTTGAGGCAGCATCACTCTCAGGAAAGTTGCCCGCTTTCTGTCACTGCCCTCACTTAATCTGATGTTGGACTGTGGCTGCGGGATTGTCCTCCTGGAGCTGCTCTTTCCCTGAAGATAGAACCATCTTTGGCAGGTCATTGTAGGCATCAATTACTCACTATATGTGGCATAAGTGGCACAGTCTATGTATATGAAGTAGTCGCTGAAAGTTGAGGCACCATGAGATGCACTGCTTTTTGACGATACCATGTTGTGTTGTGGGCCGAAGACTACCAAGGGAGAATGTTTATTCCAGACTGAAAGGAAACACACAAGGGGTGGCTTGAGTCACTCCCATTAGTCCAGAAGGCATGCAGCAAAGAGTGGTGAGATGTTTACTCCTGAGTGAGGCTGGCGAGAGAAACAAGGGTCCATAGGCTGCAGTCACACAATGACAATAACAATTCTCTACTTGTACTTATGCTACTTACATGGGTACTTACGCTACCCACTTCATTGGGCAGGAATGTGTGTAGGTGGGGAGTAGGTGACTTGTACCAAATTACAGACATGGATGTAGGGAACATCATGGAAGAAGTAACCAATCAAACATGTTCTTTGGGAACCTTTTCTTTCGGACCCCTTCAAAGTCAGTTGGTTTGACTCACTTACTTCTCTGGGCAACTTGGGAGTGTTCCATTCACTGTTACAGAAACAGAATTTTGCCCCACGCGGGCCAGAAAACGAGACCCATAAGGGATCTTCCTTGGTACACCTAGGCACTGCTGCTTGGCTAAGCACCCAAAGCACAGATGTCTTCGATTTCGACAATCCTTTCTTCCAAGTTCCCTACACCTTGAGGTTGGGTTACATTCTGTAGCATCTTTGCTACCACACCAACCTCTCGGATGAAGTTGGGTGACCTCAGCCAGAGTACCCGATCAACTAGAGATCCCCCTTGGCACCCCAATGAAGCATGCGGCCTTCACCGTAACGTAGATTGTGACTACAGGCACATGGACGCCACAGCACAGTATAGGGTACCAATGTATTGATAGACAATACCTGTCACTAGGCGTGTGCGTAGCTTGTATCCAGTAGCACGCTATAGATGTAGGCTGTATAGTTAGGGCTGTGGCCACCAGAGGGCGCAACCGTAGGGAGCGCACTCCTTCTCCCCTAGGACAGAGGAGCGGCTGACCGGGTATGACAGCAGCGGAGCTGGCCAGCCCAAGGGAGAAGGATGAGATGCAGTCTCTCTTGGGAGTTCGAAGGGAACACATCTTTCTTATATTGTGTGAACGAGAATAAACCCATGGCTCATGTCCGACGAAATGGCGTATTACTTAAGAGTACCGGTCCCGACTCCGGAGAAAGGCGCATGGGAAAACGTGCCAATAGCGCTCCTGGGCGAGATGCTACACAATGATTGTGTTATATGACAAGGACCCACCCTAGGCGAAGGCATTGGATAGTTGTGGCACATCGAGTCGTCCAATTCTGACCAACCCCGATTAACCGAGTTGTTGTCATCATCCATGGAATCAATGATTGACATTGGAACAAGAATCTCTGTGTGTGCAATTATATATATATATATTGTGCATATATATATATTGTACATATATATATATACATATACAATATGTATATATATATATATTGTACATATATATATATTGTACATATATATATATTGTACATATATATATATTGTACATATATATACATACATATACATATATATATATTGTACAAATTTTACTTTCATCTGCTGCTTCTACTGTTTGGTTTTGGTTCACTGTGCTTGTCTCTTCTGTTGTGACCCCTTTAGCAGGAGAAGAATTTGCTGAGCTGGCCTAGGCTGGCAAAAGAGAAATCCATGCCCTACTTCCCTTTCTGCTGCTGCCTCTCCTCCCACCTATGTGCCCTGCTAACCTAACTGGGCCCTTGTATTCATTCCTGCTTCGACTGGCCAACAGAGAAGCAGCAGAAAAGGAAGAAGAAGACAAGACAAAGAGCAGAAATAAAAGTTGCATAAGACAAATGAAATTGTGAAGTAGAAATTAATCTAGCTGGAAGAGAATCCCATTTACAATGGTGGCAGTGCTTTGAGTGCCCAGCTAGTGTATGAATTATTCAAGTGCCAGAGATTCAAGGTATCTCCAGCAATGTGGTCAGGACATGTTTAGAAGTCCTGTCAGATCAAGAAATCATGGTGTCCTTGCTGAAGAAGATGATCTGGCCCTACCCGGAGATAGTGGCATCCCTCCCGAGCACAAGACTTCAGACGACAGTGACATGCCTGGAGACAGCTGTCCTGGAGCCCCAAACAGGGCTTCCATGACATTTCAAATATTCTCATTTTGATTGAGGTAAGCAAAGTTCTCTAAATACAGTCCTTGGCGTAAAGATTAGCCATGGGCATGACTACACTTGATGCTTTGCACTGGGGCATTTTCCCAGGTGAGTCATGCCCATGGCTAATCTTTATGCCAAGGACTGTATGGCTAGTGGCAGTTGTAAGAAGCAGAAACGGTTCAAGAAAGATTGTTGCAGCTGTTGCAAGGTTTTGTGAGCCTCTGGAATCTTGTACAAAAGCATTTGAATCATGTGAATTGGAAGTCGACAGCAAAGAGTATGGGAACATAAGTGGAACCAAGCACTCATAGCAGTTGATGCACAACAAGCAGTCGAACTGCAGGGGCACCAAGAAATAGCATATGACGCCAAGGACAATGAAGCAGTTCTCATCGAGGCAAACGGCACAAAAAGTTGGTTGAAGATGATGAAGACAAAGACATTCATTTCATCAAGATGGTGAGTCCAGCATTCTCTCCACTGTACTAGAAAAGACTGCAAAAAAGAAATTGGGTCAAGTGTGCAATATTTTCAGTGTCAATCCAAACACATTGTGATGCCCAAGGAAGGACTTGCCACACCTGTGATTGAGAGTAAAGTTGGGCATTTAATCAGGCTAATGTGATTATAAAGACATTCAATGGCACTTTTTGTGACTTAGTCAACCTCCAAATGCTAGTTTCAAAGCTGAAATGATGGAAGAAGCACAGAAGACAGACACACATGTGTAAACTGACATACAATGCAGCTAAACTTATCTTCTTTGGGAACAGGAGGACTAGGATCTCTGCTAGTGAGCTCCTGTCAGAGAGACTCTTGTGAGGAACTATTGAAGTGTGAAAGTGAGAAGTATGATGGTACAGTGAAGTCTATGGCAGTGAGAGAGTCAATCATGTGCAATGCCCAATTTGTCTCCCTGCATGAATGGTTCAGCGTATAAGAAGGTAAGGACGAGCCAAAACATAATTATACATATCAGGTTGAAGCCAACAAATTGACCACAGGGATATCATTTCTGCAAGAGTTTTATGCTGAAACCACATGCTAGTGATGTAAACCTAGCGGGCCATGTTTCCAAGGACATGCCAGTGTATGAAAGATGTGGGAAATGGATTGAGAGCTTGAATGAAGCATACAGTGATGTCTACTC
>JAAUXU010111017.1_pt1 | contig 11669 bp, 11 predicted proteins | sample 7278151 | NCBI WGS metagenome assembly JAAUXU01 (sample SAMN14350113, study PRJNA611818) | marine sediment metagenome | isolation source: surface marine sediment (1.8m) | place: French Polynesia: Moorea | collected 2018-08 | reverse complement strand
GCCACTATGGGCACTCAATGCTGTCAACCCATGTACTCAAAGTTATGGGTCACTGTCTGGAGGATTCGTTCCATGCAAAAATTCCACTCAAAAATGACTCCACGCAGTCTATACACTCAGTTTCCCCCCACTGAAATTACTTACGCCAAGGTCTGTATTAGATAGGGATGAAACTTCGGTTAGCAGCACAGTCTTTACAGCTCAACTTTGATATAGTGAAGATGCACGATACAGGTTGGATGGCTAAATTTGAGGTTTCACTTTATGAAATCAACCGATTCCCGTTACAGTGAGATCTCGGTTAAGTGGCATAGGGGGCTCTGACGGGAAGTATTACTGCATCAAAATTTGACTGTAAGTACATTGGTGTCCGTTGCGCCAGGTTCGTGGTCGCCGTGTACAACCCCGTGCCTCGTAGAAGAGACCTGTACGTCCGCCTGCCTTTTAAGATGTCCAACAAGGTCAAGATTTACACGTCTGAAGGGAGGCCTCTCCAGGTCCAGTTCGTCGCCCTGGCACAGTCCTTGCAGAACATTCCAGGGAGGCCCAAGGACAGCACCAACATTATGGAGGCAATCCTTAAAGTGGAAAAAGTACCTGCGTTAGGTCAGTAGTACCTTTTTCTGCCTCCTCTGCCTCATGAAGACTGATTTCTGCTGTCTCCCTCCACCCATCTGTGCAGGGTACAGGACGTTGTTTGTGCAACAGTCCGAGCTAGGGGTGGGCGAGGTCAACCAATTGGTCGACTTCCGCGAGATCGAGATCGACAGCTTCATGGCGGCCCTTCCAGTCGGACTTGACATCGAGCTCAAGTACTACCTCTCGGACAGGAGACAGAGTGGACAGGTAGGAAGCAAAAATAAAAGTACTTCCCTAACGTAGTCAACACAGTAATAGCCTTGATCGAGTACTCGACCGTTTCGCACACTTCTCAAAGGCACCACCTTCCTTGTGTGTTAAATTTCCTCGCTCGGGTTCGCGCAAGAGATGCCAGATTTATGAGAACCGAAAACGCCTGGTGTTATACAAAAACAGCCCAACACTTAATGTATGATTTGCTGAAAGAGAAAGAAACAAAGAAACATCGTTAAATACTAATTGAATTCCAAGCTTGATACAAGGACGCATCCGGTTTGCTCCGAGGCAAGTGCACTACAGGAGAGGGGAGTCCCAATGTGGGTTGACATTCTAGAATCAACTCATCTCATTCACCATGAGTTGCCAATGGCATTCCCAAGTGTCTTTGTAAAAATAAAATTTTGGCTCATTGCAACAAGAACTGGCACCAGTTTTATGACGTTGCCTGCGGTCATGATGTTGACCGTGACCTGTTGCTTCATATGAGAAGTCCAACACAATAATTGCACTTGTTATTCTTGTAAAAGTCTTTCTTCGTTTTTGTTAATAACACTTTTTTGATGTCTAAGTCTATACTTTGTCTTTATCACGGAAACCGTCTTTGGAGAATAGGAAAGAGGGTGCGCTAAAAAAAGTCAAAAGTTTAACTTTCTTTTGATTTTGACTGATGTGCACCGTAGATCAGATAAAAGGAAAAATTTGGAACTACTAGAATTGATGCTTGTAAGCATCCTTGCAATGTTTCAAATAGCTCAGTTATGTTGGTTCTTGAGAAAATGAGGCTTTTATCCTGTGATCCATCTTCTGCACTGGTCGGGGCCTGATCCATTAAGAGGCGTCCCCGGAACGGAACTAATTGTGCAACAGCCTTCTCTAAAGCTGGTTAACTTTTACTGGAATATTACGTTTACACACGTACACACTTGTGAATTCGGCGAACTTTGGATACTTCCTGGAAGCGGAAGCCTCCGACTGGAGCCGAGCAGCTTCAGCTTTCGCACGCTTAAAGAGATTTCAGCACGTGCAAATTCGATTGTATTCATCAGCAATGCCCAAAATTTGAAATTGATATCGAAGTTTCTAAAATGCCCATTTTACCGTTACATTCTTCTTTCGCCACTCAAGTGGCTGCGGTCGGCCACGGGGCTGACCTGTGAGCCCGCGTCAGCTGTGGGGCTGGAGCTGCCAGCTGACGCCTGCATGATTAGAGAACGAAAGATAAGGTAAGGGGAAGACCCTCTGCCAGGCCTGCCTGTTGGTCAAGGCAACAGTGCACAAAGTGTGCCAAAGGAGGTGTGCCAAGTAGGGTTACAAAACTGCATCAAGATTTTTGACTGATTCAAAATGATGAGAAGGGATTTTATACTCCAAGCTACATTTTTCATGATAAGCAGCAACTCTGTCATCAGGACGAAAATGGTAAAGAAAACACCACGGCTGGGTTCCCTTTTTGCATAATTTATGGGTATTAATGATCATCCAACCATCACTTCATTTGGAAGAATTAATTATATGTACCTGTACATATTGGCAACTCTGCTCTTTCGGCCAAATCTGCTGATTGTTTCTCGGGGAGGGTCTTCCCTCTACCCTTCTTTCGTTCTCTAATCCTGCAGGTTCGTCTAGTGACAGGTGTTCACTGCGCTGACCCCATTCATCATTATGCTTGGGCAGCTGCTGCCAGGGTTGCCAACTTAGTGGACAGATTCTGGGAATTTGGGCAACCTTGAAAGAGGGAACTCCAAGAACAGAACTGTGTGAAATGTAATTAAGACATGATTGAAAATGTTTTCGAGGAAGCAGTAATAGTGATCTTCAAGATTATCCTGGAACTTGCAGTCCTGGTGTGATTAAGCGCTTTCCACATATTGAAGTCGTCGGTAGACAAACAGTGAGGTCAACAGATCCGCTATAATATAAAACCGGTCTCGTCAAAGACGATGAACTGTGCAGGCTGCGTCCGCCCCCGGTCTGGCTGCAACAATTTCGTGGCAACCCTTTTCCCGCTGACCCACTCGGCATCTCCTGTACTTCCCAGTACTGATGCGCGCGCTATTTGAGCTCGCGCACACCGTGTACGACGCACGTGCACGTTTGACATCGTCGACGTTGACAGCTTGGGTCAATGACACGACATGGACGACTGGCGCTTCACTTCGGAGTTTGGTCAATGACGCAGGCAGACAATTGACGACTTTTATTTTTGGACTCATACAGAATAAAAAAGCAAGCATATTTCAAGACAGGTTTGGTAAATACTGTTACCATCCTACTACAGAGAATGCAGGGTTGCAGGGTGAGCACGACTGTTTCGGTTTCGGCTGCCCTATCTTGGTCACTTGGTCGGCTCAACCTTCAAACACAGGTCAAGAGCGACTTCTCCCTCCTCACTGAAGATCTGCTCCTTGGCCCTCTTGCCCAGCTCCACCACCATATCCAGCATTGTCGAGGAGTCCTTCAGCGACAGGTTGCAACGCACGTTCTTTGACTGCTGGGCAGAGTCGCTCACTGACGAAATGACTGAGAAGTATTCCTGCGTCGCTGTCGGGATCCTGCTCAAGGAGCGCTTCCTCCTGGCTCGAGGAGAACCGTCCAGAGCGTCTTTGATCGTCCTGGACTTTCCGTCGGTCGTCAGCTCATTGTCACCGGCAACCTTGTCATTGGACCATCCACTCTGAGCGACGTGGAAGTCCTGGATCTTCCGGACTTTAGCCTTGTCGATCATCTTCGACATCGTCCTGGACTCAACCATGACGTCCCTCGGAAAGCTCCAACAATAGTGTAGCGCCTTCAACTTGAGGTTGGCAAATTGGAGCCCGCAGGTCTTGCACTTCGTCTGAGGCGCCATTGCTCTCTACCGCGTGATGGAGTGCGAAGAAGTCACTTCAGTCTGCTAATTTTGACCGTTCTTCCTCTCTTCTTCTTGTTTTAACCACTGAGATCTCAGTGGGTTTGACCGCTCCTTTGTCCTGTTGTTAGGAGCGCCGCCCTCGAGCTCGGGCCTGGCCCGAAAGCCCGAGGCTCAGCCCGAGATTTTACCAGCCCGAGGTGCCCCGTGACCCGACGTTCAAAGTTAAAGGAAATGCAGTCTCCAAATTCGGGCTCAAGAGACTAGTCCGTAGTATATTCCTCACTAGTGCTGCTGATGTCTGCCCATGATGACTGACACCATTGTTTTTTAAAAGAAACATAAAAATATTTCTTAAGGAGGTCCAGAAACCGCAACGATCATAAGTATACTTGGCCACTGAGGTCAGAGATCAACCTAGTACCAATGGTACGCCATTATTGTACACATGATGTTTGAGGATTGGACTGACCTAAGGCCCGACACTTAGGCACATGGCCCGATTCAAGTCCGGCTGGTCCGAAGCCCGATCCAGCTCGAGAATTTGTGGCCCGAGAGGGCCTTAGTTGTCAGCATCTTCGATCGTTCCCTCCACAGCTCAACCAGTTTGTTTTGGCGCGCACGCATTCCCCTAGTCTCTGCGCATGCGCAGGGACGATTGAGCGCACGCGCTCTCGCGCCCGCATTCACCTGACACCCTGGACCGAGCAGAGGAAGAAGTTCGTCTCTCCACTGTGATTTGTCTCCGGAGACGGTCTCCAGATAGACCGTAGTGATTGACTGATATAAGAGGCACTGGACGTTGTCAGCCTCAGACTGTCGGAGAATGAGCGGAAGTAGTGTTTTTCGCTATGCAGAACTCACCTGTCCCTGTGCAAATATTTTACAAGCTGGTTAAAATGGTTACTGAGGGCTTAAGAACTGTTAATCTAGTCCTGTCAACATGGGACTTCGAAAAATGCGCCGAATCGGGGTGCGTCTTACAAAGCAGAAAATATAATATTCGTGTCTTTGGCAACAGCCCAATCAAGTTTTTCTTTCTCATGGAGATAGAATGCGCAGGGGGCATACAGTGGACTCCTTTGAATGTGTCCTCGATTAAAATAGCTGTCCGCATAATGTGTCAAGTTTCAGGAGTCAGAGTTCTTCCCAGGATAAATTGATCCGTCTGTGTAGCACGGTGACGAGCTGAAACCAACACATTGACGAATGCTTGACTGTAAACATAAAGTCAACTATCGATTTAGTCAAGTCTAAAGATAAAACTTCACTGATTCAAAAGTTTTGACTGAGTCGAAGGGTGAGTCAAGTCACATAAATTAAGGGACGACGTCGTTTCAACAATGTATCGTCACCGTGAATACTTCTCTCTTTTTTTACTTCAAGTGTATCGCATTTTTCAGCTATACCCTTCAGTTGCACGGGACGACCTAGGAACTCCTCTGTATAGCGTACTGTATGCACGCTGGGAGCAGTCAGGGGGAGCACAGCCCCCTTCCCCCAAATGGTCCATTTTTGGGGGGTGGGGTGGTGTGGTGGTACAGCCTTCCCTGTCCACTGCACAGAGGTGTTTATTACACAAAAATGTCATATCTTTAAAAATGAGGAAGTTCTCTGGGGTCCTCCTTTAAATATCATTAATATTAAAAAAGTTTTATAACATAATGAAAAATATAATTAATATTATATTTATTGGGGTCTCAGGCCTGTGAATTTTTTTTCACTAAACTTGTAGTCCTTTGGATGCTGAACACAGATATGTGTGTGTGTTTGTGATATAACAATTATTAAGTGAGTTATTAACACTTGAACATTGAAGGATATTGGCTCTCTTAAAACCATCAATGATGAACATGCAGCCATGGCAAGATGACAAAAACCTCCTGATATCAATGTTCTGTCCAAATCTGGGGCTGTACTGGGCCCAAACACATTCTGTGAGGGAAATATTAGGAGTAAAGGTTATAAACTAACTTAAAATCAGTACCTGGGCACCTAGAGTGGTGGAAACTGAGTGTGAGTGCATATTTGACTTAATGCTATTATTGCCTATGTGATGATTTGTGGTTAAAGGTTTGTTTGATTGTTAGGGGGGGTGTATCCAGCACAACTGAGGTGTGAAAGATACATGGAGTAGCCCTACTGGGCCTTTTCCTACCCCCAGATGGCAAACATGTGGAACTTAGCATGTGACATTGCCATCATGGTGCACATACGACATTTCCAGCTTACTCTGTCCTTCCTTCCATGACCTTGGCAATGCGGTTCACTCTTGTGAGCCTGACAAGACTAACAAGGTTGGGAGGAGTACTAAGTTGGAGCTCATAGATATGTTCCAATCATTCCTTAGCGAGTGCAGGGCACTTGTGCGCCAGGTGTATAAACTCCTCGTGCCCTTCCCCACAGAAGCGACATGTTTCAGATAGGGATATATCCATCTGACTACAGTGGTAGTTCAGATAGTTATGACCTGTGAGTGCCTGTATTACATTGCTTAGGGTAGCTCATCCAAGCATCTGGATTTGTTTACCCATTATACCTGGCTTGCTTATCCAAAACTTGGTCTGTCCACAGCTACCTAGATTTTTCCATCTGATTTTCCATTTGTTTTGGAAGAAAGTCTCTATTTGGTTTCTTATGATGACCTTTGGAACTGGAGGGGCTTCCACTTTGCCAGTGCTTGCCCCTTCTTTTGCCAAAGTATCCACCACCTCATTTGGTTCATGGCCCACATGAGCTCTGACCCATCGGAGGCTGACGTGTGGTTAAAGGTTACAAACTCAGGCAAAACTGTAGAATCTAATCAGTTTATTTTTGTCCCTGAAAATGGAAAAAACCAAATAAGGTGCATGCACATTTGCAGTATCTACAAAAGGTACTTACATGTCTATAAGAGCATGCTGCAGAGGGGGCTCCACCCCTTTTGGTTGCACCCCTGTCTTGGAGTAGCAGCGGCTCAAAATCTCTTAAAAAATTGAAAACTTCAGATAAAAATTTTAGAATCAACCTGCACAGCAACCTTCTTACTCTTAATTAGGTACCCCAATGGGGCAATGCCAGCCAGAAGGGCTATCCCCTCCCAGGTGACATTGTAAGCCCCCCCATCCTGTCTAGAAATGCTTCTAGGCCACTCTTTGAAAACTTAGCAGCCTGCTCACTCACTGAAATCAACAAAAAATGCATGACAGTCAGCTAAACTATTGAGGATGCAGAAAGTTGGCTGTTGAAAGTCGGTGTGAAAGTCAGCTGTAGAAAGTCACCGCAAAAATCAGCATCAAAGTCGGCTGTCAAAAGTCAAAATTTGTCATTTGAAAGTCAATCAAAAAGGCAGCTGTTTTGTTGACCTTTCAAATTCCTCTAGAAGTCCGCCGCACGAATGTCCACTGTCGAAAGTTGATCAAAAAAGCAAAAAAGACAGTTTCATGTTTGGCCTCCCAAATTTCTCTAGAAAGTCGGCACAAAAGTCGGTGTCTCTCTGAAAGTCGATCAAAAAGGCACCTTTCTCGCTAGCCTTCCAAATTCCTCTAGCAAGGCAGTGCAAAAGTTGGGATGAAAGAAGGCGGGAGAAAGTCAGCTGTCAAAAGTCGAGATGAAAGTCAGCACGAAAGTCCTCTGTCAAAAATCGCCGCAAAAGTCGGCGCAAAAGTCAGTGTCTCTAAAGGTCAATCAAAAAGTTTTGGTTACTTGCTCTTGGTGGGATTGATGGAAGTGGGGAAGCAATAGCAACAGCTAGGTAGGGTCACAGATTTAGTAGTTACACCCAGACCTTCAGCCTGGCAGTCATCTATTGGATCCCTGATAGGCAGCTTGGAGCAGAATGACAGCTTAAGTAGTGATGTTGGGGGTCTGAGTTTTCAAATCCAAGTACTTTAGGATATTCCAACATCGTAATAACAGAGGACTGCTAATCTTGACCACCAACTACTTGCATGCATCCCTATTGCTCACCCCTCCTTCTTCTCCCTCCCCTCAAGCTGTCCTTCTGCCTCTAAGCTGCCTGTCAGGGATCCAATAGATGGCTCTGCCACACTGGACATCTGGGTGTAACTACTAAGTCTGTGATAGGGTGAAGTGGAGCAAAAATATTTGTTTACTTTTTCACTGTGTTGCCAGTGTGTGACCGGAACATTTACCAGAAAAGTCACCACTCGAAAGTTGGCCCTAAAGCAAGCACGATAGAGTGACAGGCAGAGCGAAAGTCGGCCCTCGAAAGTCGGCCCTCGAAAGTCGGCCCTCGAAAGTCGGCCCTCGAAAGTCGGCCCTCGAAAGTCGGCCCTGTAGTCGGCTTAAAAGCCAGTGTGATAGTGTGACAGGCACAGTGAAAGTCCGCCGTTAAAAGTCAGCATGAAAGCCAGTGCAAGTGGTAGAACATGGCTTAACAGTAAAGCCACTTTCAAGCTTTCTATTCCTGGGCCAATTCAGCTGGTTGAAGGAAAGCCATTATCTCATAAGCTCAAAGATGGTGCAGCAAGTGCCATTCCAAAATGCTGTGACTATGTGCAACCAACTGAGAGCTTGTGCTTTGCTAAGCTCATTTGCCTCTACTGATGCTCCTCCTCCACATCAGCTTGTGCATGGCATGCCAATGCTTCAATTGTGCTTCCTGCACTGCCAGAAACAAGCAGGATTTCCTTACAGTATGACACTGGATGGAAATGACATTAAAGAGCTCTTAAATAGCAAGGAAATACTGGAAAATGCAGTGGTGGCAATTGATTCTAGAATTGACAGTGTGACACTTGGATGTTCAGGAGCTCTTTGACAAGGCAATACTAGAAAGTGACATAGTGGATCCTGGAAGTGACCAGTTCTGCAAAGTGGTCATAAATGAGGTCAATGGCAACAACCCTGATCCTAACTCTCATGATGCTCCCGAGTATATAGAGCTGAAGACACAGTCACAGAAGGATTTCCCTTCAAGGATACAAGGTTGTGATCAAAGGGATAAGTAAAAATGAGGCAGTGATCACTGCAGTCATCAATTTGTGGAACTGTCATACAGATTACAATGACTTTTTGATTGCTGGTGGATTGCATGTCCACAGCTCAGATATTAATTCATCAAATCCACACTTCAATGTGTCAGGACAGTTCAAGAATCCTCCTGATCTTACAGACTTCCTTAATGGTGATGGTGAATCTCCTATTGGGATAGCTCTTTCTTTTTATAAATTGTCTGGACCACTGAAACAAGTAGCTCCTACACAGGAAAACACAGATCTTTCACTTTCCAACCAATATCTCTTCACCAAACTGGTGAAAAATCTAGTGGACCTTGTAGTGTATGCCAGGAACACTCACACTGACAGTTGTAACATCTTTGAAGACCTTCATGCTGACTTTCAGGCTTCCACTCATGCACAATATGCCTTGAGGCATGTGATTTAAATTACAGAAAGGGCTTCACTTTCAACAGATGCTCTGTGGACACACCTGGGTACCTTTCAGAATCATTTAAGCTTGGCTTCCCATCTCCCAACAGAAAAAATGACTGCATGGGACCACAATCTTTTTTTGAACATGACAAGGTCAAATCAATGGAAGCAAATGAACAAGATGAGTACCTTTAGGGCACCAACAACAATCATTTTAGGGATGAATGGCTTCAGCTGATCAGGGACAACCAGAATGACTTGTCTGCTAAAGTCATTAGCAGGGATGATGTGAAAGTATGGTTTGAGTGCTTGCCTAATCAATTGTATCGTCATCATGCGGGGTATCGATGCATCAAATGTTTGATGACAAGTAGGTGCTGGACAAAAGGTGTAAAAGTGCAGTAGCAGAAGGAGTGTTGAGAAAGAATAAGAAACAGGACACTCGCACAATATTCAGGCATTGCTTGGAGGCAGAATGACAGCTTCAGTAGTGATGTTGGCGGTCTGACTTTTCAAATCCTCCAAGCTGCCTCCAAGCTGCTCATCAGGGATCCAATAGATGACTCTGCCGCGCTGGAGGTCTGGGTCTGGGGGAAACTACTAAGTCTGTGTTTGAGCCCAGCCACTTTCTTTACTGCCAAGCCTAATAATGCCAACAACGCCATCTAGTGCACTGATTAACACGAGGCCATCTGCCTCGTGATATTAAAAATTAAAAAGTCGCTCGTTTAGTGCTTCTTGGCAGACGCACTTATACAATTAACTAGCGCTTTCACACTACCCACTTTGTTGCGTAGAGGAAATTATCAGTGGTATCGGTCTGTCTGTGTCACACGGGCACGCACGCACACCGAAATCAGCTGCGAAGATCCTGGGGACACACACGTACATATGGGCCTGCTCTTTGATATACAGTGCTTGCCGTAAATAATGTCGCTTGGTACAAAAAATCATTGTGGTATGCTTGGTGGGGTAACTGTAAGGTTGAATTTAAGGTTGGAACGTGTCACAGAGAGTGTTAGACATGCGATCCTGCAGTTTCATCAAATTTCAGGCACTCATTGCTATGCTAGAGCAGTTTAAGTGTGGTGATTTAACAAGAGCACCATGCTGGTTGCTGCCCAAAATTGATGTTTTTGACCACTTTTTCAAAGTGAAAATGGCTTAAATTTTCTGGGGGCTCCCCCCACCTGGGGGGCCAGGTGGGGGCCATTCAACTCAGGAACATCCCCAGTCAGCCTCTGACCTCGATATGTACCAAGTGACATTATTTACGGCAAGCACTGTATGGTAGGCTAGGTCAAAAAATGAAAATTTTGGAATTTAATTGAGGGCATCTTAGGTTTGTTACCTAATGCCGAATGGTAAAGTAGTAGTCAAATGGTTTTCCACTTTCTCCCCCCCCATGGCAATAAGGTTTTACTGCATAAGTTCAATACATGAACTCAGGTGCTCAGGTTTTGAAAGCCCTGCGACACAGCTGTAAGCACCTTGTTCTTAGTTTCATTTGACTAAAGACCTTCAGTTTTGCACCTTGCAAGTCACTAAGCAGGTCCACATCAAATATGTGATGTTGACGTAACACCATTACGTAAGGTGTCTATAATACTGTAAAGGCAGAGAGGGGATGCAAAATGTCATTTTTTTCATTCCATTTGACTAGGTCTTCAAGGGAATTCCGGCAACTAATCTAGGATGCCACAAGAGATTAAAAAACTGATCTAGCCAAATATGTAGAGAGGTACACAATGCAGCAAAATTGTTTATTGCATTATTCGGTAATGTTTGAGCATTCATCCAAGGTATTACCTAACACCGTCATTCTCGACAGAAAAGAGGTTCCTCTGAAAAAAGTTCCTCTGGAAAGATTTTACTTTGCGAGACTCCTTTGACAACGACTCCGTTTTGGTGGTCATATTATTCTGATACTGTTCTACACGTAACGTGCACAATGTATCGCAATGTAACACACGCTACTTCTGCTACGCACACGCGTGCATGCTCTCCTACCCTTTCTCTAACAGGCAGTCTAGAATAAACTGTCCTTGAGAACACCCGTGCCTGACTAAGTGACGTAACATGGCGTCGTGAACAAAGAACTCAAGTTCAGCAGTTCCAGTGCTCTCATCCAGTGCTCGCATTTAGTGCTTTTGTACTATGCTCAGAATAATGTCTTGCTAGAGTCAATAGCGACAAGATGACAGTACTCGTGTACAGCTCAAAATAGTGCTCATCTGGGTCAAATAGTTCTTCCACAAGGAAAATTAGCAGCACAAGTGTTACGTTTTGTACGGTAGTACAGCTCGCGCCGGGCTACGTGTACATGAGTGAGTGTAACTCACTCAGAACGACCAGAGTAACTCAGTCTGGAATAGTGACGATCGGAGTAGTGACGATTGGAGTAGCGGCGGTGCGATGTATGAGGAGGATGTAGAGACTGCAAAGTCTGAGTTCAGACTGGGGATGGAATCTCTATTCTGCACAGCACTTATATACACATGGATGAGGAAGGGGAAGTGTAACTTGGGTGTGTCTTGGCCTGGGCAAGAGTAACAAGGAAACTATTACTAGTCTAGACACTATTACAG
>JAAUXU010181876.1_pt1 | contig 11671 bp, 10 predicted proteins | sample 7278151 | NCBI WGS metagenome assembly JAAUXU01 (sample SAMN14350113, study PRJNA611818) | marine sediment metagenome | isolation source: surface marine sediment (1.8m) | place: French Polynesia: Moorea | collected 2018-08 | reverse complement strand
TCCTCTCTCTCCCGGGCCAAGACTGAGATGCCCGTGGGCGTTTACACGCATAAACGCCGCTTTGGCAAGGTAATTACACCAAACAGAACCAAAAGTGCCGGCTGGCTCAGCCCAATGCCGGTGGGCGCTGTCATACAGTATACGCACAGAACAGCAAACTGTATATTGGGCACTGATAAGCATCACTGGAAAAGAGAGGAGAGGAAATGAGAGCACTGCTCTTATAAACGAACACGGCATCTGGAAGCACAAAGAGGCCTAATACCACCCATATGCATCAGTACACAAACTGTACATGACAATGGTATGCACTGGCCCCAACAAAGAGAGATAAAGAAACATCGTGGGGAGTGTGGCTGGCTGCGCCGGAGAAATGCGTTTAGCCCCGATCTCTGCGCCACGCCTCTGCAACATTTGCGTGTGCTGCAGAGCCTATTAGGCCGCATATCTCCCCTTCCAATCAGGGGAGCTGGCTCGTTAGGAAACCTACCACCGCCAACGGGCCATGAGAAAATTGATTCACAGAGAGAAGGGGCAGGGCAAATATTGGGAGATCAATTCTCTCTGCCGCTTTGGGTGTGCTGGGATAGATAATTCATGTGGAAAAAACATGGTGGGGGCTCACACGTGGACCTGCGCAGACCAAGAAACATAGGTGGGAGACGAGACCAGCATTCCAGTCTCGACTTTGACCACCAATTTACGTATTGAGAGGCAAGAAATATGGTCGCAGTCAGTGATTTTGTCCGAGGGGAGTCTCACTGCACCACCCCTGCACTTCTCCCTGTCCTCCTGTCTGTCTTTCGCCCTCCCTCATATTGAATATGTGTGGTAATTTGTACTGGCAGCCGAGCTCGTTTTGGTACAAAAGACACAAATGGACACAAAAAAATTCCTGTGTTACTTTTTGGGGTGCACGCATCACGCACATCGGGCCACAAAGCCCATATGTTATGCGTCAAACGTAGCAGTCAAAAGCAGGATGCTAGATGGTCCGATAGCCTGATAAGGAAAAACATCCAAGGAGAATTTACGCAATTCTTATATGTGCGTAAGGGGTCCTTTTTTTCGAAAGAATGTTATTGCAAATACCGCACAATGTACAAACGACGTGGTCTAGTAGAACTTGAGTGTGAGGGAACGAGATGCTGTGCGATAAGCTCATCATTCAGCAAGTGCCACAAGAAGATTTAATACTGCGGAGAGAAATAAAAATACTTCTGTCCTGGCAGGAGTGGTGGTGAAATGCATCTATCCACGAGGCAGACAGCGAAAAAAAAACCCTGCTTAGATCATCGCCACGGCTGAAGTTATTGTGGTTGGCGGTTTTCTGACATGTACGTTTGCATAATCGACATACCTGAAAATTGTAGAGAAGATATGCGATTAAGGTGGCGTGACAAAGCGGAATAAATCCCTGCTATCCACAAGATTTTCTTCTACAGAGGAGGAAGAGCATGAAAAAGAAATATTGCGATCTCAGCCTACATCGTTACGTGCACGATTGAGACCTTCTTTCACCTGATATACACGATTCTTCTTCTTTCTGAGCCCCACCGAAGCCAGTGTGAAAGGACTCGACGCAATAGACGACCAGCGGACGACATTTTGGTAATGAAATATGAGACTTTGATAGAAGGCTCAAAATGAAGGGGAGGCAGAGCAGCAGATCATTTAGCACCCGGGTGACAAAGGGTTTTGTAAAGATATATCCCTTCCTTCCACCCTCAACGCTGCTCTTTTTCTATTCAATGCTGTATCTCTCTTGGCTGGGGTGAAGGAGAGTCTCCTAAGATGTCTGCATGAGACATCTCTTATCACTCCATTGGTCACACACAGCCGCAAGTGAAGTACTGTACTCAGTACTGGCATGACAAGGACGAAAGTGCCTGCACCTGCTACGCGGATGAGCTGACGTATGTCTAACTAGCGGGTGGTTGTTCTTTTTTTGTCTCTGTTCATCTTGAAAACCAGCGTCTGCAGACGAGTAAAAAGTTAAAGAAGGGAAAACATGCTCATCGTTTTGCATTCCGCACTTGCCAATGGGAAGGATGAGGTTGGGGGCGGTGAAAATGAGGCAGGCTGCCATAAAAACGGGGCAAGAGAAAAAGTGCCGCCATCTCGTTAGCATACTGAACCCCCTCTTGGCAGGGTTCGGGGAAAACTCATTACTTGACACGACCCAAAGCGATTGACGGAGGGAGAGAGAGAGAGAGAGAACTCGTCTGAATGGAAAATGTGCACCGGTCCTGTTGGTGGCGAGAGAGAATGCAAAATCCATTGAGATTTGGGACGACGCCGTCTCGTGATTGCTACTAATTACAGCCTCCCATCGTCAAGAAGCTACTGCTCCTCGTGGTGCGCGCCTCCTGATAGAGGCAACGCCAACACAATGGGGCATTGGCCCCTGTGTCGTTTTCTCCCCTGTTCCACGGGCACGCTGGTGCAAACGCTGGCGGCGTCGAAGACAAACTGGAGGGAGAAGGAGATGAGTCTTTACGGCATGCCTCTTGTCGCCATCCGCAGTGCACACGCGCCCGGGACAGTCAGAGGAGAGAAAGAAGTAGCTTGGGCATAAAACTGCTGCATAAGAGTGAGAGAGAGAATCCACTGCTACATGGCGACATGACGCACACACGTAGCGCAGCACTCACTGCCAGTAGAAAGTATAGCCGCGTGGAACTACCGGTTCCCGGGATCTCTCTCCTAGATAAGGACTGCTCACTCTCATCCGTGCGCCAGCGTGCGTGTCTGGCCCACTGCTAGAGATTCCAAGCATGGCTGAAAAGCGTGGATGATGGGCCCCAAAGACACTTTTATGGCGCACCGTGCTAAACTGGTCTGGGACCAAAATTGAAAAAAAAAGACTCCAAATATTGAGGAAGTCAGGTATCTTTTCTTGAAGAGTTGAGAGCCCGAAGTTCGTCAGTGTTTCAGTGCAATTTTAATAAGGATCATAACTTCGCTTTCTCTCTCGAAAAAGACTCTGCTTAGGTACGTGCTTATTTTCAGCCTGGACATATCAGATACGCTCTTATCACGCTGCCAGTCACGGTAATTTCGTATTTGATTGCCACCATGATCTCCCAATTAGCGTACAAATTCGTTCCCACCCCACTTCTTTTAACGGCTTCTTGGGGAAATCTGTCGAAGAAACACCCCAAAAGCCATCCTCCAATTGCTGGCCGTTCACTACGGACGTCCAGTACGTGAGCGCACTAGTACATAGTATGATATGTAGCGTCGACGTCGCGTCTTCTCTCTCCCTCTGGCAGCCGTTCAAACCAAGGGAAGAAGACAGGTTCGCTGACCCCAATACGCTCGTTCTTCTCCTGGCTGCAGTGGGTAGTGGGACTACGTACGTACGTAGCAGTGCCAGCGTCTCAGTATGGTGATTTCGACGCCATAGCTGCTGCGGTCGCTACGCGGCCAGCAAAGCAAGCTTCGTCTCAGACCGAGACTACGGCGGCGGCCTCTGGCGGCGGGTTCAACTGCAGCCAGGAAAATGAAGGGGGCATTGGGGAAGGAGGAGAGAGAGAGAGAGAGATGATGCTGCTATATCGGAATTTCCATCGCACACGTCGATTCGGCCCTCCATAACGGGGGGGATGAATGTGGTCAAAAACCTACTCTTTTCTCTTCCGCATATGAAGAAAAAAAAAACTTTCGGTCTCATTCTCTCGCCCTCCTTGAACGGGTGATGCGACCACGTGGGCGATTACAGATTGTGCGTGTGTGCGGTTTTAAGGCGATTCAAATCAGCTTCGTGTGAGTCTGGGAGAAGAGGGGAGGGATGCAATGATGAAGGTGATCACTGGTGGTGCAGAGCAGGAGGAGGACTGTGATGATGATGATGATGATGATGATGCAAAAGTCTGCCCGCCGGCCCTGGCCCAGCAGGAGCGGGACAAGTCCAAGAGCGGAGAAAGTTCCAATTCCTCATCTATCCTTTCCCCCTCCCCTTACCTTGATTGCAGTACATATGTAGATGTGCCCTAAAAATGGACACCTGCGTCTTTTGTCATCACAGGTACGAATGGGCGGCTACGAACGATGCACAGAAGTCGTGACGCAAAGTTAAAATGGTTAGCTACTACCGCAACATAAATCAAAGTTTTCCTCATAACAGTCCTCGGGGAGCATTCACCAGTCCTCCTCCGCGCAAAATTGCCTTCAAGGAGTCGTCCATCTTATTCTAGCAACGACCCCAAACAACACGCGCGCTCACACGTAGACCCTGTCCTATAAAATCGTACTCTCAAGCTCTCTCTCTCTCTCTCTCTGTTCCCTCCTCACTGACCTCAGCCACTTGACCAAGAACGCACCGCGTAAGTTATTGCATGGGGAACGGTAATTCATTCTCGTCGCATCAACTCCCGACATCGGACTCTCTCTCCCCCGGTCTGTTCTTCTGCGCTCTCTCCATCCTCATGCAGCGTTGGCTGTGGCTAAATTTAATGGCCGAGGCCCTTAGCACGCATCAGAAGACGAGGTTAAGATGATTCTGCCGGAGGATTCGCACGGGGTGAAACTCAGCGGCAGAAATTAATACACGACTGTCTCCCTTCTCCTTGGCTGTTGCTTGTTAGCGCTGAAGCCCGTGCACAAGATTTTCTTCTTCTCGCCGTTCAGGTTCGTATCAGTGATTGGTGTCGCCCACGTTCGGTTCTGGCGGCCCCAACCCCCACCCCGGCGTGTTTGAAGAACGCGGCAGAGACACCCGGGGGCCACTTGAAGAAGCTGCACGGAGACGGTGGGATCTCATTGATATTCTCAGGGCAGAGGGCATAAGATATGGAGGCAGTCTGATCGAGGTTCATCAGAGACGTCATTACGTGCTTTCTCGTTTCAGTGCCAGCCCAGCCACGGCAGAGCTGTAATTCCCAACCACCTATTCAAAGGTTATCTCCCTGCACGTACTTAACGCGTACGTATGCACAGGTAGAAGGTGAAGACAAGTCTGAAGATCCGTATGGAAGTTTGGCGATAGCTGAAGTCTACACTGAGTGGGACTAATCAATGGAGGCGCTAAAACCATAAACTTTCCTCTTCTCAGGTTAGCAGAGCAAGCACACATTAGCACTGTTGGCCGGCGAGCGTGCAATAAAAACCTCCCGTTAAAGAGATCAGAGGTCATTCAGCAGCAGAAGCACTTGACTTTCTCAACAAAAAAGGGAGCTTGTGTATGCTTAATCAGTTAGCTCGCATGCACAACCGAAAAAATTGGAGTCGTGGCTGGCTACCCCACCACTTTTCATTTTCTGAGGGTCTTTAAACTTTCACAGCAAACCAGATGGAGAAGAGATGGAGCGAAGAGATTTTGCGTCGGAGCAACAGCACATGATCTGGAACGCTGATGGTAATGAAAACGCGAGAGGCCGAACGCTCGATACGCTTTGCCAGGGACTCATCTTATCGGTCTGGAGTACAGGAACTTATTGTTGGGCCTGTTTGCAGATGGGGGCACTTTTGGTGAAAAATGGGCCTCACGATCTGGCGCTACCGACACTCACGAGCGAGTATGGAGAGGAGGAGAAAGAATTAGTCACGTAAATGATAATGGATCGCCGGACGAACCTTAAGAGAATTGACCATGACTGTGTCTGTCTCTCCAGTCTCCAGCCTGAACTCCTCCTCGCCCGTCCTTCAGGGTACAGCACGGCACAGGATTCGTACATACGCTGAAGGCACCCATCTATGTATGCACGTAGACGTGATTCAGGCATTGAGGAGGACAGAAAGAAAGGGAGTTCTGTTAACGTCACTACCAAAGTAGAAAGTTAACTCATTTCACAATGTCATTGCAGTTCTGCCACGTCTCTTAGTACTGGGAAGCATTAAATACAGCGTTAGAACATAGTAGGAACGACAATATTAGAGAAATACGCGGAAAATGTAACATTTTCGCGAACACAGGGCCATTAATCTGCAGCGCTGCAAAACTAGGAGGTGTCGAACAAAGGGAGCGCCAAGAAAAAAATCTCATCGAGTCACCACCACCACACAAGGAGCCATTTCTTTGCGTCTCGCCCTCCCTGCATCACTGCATCATCCGCCTGTCTATGTGGGTCCTATCACTGCATACCCACGAGAGAGTTGTGGCGGTGGCTGCTGCAGCCGCTGGTGGTGGTGGTGCCGCTGTTACCCCTGCTGTTTAAAATCAGATTTCAAGAAGCCAGCAAGCAGCCCACCGAGCAATGAATATTATTCTCTCTAGGCGAAAGATAGGGCTAGGAGAAATTGCCGGGTCATTTCGTCCCGATTGTGTTGTTTTCCATCAGCCCACAACATCTCTCCTCTCGAGATGGCGGTGGAAGAAGCAGCACTACCAAACCCTTCATCCACCACGATCTTGCTGTCTTTCTGCCCCAAGTTGTTTTTGTGCGACTTTTGGTGGGTATCCGATGGAATGGCGTCGAAAAATTGCCCCGGGCCAAGAATGGGTTGGCCGGTCGACCCGCACTCGTCATGGAGCCCTCACCGGGTGAGCGGCGAAGAAGTGTCTCCGGACACTGAGGGGGCAATTAGCCAGAGGGAGGACTCCTCCTGGCAAAACAACTGCCAAAAGTCCTCTGGCCCTAGGTAGAATTTCGTTTACTGATGGGAAAAGGGAGTCAAGAGAAACAATCGGGCGTTTCACCGAGTCATCTCCTCTCAGTACCCTTAACCTCCAACGGCCGTTTTGCATTCAGTTCGAAGTGTTGTTCAGGCTGACTGAGCGAGACAAACATTGAGTGAAAAATATTGACGCTGACTCCTGCCGAGGTTGACGAAAGAGCATCACTCGACACGGTAAAGGAGGCGTGTTGAATGCCAATGGAACCACGAATGAATGCCTTGATTCATCTCCTCGTCCCTAATCGATGAATCGAGACTGAGAAACGACGTCGTTCAACCGAGCCCGACAAACTCATTCTTCCATGTGATTTCTGTCAAGCAAGGGACGCCTGCCTGCACTGGTGGCACGGCGTCAGCGTTCGTTTTCAGCACGAAGTTTCTCTACGTACGAACGTGGCGGAGGACGTGCGGGACGTACGGGACGTGGGGGACGTTCAGCACGTACAGCACGTAGAGGACGTGCCTTCACACTAAGATTAAAGGTTGACACCGCCGCTGGAAAGAGCGAAAAGAAGTATTCAAGCATAATTTCTCTCTTCTCTGCGGCCAGCTGAGAAAGATTCATGTGTGCCAAGAAGTCATCCCTCATACATTCACTTGATCTCTGGGCGGCGGTAATTTATACTTGCCTATCTCAGTTGCTGTATATAAGAAAGAGGAGAGACAGTGAAGACACACAGAAAGGTAGGTTGTTTTATGCTAACAGGTTTTGACCAAGAGAGGGCACTTTTGACCCGCCTCTTCCTTGCAGAGAAGTGCACAGGTTCTTGGAGAGCGTAGAAAATGAGGGTGAAAGATTGGGCAAGCGAGCGGAGAACACGCTTGTCTGGGAAAGATGTGGAAAAGAGAAAGAGAAGCTAACGGGATTCACAACGTCTTTAAACGCGGAATGGATTTCGCCTTCCACTCCTTAGCGTTTTCGCGAGCTGCGTTCGTGTACGCGCAGTACATAGGTACTGTAGTAGAACATATGCAGTCGACGCCTTTAAGAAACATATACATGCAAACAGGCTGGCACCTGAGCAGGAGAGGCGTCTCTCTGCTTGCCCATTTATGTTTCGATAGTTTACGATGCCAAAAAAGTGCTCTAGAAGTTACATGAGCATGCCAAACTATGCACACCTTCTGAGGCTTTACGCACACGATTATAGCAAATCTGCTAATGTATTCATAAGTTAAGGAGCCTTTAGGTCTTGGCAAAGAAACTTGGGCACTTCTTCGATGCACTTGTCTCTCTCTTTTTTCGTCTCCTTGCTGACTTGGATGCATACGCAGAGAGAGGAGACTACGAGCATGTGAAGAAGCTTGCACGACCCTTCTCCGATGTGCACCTGGTGTGTGAGTCAACCAAAATTGTGTTCAGATCACCTCCGTGTCTTTTCACCCGTTCCAATCTTCTTCTGATATGATCTGTCGCCCTCACCCCCATGTCCCTCTTGACGTTTGACCTTCCACCTCCGTTGAAGGTCCGACCTACCTCTCCGACACTCTTCATGACTCACACTGTATGCCTCATCATCTTTCCTCTTTATAGTAGTGACAATATGCACTGCCTGGCACACACAACAGGCAATAATTAACAGGCCATGCATGGCTAGCAGCATCTCTCGCTCTTTCCGTCGCGGAGTGAGTGGCGAAAATGAGTCAAGAGAGGAAGAGTCTCTAATCACCGTTGGGAAAATGATTTTTGAATTCGTTCCGGCGGTTGGAGTTCCCTTATTCAACAGCTACATTTTGCCTCAGCCAAGCTCTTGGCACTGACTGGGTGATGAAGAAGATACTCAACATCGTGCAGCAGTAACACACACACACACACACATATACATACGTACATACACACATACGTACACACACACACGCCCATACACATACGTACACACACACACACGTACACACACACACGCACGCGCGCACACACAGTTCGAGCAGTTACCGGGGTCCTCCATCACGACATGAAAAGGTGCATCTTCCGGTCCGCTGTGCTTTTGCACTGCTGTATTACTGTAAGTTGTACGGTAATTACCGTAATGACGATGATGACGGCGCTGGCGGACAAAAACTTGCATAATTATACACAGGAGATGCCTCACAGAGCTATTAGTATTTTCCTACGCAGGTTCGTCACTCTCACTAGGAGTCAAAGAGGGATTAATTGGAAGAAAAGTTGGCCAATCTATCTTCGTCGGCTGCAGATCATTTCGCTCTACCCATCTTTCCACAGCAGAATGATCTTCGCATGTGCCTCGCACCAACGCTGCGAATCATCCGACCAAAAGAAGAAGAATGTGATTGTGCATGCATCAATTTGACATTGGGCCTGACGCCGCAGCAGCATGGGTAGGTCATCATGCCACGCACCGTTAAAGCTTCCAAGACCTTGGTAGACACAAAGGATAAGGAAGAGAAATGGTTGTTTACCTTCTGTCTATGTATGCCTTGGTAAGGCGCCGCTGCTAATTTTGTCACTGAAGAAGGACGCCCGATGACTTTTACTAATAAATATGCAAACACCTTGAAATTTGTGTAAACAATATGGCCCTTTCATAACAAAAGTCTCGGAACGAAAAGGTTTAAGGCTATCGCTCTGCCAGTGACACACGCACCTTTGATGTGGTGGCCCTGAAGCCATCATCATACTGCCTGTTTAATTGCGCAAAGTAATATCGCCTCATTTTCTCCGCACGTTTTCCTCGTGGCATTGAATAGCCTCAGTCATTCTTTAGAATAGTACGTTACCACCAGGCTAAAAGAGACCTCAACCTCGCATCTCTCATTTGCATCTTATATCCTTGCGAGTTCCCTTACCTGCAATTAAGTAAAGCTGACGATTAGCACATGGGAAAAGAAAAAAATCAAGGCAGCAGCACAGCAAGGACAAAAGCCCAAGCTTACGTACAACATATCTGGCTATATCATCCTCACGGACAATGCCTTTTCATATAGGCTCGGTGGAGCAGAACTGCAGAGCCTTGGCGTTTATGTGCATTCCAAGACGTTCTCAGCAGCAAAAAAGTTTCATAATTTACTCGATTCCCTCTTTGGGCACTTAGCAGGATGTCTTGCTAAGCATTGCGGGTTTTCAAGCTCTCGCACACGAAAATTTTTTCGCAATTTGAATCTCGTGAAAAAACTAATTGTGAAGATGCGGCGGAGGAATATGTACGAGTACCTATGTACACAGACACACACACACACATAGAAGAGAGGGTGGGTCAATTTGCGGATGCGTCATCTTCGGCGAAGAGGTTAAGTGTCGTACTCCACGAGCACGTTCACTTTCTCCGAACCTCACTTCTTCTGAGCTCTTATCTTCCCTCTTCCAGCCTGAGAGTAAAGGGGAGGATGCAGCTTGAGTCAATAAAAAGGTTAATTGCCAAGGACTTTGGAGTCAGCTGCTGCAGACTTCATTTCGAAAGTGTGAAAACACTCGAATGAAGTCACTGGCTTTTACTTACTCCACGATTATAAATTCATCTTTTCAACTTAGAATCACTTTTTTGTTGACCAAAGCATTTTCTTATGGCACGTCTCTGCTGCTGTGTGTGTGTGTGTGTGTGTGTGTGTGTGTGCTGGTACTACCTACTTCTCTTCAGACTGACTGATGCTATTGCTCTCTGGTGAATAATGCCTCATGTTGTTCGGGGCGGCCGTTTATAGCAGAGATGATTTCTCATACGTAGTAGAATGCGCCAAGGTTGAAAATGATGATAGTACCATACTCACGCACGTAAGAGCGTGTATAGAGATGCTGCACACACGAACGAACGTTTTACAATATACAGACGTGGAGTAGACTCAGTTGGAGGAGGGGGGAAGTAGTTGGTAAGGGAAGATTGAATTGGCCAAGATTGGTTTCACAGACCAACATTGGCGAGCATCAAGATTAATTGAGGAGCGTTTCCCCCTCGATGAGTCTTGGCGACTGTGACGAAAAGTTAGTGCCTAAATATACCGTGGACGACGCGCTGCTACTCTGTAAAGAGCATGTCGGCGAACAATTCGTCATCGGGGGATGCCGAAGACACATCAGTTTGCAGCAGGCAGCTAACATTTTTGGCTGTGAGGCCACTTCCAAGGGCTACAGAAGCGCACCCAGAGATCTTTCACTTACGGTGCCGCTTAATGACTTCTCTGGGAGCGAGCGAGCGCGTTCATTTACGTCAGCCACGCAATTATTGCCACTACACTAAACCTACAGCGACGCTGGAAGCTTCATATTCGTGGCCGCCCAGAAGACCTCGGCTGAGAAGGGCAACAACCCAGAAACAGCAGCAGCATAATAATGCCAGCAAGTGCGTAGTTACCTACCCACACTACCTTCATCGTTCGATTCGAAGACTAACAGCTCTTGTGACTGACACAAAGGCAGACAAATTGTAGAAAAAGAGGGGGGGGGGCAGCAGGTGTTTCTTGCGAGATCGCAGAATCTCTGCATGACAGTAAGCAGTACGTGTAACAGTAACAAATGTCGCTGACTGACACATGCGGGTGCTACGGGGTCTACTCACGCGGTACCATCATACTCAAGGAGGCGGTGCAAACAATGAAAATCCTTGCTTCCGTCTTGCTGTCATGTTTGGACAATGCTGGCAAATTGATTCTGACCTCTGCACGCCTCAACAGCACATGCTGGTACTGCACTTCTGTACAGCAAGTACATACAGCGCTGGCAGCGGGTGCCATATGAGTGCGTAAGAAGCAGTGAATACTGCACAGACAATCGCTCAGCTAAACGTCCCTCAAAAGAGCCCTTAAACCACATACAAAGGGAGAGTCAAACCACTGCACACAAAGGGCAGGGGGAAGCCAACCGTGAATCTTCGCTGTTTCTTTATTTTTCTCCTTCACTTGCCACCAAATTCGGACATGCTCAAGAGACTACGAGTGGGAGAGACAAAAAATATTGAAGAAGAGGAAGACGGAGTAGGTGGCCGCCACCAGTGATGAGAATGATGATGGTGGTGGCAAAGTCATAAGGAAACAGTGTGTGGATGCCTGCGTGCTTGCACGCACAGGCGAGTAGGAATGCGCAAGCACGTTGAACAGAGAGGAG
>JAAUXU010140559.1_pt1 | contig 11671 bp, 12 predicted proteins | sample 7278151 | NCBI WGS metagenome assembly JAAUXU01 (sample SAMN14350113, study PRJNA611818) | marine sediment metagenome | isolation source: surface marine sediment (1.8m) | place: French Polynesia: Moorea | collected 2018-08 | reverse complement strand
CTGGTTCTGAGGCAGGCAGAAAGGTCAGATTGGCGCAAATCGATAGCGGAGATCTCAAACGTTGAGTTTCAGTCATCCTCGGGGATGAATCAGACCGGGCACTTGGGAAGAAGTTCCCCATGTTGCTGTGTCGGGGAGCAAAGTGGAAAGATGGAAAAACCGTGAAAAATGGTCATTTTTGACCCGCTCAAAAGTGGTCCCCAAAATTCGAATTTCTCTATTTTTCTGGAGGTTTGGGATCCCCCTCTATTCATTGGCGCCAGTCCTGCCTCTCTGGGTCCTTTGGTACTCGAGCTAGGGACGCCCAACCGATTGTAGTTACTTTTGGCCCACCCTGTACGTTGAAAGGAGGAACTAATATTCAAGTTTTTTTTGCTAGAGCTACTCACGCGTCAGGTTTTCGCACTTCCTCATGATCTCCATGGTACAGACGGGCTCGTCCTGCTCGACCTCATAAGTCTTGTACCTGTAAGAGACAACGTGATGGTGTGGGTCACCAAGATCAAGGGGTGGAGGTGCTTATCAGTCGTGTTCCAACCTGGTCTCGCAGTTGGTCTCGTAGTGCGTGGAGCAGATGGCTGGGCCGACGGGGTCGTTACCGCACTGCCGGACCACGGGGGTGTGGCACACGTTTACGGTCTCGTTAAACGGCTGCAAGACAGAAACAATGCCGTATTATTACAGGTAATAGTTATGATCATTGGGTGATTTTTTCCCAAAGCTGGTCGATTTGAGGGACTTTCGGGGGTCATTTCCGACGGTTGCAACCGGGTTAAAAATATATCATTTCTGGCGTTTTTTCACAAAAACCAGTTGCCAGAAGTTGACGGAGGAGCCACTAAAAGTAGGAAAAAACAGCATATTTTGATGTGTTTGATAGCGAAATCTTCCATCTGTCGTTGAGATCTCCGCAAGTTCAAACAACCTTAAACAGAAGAAAGAAAGCGAACTCGCAACTGTTTCCAGCCCGACCAGACCCGAGCTCGCAAAAACTCCGGCTCGATGCATCCCTACTTAAAAATGGCCGATTTTGCTGCTCTACTCACTAAGGAGTCAGTGAATGAGGGGGGGGGGGGAGGAAACAGCTCCTTTTCTGTGTTCGACAGCGTAAATAACCGATAAAATAACCGATAACTGAGTAAATGGACCCATAACTGAACCGAAACTCTAGAAATTTAGAACAACCGCGCAGTCTATCTACGAAAGTAAGAAAAACCACGAAACTAGGTCGATTTGTGCGACTGAAAGTCAACTTCTGCACTGCGTTTTTGCAATGCTTTTCTCGTTGCTTAATTGCGATCTTGCTCAGATTTGCGGAAGAAATAAAGGTAGTAGAAAGAAAGGGAGGGATCAAGGGGGGAGGGAGGTTGGCAGGGGGGGGGGGGTGGAAGAGGAAGAAACAACGGATCAAGCAATAAAATAAGGCAGACAAACACAAGATTTCACCCGGGTTTTAATCATAGATGCAATAAAGACAGTCATGGTTTACTGCATGTAGTAGTAGCGAAGTCTTCTGCTGAAGGCGCGCTCACACTTGTGGGAGACGCGTCCTGCGCGCGGGTGGTGGAGGATTTTTGTCCGTGCGAACGCGGCCTCAGACAAAAAGGGGTTGGTTGTAAGAAGGAAGCTCGTGAAGTGCGTGATTAAATGTCCGGATACACAATTACGTGTCTAAAAAGTTTATAGCCTGCGGTCGGGGTTGTCGTGAGGGGAAATCGCTAAAAGCCAAGGGTTTTTGTGGCCAAGCAAATGGATAGATGATGGCTGAATGAACTTCCAAAAGCTGGAGAGACAAAAGTATGAACTTCTAATAGCTGGAGAGAAACATATGAACATCCAAAAGCTGGAGAGAAAGAGAAAAAAATCAATGTCCAGCTTCGAAGCAATCAAGATTGGTCCTCTGCTCGTAGCTATGTGATTGCAAGAAACGAAACCATCTGATCTGTCACGTGAAATTCCGAGGTGTCCCTGATCAAGTTACTGCTCAGCAGCGGCCTGACCTGAGCTTGCAAAAAAAAACCTCCGCTGAAGGCGTCGCCGTCGCCGTCGTCATCAGACACGAGCCAGGCCAAGTGTTTGAGCTTCTTGCCCGGAGTCAACAATATTCTCGTTTTACTGGCCCCTAAAACTTTTTCCTCAGCTGCATAAATTAGAAAATTCTCTCTCTTCGGTCCCAATTGGGACTTGAGGGTGACCGTAAACAACAAGTTTGCCTCCACCACCCGCGAAGATTTCGCTTTCGTTAGGCCTACCGAGGCCCACTCGTCTTATGCATTGTTGCCCTGAATAAGGGGCCTGCTTAGTGTCTTTTTTCCTGCCAAGTCGAGTGCGCGTGCAAACAGATGTTCGGTTTCCTCCGGGCATCAATGGAGATTCAACGACTCCGAACGATAGAAAACGTCGATTTTTTTCCGCCCCCCTCCCCCAGGGCTTCCCAATGACTTTTCTCACCCCGCCCCTGTCAGCCAAGACACTTTTTGCACTCCTTTTTTGATCATTTGTCCTACCAGGGTTAGCAAAAACTGTGCGAACAACAGACTGAGGACGAAGAAGAAGAGCTTCTTCACTCTAGCACCTCCTCTTCTTATCTTTGCGCAACAAGGTTGAACGGCTGAGGCGTCCCTGATTTTCTCAAGATCACATTTTAATTGAGCTCTACTTTTTCTTTCTTTTCTCTGCCAGAATTTCGCTTTTTCTTCTTTCTTTCATGAGTTCGGAAACCTTGTACGAGAAGGGTCGGTCTAGCCACACAGACAGACACACATACGCACAGACAGACGCGCATACGCACAGACAGACAGACATCCTTCGCGTTACAGCAGTACAGGAACACACCACTAACATGCTATATCACTTTGATAACATATCACTGGAACACACATACCAACTGCAGGACAGTGCGGTAGCGCAGGAACACCCACGCACACCCTGCGCAGGGCAGAACCGAAGAGACACTCATCATGTGCGGTGCAATGATACAGAAACACACCCATACTGTGCAGTGCAGCAGTGCAGAAGCACTCACACCCTAAGCAGTACAATACCACAGCTGCATACATGCACCATGCACCATGCACAGCACACTGCAGTGATACAGCTACTCACAAGCACCCCGTACAATCGCCGTTGTACAGCTACACACGCAGAAGCAATTAAGCTTCGTAGTGCACCCTGTATCTTGGAAGCCAACAGTGGGAATTGCCTGAAAAACTTTCTTTTCTTCGGGGGCTCCATTGGCACTGTTTCTGCCGGTGCCGAACATAGAGATTGACCTATGTCACCTAAGCTAAGTCTTGTCATTTCGTTGCCGGTGCACAGGGTGTCTCATTTCCTGCTGGCTGAGGAAATGCTCTGTTGCCAAACGTGGACGTATGACTCATATGGAATGACACGAAAAAAAGGAAGCCGCCAAAGGTCACGCTTCAAGGCCAGTCAAAGCATGAAAAGAGAAGATCTATCTGTGACCAGTCTAATTTTGCATGTCTGTCGGGGTGGAGAAAAAGGAGGAATCTGCAAACAAGTCCAATGTTGCAGAGGAAGAGGAGTTATGCCAATCTGTCCAGCAGATTGGCAATTCGTCGCTAACGACATGCATCAGAAGGAGGCCAAAGATAAGATGTTATCAAATAATAATGCAGAGCTGCTAGACCCAGACCTGACCTAGTTACCCCTCAGGTCTGGTGGGGACGGGAGGAGGGGGGTTGCGGTATTTTAGGTTCAAGAGCAAATTAAGAGAGAAAAAACTTTGCTCGAAGAAGAAGTGACAACTCAATCCCTCTGTTTGAGACTTTGGTCCGCCCACCACTTTGAGTCAATTGTAAATAGCACCGGCTACAGGGTGGCAAATTAGTTCTGCCGCAACTTCGATCGTGTTTTGGTTGTACAACTTCATTGGATGAGCGATTCAATATTGACATTGCTCAGCCAGCGCAGATCAAACAGACCCAGATTTTACTTCAAGTGGCCGTGATGAGATGCTCCGGATCCCCGGTGAAGAAAGGCCTCACAGGAGTCGTGCAGAATTGCAAATTCCCAACTCCATCACCCACTTGAGGGCCTCCAGGCTGCCGCTCTGCCTGTGCACGTCGCGATGAAATGTATAGTGGGATAAGAAACCGATGGAAAGTGTGACAGGACTTCTTGCCCACCCTGTAGCAGAGAAGTGACGTCCCCTAGACCTTGATTTCGCCACTTTCTAACACTGTTTCTCCCATGCAGCAGTTTCGCCAGACGCAAGAGCAGAAAGATCGCATATTATGCACATCAAATTAGGTTAACAAAGATAGCAGCTGGTTGGCCCGGAGAAAACAGAACCGGGGCGAATGCATAGGTACAAGAGCGTGAATGGCAAAGTGGAAGAAGCGTTATCATCCTTCCCGTCCTTCTTCAGCGGAAATAGAGAGGCCTCACGCGAGCCGAGAGATCTTTCTCTGTTTCCTTCACACATTTCACACCCTGGGGCAGCCAAACAATCAGTTTTATACGGACAAGCACACGCGATTTGACATTTTTTTTCACTTTTGAGACAAAAAGAAGTTGGAACATGCCAATAATGATTTTGATCACGGCTGCAGACACCGGAGGCATCAATTATTGGACGATATCATCGCGATGATACCATTTTTTTTCTCAAGAAAGTTCTGCTTCGTCTCGAACATGAATGTTTGAGGCTCTCTGAGACTGCGGTGTTGGCTTCGTTGCCCATCATTTTTGTTCGGCTTCCTCCTCATCACCGTGTCCAATTGGCCTAGGAAAGATGACTCAGTGGGAGGAGTGGGCAGTCAGGCCCTAGGCCCCTCGTGCGTAGGCCTATCTGTCCAGACGTGGACGAAATTTTCTGACTCTGTCACTAATAACTGGGGAGGGAAGAGCTTTGGCCCAGGAGGGAGGATCACAATTGTGATATTTTAAAAGTCAGACTCACCATAGGCTTGAAGGTGATGTGGCAGTTCTTTTTGAAGGTGGTCTCGCACTTCTGCTCGGTGGTGGACCGGTAGTCGGTGATGTACGTCATGTGGCACTTCTCCTGGTAGCTGTGGTGGCACTTGATGGCCCTGTCGTACACTGTCTCCTCAACCTACAGGGTGAAGCAGAGAAAAGTATTGACGAGAGGAGTGAGATGGCCCAGAAGTCTGTCACTCAGCAGCATCCTTTCCTATTAATCAGCACCCAATGTGAAAGTTGCATGATTCGCCCATTTGTTTCTTTCTCGATCGCGAGAGATTTCTGACGTTATGATGCATCACTAACGTGTGAGTCGTAAGAAATCTGCAACATCGCAGAGGCGGTTTTTTGCACGCCCCGTGCAATTTTGAACCCATATCTCACTCCACATGGGGGCAAACATTGCATTCCTGCGTCGGGTGCGTGCGCCGGCGCGTGTGAACTGGTCATGACTTGTCTTCGCCCACCTCTAACGAGTGCTCGCGTGCACCGGCGCAACTGAGCAACTCGACCCAGACAGCGACTCATTGCGGTCTTCTAATCAGGTGTTTCTTTGCGCAACTCGGCAGAGGCCCCGACTCGTTTGGCTCCGGAGTCGCAAAGTGCGCAACTGCGCAACTCCAGCCACGTCGCGCAGCCACTCATTTGGCTGCCGCCCACGTGATCGAGCGTTTCTCTCACGACTCCGAAGCGCCTTCCCCCAGCCACAAATTGGGCAATTGCGCAACTGCGCAACTTCAGCAACGCCAGAGAACGACTCATTTGCGGCTGACCTCTTGATCGAGTGTTTCTCTCACGACTGCCAAGCACCTCCTAGGCCGCAAAATGGGCCCTTGGCGAAAATAGAAAACGCCCCAAAAGATGGGCAAAGCCAGCATTTCGACGATTAGCGCGTCAAAGAATTTCCTGCTGTCGAACGAGGGAGAGGGAAAAATGGGGATCCTTGGGTGTTTCTGCTCGACAGGAAGTCGGCAAGATTAGTTTTTAGTCGCTTCCTGCAGCCCCTATTCTTGCATGCCTCCTTCTCCTTTGATTTATCGCCCAAAGTTGCCTGTGTGCACAAGAGAGCTCACCTACCTATATAGATTTCAATGAATTATGGGCTCTGTGCACATCTCTCTAATGTGTCTGCTCTCACAAAGGGTTAGAGGAGCGGCAATTACTCGTATCCTGTATGCATGTGTGAATTTTGCCCTTTTTCCTTGAGCAACTTGTAGAAAAAAGTTGCATAGGAAAGTTGCATGAAAGAAGGTCTTAAAGAGAAGACCGAGACCCCCGTCTGAGATGATAGCGGGTTAAGTGCGTCATGAGGGGGGCCCCATAGACTTTCGATTTCATTGCTGACGTGTTTGAGGTGTGTGTGTGAGAGAGAGAGAGAGAGAGGGAAGCTGCCCAGAGCCATGAGAGGAGGCCTATGAGAAAAAGGCCCGGAGGAGAGAAAAAGCTTAATTTATGTGGGCTCATATGTGCGAAATCACCTCATCATGCCAGCCCTCCTACTACGATCAGGAAAGAATTGCCTACACGCCCACTACAATAAGGGGGGTAACTGATGCTGCTTATTCCATGTCGTCGTCTGGCGGTGTAGTAATTCTAGCTCGGCCAGACAAAGAAAAGAGACTGATTCACTCCAGAGCTCCCACTTTAAGAGACTTCTGGTACAGGGTGGACGGCGATCAGTTCTGCTGCATGTGGGTTTGGTTCGACGATATCGTTTGATGCATCATTCAATATTGGTGCGACTCAATCAGTATGCATCAAACAAAAGCCAGCTTTTATTCACAGTGGCCTTGATGAGATGCACCAGATGCCTCTCCATGAAGAAAGGCCTCTCACAAGTCCTGCACTGCTTCAGGTCCCCAACTACATCGCCACGGTGGACTTCAGGCTGCTGCACTGCAACCCGTGACGCCAACACAGTCGAATACCAAAATTTGACCGAACTTCTTGGTCACCCTGTACCAGAAAGATTACGTCCCCCCCCAGACCTTGATTTCACCACTTTCTAAAGCTGTCAGAACCGTAGCCGCCACCCTGTATGTAACGCCTGGTGGTACTCCGGCATTGGCTCCTGTCTGGTGGAGCTGCTTCTTGCACGCAACCAGGGCACGGCAGGTGCCAAATTGGCGGGTGTTCTGCGTATGCACACGGCGTTAAAATTGGTGGTCGCCATAATAAAAGCTCGGAAGAGTTTGCATGCCATCATAATGAACTCCTGTCAGGACCAGAGTTCATGTTTTACCATCCCCACGTCCAAGAGGCTGAGATTCCGAGCAGTTGACAGGGAGAGAAAGAAAAGAAAACAGATCTGACCTTACGAGGTTCACAGAAAATGAGAGTGAGGAGATGAGATTTTTCATGCTGTTCAGTACAATATGTCCCTTCAAATTCTGGCTACCCATGGGGTACTGAGAAAGACTAGAGGACAATTTGTCTGCAGCTCGTGATCTACGTACACATTTCCAACTCGCCCCTGGCAACTCTTGCGCCTCTTTTGTTTCGTCTCCACAGCTGACGACAGTTTTCTGAAGAAAAATACTTTTTGGGCCACCCTGTACAAGAGACGCTTGACATGGTCAAGCGGGACCACCTTGGAAGAGCCTCTCAATGTGTCTGGCGGAGAGAAAAGAGCGGAGGGCAAAACTGTGTTGCTGTTCATACAGAGGGAAGTAATAATAAAGTCTACTTCATAATTTTTTGTTCCCGTCAAGACATTTATCCTGTCCAGGCTTGAAAAGAGAGAGACTCAAAAGAGCTTGCAGTGCACTTTATTTTCGAGGACAGAATTTCGCGGGGAATTCTCTCCCCCCCCCCCTTTGTCAGGAGCAATGCCTCAGTGGGGCTCTCATGACAGCGCGATACAGGGGTTCCCTCCCACTGGCTCGCAGTGCATGACAGGCTGGCAGGAGAAGCTCTGTTTTTCTTCTTCTCCACGGGTCATGCAGTACACAAAGGGGGGTGCTTAAGATCAAAGAGCAAGCAGGCAAAAGTTGCGTGCGCGCGAGCGCGCGCATGTGTGTGGGTGCACACGTCAGAGAGCCACTGGGTGGATGCCAGAGAGAGTTTAATTTCCCTTTCACTGACAACGGGTACCTCAAGGCCTTATTCAGACCTCCTAAAAGGCACAGGAGAAGGAGGAATAGACGTGGAGAGGCCTTTTTTCAGGCCTGCTCATTTACTGTTCGGTCAAGACTTTTGTGTTGCACTTTGCTGGCGCTGCTGCAAATTTCCAGACCTTTGTGGGCAGACTTCGATTGCATTCCAGCTACTTGGCTACATTTGTCACCAGCCGCTGACGGCGCCGATGACAAAGTTGCCGCCGTCCAAAGTGCACACTGCAGTTAGCGCAAGTTCTCTTTGTGCATTGACGGATGTACACACGTAGTATGTGTGTCCAACGGTGGCGATGCCAGTCCAAAAGTTGTCAGGCCCTTTTGGGCATGACATTCAAAGCGCTGAATGTGCTTTGGGGTAAAGTAGTATAAATAATGAACATTATATCATGAGAAGTGACTGTGGACGGGTGGAAGAGTAGGGCAATTCTAGACCATTTCTGTGCTGCTCATTCATACCCAACTTGCCAGACATTTTTTTCTTTCAAAAACTTCATAGGCCCATTTCGCAGGCCCCATTTCTAAGGGCTCACTCCTCATCTCCAGCCAAAAAAGCACCCACACTCACACAAAGGGCTTGTGGCCCGAGGCCCGAGGCTCGAGGCCTCGCAGCACCACAGGAGCATGGAATATGGGCCCACCCTCGGCGTCATAATTTTTCCTTATCAAAATAGATAAATAAAAGCTGCACAATGTTGTGCTATGGTGCGCAGTCAGCATAGAAGTGAAATCGCGGCATTTTATAACTGATGAATTGCTCTTTTTATGATGGCCGTGGATGCATTTCGTGAGCGTCGAGGTGCCAACAGCGTCGGCGAAGAAGGCCTCGATGGCCTCCGCCCGCCCGTACCTCAATGACCCCTTAACAGAGTCTGATCCGCGCAAAAAGCGCAAAAGTGAAATTGCCACGGCACAATGAGTTAAGGCAGAGAGAGTGATGACTTGTCTGATTCAGTTTGTGTCCAACTCTGACCTCTCTCGTTGATGCTAGTGGGTCAGAGAGAGAGAGAAGATGCTCTGACCCTGGCTTGACATCCTTGCTTAGGAGTGTTCAATAGGCCGAAAAAATTTAGTTTTAACAGAAAATTGTGGCTTTTATACGGTCCAGAAATATCCATATATTCAGAATCCAAAGTCTTGGGAACTTTTTAGAAGTGACATTTTTGCTGGTCACGGGGCGCGGAATACGTTACAACTATGCCTCTGTTGATTTCTTTAACCATGAAATTAATTTTTCACGCTTAAGAATGTTTTTAAACACTGTCCAAAAGCCTGCATTGACTTTTTCTTCAGCACTCTTGACAAACATGATAGAAGACTTTGAGCTAGCAAAGGTGTCTACAGTCCATGTAGTCAAGTTATGACAGTGCTTGGTCAGCAGCGAGAGTATCATAACTTACGGACATAAGCTTAAGACATGACTTTTACGTAGAACAAAATGACTTGGGGAAAGAATTTTGCTCAAAATGCGTTATAACAGACGAGTCAATTTTTTTCATATAAGAAACAACTCATTGCTGACCACAAAATCACCTATTTTTCCGCTGTCTACGACATTCCCGCCCTCGTCCCCCCCCCCCCTTTTGCTTCCACCGACTTCCCCCACCCATGTGAGCGCTCACGAGGTGAGAAAGTCTTTGCTTGTGTCATGTTAACCTCTGATCTCATCTTAAGACAGGTCGATTTTTCGCCTACGTGTGTGTGTGTGCGCGTGTGTGTGAGCGCGTGCGTGCGTGTGCGCTGCTCTCTCTCTCTCTCTCTCTGTCTGCTCTGGTCTTGCCCGCTATTGCCAAACCCCGGCTGAAGCGCAGTCATGCGAAAAATCCGATTTATTTTTGGCTCCGCAAAAATAACTACAAGGTGGTCGCTCTTCGGTCAAAGATTCTCACACGCCACTGCTGTGGCACGTCCAGATAACGTACGTGACCATGGCTGAGAGGAATGCCTTCCACGGGGAATTGGACGTCCCGGAAGAATGAAGAACACACACGCGCAAAAAAAGAAGGCATGATTGAAGTATCCAGGCTGAGAGAGAAATGTCACTTTTTTCTCTCCATTTCGCCACCCTGTAGCTGCCCTTTCGCAGGGCCTTCACGGTCGTCAGGCCACGAGTTATTGGCGAAATCTTGCCAAAGGACAGCCGGAGATTCCTCATTGCTGCACGGCGAAAATAAATAGGCATGCAATCCTAGGCTGCACTAACAAACTGACTCGCCATGCGAAAAAGACTTGAACTGGCAGTTCCCAACTTTCACATGTGTAATGTCGAGGAAGAAGATGAAGAAGAAGTCGCGTGAGAGGAGCCGCCGGTGGGCGGGTAAGAGGGCGGGGAAGGGAGGGAAGTGAATAAGCTACACGCCCATTTTTTTTGGCGGGGAGGGAGGGTGAAGGAGCTGAGCATCAACTAAAGGACCCACTTGAACAGGCGGAAAGTTGGGCCAGTCACGTGTGGAAAGAGAGAACGAAATTTGGCCCGTGCAATTCGGGAGGAGGAGGAGGAGGAGACGGAAAAATCTGCAAGCTCAGTATGGAGGAGGCGGGAAAAGGGAGGAATGTTGCTTCTGCTTACGCGGGCAGCGTTGCCAACTGGCGCTTCTCCGTGCCAGCGAACTGCATGTGCACTGTTTGGCACGTCTTGACGTGGTCTCAGTCAGCGGGCGGGCCTGTGTTGGAAAGCAGCGCATGCAGTCAAGTGGCAGATCTGGCACGCCGTGGAGACCAGTGTGGTACCGAGACTGGCAACGCTGCTGACTGGCAGATGATATTGAAAGCTCAGGTCTCGTATTGAGTGATTTCCCACGAACAACCATGCAAATTTGCACAGCATTATACAGGATGTAGCAGATAAAACCGAAAGCTGAGTGATTTACAAAGAATAAAAGTTACTCCGTCGTCACTGTGTTACTTTCGATTTTATCGCGACGAAATAAAAAAAGTCCCGATTTATTCTGCAGTCAGTGGCACGAAAGACTTTTTTACGAGATTGTCGGCGCGCTATCAATCTCTGTGGAGATCGAAAGAGACTCAGGCATGCAAGAAATTAATTCCTCGTCCCTAAGAGACACACAAGAAAGAGCGGGTTCCCCCCCCCAAAAAAAACCCCGAACTTTCCGCCAGACAAGCGTCCTGTCCAGGACACGACCACGTACATGGATCTCAGTGTTATCCACGAGCTGGCCCGGGGTTGTTCCAAGCTCGCGCTCTGCGGGCCAGCCCGGGCACCAGGCCAGCAGGGGCTTTGCACCCGCAAGGGGGGCCAGCAGGAAGCTGTTTCGAAAAGGGCCGGGGCAGAGCCAATCTATGAAACCTCCCCAAGCAACTTCCTCATGGTTGTAGGAACATTAGGCCAAGAAACACTGTGTTATGGTCATTAAGTCATTAGGAGAGAACAATTAGTCCGTAAATATGCTACTTGTGCATTTTCTTCTGGGCTGGGCTCGTGGCCCAAAAACCCCGGCCCGTAGACAACGCTACAAAGATCTCTGCCATCTTTGTCCTGTCTGGTCGAGTGAGTGGATTCTCTTGTTACACGACAGAACAAGCAAAGAGGGATTAGAGATGAGAGAGATCGAGGGGGGGGGCCCCCGAGCAGAAAGAGGTGGGGGGTGGGGGGT
>JAAUXU010076246.1_pt1 | contig 11671 bp, 10 predicted proteins | sample 7278151 | NCBI WGS metagenome assembly JAAUXU01 (sample SAMN14350113, study PRJNA611818) | marine sediment metagenome | isolation source: surface marine sediment (1.8m) | place: French Polynesia: Moorea | collected 2018-08 | reverse complement strand
CTTACTTTTATCGCCTAGATTTCCAACTCGTCTCCTGCCTACGCAGACACGCACAAACGTTAATGTTCAGAAAGGCTTAAGGCGGGGGAAAGTGGGAGGTCTCGAGCGAAAAGGTGTTCAAACGGCACCTGGCGAGGGAAAGAAGACGGAGAGCATTGGCTTAGCTATGAGAAATTTAACGACAGGCCCGTTCTTTCATAGGCCCATGGGCCTGAAATTTTGTACTTGGTCGGTGTCATCCCTTCACCGCATCCTCATTGTGTTACGTACAGTGCGTATTTTCTGCTACCTGCACAAAGTAGCAGGCGGAGCGACCTAAGGGCGGGCGTTCTCGGCGGTCGCCAGGTATAATACAGCTCACATTGTCGCGAATTTATGGCGCATGAAAGAAGCTGTCTTCCCAATTTTATTGCCATCCTGCCAAGCTGCGCACTCTTCCTTAGTCCCCGTCAGGATCGCAGCCCCGGAAAGAACTTAAAGCGGCAGCAGTTTCCTGTCTGAAAACGACGACTTTTCCTTCTTCCTCCTCCGCGATTTTAGTCGGCATAATTAATGGTGAGGCTCATATTTTAGAGGCAGGGAGGCATAAAAAGGTCCAGGCTGCGAGGACTCAATTTCAAGAGTGATAAAGTCTGACGGACTGGAAACAAGGGGAAAAAAGAGAAGTAAGACCCAGCAGTAACACTAAGAACACCACACTTGGAGGATCACGCGTCCGTCGTCCACATGGTGCTGGGCGCCCACTCGAATCCGCGGGATTCTGTGCGTGCAGCCGTACGTTTTCCTTTAACTGGGAAGTTGTAAAGGGCTCTAAACAAAAACTAATATTGCCTATGTCAGCCCATGGCTGTGGGAGAGCCAATACGAAGTACACAGTAAAAGTGAAGGCCAACAACAGCGTGAGCGTGTCGAAAGGAAATCTCACCAAGAATGGTTATGGGCCATTTTCGCACGTGTGTGCTGCTTCGCTTCCTCGTGTGAGTTTGCTCCACCGACCAAGCAAAGCAACCGAGCAAGCAACCACCTCACCAAATTCTGCCAGATTTCATGCATACGAAAGAAAGGCAGCAGCCTAGGATTTTTTTTTCACCGCCCGCCAGTGTAATTTATCAGCGCGGGCTCCTGCAAATTCGACGGCGGCTGGAGGCTCAGGCGAGGATGAAAAATGCCCTTAAACCATGACGACGAAAACGTGCGTGCGTAACCACTCTTTCTCTTACCCTCTCCCATGGGTATTCTATTATGAATATATGCACTGGTGCGACCTCCATATGTCAGAAATATGCGATATCATCGTTGTTGAAGAGGAGAATGCGCAAGAGGGGGGGCATCAAAACTACGTTGCTGGGGAAGATCCGGGTTTTTTTTTTGGGGGGGGGGGGGAGGGGGGGGGTTGAGGGATAAACGTCATTTCATCAGCTCCGTCGAGGAACAAATGCCCAAGTGGCACAACACGCAGTTGTGCCTACTGCTTAAGTGGGAGCAATAGCCTGACCAAGTCTTGATCCGCGGCCACGTTGTACTGCACCGGGTGTCCCGAAAAACAAAAAAAAGGGTTCAACTTCACCACGGTCTGAGTCAGCAATAACGTGGACTAAAATCCTTACTCATATACGACTCGGGCATCTGGCCTCCCCTCCCTCCGTCATCAACCTCGATAGGTGTTACTCCCGCACAGAGGAGTGCAACGGTCTTGACTCTGCTTGGACATTGTTCCTACCGTTTATTTCACCGGAAATTTACGCAAGACAGCTGTTTTCATTTCCGGTTGAAGTGATAGAAAATCTGCCTTCCAGCCATCTATGGCAGCATCCCATTGACAGTGTAATTTTGGAGGGACACCCGGTGCTTGTACTATGTACCTGCCAGCGCATTGTTCGTGTCAGTACCGCCCTTTTTTTTTCTTTTCACAGTAGTGAGCACAATATACTACCACAGGTGCAATGAATGGGCCTTCTTTCCCCTCTTCTTTAAGCGATTAATTGCCCAGGAGAGATCCTTGCATATCGGACTTCGTCCCAGAAACCGTCTCTTATTCTTCCTGCACGTCTATGTATTCCTGGGGCGCTGCCTACTTAAGCATAAAAGGCCTTAATTTCTCTAGAGAAGTAGACACAGTAGTTGCTGCTTCGGCAACGGCGCCTGCTGGTATCCATCTATCTTGGCATCCAATGAGCCCCTAAGTGTACCGCCAACGAGAACGAGCGAGAGAACTAATGCCAAGACCCAGTGTAGCTGGCTGTCGCAGACGGTGCAGCCATTGCCGTATAGGTGGGCGTGATGGAGCCCTTTTTCAAGGCTGTCATTGGGCATATTCACCCTCTGCCATTGGAAAGTCTGTGACAGCAGAGTAAATGCGCCCTGGGAGAGCAATTTAGGAACTCTGTCACAGCCTGGGCATGCGCATCAGGCTGTGCGCGCGCGGTCATGGCCAGCCAGTCCTCCGACGTCTGGAGGGAGCGCGCTGAGAATGCGCTTCGAGGATGGAGAATGAGAATTATGGCTCGCTTCGCTTGCTGTACGCAATGTAGTGACATCAGTCTCTAGAGGTAGAAAATCTCCATGTGTGTGTGTTAAAATGTAAGGGAAGGAAGACCTGGAGTTAACTTAAGGCAGGCTCTGTGACAGGTCTGACTCCACTGAGCAGAGATTTCTTAAAAATGGTATGTCAACCACTTCAAGTGACGTGAAAGGCCTGGAAGAAACTTAGGTGAACCACTATAGTACATGATATAGTAGTGCCCTTTGGGAGCGGTGCTTATCTTCTTGGCAACTGCAGGGGAGAAACACCCAGGGGACGAGGAGGAGAGGAAGAAAAGGGGCACACAACTCGTTTAAGGTGCCTCCTGGGAGGAAGGAGAGATAAGCAATCAAGAGACCGGAGGGGGTAAATTAGGAAGTGAGTATTATTCTGCAAAAAGGCTCTTGACTGTAAGACCCAGCGGCAAATGAGATGGGCTCGGGGTCAGGCGATGACTGGCGGAGCGAGTGACACCAAGGGTGGATTCCTTGGTGCAGTCTTGAAATAACACTACCTCGGTCATCATTGCACATTTTATGCAAGAGACAGACAATGGACTTAAAGGAGATTTCACTTTTTCCATTTCAGAGGCTACTGTCATTGGTCGCGGCTGCTCAACCAAGGACAAGGTCTTCTACCGCGAATGCGAGACGCACTCGTACGGCGACACCGTCGAGAAGATGTGCTTCTGCTCCTTCATGCTGTGCAACAGCGCACCTCCGGGCCGGGCCGCGCCGACGGCCGCGGCCGGCGGCGGGTGCGCCAGACTGCTGTGCGCATGTGCGGCGGCCGCGTGGCTGGCGTCGACGCTGCTCCTCGCCCCTCCAGAATGCGCCGCCACCGCGGTCTGGCGGCGGAGGAAGCGGCGGCGGCGAAAAGGCCAGGAACGGCGGGAGCAGCAACAGCGCTGGAGCCGCGACGATGAGACGACAAGACTCGACAACTCCACTGCCAAAGATACTCCCAACAGCCGTCACTGCCTCGAAACAGAAGGAGAAGTGGAGAGGAAACCCTTCTCATTGGTGACGCCAGAGACGCCGCGAGAGAGCAGGAGACAGACAATGATAATGAGCCCATCAGTATTCGCGGACGTTCCCAGTGCAGACGACGGCGAAAAATTAGCAGTAGCTGTAGCAGTTTCCCAACGCCAGAATAGCTCTAACCCCTGTTCAGACGACGATTTATCTATCATCTCCTCCTCTTCTTCATCATCTGCTCTCTCCAGCTCGGCCTCCTTCTCAGTGTGTTCACTGCCAGCGGCCTCGCAAAGGCTGACGAACCAAATCGATGCCACAACAGATGGTTTCAGTTCCAGATTAAAAAAGACTTTGGAGATAGACCGCAGCAGCAGCTTCGCCGATGGAAGAACACCAGTAGACCCATCTAAGGTTGAGAGAATGCTAGTATGATTAACATAGCAGTAATTAAGGGCAGCTGGTTGTGAGACGAAGAAAAAGTATGAGACGATGACAGTGATTTTCTATCGACCTGCATAATTCTGCCAATCCTTTTTTTTTCTCATTTATCTGATGAAGCGTTACTAACAACACTGTATAAGCCGCTAATAACTCCTTCATTGAAATATATCAAGATTTGACATTAAATGCATTATTGTCCTGACACCAAGAGTGATGTCCGTATACGTATTAACATTCATTAACTGTACTTATGTAGTCACCAAATCGTACTACGCCGACTCACTCTGCACGCACGTCTGGGCAAAGCAACATTTATGCATATGAGAGTCTCCGTTCTGGTACAGTAAGCTCAGCAGAAGGGTGGAAGACCTTTCATCCACTTGAAGCTTGTACCTGCTGTCACACACAGTGTTTATGAATGCTGCGGCGGAGACGCCCACGGTCTTAATCTCCGCACAAACTGACTAGAACAGACGTTGATTTTTTCTTTCATCATCCGTATAAATGCCCTGAACTTTTTTCTTTCACATACAGTCTTAGGTTTGGTCGCACGAATGTGTATTTATCTTTTTCTCCCCTGTGGTTGTCTGTGCGGAAGAGAGTAAGTAATAACTAGGATTTCATGTCAGCTCTTCAAAAGACGTCCTCCAGGGCATGAATCCTCTAGTAATTCCGTTAAAATTGCAGAAGACTGAGAATACGCTCAAGCGTCAACCAGGCACACATGCGCAGTCAGGCCTAAAGATTCAGTTTTTGTTATTCTTTAACAATAGCTTCTTAACAGAACACCTTTCGCAGAAGTTGTGTGAATGACGATTGATGTTTCACAGGCCCAAAATATAGGGGTATTATCCATTTTCATGCGTGACCATGACATAACCCAAAAAGAGAGAGCGCAAAAATATTCCAAACACTCATTCAATGCTTTTATTGGGGGACCTTTTTTTCTTATTTTATGTAGCAAGCACTCTTTATAGTTCACGAGTTCTGAAGAAATTCATTATCACGTGTCAATACACGCCGCATGAACTAGCCATAGTGGGTGAGCAATTACTGTGACGGTTGGCTAACATGAGCAAATTGTTTTATCGAGGTGCAACTTTAACAATTTTTATGCTGTGACAACCCTCCAAACACCACATTCAATTCATTAGATCGTTTGGTTTTGTGGGTTTAGCCCGGCCTCCGGGCGCTGGCAGCATCCAGAAAACGTTGGAGGAGGTCAAGGTTGTCACTGGACACGGTTGACACAAAAGTTCTGCCGTTCTCCGCACAAAACATTGGGAAAAGAGCTGAATTTTGCATTGATCATTTTGAAAGGAATTTGTAACAACTGTGACAATGTTACTTCAGTTCAGTATAATCCACTATTCAGCTTTTTAAAAATGCACAATGAATGCATACCCGCTTGTCATTCATTCCTGTCGACCATAAGCAATTTAAAAGTTACACCAGTAAACGCTCATCCTGTATATTCCAACTCCACCAAATTTTTGGAGTTCGTGTTTTAGTATTGCCTAGAGAAAGTCGATACGATACTGTATTTCGATACTTTTTTGAGTATCTTGTATCGTCCAAAACCTGACACGCTCGGTAATTTGACTACCTGGTGTCGGAGGTCAAAGTATCGTGGGTCGGACGATACTTTGGAGTTCACTCAGAATTATCTCACCTAAAAATAAAGACGGAACCCGTGAATGGAACCTACTTTGAAGTATTGGGGTTACAAGAAGGTCCTTAAAGAAGCTACTCATTCCATTCATGTAGACTTTTCTCATGCAGTTTTCGTTGCCTCACGAGCAAAAAAGCATCATCAAAAGCATCAAAAAAGTATTGGATCTTGTATCGAGTACCATCCGGTTTGGGATCTTTCGATACAAGAAGTGTCGAGTCGCTATGCGTTTTGAAAGAGTCTCGTATCGGTAGCGCGACACCAATGAGAAAGTGTCATATGCTGCTTGCCATTTCAGGACCTCAAATCCATTGTCATCCAGCCATTTCTTATCAGTTTCGCTGGAATACTTCAGATTATTGTAACGCAAAAAACTAGAATCATTATCGTCAATCAGTCCTTCAGCAGATTTGCGCAACAGTCCTCCTTGTACAGGGTGCGGAAGGCTAAGCCAGACTGAGCTTCAAGCACTTAAATAAGTATATTGAGCTATACCCAGTGTCGGGAGTGGCCTCTTTTGAATGGGACAACTCTTGGCTTCCATCTGATACCTGATCTATCCATATCGGCTGGGAGATGACAAGTCCAGGGGTCTTCCTGTCAACGAGAAACTGGATGACATGTGAAAGTCTTTTGAGACCGCACCAGAAATGTCAATGCCCAAGATGACTCTTCACAAGAACGGTCACATTTCAGGTCACATTGTGACCTGAAATGTCAATTACGTAAGGTCATTTTCACGCATTTTCACCGTGTGTCACACATCTCACCGAAGAACATTTTCTCCGGTATCAGTGTCCTTGTTGACGTACCTCTTTTTTTTTACCAAGTCTCCTAGCTTTGCCTTGATGAGACGTGTTCTCAGGAGGGGTGTCTGGGTCGATGACCATGCAGACCAGCAGCATACACAGAGTTCACAGCACTGTGTGCGCCTTGAAACGTTGATGCCAGTGTCTTCAGGGCCTTTGCTGAAGCTCTTTTGTCTTCAGATGAGGGTTCTGGTCAACATCTTGGACAATTTTTCATGCTATTCTTTCTGCAATCTTATGTGGTCCACCAGTCCTCTTCTGGTTAGCAACGATGCCCGTCTGATGGTACCTTTTGATAATATATGGGATGGTAGAAATGGGCACCCCCAGGTCTTTTGAAATGGCCCGGTGTGCTTTCTTGTCCTCGTCCTGCCTAATGATGAGGACCCTGGTTGCAGGATTCAACTCTTTTGCTGCTGCGATGATCCATTGTGTGGTGATGTTGACTGCAAGGCCTCGTGATGATGATGAAATGTTGACTGCATGGCCTTGTGATGATGATGAAAGAGTGAGATCTACAGAGGGATGTCTCAAGACCAAACTCTTATAGCCCTATAGAGTTGTCTCTGGAATCCTTTGGAATATTCTATGATCATCCCGTTGCGAGCTGTTTTGGGACTTGCTCGAAATTAGCCAAAGTTTCAGCCAAAATTGCATCCTATTATGGCAATTAATTTCCTACTATGCGAACGCCCTTTCAATGTTACAATCCACGCTCTCTTTTCGATTTATGACACAGTCACACGTGACAAGGACATTTGGGATGAATTTTAAGTTCATGCTATGATACAGCAAACGAATGACTCTAACCATAATTAGTTCAGGTATTGCTAAAAGTGTCGAGTATAGGAAAAATTGGTGAAAACTTGCGAATCTCTGGCAACAGCATGACTCCCCTCTCCTCCCCGAATCAACGTATGTACTCGAACGTACATGTGTGAGGGGGGGTCTTTTGATCGAAGCAAGGCTGTTCAAGGTTGCGTGACCAACGAGTCATGTTACTTACGGTCTCTGCATGATGAAAGTTTGATACGCGTTGCTTTCTCCCGCAATCTTGCCAGTAGGTTCTCCCAACCTTTATTTACACGCCATTAAGCCAATTGAGTCTGACACTTCAAAGTGAAAACCGACGTAGGTAAGCGACAATGCATCAGTAGACCAGTTTTAAATCGTCAACTTTCTGCCACAGAAAGTTATTGCAGCACTGTGGCTTTTGCGCTTAAGAACAACTTATTAAATTCGGGCATGGAAAGTTAATTTCAGAAATTAGTGCGCGTCTTCGCAGTGCCAGAAAACGTCAGGCCTCTTTTTTTTGCTGCCCAAGGCCCTGAACAGAAGCTGCCGCCTTGTGCGACAAGGCCATCTACGCTTAGTACGCGAGTGTCCTTAGGTCCTTGCTGAAAACACTGTTGCCTCTGTCGTACAAATTAATTTTTATTACGAACTTTGGCGTGCCAGAGACATACACATGTGCTGATATTGTATGAACGAGCGCATCACTGAAGAAACATTCTCACTCTTCACGGCTGATACTCAGTTCAGTGTACTAGTACTGTACATACGTAGGTGTCATACCTCAATCATGAGCGAAGTATTTGTGTTTTTTTTTCATATATATAATTAACAATAGGAGGGGAAGCAAAATAAGTGAGCACTGATCGTCGTCTTGACAACTCCATTCGCACACACTCTCCCGACGGGGGCGCAACGTGTTTGTTAGCCAGAAAATGTATAAATTTGGGCAACTTTAGAAAATGGATGAGAAAGTATACGACGAGTAAGTCGCCGGCAGGGACGCCCAATAGTACTTTCTGTAGAATGGGTTAGTATATCAAGAAGAAGAAGAAGAGGAGTAAGGGGGAAAAAGTTGCTCAAATAAAACGTCTGTTTCTTTATCTTGATGCTCTCTGCTCGTGTCCATCTTGCAGTGCAGTCTGTAAGTAATGTGACCGTCTTTCTCTGCTCCCTCCCACTCCTCCATCACTCCGTGTCTGTCCATGCACGCGCGCGCGCACTCAAATGCCCAGCTTGATTGATTTCCTAGATGTCCCAACCAAGCAGATTTAACCAAAAAATCTTTGGAAAGACCGGACTTGATACACATCAAGATGCATCATCTCGCAGGGCTGACGCGAAAGCAGCAGCGCTGAATAAAAGCTCACTCTGTCAGACAGCGAGTGCAGGTCCGCGTTCAGGCACGCCCCGAGCGTAACATGTCACGATGGGCGCTCCGAGCTTGTCTGGCAGAGCTTCCCCCCCCCTCTCCTCCTCGCCCAAGTCCCGTCAGGCGAACCTGGCGATACAATGAGCCATACATTTCTCTCCCACAAAAGACTTTCTGTGGTACGAATGTGGAGGCCGTTACCGCAGTACGATAGTGCAGTGGCCTCACTCAAAGAGGGCAATGGCGAAACGATTATATCCGCATAGGAAGTGGTGGTGGCGTCTTCCTATTCCTCGAGGTTGGAATAAAAAAAAGGGGGGACTCTGCAAAGACGGCGCTCGCTGACATTTTCTGCAACGCCTTTTCCTCCTCGGCTGCAAAACTGGCCTCGCTGCTCAGTCTTTTCGTCAGTCAGAGCAGCAGTGGCGTTTTTTACCCTCGCCAAATTAAGTAATGAATGGCACCGCCCTCGCTCTCTCTTTTTCTGCCAACTAATTTGGGCCTCTCTTTTCTTGTGTTGTTTTGATCCTCATTAAAAACTTTGGTCACGGAAACAGACCTCTTCGGGCTGCGCCAGCCGGCCGAGGCCGCGGAGCCAGCGAGTCGAGGCTTCTCGTGGAAAAAGAATGATTTATGGGGAAAAATGTATGCATTTCTTTTTCTTTCCCCCCTCTTCTCTCTTCGTTATGTAGTGTGTACGTGGAGGATGGGGGAGAAGAAGAAGGTGTAGGCGCTCGCTGACTTGCGCGCTCTCCTCCTCCAGGCGTTCCTTTTTTCCGGCGCCGTGCATTTCCTTCTTCTTCTCCTCCTCCTTGTCCGTCTCCTCCTTCTACTTCGTCTCCTCCTTCTCCTTCTTCTGTCTTGCGGTGGTGCTTTTTCTGCCCGGGTCTTGAGTACGTATACATACGTGTGTGTACCTACGAAGGCCGTTTGTGTGTGCGGGCATAGCTGTTCTCCGTGTGTGCAAAAGTCCCCCCCTTCCCGCTCTCCGAGGCTTAGCTGTCGTCGACGGCGCGTCATATAAAACAATGTCATTTCATTGCCTTAGCTTTTCTTTTCTTCAGCTAAAGGACGCGAGCAGAAAAGAGAGAGAAGAAATACTGGCCTTTTTTTCATTTGACAGTCAGTGTGGAGGTGATAATTCTTTGTGGCTAAGGAGTTGTTCTCATAACGTCAAAAGGCCCATTAAATGCATCGCCATCATGCTTTTCAACGCTTTGCTTTCTTCCTTCAACACTATGGAAGCTAACGTGACGTACAGTTAAGGGGGGGAGAGGAGTTGCCCCCCCCCCTTTTGAAGATACGTCTTAAGAGAGGTTGTCTATCTTCCGTTGACTTAGTTGATGTACATGTACATGTATGAGTTTATACTGTAAAGTAGCTACCTCAGGACCGGCAGCAGGGGGGTTGGAGGAGGAGAAGAGGGGGGAGGGGAGCTGCTTCCGTCACAAAAAATTATGACGACTTCATCCAGTCTGCTTTGCCTCTTGATGTCTGTTTTTGTATTCTCTTGGTCTGTGAATTATCCTGCGTGCAGAAAAAGGACCCTCAGCAGACCAAGATCCTTCTTTGAAATCTCTAATTCACAAAAAAAAACGTTTTGGCCTGCCTTTTTTGCTTGTACCTCCGCCTCTGTTCAAGATGGCAGCCCAAATTTAAGAATTAATGCCACCCAGCTTTGTTATGCACGCGCACATCCTGGCCGAGTCCTTTTCTGACGGCCGCCAGTCCTTCTCCCTCATGAATATGGCTGTTCCTCCTCATAGGAAAGCCAGATGAGGTATGGCATGTGAGCATGTACGCACAAAGCTCTGGCCCTTTGTGCTAGTTATCCCCTGCAATGTACCGCGTTCGCTGCTCAGCTCCGCAGATCTCACAGGGCTGCATCACCTCAAAGGATGGAAGGGGGGGGAGGCAGAGGAGGAGGATTGCCTGTTTTGTTTGTTCTTGCGTCCCTCGTTAGTAACCTTAGTTCCCGCCTTTTGTTCACGCTTTGCTGGCCTGTGCAGGGGCCCACTGCACGCACGCACGCACGCGCGCGTGCGCGTTGATCTCATCTCGTCGCTCTCTCTCTCTCTTTTCAGAGACCCCCTCTATCTTATAGGTAGGTACATGAGGAAAGAAAGGGAAAGAACAATGCAGTGATTGACGGGGCAGAATAATGTGTCTGTAGGTTCTACATTAGGCTGTTTGTCTGCAGCCAATCATCCAATCATGGCGCTGGCATCAGTACAGCCAGAAATTATAGGAGCGAATTGCCAGACACTATTTGCCTTCTTTCTTTTGGATCTTGTCAAGCGCAAAGCTGACAGCGTCCATACGGTTGTCACGCTCCTTTCTCTCTCTCTCTCTCTGCATCCCGACAACCCCGAGTCCGAGAAGGCCCTGCACGAGGTGGGCCCAGGGTGTGGGCCCACCCTGGAGAGCTGGACGAATGCCTGGTGTTACTTTTACTTCTCGCTCTTCTGACGCTCTCAATTTTGCAATCAGTCTGCTCAAGTCTCTTTCAACCCTTTCATCCCACTTCGCCTCCTTTCTTCTCCTCTCCCTCATCCAGTCGGAGTCTCACATCATTAATCAATACCGCCGGATTGAGATTGAGAGAGGAAAATATGGGAAAAAAGTACGCAGACACAAACAGGAGAGGCAATCGGAATTATTTTTGCGGCCTTGAGAAACTGGGCCTTCCCCTCCCTCCCCTCGGCCGTTTGTGTTTGTACGTAGGAAGGCAAAAGCGAAGTCTGGCTAAAAGCCCACGCCAACAGTGATGATGGCCCGCAAACTCAGTGTGGCTGCCCATGACAGAACCAGGATTTGCAGCCTTCAGAAGGAAGAATAAAAAAAAAAGATTCGAAAAGGCTCTGCTGCAGTCAGCAAATCGTTGTGCGCACGTACGTATGTGCTAGCAGGAGGCAGGCAAGTTAGACTTTTTGCCTATTCCCTCTTCCCCGCTGATCACTTTTCTTCTTTCCACAGATTTATTTTTTTGCGGAGGTAATAAAAGCTGCTGGCCGGGTTCTGGGGGGGGGGGGGGGGGGGGGGGGGGGGGGGGGGGGGGGGGGGGGGGGGGGGGGGGGGGGGGGGGGG
>JAAUXU010000084.1_pt1 | contig 11672 bp, 10 predicted proteins | sample 7278151 | NCBI WGS metagenome assembly JAAUXU01 (sample SAMN14350113, study PRJNA611818) | marine sediment metagenome | isolation source: surface marine sediment (1.8m) | place: French Polynesia: Moorea | collected 2018-08 | reverse complement strand
TCGGGTTATGCCAGTTGACCGGTTTGCCCGTTAACCCGTCAGCAAATATAACCAGATAGCCTTCCGATTTCAACCGGCTTAACCGGCACAACGGGCTAAACGGGCAAACCGGTCAACTGGCATAACCCGATGATGTGTACATTATATGGATAATAGAGAAAAGATCAGATTGTTATAACTGCTTTCCTAAAATGGCATCTACTTGTTATCCAGCTTCTCAGCCCACTTATATATCCTCTCGCGATAGCAATAACAAAGCAATGCTAGCGCCAGGCAGGCAATCATCACTACTCCCAGCAAGGCATAATTCTTCTCATAGAGGAATGCGCCCTGGACGCTGAGTGCCATTGTGCCCGGCATTCTGCCGATGGCGGCCATTAAAATAAATAACTTAAGCGGCAGGGTCGTTAAACCAAGGGCCAGGCACAAATAGTCCTTTGGAAAGCCAGGAATTAAGAATAAAATGAAAATAATAATTATGCCCTGGCGTTTTAGCATGGCGTCGATTTTTTCTAATTGATGTGACGGAATGAGTTTTCTGACGTAGCGCACGCCTAAAAAACGGCCAATCATAAAATTTAACCAGGAGCCAAGAGTCAAACCAATTGTGGAGTAAATGAACCCCGGCATGGTTCCGAACAGATAACCACCGATAAAACCGGTGGCTTCACCGGGGACCGGAGCAAATATGACCTGCAATATCTGCAGAAAGATGAATATGGGCGGCGCACTGGAGCCAAAAGAAGCAATCAGATCTCGAATTTGCTCTCGATCAGAAAGCAATCGATAGCCATCGAGGATTTTTTCCCAGATGGGAATACGAAACCAAAATACCACCGTACCGATAGCGATAAGTACTAGCAGAATTGTGATTTTAAGTTTTTTGGAAATCGCCTCTGGCGGCATAATTTTATGGATTCGGATGGGTAAATTTCTGACGGATTGGCAAGGGGTCAATCATAAAGGCACCGCATAAAATTTTGTTTTTTGTCTTTTGGATTGGATCAGTGCGATTTGAGCTGATCTCTAAACGGCGCTACTTTTTCTTCTTTTCCAGAGCTTTTTTGCGCGCCCATCTTTCAACAAAACTGATCGTGCCTGAACTGTGCGCACGTTTGACCTGCTCTTTTTTTACCTGAATGCCCTCTGGTCCTGTGATCGCTTCCCGCAGGCATTCCGTTTTGCAGAAACACACCATACAGCTTTCAGGAGAGTGCCTTAAACCGTCATCTCCCAGCGGAAAGACAGCATCAAGATTTCCGAAACAATAAGGGCGCTCTTTTTCTTTTTTAGTCATTGTCTATAATCAAAAATAATTATTAAGTGTGTGCATATGTTAACACGAGAATATAAGTGAATACGCTATTTTTATTTTGTATCTTTTGGCCCTTCGGGCTCTTCGTGTTAATAGACGAACATCTACAAATACCGGTATCCTTAAGCATTTGACTTTTGCTGGGTCAACTGTTCAAACTCGCGATTCATACGTTCAATATAGCCCTGGTCGGCAAAACTGAAATAGTGATTGTCACCAACAATAATATGCTCGTGTACGACCATGCCCATTGCTTTACCGGCAAAGACCAGCTGACGGGTAACAGCCACATCTTCTGAAGACGGCTGCGGATCACCTGACGGGTGATTGTGGGCAAAAATCAGAGCCGCAGCATCATGGCTCAAGGCCGCCTGAATGACTTCACGAGGATACACGCTGCTGGCTGTTAAAGTCCCTTCAGAGATCGTATCTGCAGCAATCACCTGATTTTTCGAATTTAAAAATATAACCTTGAAACATTCCCGGCGCTTATCTCCAATTTGATGGTACAAATAATCAAAAAGTGACCTGGAATCATTGATCGCATCTTTATGGATGAGTTTCTTTTCAAGATACCTGTCTGCCACTGCTTTAATCAGTTTGATACCCAAAAGATTTTTAGGCCCAATTCCGGAAATTTTGCAAAGCTCCTGCTGTGAGGCTTCGAGTGAGCCCTGAAGCGTTTTAAAGCGCTTTAGAACTGCCTTGGCTGCATCTTTGCAATCTTTGCGTGGCGTGGCCAGAGTCAGCAAAAGTTCAATCACCTCATAGTCATGAAAACCTTCCAAACCATTCGCCAAAAAACGTTGACGCAATCTTTCCCGGTGGCCGGCACCTTTATGCTCCTTTTTGTTGCCGTCTTTGGCCATTTGACTGCTTTCGATTCTAAGTTATTTTGGGGTCAAGTTTCCAATATAAGGTTTCAGTGTTCAGGTGTCAGGTGTCAGACCTTCGGTGGCCTAATTCGAGTCCTTGCTTCTCAAATGCAGTATCGAGCACATGTTTTCGCTGTTTTCTGGTTTTTGCCTTATGCGCCCTGACACCTGAACACTGAAACCTGAAACCTACTGTTTACTGACACCTGAATCCGCCTGCGGCGGAACACCTGAAACCTATGAAGGCCTACTCCTCATCCAGCTCCTGTGTCAAAGCTCGGGTCATCAATCGGTGAACGGCTTCTTGGGGTGACAGATCTTCATAAAGGATTCGATAAATTTCGTGGCAGATAGGCATCTCAACTTTGAGTTTACGTGAAAAATTGTAAACGGATTTGGCAGTTTTAACCCCTTCAGCCACCATATGCATTTCATCCAGTATTTCTTGAAGTTTTTTACCGCGACCCAATTTGATACCCACTGTATAGTTACGGCTTAAATTCCCAGTACAGGTCAACACCAGATCACCAAAACCTGCAAGTCCGGTAAAGGTCCTTGGATTGGCGCCCAGATGAAGACCCAGACGCCTGACCTCGGTCATCCCACGAGTCATAAGCGCTGCACGGGTATTTAAACCCAAACCCAGGCCATCCAGCATACCGGCAGCAATGGCAATCACATTTTTTACTGCGCCTCCCAATTCGACACCGACAATATCGTCACTGGTATACACCCTGAAATAAGGCGTGGCGAATACATGCTGCACCAGGGTGGCTTGATCTTCACTTTTGCACGCCACAGTCACGGACGTGGGAATTTTTTGAACGACTTCCTTGGCAAAACTGGGGCCTGATAAGACTGCCAATTGATCTTCGGTAACTTCACTGAGATTCTCTTTGATCACGCCGGACATGGTTAAGTGAGATTTTTGTTCAATGCCTTTTGAGGCTGACACGATCACGGTGCCATGCGACAGAAAACCGCTCATTTTTTCGGTCATGGTCCGCATTAAGTGCGAAGGCACAACGATGACAATTACATTTTTAGCGGTAACTACCGCTGCTATGTCATTGGAAGGCTTTATATTGGCGGAAAGCTTATGACCCGGCAAAAAAAGCTTATTTTCCCTAGATTCCTTGATCTGGTCTTTAACCTCCTTTTCATATACCCACAGACTGATCCGATAGCCCTTACTAGCCAGCAAATCAGCAATGGCGGTGCCCCAGCTACCGGCGCCGACAACGGCGATTTGCAGCTCATCCAAGTTATTTTCACTATTGATACCCATCATGTCTACTCTTCTTCTTTTTCTGCTAGGCGGGCTGCGCCGACCACGCGTTCATCGGCGTCCATACCCATTAGTTTTACACCCTGGGTATTGCGACTGATTATTGAAATCGATTCAATTTGCATTCGGATGACTTTGCCGATATTGGTCATCAGCATTAAGTCATCATCATCGGAAACCAGCAAAATGCCAACGACCATCCCGTTGCGTTCGGTGGTCTTAATCGAGATCACCCCTTTACCACCGCGTTTTTGAACCGGATATTCATCAATGGATGTTCGCTTGCCGAATCCGTTCTCAGTAACCGCGAAAAGCGTCTGACCATGACTAAGGACCTCTGCACCGACGATATGATCGCCTTCGGCCAGACGCATTCCGCGCACACCGGTAGCGACACGCCCTGATGGCCGCACATCGGATTCGTGGAAGCGGATCGCCTTTCCATTGCGTGAACCCAGGAAAACATTCAGGGTACCATCGGTGATTCTGGCCGCAATCAACTCATCACCTTCCAGGATATTCAAGGCGATAATCCCGCCGACCCGTGGACGACTAAAGGCCATTAAATCGGTTTTTTTAATCAAACCATTTTTAGTGGCCATCAGGACATGATATCCCGGTTTAAATTCCGGTACCGCCAAAACAGTGGTCAATTTTTCATCTTTGCCAAAATTCAGTAAATTGACAATCGCTTTTCCAAGGCTCATACGGCCTGCCTGGGGTATATCATAGACCTTGCACCAATAAACTTTACCCAAGTTGGTAAAAAACATAAACGTATGATGGGTAGAGGCCACGAACAAATGTTCGACAAAGTCATCTTCTTTGGTCCCCATGGCCGTTTTTCCCTTACCTCCTCGACGCTGGCTCCGGTAGAGGGTGATGGGGTTGCGCTTGATATAGCCGCGCTTAGATATGGTCACCACCATATCCTCTTCAACGATCATATCCTCAATGGTAATTTCTTTTGTCTGTTCAACCAATTCGGTGTAACGATGATCGCCAAACTGCTCCTGGATTTCTGTCAGTTCTTCTTTTATGATATTAAGCACCAGGCGCTCGCTGGACAAAATTTCTTTAAACCTGGCGATGTCCTTAAGAATATTTTTGTAATCCTTCTGAATTTTTTCGCGTTCGAGCCCGGTCAACCGTTGCAGACGCATGTCTAAAATGGCCTGGGCCTGCTTTTCGGAAAGGCTGAATTTTTTAATCAATTGCGACTTCGCATCTGCCGGAGACTTGGCAGCCCTGATCAGCGCTACGACTTCATCCAGATGATCCAATGCGATTTTTAGGCCCTCTAAAATGTGCGCCTGATCTTCGGCTTTCTTAAGATCATAGCGTGTTCGCCGAATAACGATCTCCTTGCGATGCAGGATAAAATTTTGCAGTATCTCTTTTAAATTCAGGAGTTCGGGGCGGCCGTTCACCACCGCCAGAAAAATGCTTCCGAAACTGACCTCCATGCGGGTGTGCTTGTAAAGCTGGTTGATCGTCACCGCCGCAATCTGGCCCTTTTTTAGCCCCAGCGCGATGCGCATACCCTCACGGTCCGATTCATCCCGAACATATCGAATACCGCTAATGCTTTTATCCCGAATCAGTTCGGCTGTTTTTTCAATCAGCTTGGCCTTGTTCACCTGGTAGGGAAGTTCGGTAATGATAAGGGTTTCACGCTGGGTGCGCTTATCTTTTTCAACAATAATCTTCGCCCTGATACGAATACTGCCCCGGCCAGTGGCATAGGCATCCCGTATGCCCTCGGTGCCATACACAATGCCGCCGGTCGGAAAATCCGGACCCGGCACGAGTTTCACAAGCTCATTGATGGAAATATCCGCATCGTCGATAAGGACTTTAAGCGCATCGATGACTTCAGAAAGGTTATGGGGCGGAATATTGGTGGCCATACCCACAGCGATGCCGGCCGAGCCGTTGACCAGCAAACTGGGTATTTTTGCCGGCAAAACGGTGGGTTCCATTAAAGACTCATCATAGTTGGCGGAAAAATCTACCGTTTCTTTTTCCAGATCCGCCAGCATTTCATGGGCCAGGCGCATCATGCGGATTTCGGTGTAACGCATTGCCGCCGGCGGGTCACCATCGATGGAACCGAAGTTACCCTGACCATCAACCAAAGGATAGCGCATCGAAAAATCCTGCGCCAGGCGCACAATGGTGTCATAAACCGCAGCATCACCGTGCGGATGATACTTACCGATAACATCACCGACAATGCGGGCCGATTTTTTATAGGCCTTATTCCAGTCATTTTTGAGCTCCCGCATGGCATATAGTACACGGCGGTGCACCGGTTTAAGACCATCTCTAACATCCGGCAATGCCCGGCCGATAATAACGCTCATGGCATAATCCAGATAAGATTTTTTCATTTCCTTTTCGATGCTGATTTCAGCATGATTTTCGCTTTGATACATCACTACTCCAGATCAGTATGTTATTGGTTATCGGTAAATTGTTAATCAGGATTACTTATTAAGTGCCGGTTTACTTTAAAGGCCACTTGATAAAGCACCCCTGAGTCACCATAAGCTATCGCTTCTAATAAGCCTTAATAACAAATAACGAGTAACTAAATGGCTATTGAGAGGATTCAATCAGCTGCTGATAGCTGGCTTGATAAATTTCTGCCAGTGTTAAGAACGCCGTTACGACCAGGGGGCCGTATATGATCCCCAAAATCCCGAAAAGTTTCAGTCCCCCGATGATAGATAGAAATACAAGCAGGGTATGCATCCGCACCCGCTGTCCCACCAGTTTGGGTTTGAACAAATACTCAATACAGCTTGAGAGAAGTATGTAGAACACCAGAAAAAATATGCCGGCGCCAATACGACCTTGGGAAAATAAAAGAATGGCAGCCGGTATAAAGACGGCGCCAATCCCTACGATCGGCAAAAATGCCAACAAACCCATAATAACACCCCACACAAAAGGTGATTTTAGACCAAAAGCGGCAAAAACAATCCCGCCCAGAGTGCCCTGAATCAATCCACCCAAACCGTTGCCGAGCAGAATAGCGGTGGCAATGTCCTTAAATTTTTGGATCAATATTTGGTCCTGATCATCTGGCAAGGGGGAAATCTTGACAACAAAGGATATCAGCCGCGGGCTATCGATTAAAAGATAGAATATAATGAGCAGCATAAAAAAGAAATTGACTATAAATTTTAACACATTGGTGGTAATCGACCGCGCCTGTTCGTATAGGAAGAGTGCCACCACCCGTCCGACTTCAGCAATCGCCCGATTCAACTGCTCGCCGGTGATTTCAATCTTAAATCTTGCCAGAAAGCGATTGACGTTATCGAATATGTCGCTTTTTTCAAGCATTTCCATAATGGGCTTGCTTTGCAGTGCCTCGCGTGCTGTAAGGTATAGCTCCCAGGCCTCGTTGGCTAAAATGCCTACCAGAAAGGATAGCGGTAGAAACAAAACGAAAAAAATCAAAATACAGGTCGACAAGGATGCCAATGCGGGTTTTAATTTGCGGTTCAGAAATTTAAATACCGGTGTAAACACGGCGGTGACAACAATGGCCAATATAATGACAGACACGAAGGGCCACAGCAGCCAGCCCATCAAGATGCAAGACAGGAGAAAAACCGCCAGAAAAAACCATAGAATCATATTTGGCGGGCCCTGATGGTTCACATCCCCTCCATACAATAAGGTATAAGTAAACAGATGGGCTATCGCCCGTGAATTGGGTTGGCCATTGTAATGGTAATTTTCAAGAGAGGGCGCTTGTAAGGTTTGAGGACAGGCGCTTTACTTGGTAATAAAACCGCCGGCTGTTAACAGCAACAGGATTTCATAAATGAAAACATACAGCCAGCTACCACCTGAAAAATGGAAAACAACACCGCCTCCGATGATGGCTGGAACAGCATAGAATACCAAAATACCCAATTTGCGGCTAACATCCATTGGTGATGAACCTCCTTTTGGTTGCCAAAAGCCTTTGCCAGGAGCTGACCTTGGGCCTGAAATGGCCATAGAGTTTCAGATGAGGCACCTGCATTTAGTCAATATCAGCAACCGACAGCAGCGGTACGAGAGCAGGTTTGTCCCTTGTTGGTTTCTAAGACCAAAAAACCCAATATTTTCAATGGCATTTAAGGCCTAAAATTTAACTAACCATTAGCAATTATTACAAAAAAAGTAAAGAAAAAAATAAACAAAGGTTCAAGGTTCGGGGTTCCGGGTTCAAAGGTTAAGGTGCAGGCGAAAATTTAAACTACTGTGTTCAGGTTTCTGGGATTTATGCATGAAAATATACCTGAGATGCTGCCATATCCGGAACCCACGGTTTAGCGTTCTACGATCATTGCCATTCCCATCCCGCCGCCAATGCACATTGTAAAGAGGCCGGTATTATAACCCTGGCGCTGCATGTGATGCATGCCAGTAACCATCTGTCGGGCTCCGGTGCAGCCGATGGGATGTCCGAGCGAGATGCCGCTGCCCAATTCATTGGGGCGATCGTTTTCAATTGCCAGCTCGCGCATACACCCGATGGCTTGAGAAGCAAATGCCTCGTTCAGCTCGATCATTTGAATATCATCCATGGTCATGCCGGTCGCTTTTAAGGCCTTGCGAATGGCTGGAATAGGTCCCAACCCCATATAGGCCGGATCGACACCACCAGCAGCAAAGGCTTTAATTTTAACAATCGGCTCTAAGGATAAGGATTTTGCTTTTTCGGCACTCATCATGACAACCGCCGCAGCGGCGTCATTGATGCCCGAGGCATTTCCGGCTGTTACCGTTCCATCTTTTTTAAACGCCGGTCTTAACTTGCCCATTTTCTCCATATTCGTATCCATGGGGCGCTCATCGGCGTCGAATACGATGTCACCTTTGCGGGTTTTGATGGTGACCGGAGCGATTTCGCGAGCAAAAAGCCCTTCCTTGATGGCCGATCGTGCACGCGTGTGGCTGAGAACACCCAGTTCGTCCTGTTCCTGCCGACCAATATCATACATAGCGGCAATGGCTTCATCTGTCACACCCATATGATAGCCGTAAAAAATCTCCCACAGACCGTCAAAAACCATCAAATCCAGTACATCACCAACACCGGTCAGCTCCATCCGATGCCCCCAGCGCGCTTTGGGCAGGGCCATTGGCGCCAGACTCATATTTTCCTGCCCACCGGCGATGATGACCTCAGCCTGCCCCAACATAATGGCTGAAGCACCCAGAGCGATGGCTTTGAGCCCCGAGCCACATACTTTGTTGATGGTATAAGCCGGGGTTTCTTTTGGAATACCGGCACGTACCATTGCCTGCCGGGCCGGATTCTGCCCCTGGGCCGCCTGCAGGACGTTGCCCATAATGACTTCATCCACCGTTATGGATTGACCGTCGTCACTCCAGTCATAAGATTTTTTTTCCAGTTCGATCAGGCCCTGATCTTTGAGTTTGTCAGGAGCCGCTGAATGCATAATGTCGTTTGAAACCGGTTTCAGATTGACCCGCTTTAAGGCCTCTTTCATGACCACCGCTCCCAATTCGGTCACCGGCACATCTTTTAGACCACCGCCGAATGTTCCAATTGCCGTCCTCGATCCGCTGACAATGACCACCTCATTCATTATAAAACCTCCTCAATGAGTTTAACAGTTTAAAGCCTAAGTTGAGCGATTGTCGAGGTCGAAGGTCCGCCTCTGGAGAATTGCCGCCTTGTTGGGTCGTCTTGTCCCGGCGTAGCTCGTAGAGCGAAGTCGGAAGCTGAAAGCGGAGCCCAAAACGATAAGGAAAATGGCGTCCCGCTGTATTCAGCTATGCGGGACGACATTTAATCCGCCGACGGCGGAGTAAGATCGGCAATCCCCTTGCGGTTTCAAATTTTAAAATCTATGATAGATAGAATTCATTAAATCTAAAAGAATGATCTTTTTAAAATTTGAAACGCTCAACTTAGGAAAAAGATTTTTTATAACATGGTTATCAGACGAAGGTCAACGCTGATCCGATGTGCCTCATCCTTTTTTCATATCAAACGCATCCAGATTATTGGCTGATTCTGGCGGCCAACCGGGATGAATTTTACGACCGGCCGACCGCAACCTTGGATTATTGGATCGATTATCCCGATGTGCTCGCCGGACGCGATTTAAAAGGCAACGGAAGTTGGCTGGGTGTGACCCGCAGCGGCCGAATTGCAGCCATCACCAACTACAGAGATCCAGCCACCATCAAGCAAAATGCGCCTTCGCGCGGTATCCTAATTCGTGATTATCTGATCGGCAACAGTCCCCCGCAGCAATATATGAATCAGGTTGGTGGAATCGGGCATCGCTATAACGGATTTAATTTAATCGCCGGTGATACCAACGGGCTCTTTTACACCTCAAATCGCTCTGGTGGCGTTCAGCACCTGAAGCCCGGGTTCTATGGGATCAGCAACCATCTGATCGACACCCCCTGGCCTAAGCTTAAAAGGGGCAAAGCCATGCTTGAAGGCCAATTAAATGGTGAAGAAGAAATAGATATCAAAAAAATTTTTAGAATCCTTGCCGATCGATCACAACCGGATGATGCTGAATTGCCAGACACCGGTGTGGGGTTGGAGTGGGAACGAATCTTATCACCAATGTTCATCACGAGTCCGGATTACGGGACCCGTTGCTCTTCGATTGTTTTGTTTGACACAGCAGGAAATATCACCATGCTGGAGCGCTCGTTTATCAGGACAGCTGATCAAATCAAAACGGAAAAGACAGGCCAATACCGCTTTAAGGTAAACCATTAACCCCCCTGATCCTTTTTTGCCTTTGCTTTTTGCAGTAACTCACGCCAGCGATCGAGTCTTTCCTTTATTTTCCTTTCAAATCCTCTTTGGGTCGGAAAATAGAAGCGTTGCCCCTTGAGTTTTTCTGGGAGATATTCCTGGGGCACGATCGCATTTTGGTAATTATGCGCATATTTATAATCCTTGCCGTATCCCAGATCTTTCATCAAGTGGGTGGGCGCATTACGGATATGCAAGGGAACCGGCAATGAACCTGTTTTTTTTACTGCCGCAGCGACCTTGCCGAATGCGGCATATATGCTATTGCTTTTGGGTGCCGTCGCCAGATAAACAGCTGCCTGGGCAAGCGCCAGCTCCCCTTCCGGGTGCCCCAAAAATTTATAGGCTTCCATAGCGCTCAGGGTAATGCCAAGGGCCTGGGGATCCGCATTGCCGATATCCTCGGAAGCAAAGCGCACCATGCGTCTGGCGATGTAAAACGGATCTTCACCAGCCGCCAACATTCGCGCCAGCCAATACAAAGCGGCGTCCGGATCACTGCCTCTCAGGCTCTTATGAAGGGCGGAGATAATATTGTAGTGTTCTTCGCCGGTTTTATCATAGACAAGCGCCTTTTGCTGGATGGCAGTTTCAACATCCTTTAAGGTGATGGTGCTGACCGATGTCGAACGACCGGATTCCCGCTTGGACAGCACCAACGAAGCGGCTACTTCCAGGCTGTTTAGGGCCACTCGCCCGTCACCCTCAGCAATCCGGACAATATAATCGTGCGCTTCGGGATCCAACGAAAGCTCAAATTTTCCCAGCCCTTTTTGCGGGTTTTGCAGACAATGCTCAATGATGGTACCGAGGTCTTCTTTTGTGAGTTGATCCAACGTGATCACCCGACAGCGCGACAACAGGGGCGCAATGACTTCAAATGATGGGTTTTCAGTGGTGGCGCCGATCAGGGTGATCAAGCCGCTCTCCACATGGTGCAGGAAAGCATCCTGCTGGGCCTTGTTAAATCGATGGATTTCATCAACAAACAAAATCGTACGCTTGCGATACATTTTCTGCTGGTCGCGTGCTTCCGCAATCACTGCTCGTATTTCTTTGACACCGGAGAGTACGGCTGAAAAATGAACAAAATGCGAGCGGGTTTCTCCGGCAATGATTCGAGCCAGCGTTGTTTTGCCGCAGCCGGGCGGACCCCATAGAATCATTGAAAATATATGGTCCGTTTCGATGGCATGCCGAATCAGCGACCCCTCACCCACCGCGGCTTTCTGGCCGACAAATTCATTGATAGTGCGCGGCCGCATTCGCTCGGCCAACGGCATCGTCTCTGCCGCCGCTTTTTGGGCATGATAGTCAAAGATATCCATAGAAAAATACCTGTAGGTATTTTTTGTTATTGGTTATTTGTTAGCG
>JAAUXU010067764.1_pt1 | contig 11673 bp, 12 predicted proteins | sample 7278151 | NCBI WGS metagenome assembly JAAUXU01 (sample SAMN14350113, study PRJNA611818) | marine sediment metagenome | isolation source: surface marine sediment (1.8m) | place: French Polynesia: Moorea | collected 2018-08 | reverse complement strand
CTCTCGCCGCTTACGTGCTGGCGCATAACCGACCTTGAATGAGTCAAGTCTCAGTAATGCCCCCTTGTCCCCGCATTTATATGGGTCATTTGTGATTTTTGGGGGCCCACAGCTTCTGACGCCTTCTGCATTAAACATACTAGGAGGCTCGACGTTTTTGTTCCGCTTTTTACCAGCATTGCTCACACCCTTCCTCCCATTTTCCTTCTCCCTCCTCCACAATCGGCTTTCCTTTCCCGACCTACCAGTCGGCGCGGAAAGGAGGCGGTAAAATCAGGGCCTCGGGAAAAAAACCGTGCTCCGAGCGGCACGGAAAAGAGGCGGTTTCTGCGCTCTCGTGCGGACAAACTCCTTCCTTTCCGTGCCGTACCCGCGGAGAAAAAAGGTAGGCGGGCCTCCCGGGAAAACCGCGCAATTTTTCACGCAGGGAAAGTCCCTGGAATCCGCGCGGGATCAGTGATTACTGAGGCAGGCGGCCCACGGGTTCTCACTTTCCGCTGGTTTTTTCCCCCCAGGCTTTGTTCTGGAAGTGGGCGGAATCAGCGCGGAATCTCCTCCAAACCCGCTGCTGCTCATGGGAAGCCACCCCTTTTCCCGTGGGAACCGCGCAGAAACCCAAGTAAAAAAGAGAGGACCGCCACTTTTTTGCTTTACATGTCGGGAGGGAAGTCCAGTTTTTCCGCGCGTTTTCCGCGATAAATCACACCCTAAAATTACGGCGCCCCCCCAACGTTCCGGGCCTTTCGTTCGGTACCGATGTCACGGAAAGATTGCGGAAACCGTGCGGTTACACTTTTTACTCTTATTCTTTATTGTTCCTACCGCGCAGCACACTAGCGGTTTACTTATGGTTTCCGAAGCCTTTTCATCTCACGAAGCGGTTTTGGTCACGGAAATATTGGGGTTTCCCAGGGGAATCCCTTACGCGGGGTTGCACACTGTACGATTTGTTTTGGGGGAGGGGGTAAAACGTTCCACGGAATTTTGTAGGAAAACCCAGGATTTCCTTTAACTTTCGGGTATAACGGCACGCGGTTTCTTCTTTCCCGGCGCTGTCACTGGTTCTTCTGATTGCGGTGGGAGGGCATGGAAAAAGACTGTTACAAGCGGGGAAACATCGGGGAAACAGCGGGGAAACCTTGGGGAAGCGTACGTCTCAAGTTAATTCTTCTTCTTAGTCATAATTACTTAAAAGTACCTTATTCTGACTTTTCTTCTTCATAAAAGTGTTGCACGGAATTACTGTGGATTTCTCGGGGATTCCTCTTCTTTTTAGCCTTCTCATGCCTCTAAGCGGGGGGGTGGTGGAACCCCTGCAAAACAATGTTAAAATTTGAGCGTCGCGGAGAATTCGCGGAAACCGTGGGGACTCACGTGTGGGTGCTTGTGGGCGATCTTGTCGTTGACTGGAGCCTCCCATCTGGCCAGGAACTCCTGCCTTTCCTCGTGGGTCCCCTGGAAAGGCGGCGACTCCTGGATCATGTGAGCCCCTGAGGTAGTGTCCCTCCAGACGAGGAGGTAGACCGGGTCGTCCAATCGGCCCACGAACTTCTCCTACGGGATCCGTGAGGTTTCCTTACATTATCCGTTTATACTAATTTCCCCTACTGCCTTTCTTATTTAAGTGTTGCGGCTAATGTGTGGAATCCCCGCTTTTTCCCCTTAAATTCCCCTTCCAGCCTTGTTCCAAAAAGCAAGTCCTTCTTCCCTAAACAAAATCTTAGGGTTTTTGTGGGGAATCCGCGCGGAATCTTTTACCTTGTCCTCGTCTTTGGCCTCCTTTCTGGCATCGTTTAGGTGGTCCTTCAAGTCCGTGCACCCTGCCTTGACGTCGTTCAGGTTGAACTTGTCATTGACGATGGCACCGAAAAAGTTCACGAAGACGGGCGGCAGGATCATATAGTGCTTGCCGTACCACCAGACAGATGCCCGATTCTTGTGGCTGCAAAAGGAAACACCGGAGATTCACTACGTTTTCCGTGCATAGTCCCGTTTCCAAAAATAGGTGTAGCGGAAACTTCACGGAAACAGTGAGGAAACTTACGTTCCTGGCCTGTTCAGTGGGTAGGCGTGCTTCTTGACGGCGTCCGAGAAGAGAGCCTCCATGGCCGCGCGCGGAAAGTGCGCGCGGTCCGCGCCAAGGCGGAACAGTACCCTGTAGACGGCCTAAGACGAAACTTTTTTTAACATTGCTAGGAAATTTCGCGGAATCCTTGGGGTTACCTGCTGTTTTGGCCCTGTAGCCATCCCCGTCTGCAGGTCCTCCAAGCACGTCCACTTGAGGCTAAGGAGCTCGTAGTCGTTCGTGATCTGGGTCTCGCTCTTGCGGACTGTGGCTGCCTCCTGCAATGAAATGGGATAGTTGGCGGGAGTTTTTTTAGGTTTCCGTGAGGTTTCCTTGCCTGCGCCTTGTCCTGGACATTCTCAAGGGTCTTTCCTTGTTTCTGGTATATGTCCAGAAGTTCCCTCTGCTGTTCCTTGATTGTGTTGAGGTCTCGCTTGATTTCGCACCAGCGTATGACTAGAATGAAGGGAAATTGCACGGAAACCGTAAGGAATCTTTTTTTTTTCCCAAAAACTCGTTCCTTTTCCTTCCAGTTTTTAAGTTCCTCGTTTTTTAACTACAGAAAGGGGAAAACGTGGGGAAATCCCGGTGAAACTTACAGTCAAGGTTCTCTCGCATGTGCGCCATGGTGCCCGACTCGCAGATCTCCCTCCTCAGTTTTTCGCGCCCCATCTTGTTGCAGTTGCAACCGGCGCCGCAGATGTACAACGGGTATCCCTGTGGGGAAAAGACACGGAAACCTTGGGGACTCTGTTTGTATTATTTATGATAGTCTTATGTTTTACCGTGGCAGGAACTGCGGCCGGCGGCGCTGGCGGGGGCATGTTCGCTGCACCTCCTTGTGCCTGTGCGGGGAAATTATGAGGAAACCGCAGGGAAATACTTATATTTTCTCCTTACCTTTTCCGCAGCCTTCTCTGCCGCCACCGCTGCCTTGACCTGGGGCGTCGTGGGAAGCGTGGCCGCCGAAACCTGCTCACAATAAAAATTGTCTCGGGGAATCCTCGGGGAATCCTTGGGGAAGCCTTACCGTCGCCGAGGTTGACGTTGATGGCAAGGCTGCCGCCATGGCCACGGCGTCTTGGGCGGTTGTGGCGCCCCCTTCGTCCTCCTCATCTTCCGCGGTCTTTCCGCGCGTTTTCCTCTGCTTCTTGGTGGGCGGGCTGGGGCCCTGAAATAGATAGGCGGGGAATGACTCAGCGAATCCGTGGGGATTCCCAGTCTTTGAGCTTACCTGCTCGTTCGGCTTCTTGTTCCCTCCGCCGCCGCCTCCGGGTGGCTCCGATCCGCCTGCCCCGCCGCCGCCGCCGGCCGAAGTTGAGGGGGTGGGGCCGGGCGGAGATGCTGAGGAATCCCCAGGGGTTCCTCCGCTTCCAGATGTGGCGGAGCTCCCTCCGGTCTTGGTACTGGCCTTCTTGGGAGTCTTACGGCGCGGCGCGGACATGATCCCGCCCGAGCCCTGCGGGGAAAACAGCGGGAATCCCCGCGTTAGCCTTTCTTTTTCACTCCCTTTTTCTAATCCGTTCATACCTTCGCCATCTCGTTGCCCGCCCCCACCGGCAGCTCTTCGATGTAAAGGTACTCGCTGTCCGAATCCTCCTCCGGGTCCCAGTCGGGGACTTTGGTGGGAAACCCGGAGGAATCCCCGAAGAATGCCTCGACTTCCCTGCCGCCGGGCCAACCACCAGACTCGGAGAGGTAGGCCTCGTCCAGGCGGACGGAGTGCCCGAGGGATCCCCAGGGGTTCTTTAGAGCGCCCGCCACCATGGCGGGAGTCCGGGTGCGTCCGGGAGGCGTCTCAGGCAGCGTCTTCGGCAGGATTCTGTTCGGAGCAGTCCGGTTTGGTTTTTTTAAATTTTTTGACTGAAAACCGGCCCGGAAAAGGAAAAGGAGAAAAAGTTCAGCTGACGTTAGCCTGCCGCTGCTTGTGGTGGGTTTCCGCGGAGGTTCCGGCCGAAAGGGCCGGCAAGGCAGTAGCGGAAGAGGGGAAAGCGACGACGCGTTTAGACGCGCCCGGGAAGCCCGCGAAATTTCAAACAAAGTCGTACGTTTATTCCGCATTGCTCACAGAGGTACATTAAATATTGTGCGGAAATTGTGGGGTTTCTCCGGGGAAACACTGAAATTTGGACGCATAGTATTTCTCTTCCAGGACTTTCTTACACTTGCAAGTTGTCGGCAACGGGCGCGACTAAACGACGGTACAAGGAAATTTAGCGGATTCTGCGCGGAATCCTTTAAACATTAGCGAGGTAACATAGAACGCACAACACACATTACGGGCGCTGCAGGCGCAGACTGCCAGAATAAAACATTGACATTTTTAGAAACGTTGTTACTTGTCGCAGGAACCCAGCAGCTTCCGTGAGTTTTCCTCTTGGTTTCCTTTTTACAAATTCGCCAGCGGCACGAAGTGGCGGCCCTGCAGTGGGAAGAGTAGTCATTTAAAAGCGCGGAATCGCTGCGGAAACTGTGGGGAAACCTACCTTTGGGTACTTTAGGTTGAACGCGGCCTCGACGGCGGGTTCCATCCTCTCCACAAATTCCGCCTGCCTCGCGCGGAAAGCCTCCATCTCCTGGTCGTTGGCGTTGGGAGGGGGACGCAGCGGGGGTTCCTCGGTGATCTCGTAGACTTCGCACGCCGTGTCCTTGTAGCAAAGGCCGAAGATGGGAAGGCCCTTGTTGGCGTCTTCTTTAAACCATGCCTACGAAAAATAATTAATAAACAACGGAAACCAAAAGGATTCCTTAGGGAAACTTTGACTACCAGCTGCTCCCTTTTTGACCTCTTCCTGGTCTCGTTGAAGTGGCCTCGCAGTTTGTCCTCCGCAGTCTCCCTGTCCGGCACTCCGGATACGTGCTCGACCATGTGGCGCACGAGAAACTCGGTGAAAGTCTGGGGATACACCCAGTATCTCTCTCCAAGAATGATGACGAGGCCATCGTTTCGGTGCCTGCGTAGAAGGAGAATCATACGTAAAAAGAGGATTTTGCGCCGATTCCGCGAGGAAATACTTGGTTGGCCTCTTCAGGTAGACGCGTGAACGAAGATCCTCTGCAAAGAGGGCCCGAACTGCCTCGCGGGGGAAGTGGGTGGCGCGCTGTGTCACTGTTTTCAGCAGGCGGGCAAGGTCCTGTGTACAAAGAAAGGATAATTGCATGTTTCCGCGAGGTTTCCGTGAAAAGACCTACCGCTTTCTTCTTGTCGTCGTTGAAGACTTGGAAGCACTCAGCGCAACTGTTCCAGGGTGTCCCTGCGTTGCCAGGCGGGTCCGGCCCGGGGGCAGCCTCCGGTACGCCGGATGACAGTTTCTGAAAGAAAAAGGAAACCGCAAATTTTCCCTAAAGTTTCCGTAAGGAATGCTGCCTTCAGCAAGATTATTTTTTTTACTGCGGTTGTTCAACGCGGAAACCTTGCGGAAAACACGTACCTCCGCCAGTTCCTTCACAGCCCCCTGGTTCTCAGCAAACTCATTGACCACCGTCGTCAGGGCAACCACTTGCCCCCGCAGCCCCCCGATAGCCTTCATGACTTGGCGGAAGTCGAGGTCTGCAAAAGACAGGAATTAAAGGGGAAACCGCGGGGATTCACTTAGGACGCACAGCGCAGGTTCTCTCTCATGTGCGCCTCGGGAGTGGTGCTGATGGCATCCCGCAGGGCGCCGCGGCTCAGGGCGTCGCAGCTGCAGGTGGCGCCGCAAATGTGCCGCTTCTAGGAAAAGAGCGTAAAGGTCTCATCACGGAAACCGCAAGGAATCCGTTGTGTTTTCATACTAACCTTGCGTAGCTTGAGCTCCTGGACCGTTGCGATCTTGCGGGCAGCACGGCGGGCTTCAGTTTCCTGCATGAAGGGGAATTTCTAAGAAATCCCCGCGTATTCCTTGCAAAAACCACTGCTGCATTACCTCCTCAAAATCGTCGTCACTGTTGGGCAGCTCCTCCACCACGGCATCGTCGTCGCCCTCCTTCTCCTGAAAGAAAAGGTTTTAGTATCAGGGTATGCCCTTATATTCCCCAGTGTTTCCGTGCCTTTTCCTGCTCTTCCATTTTTTCTTGCTGCTTCCGTGCCTTTTTGTTGGCGGGGGCTTTGGCTGCAGCTTCCAGGGCGCGGGCCTGGGAAGCAAAAAAGAAATAAAGTGCAACGGAAATTGAACGGAATCTATGCGGTTTCTTACCTTGGCCCTCCCCTTAAGTCCTTTCGTTCCCTTGCCGTGCTTGCTCCCCATTGCTTCAGGCGCGAAAGGGTCCCTCGGTGCTTCGTCCATGGCAGCTGCCGCCTTGGAGGTGCTGGGTTGCGGATTCTCCACGGAATCCGCCTTTTTCTTGCTCGCGGCAGCCCTTGCCGCCGATTTTGCAGCCAAGCTGGTCATGGCCGTGGCAGCGAGAGACAACGAAGAGGGGATGATGCTCATGGATTGGTTGGTGAATCCGCCGTCTTCCCCCGCGGCGCTGCCAGCACCTGGGGATGCTTGCGGGCTGCTGTCCAGGGGCGGCTCGTTCTCCTTGTTGTTGCGCCTTTTTTTCTTCGGGGTACTCTCAGGGAACAGCATGCTGCCCAGGGAACCGCCCACCTTCTGGGTGGCGGGGAGGAGGCACTGCAAATCATAAATATAAAGCGCGGAAAAGCCAAGGAAACCTCACGGAATACCTGGCTATCCTGATCCCCTTCCTCCTCGTCGCAATCACTACCGGCCCCCGAGCCCAGATCCAGCCCGTCTTGGCCGCCGTCGCCCCCGTCGCTTTCGTTGACGGAGATACTTCCAGCTTCCCCGCGCTTTCCGCTAAGAATCTCGAGGGTGTAGTCTTCGCCGTTGAGGAGGTTCGGGTAGCTGTACCCGTGGAACAGACCCTCGGGGAAGGTGGAGGTCAGCTTGCAGTAGGCATCCGCGCGGTTTGTGGCGACGTTCGGCTTGCCCTTCATGTATTCGAGGAACTGGCGCCAGATTTGCTGGTGGAAGACGCGCTCAAGTTCTTCCGAGGTGACTCCTAGGGGTATCCGCGAGAAAACCAAGAACAGTAAAAGGTGAGGTTCCGGCGGATAAAGGCGGACCAAAAATCGTAAGCCGAGGAAAAATAACGGAAACCGCGGGGATTACCTTCCTCGACGCGGCAAAACACGACGGCCTTGAAGGGGGCGCTGTCCCTGTCCTTGGGAAAGAAGCCCACGCGCTGCCTCCTCAGGTTCCTGCTCAGCTTGTAGTTGGCTTCGATTCCCGGCGGAATCCCCTTGACATCCGTGAGAACTAGCTGAGACCAACGCGATGCCTCGCCCTCCCCGGGACGGTCAGAGTAGAGAATAAGCCTGGAGAGGCCGTTCATGACACCCGTCTTGACCCTTTGGCGCTCCCGGGCCCTGGCCTCGGCAGCGGTCGCCATGTTTCCCCGGTGTTACCGCAGATTTTCGCCGCGGCGTCTTGCTTTCGAACGCGCCAAATCGGAAACGGAAAAGGAAACGTCAGCTGAAAAGTAAACAACGGGGGGAAAACCCTTGAGGGGGAAGAAAACGTTTCGGGGACTAAGCCGGTTTTCCCCGCGGAAGCCAGGCAGAATCAGCTGTCTTTGGCCGAGGCGGCGGGCAACAGGCCAACAAAAAAACAGAAAGGGAGACACAAGGGACTCCCCGAGGATACCATGGAGGCCCCGAGGCCACTGAAGAGGCGGCGGAGCCGCGAAGAACCCGCGGAGAGGCGCAGGAAGGACAGGCAGAGAAAGCGGATAAAGAGAGGGCGAAAGGCGGCAGTCGCTCCAGTGGTGGAGGGCTCTTCCACGGAGTCTGAAGACGGCGGTAACGCCGCGGAAACCGCAAGGAATCAACATCCCGAGGCCTACTTGTTTGCAGAAGCTCCACGAGAGGCCGGCGGTTGGGGACAAGGGGGCCCTGCCAGAAAAAACGACGGGAGGGAAGCTCAAGGATTCCCCGAGGAAACAACATGCAACTCCAGTTCAATGCTGCTATCGGAGGAAGAGCAGGTACCAACCCAGAACCTTATCGCGGAGACGGAGAGGGTGGAGGAGGGAAACCGCGAGGAACTCGACGGAATCCACGCGCAATACAGCGGCATCAGCAGCGACGACGGCGGCGCGACACATGATCGAGAAGGGCGAAGCGAGGGCCAGGAGGAGCACGGGCAGGAAGGCGAGCAGCAGGGCACAGCAGGTGATTCCGCGCGGGATCCCGCGGAAGGCACTGGCGCACCAGCCGGGCACCCCAGGAACAATGAAGAAGAAGGGGAAGGAGGACAAGGAGGAGGAATTCAAGGGATACCGCAAGATTTCCGCGAACCTTCCTTCAACCCAACCGAACGGCTGGCAATGGCCTTGGCAGGAGTGCGTGGCTCCAGCGAGGTCAGTGATTCGGCCATAAACAAGCTGCTCAAGGTGGCCCTTGAACACGGGGAGGCTCTGGAGGCCGTGGTGCGGGGAAAGTCAAAGAAAGACATATACACGAAGAAGCTACGGCCCCGGGCGCTGCGACACATTCCGCGCGTATTCACCGCAATTCTCCTGGAAGAAAAAGTTCAGGGCGGGCTGGAGTACCGCAGGCTGGAAGACCTCGCAGCCATACCGAAAGAATACGTGAACTTGCCCAACAAAGGGAACCTCCGAATAATCCGCGAGGAATCCTACGTAAAGCTGAAAGACATAAAGGAGCACCACAAAAAAATCCACGAGGCCCGCGGAATTACCCAGGAAGAACTGCGGAATCACTACGAAAACGCCGCTATAAGTGTCGATGGGGTCGAAGAAGGCAACAAGTGTAAAAAAACATTCCACGTGGTCACCCTCCGTCTCGGTTCCTGCATCTACCTGTACAAGATCTTCAACCCGCTGGTGGGGCACCGGGTTGCTAACCCGTCCGTACAGGAAGTACTGGGGTAAGGGAAACACCGAAGAAACCGTCGGAATTCCGTGATGTTTTTTTTAAAAAAAAGTGAAAATACCCTCATGGGAATAGGCACGGATTTTTTAAGGATTCCGCGTTTATCCCCAGACCTATCGTGGAAGACTTCAACAACGACCCCGACCTGAGGCTGAAGGACGTGCTGGCCGACATGCCAGCCCGCCACGTGCTACGCGGGCTTATCGCCATCAGCGGAAGGTACAGCTGCGAGTACTGCAAGGGAAAGGCACAAACAGGAGGGGGGATTTCTTGGCCATACCCACGCTACTTTGGCTGCGAAAGCAGAGAGCACCAGGAAATGGAAGGAATCGCCAGGTATTCCGCGCAGTTTCCTAGAAACCAAAGAAAAAACTATTTTTTTACACAGGCTGGGCCTCGGCCTGGAAACCGCGGAGGAACGCCAAGGAATCCTCGAATTCTCCCCGCTGTTTGACCTCCAGACCTGTTTCGACATCGTGTGGGACGTGAACGTCGACCCCTTCCACCTTCTCTTCGAGGGTATAACGAAGGAGTGCATGCGACGGATGTTCACCGCGGAAAAGACCGGGGTTTCCCGCTCTTTCCACCGACTGCTATCAAGACTTTACGAGCGCACTGACGTCTTCTCAGAAACTCCAAAAAGAACAAGGCCGCTGATCTCTTCGACCCTGAAAGGGCACGAGTACGGCCTCCTTACGTTTTCCGTGCTGCTTCCGTTTGCCCTGGACACGCTGCGCAACGTATCGGCAGGGGAATGGTATGTTTCTTAGCAGGGTGGGGAAAAGGCACGAAAACAACGCGATTTCCGTTTGTTTTCCAGGCTGTACAGGAGGCACACTCTGCTCATATACATCTTCCTGGCAAGGCTATATCATTACGGGGACTGGCAGCTGGAAGAGGCGGAATCCAAGCTGGAGGAGAAGGGCCTGACACTGAAGGACCTACATCGCTTGTTCTACGATGGATATCAGCGGGGTTTCTGCGTAAAATCCGCGGACAAAGCTCGCATCAACGTTCACACCTTCTCGCACCTGGAGCAGATTCGAAAGAGGAAGGGGCCACTAGGGAGATTCTCCACGGAACCCTTTGAAAGCCTGTACGCCGTCATGCGGCGGTGCTACAGGACAGGAACAGTGAACACCTCAAAGCAAGCAATGGAAAACTTTTACATGCGTGACACGTAAGTTTGGTTTCCGTAAGGTTTCCGTATGGTTTCCTCACCATGTTATGTGTTTGTGCAGAGCGTTCCACCGGTGCAAGGCCAAAGAAAAGATGGTGGTAGAGCCGACAAGCGCGAGGACCAAAGTGGCGGACAACATAGTAACGACACGAAGAGGTTTCCGTGCGGTTTCCAGGACGGATCCGGAAAACATTTACTGCCACCCCGTCGTCGTGCAGCCGGTCGACACGGCTGAACTAGGACTACCCCTGCCCTGGGTTTGTGGGGTTGGTGCAGCAAGGTACATTAGCAAGGAATCCGCACGGATTATATGTAAAACCCCCGATACACACAGGTACGTGGACATCGACTACAGCCGCAGCCTAAAGGTCGCCCGGAGCGCAGTACTCGGAAAAGCCATTCTTTGCGGAGGAGTCCTGACGGAGTGGCGGAAAGATTGGTTATACGGAAGCAAGAAGGACTACTAATTCCGTGGAGAAACACCGGTTTTTCCGTCCGCTGTATAAAAAACATAGGGAAATAAATAGGGCTCGCGGAAAATCCGACGAAAATGTAAAGAGCCGACGTTATTTCAAACCGACATAAACAGCCAGCCAGAGGAGCTGCCAGACGCAGAGGACAAGACCAGACGGGCGCCGCATTACGTGCCGTGGAAGGTAAAAAACAGTCCCACGGTTTCCGCGAGGTTCCCCCCGCACAAAAAGGGAACAAAAAGAGCCGCTGCGACGCAATATTTTGGGAAGGGGAATGCCCGCCCAAGACCCGGGGATTCCGCGGAATCTCTGGCGTACCAAAAAAAAGGTTTGGTGGATCCGCCCCCGGCTGGAAAGGGCACAGTTTTTGTAATCCCTTGAAGGAACCCTCCAATGTGCCGCGGACATTTTCGCCGCCGCCCTATTTATAAGCTTCCCCGGAAGCAGAGTCCCCGGGGAATCCCCGGGAAAACCCGCCTACCAAAAAAATCCGCCCCTTCAAAACCCGCGCTCTGGTAGGTCGGGAAGAATGAAGATGGGCGTGAAATCTCAAAACAATGACGGAAGTAGGTAAAGTATGTATCCGAACAAAGGAAGAAGCTTGCCAGGAATCCAACATTCAATGTCATTAGAACGGACAGATCCTTTTGTTGAATTGTCTGATTGCTCGTCACCTAGGAGACTTCCTAGCATGATTGACCACAAAAGCAATTTGCCTTTGAAGACCGCGCTAGTGCAACACTCAACCAATTAGGTGATTTCCGGCTTGAACCAGCAGACGAAATGTCGACTTGAACTTGAACATATAGGTTTTAAAATTAGAAAGTAATGGTACAAAATCGAACATGGTTTAAGAGACTCAGCCGTAATCAGAGGCGAATTTTGGGCTCCTGCTTTTCGGAATAAGTAACCATAGTGATGGGATGGCTGCAGCCAAATCTGTCACGGAGGGACTTGTTTGCCCCGGTCCCCCTTACAGCTATACCTCACAACTTCAGTCGTATCACCGAAAGAGCATTGTGAACACACTACATCAGATGCAGACCGTTTTGGGAACCTGTATTGCAGGAATGAT
>JAAUXU010040990.1_pt1 | contig 11675 bp, 15 predicted proteins | sample 7278151 | NCBI WGS metagenome assembly JAAUXU01 (sample SAMN14350113, study PRJNA611818) | marine sediment metagenome | isolation source: surface marine sediment (1.8m) | place: French Polynesia: Moorea | collected 2018-08 | reverse complement strand
CGATGGACAGGACGGTGAGCGAGGTGAAGGGCAGGCTTGATTTAAGACTAGGGAATCAGTACTGAGCTCAGATCCAGTTCCAATCGATCAGTCCATGTCCATGTTCATGTTCATGTCTATACCATCTAAGTTATTCTTAAGATTACGTTGATTTGTTTCAGAAATGATGCCAATTATATCTTTAGCGCTATAAGAACGAGTGTACATTTTAAACTTCAGCCACTCACTCGAGCTCCGCGGCACGTAACCCTAAGGTCCGGCGTGAGCGTACTTTGCTTGGTATTTAAGCACTTTGTCCGGGTTGCTCACGCTGAATAGTTACCGTACGGACAATGTATATCGCCAGCTAAATTCACTGATGATACTTCCATCTGCTTACTGCATCCAAATGAGCTGGTCTCGTATTTTTATGGTGTAAAAGTCACCACCCAATAAATGGAGACTCCGCTTGACACATCTGACTTTTCCTGGTTAGCCTCAGGATGGTGCTACAACCCCTTCAGTCGCCCCATTGTGTAACCCGCTGTGAGCATGAAGACTCGAGACTAACTAATAGAATTGAGCAGTTGAATTGGTACATATGTTATCAGCAATATCTGTGAATCGTAGCTAAAGACCTGGGTCGTCATTTTCCGGAGGCAGGAAGAACAACTTGTTGGCTACTGCTCGGCTTCTGGGACAGTGGATGAACTGAAGAACATCGCTGAACTTTTTCTGCTGCCGAACGAAACGTCTGTGTGCCTCAACCCTTTGAACCGAGAAGTCGCTGAGAGCCTATTGCTATCCTGGAATCTCCCCAAAGATCACTCTCAATGACCAAGAGGATGACATTGTTGTCTATGTGGTTGCAAAGCACCTGGAAAGGAAAGCACCGCATCAGCCAAGTTCGAAGGTGTCAAAGGTGACCGTTCAAATCTGTTAGACCAAAGGTGGGTTCTTAGTGCACAGAGAACCTGCAGTCTCAGAGGACGCCAGCGATGACGGAACACAGAGTCCGGATTTTTCTCCACCGCCAAGTACGTACAATGTCCAAAGAGCAGTTTGAGGACTGGGCTGGCGTTGACAACGACACTGCAGTTCCTCTAGAAATGGCCGACGAATACAGAGTGGAAGAGCTTGTGTAGTCAGTCTCCAACCGCTAGCAAAACCAAAATCGAGAAGAAAGGTTGATTATCATGAAGAAGAAGTCTCCGGGGCTCCATAGGTATCGGAAATGCGACAAAGCCTTTCCTGTCTGGAACATGGCCTCCAGCACCAGAGTGTTAAGTCCCTTATGAAATGACGCGATTTCAGTCAGGCGAACTCTTTATTATTGTACGCTAAAGTACATGCAGGTGCTTGAAGCTGATGTCAACAGTTGCAGAAAACACGTTGAAATCGTCGAAATCTTCGTCCAGGTGCTTGACGGCACCATGATGAAAACAACGAGCATAATCATCTCGTCAGGTACTTTTTTGGATTGGTTGCACAGCCTTATTATGTTCATTGACAACTCTGTCGTCCATCATTGGATTGCCTTTTACTTGGCCTGGCAGAAGTTGATCTGTCCTCCACCGTTCCTGGCCAAGTTCAGCCTCCTGCGGAAGATCTTGGCTTTCTTCATGCAGCCGCGAAACCCGGATTTGATATGGGCCGGTAGTTTGGGAGGGAGGGATCTTTTGCCGCCTAATTCGAAGAATGGAATTGCAGTTAACGTGACTTTGCTTTAAAACAAAAAATACAGCCTATTTCTCACCGATCCACACTTTGCCATCGGTGTTGAGGACGGTCGCTCCTTTGGGAGCCTTGACTCTGGCGGGCTTGTTGTTGTCCACCTGCAGGATGGCGGTTCGACGTCGTCGAAGGACCTTAACTTTGTGCCAGTCGCCGTCGTCTATGCGAGTCTGAAACGAGAGGTAATTGTACAAGATTAACGTGCACACACACAATGAAGTGATTAAAACCCTAGTACATATTGGCTGTGTCGTGCGCCTATCCTGTTCCACTTGCAACCACGCTCCTAACTATATCTTTAAATTTTAAGAAGCTACTAGGTTTTTAATGCCAAAGTCTTGCTTGTCTCAAGAAAAAACTATAGGTGAGAAAGTCCTTACTTTAATTATAATTATTCAATTATCCATACACAATTTATAAGTACCGAATACAAGGACCTTGTGTACTGTAACTTAATGCCTTGTGAGTTGTACATATCAGGCTAGGAATTTTGATTTTGGAATTTCGCTCAGTGCATCTGAGGTTTGTTATCTGATGCCAAATGGTAAAGACGTAGTCAAGTGGTTTTCAGAAAAAAATTTTTGACACCCCTCCCTCTTTTGCAATAAAGTTTTGCTAAGTAACTAGGTGTTCGGTTTTTGAAGGCTGTGGGGTAAAGCTAAACACAATTTCTTCTCTTTTTCAATTTTGTGCCGTGTTACTGTTTCATTGCGCTGTCTAATGTCTTTAAAGATAGCCTGGCACAATATAGCACAATGCACTTAAAAAAGGTGGTCTAGTGTAGAACATAAAAAGCTGTAAATTGTACATCGTAAGAACACTTAAACTGTGCTGGACATTGCTAATGCAAGAATTTAGTATGTAACGAAGAGCACTTTCTTGGATGTAACCTCCCAGCTCTGAATGCAAAGGAGGAAAGTGGGAGGTTGGTAGTGTTCCACAAGCTCATGCATCACAAGTACATGCATCATAATATGGCTATTTTGATAGAGTTCTTTTTACAAACAGAGCGTTCCCCAAATAAAGCTTCACTGCATTTACCTCCGCCCGGACTGTGACTGGTTCCTGACCCTTGCCCAGTCTGAAGGTCACCTGAGGGACCCCGTCGGAGAGTGCGAGTGCCAAAAAGTCGCCACCCAAGGTGGCACCTTGGCTGGCGAACACGAGAAGACCGTCGGAAGAGGATGTGCGGACTTGGAGACTCAGCTTATTGTGCTTCTCACCTCGGTGACTGAAAAGTATGCACATTAGTTGTTAGCGGATGTTACAGGGCAAGATGTATAAAACTAATATCTGGAGCCTGCCGTGAAGTGCAGATTTGCGCACTCAGCGTTCTTATTTTTTCGCCACAGTCTCCAATTTTCTTTCTTTTCAAATTTCTGAACCCCAAAAATGGCCACGTTAGTAGCTTGCACAAGAAAACTGTCACCACTTGAGGAGACTTCAACCTTCTCCACACTTACTAGGTTGTGTCTCTGTGGGTTGTTGGGAAATTTTGACCATTACTGCCTAGTTGCGAAAAAGATTTGATGCACCTTTCACCACTTTACAAGTAACTTTTCAATGATCCCCACCAAAAAACCTACGACCCCCGAGAAACTTGACTATCCATTTTGTGCGCATGTATGTTTATACAGTACGTGGTAACTGTCCAGTTCCACAAGAACCGGATCACAGAGGACTGGTCCAGGATAAGTTAAATGCCAGAGAGCTGGATCCACAGCAACAGGGTTCATGGAGACCCGGGTCCACACAAAATTGGGCTCCCACCGGACCAAGGCAAAAATCAGTTCAGCTGAGAAGTCTTGAAACGACGACCCTAACCAAGGGCCCAGCTCTCCATCCATGGTCCTAGTTTCGACTGGGTTCAGTTCTCTAGTTACCTCGTACTGTATGTACGAGCCGGTCAACTAACCCGTGCAGGTAATCTTGGTAGTCGTCCTCCTCTTGATCGTTCTCATCGTCTCCAAAGAGGATGAGGTCTTCGCGATCAAAGTCAGCCTCATCCCACTCAACCAAGCCCTCTTCATCGTCATCCTCGTCCTGGTTAGTACCGCTACCAGCAAAGAGCCAGGGAGATAAAGTTAATAGGATAGGGATAGTAGAAGCTTTGTTAAAAAGGAGATGAATCTTTACAATAAGTTATACAAGGTAAAAGGGTTCATACACGGGATCCCGGTATCAATAACTCCCAGGAAATGAGACTAAATCTAGAGGGATTCCTTTCTGAAATTTGAGGAAAAGGTTTGAGAAAAGTTGGTTGTATCATTATCTTTTGCACTTTGCGGATATTTCATTTGTGCCTGGATTCGAGTCCTGATCCAGGCACAAGTCAAACAAACCAGGCAGTCCGGGATTGAGTACAGCAAGTTCAATAATATATGATGCTCTTTTGACAAAAAGGTCAGAACTTTCCAAAAGCCAGAAAAGGCAACACTGGTTCAGCATACTACAATTTAAATATAAATATTAATAGGAATGAAGTGCGCGGTCAATTGTTAGGAAATCAGCCTCCACCCTTTTAAAGAACTTGTATCACAAGAGAAAGAATCAATCCCGATGTCTCGGGCACAAATAGGACCCGGAATATATGAACCCTCCCAATATGTGAGGAGAATAAACTGTGCAGTCAAATGTGTTGTTCACTTACTATCTGGTGATTTTGTTCATGAAGCTGAGGTAAGTCTCTCCGTCGAAACGAATCGGGCGTCGGGCGTCTCCGTCCTTCATGTCTGCGGGTCGGGTTAAACAAGTGGAGTTTTTCATCGCCGTCACTGAGTTAAAGCCTCAAGAGTCACTCACTTTTCTCGCATCTCCGTCCGTAAAAGTCCTTCGGGCACTTGCAAATGTAGGAATCCATCCTCGGCGTGCACCCTCCTCCGTTCAGGCACTTGTGGCGGTTGCACGGCGGTCCGCGGTACCGCGTCACCCCTCCGGAGTCCGCAGCCAACGACATCAGGTCTTCGGCCAGGGAGTTGCCGTTCACCATGACTTGCTGGATGGCGCCGTGCAGGCCAGAACGGACGCCAGAGGAGCGACTCAAAGAATATGATAATCTGAGGGACACACGGAGGAATTTTAGAATGCGCCAATCTTATTCTACCTCGCAGTTGCACAAGGAATTTTTTATCTTGTCCTCACCTGAATCCCCCCAGGTACAGAGGCAGCTCCAGATTGAGTTCCTTGAGCGATCCCTCGGACGTTCCAGCCACCACTTTACCGTCGTCAAGCCTAAGAGTGCCGCTGCGGCCATCTCGGGTCAGGACGGCGCGGTGCCACTGGCCAAGGGTCACGCGCTCGGGGGTGGACAAAGATGTGGGTCCGCTGCCCAAGTCGTACCTGGAAGCCACGGTAACGTTCGTGTTTTGGCTTTTTTCTTATGACACATCTGAATATCGCGCAACATTTGGTTCAGCCATCGGCTGGAACTGTTGACAAAAGCATGCCATTTCGTACTTTCTTCATTGTGGATAGTCTACTGGGCGTCTAGATGGCGCCACGAATCCAGACTGGAAGGGCCTAAGGTCTAGGCCTCTTTCTCCTCCTTGTACCTGTATATTGTCGTTCCTGCCTTGGATGTTAAAAAGGTACAGTGGAGCCTACTAGATTTGACAACCTTTGAAGTAAAGTATATTTATTAGAAAAAACTTCTACGTGACACCACAGTGTGCATTTTTGAAAGTAAAGCCAAAATGAGCACATCTTCCTGGTGCAAGTTAACTTCCCTGTCATGGTATACAGCGTAAATATGAAGACTGTCTTGCGAACTACTTTTAAAAAGATAAATACAATGTTGATGGCTACCAGACTGGAGCAATAGCGAACATTCGAGAAAAAAATCGCTCTTTGCCCCGAATCTGGCGCAGAATGATTACTAAGACCCGTACAGAAATGGGGATTGCTCGCGTATTTAACTAGATTGGGCCCCACTCTAAGTGACCAAATACGCATGAGTGGGCGATTATTGTGTCGAAAGGTTTGGGTCAGAACAATTTTTGTCGGATGTCTCGGAGCTGTGCTCACAACAGTCGAAATGTTGTCCTAAGCGGAGTACTGACGGTACTAGTGTAGTACAGTACATGCATTTCCCCTGGATCACACAATGCAGCAACTCTTCCAGTGATCCAAGGCCAAGCATTCGTGCACTGCGCCGGCGCATTGGCGCACTGTGGCGCCGTTCAGATACATTATAAATACAGTGTACATAAATACATCCAAATACATTGGGGGGTCTCCGGGGCGTCCATATGACTCGTAGGGGATGTTATAGTACATACAGAATTCTGTAGGTACTGGGTGATCGAAGCGAACTGTATATCTGTAAGGAGCTTCTTTTAGGGCTTTACATTGGCAGATCTCATTTGCTCAACTCACATTGGCACTTCGAATCATCTCCAGAGCTCTACTGGTGTGACTGCCATCGACAGCTAAGACTTGCTCCATGTTCTTGGAACAATTGTACGCGCTCGCCACTTTTCAACCTTTTTCAGGGAATCTGAACAAGACCAGTTCCAATCACTCTTTTGGTCTTAAGAAGTGCTGCTTTGCTCATCTACCCCCCTCCCTCTCTAACTAACCAAAGGTAAGGAAAATTAGGTACATTCTTTGACGATCCTCACTTTTGGTGAAATCAGGTTGTACTGCCTAAGCATGATGAACTATTTGCCTAGTAGAGATCCAATTTTGGTTAGCAACCAAAGCTTTTAATCTGGCGACTCTCGCAAAATTTGCCGCATTTGCCTCAAACTAAAAATTGCAAATTTCAATTTTACACAAAAAGCACTTTTTTCAATTCTATTGTTAACCTACGTGCAAGACGTATGGGTGTAGTTCAAATTGGTCAGCGTTCGCAATAGATCGATCTGAGCGGTACTCGGTAAATACTTTTGTTCAGGTACTCACACGTACCAGTCAATAGCAATGGAGGTTCTGTGCTGACTTGGTGTGAAGCTTCACTAGCGAAATGCTAATTTAGTTGGTTTTTTTCTACTAAGCACTTAGAAAAGCACTCTGATCTGACACCTGATACATTTTACAGCAAGTACACACAGTCAAAGGCGAGACAAACAAATTGAGGTGAAAGTGGAGACCTTCATGATCTGTAAGTGACTTAAAAAGGGCATTTTTAAAACATTAGCGGCGGCTCCATTTTGGGAGTTTCAACCTCTCCTTCGAGAACTACCTGATCCTGTTCGTTGACCAGTGCAAAAAAGACTTGTGGAGAGCAATTACAATGTTGCAACCCCACTAAAGTCGAGCCGAGAACTTTCACTCAGGAGCTCTCTAGGCAGTGTTCCTTTCCATCAACGTCGATATCGCTTCATACGACGCTCAAGTCAGGGATGCTCGACATGACTTTGTAATGAAACTTAATTGTGACGCATCTTGCGTGTGGAGGAATCTTGGTGCTCTCACCTAAAGTGCAACCTTCCATCAGCCAGGTTGAGGCAGAGGAAATCGCCGTGTCCGTTCGAGCTCTGTCCGTTGTACAGGATGAGGCCTTCGGGCTTGTCCGTCTTGAACCACACCTCGAGGTGAAAGGCCTTCCCCACGTGGCGAAGGGTGGGCAGCTCCAGGTACGAGTGACCCGAAAACTCGGGAATGAAAGCATCGGGGATTCTCTGAGCACTTCTCTCTTCCTCCTCGTCCTCCTCCACGACAGAATTTGCTGAAAGAGAGATAGAAAAATGATGCAATAAAGTAGTACAGACTGATGTCTCATAAACCCTCCCCCTCGGTAGGGACAGCTGGGATATTGGCACGTGTTATCATTTACCATCAGTCATGCCCACTTCGTCGGGTTCTCTTTCTCCTTCCCCTTTGGTATAACTGTCGTTTTGCGTGCTGAATTCCTGACGAGCAATATAGGCCCTTGGGCCCTCGGCTTTTTCTCCCACCTCTCTCGATGCTTTTTACCAGCCGAATATCATGAGGAATGCCGCATTGCTGACTGAGTCCCGCTGCAGCAGGAGCTAAGCCAATACGTCTGAACGTATAGTAGGGACTATTGCACGGGTGCCTCCATCAGACAGGCCCGAACCGGTGGGGGACACGGGAAGGCACCCGGAGAGACAGGTCTCCATGGTCCCACCCCGGGACGGGAGAGCTTTCCGGGCGAGTCCTGGTGTCTTGTACTTCCGCTACTCATGACCTGGTACGGCACTGCCTTACGCTTAGCATTACGCTGCCTTAACTAACTATCGCCCCGTCCCGTTGCCGGCGGTCCCACCCGACCACCGGGTGGGGACAGTCGCCGGCCAATTCTGCGACTGCTCCGGAGAGCATCCTTCCTGTCTGGTGGAGACAAAACACTGTACATCGTAGTGGTGGCTGTGTATATATATGTGTGTGTGTGTGTGAACAAGTCTAATGTAAGTACTACACGTATAGGAGCTGGTGTGAGCAGGTTTGGGTCCCCTTAGGCATTTGGCATGCAGCCGAGAGAGGAGCAATTTTTTCCTCTCCTTTTTGCTGAAACTTTGAACATACCAGAAGAAAGAGGTCGATGGACCTGAGAGTGAGAAAGAGGCACTTTGCAGTCCTGGAGAGAAACTCATGTCGAATGATAAAGACATCGTCAAAATCATACAAAGGGTAACCTTTTGTACCCAATGGTACAGTGCAAATCCATACGCAAGGTCACCTTTTCTGACACGCACGTCCTGCGCAGACGGCCCAAATCACCTCACCACGCTCGTATCACGCTATGGGCATGGAATGCTTGATTAATTCTTACCGTGTTCTTGACACAGCCGACCTCTCCTGCTCGGCGGACATTTGCATGTGTAGCCACCATCCGACTGCCTCGTGCAAGTCCCACCGGCCTCACACGGGGAAGATTCGCAAGGATTTCCATCATATGACACTTGCTCACACGTTCTGCCCTGGAAGCCTTGAGCACACAGACACGCGAACTCTCCACTTTTTTCGCCAGTCTCCATACAGGTGCCCCTGTTATGACAAGGCAAGTCCTCGCAGGCCGAGCGGCCGCACTCCCGCAACTGGCCCGACCTCTCGATGGCCAACGGCTCAGACTGGGACTGGACGTTCACCTCGCGAAAGCCGATCTTGAGCCGGCGAAGGCAGCCGCGGAAACCTGAGAGCTCGAGGTTTCGCATGCCGGCGTTTTTCATGGGTGTTCGGGGCTCGGTTGGAAGTCCCCCGACGAATGCCCCGGAGATGTCGAGGGAGCGCAGGGACCCGTTGGACCTTCCCACAACGCCGTCTCGATCATCCAGCTGGAGCATCCCATCCCGGTGCCAGCGCTTGGCCTGCGCCCGGTGCCAGCGGCCCAGAGTCACTCGCCGGAGAGTCCGGATCAGAGCTGGACCGCTGCCCAAGTTGTAACGAAATTCGAGGTGCCTAAGGAAGAACGTTTTTTCTAAGAAAAAAGTTTCCCTAGGAAAGAACGCACGCATGGACTGAATCGTTGACTTACACCATGCCTACGTACAGTAGTCTATGCACAATTGCACAGATGGTTTATAACGTGAGATCGCACTTAAGTATTTACATAAACATCGTGCACAGATCAGCCCAGACTCAGCGTCTTTGCAGCATTGTCAGATTCCTTAAGTACTACATAGTTCAACTAAAGTGACCCAATCTCAATTGAGGAGTCGTCATGTCCTGAGAGCTTTTAAATGCTTCTTTGCCACAATGGCCATTGAAGTTTAACACTGCATTTTCAGTTGAGACCGTTTAGGTACTGAATTCGAACCTGGCTCCTCCCACGTGATTTTTTGAAAGGTCAGTTTTAGTATTTGACTGATTCGGGTTTGTTACGTAACGCCAAATAATTAAAGCATACTCAAATACCATCGCGTGTAAGTCAGATTCAACTCAGCCCTGCGGTAGGTTAAGTTTAAGCATACCATAAGGCAGGTGCATCAATAGTTGCTAAAATATTCAAGCTAATTTCGTTTGACTGCTGTGCTTTAAAATGGCATTTAGAAGTACACTAAGCATCTCCACCTTAACACGCCCCGAGTCATTAAAACCTGGGAGTGAACCAAAAATGTAATACAATGTGCTCGAACTGCCGACGTACCCGTCAACAAGTGCCAGAGAGATGAAGTCTCCTGCGCCGTCCGGCGTCTGTTGTGCGTAGAAGATTGTGCCGTCTGCAGCCAGTGCCCTAAACTCAACCTCAAGACTAAACCGGTGCTCTGTGTCTTTGAGAGGCGCCAGGCGCACGCTCGTGGCGCCGTCAAAGTGTGGAACATCCAGGTCTCCGGGAGCCGCTAAACGCATCTGGCAGCGGTCGCCGGCTCTGTCCGGAGGACAGAAACACGTGAAGGTTCCATCGTGGGGTTCGCAAGTGCCACCTCCAAGACATGGCTGGAGTGAGCAGGAATCCAATGGCTCTGTAATGAAGCAAGTGAACATGAATGCACAAGACAATCAGTCGCACGTGCACAGTATGTGCACGCATGTTCATACTGTGTATCCTCGTCTAATCCGTCTACTTCCATTCATCCGCTACGCTCCCCATAGGATTGAATAATAATCCTCCTATGTCCAATGACAGACCCTGGTCGAGTGGGGAAACCCCATCTCCCAGTGCATAACTCTATTGCTCCCCCCGATGACTGTCCAAAAGCCAAGATGTCACCTCAGCTTCCTCAAGGCTAATGTCACCTGACAGGACAGCATGGCCACCCTCGTGGCACTCGTCTCGCATGCACGTGAGTCCGGTCAAGAACAATCCCCCCAACGTCTGATATCCCATCAACCACAGATATCCGACCAACCTCCAGCATTCCGGCACCGCCCAGCAGTGATAAAAAAAAAGTAAATCCTCCACATACGGATGAATACTCCGGTATGAATACGTACTTGTTGAACATACGTGCTGTGTACATTGTAGGATCACATTACTCAAAAGTGCAGGGGAAATGTTTAATGTGGGCCCTTTAATGTGCAGACATTACCTTTTCCAGCGCTCCTGCTGCCACTTGACCCGAACCCTATTGGATAAGAGCATCTCTGTCTTACGCAAGCGCTCTTCCTCATGCAGTCGCTGTTGAATTGGCAAAAGTCTCCCAAGCGTCCATGAGAGGAGTGCACGTGACGAGTGAATTTGAATAACAGAGGTGATGCAGAAGTGTGTGCTACGGTACATAATGCAGCGTGCAGAGAATAGGACAGGGTGTTTGTACATGTAAATTTAGTGTGCTTAGAAGGTTGCACAGCAGACGCAGCATGACAGAATACGTGCAGGGACGCAAACAACAAGTCAACTGTGCTTCTAGCTGGAAATAAACCTGACCTAGATTGGCAGTGGGAGTGACGGCAGCACCATGGTAGAGCTCCAGGTCGTTGCCACGAGAAAAGTCCGTAGATGCTTAAATGAGAGAAGAAAGCTTGACATTGCAATGATCTACCCCACAAAAGAGAGAATGGGCGTACATGAGCAGGACTGGTAGGCCACGATGAGAATGTGCTGCTGCCTCTTGCAGGCCTCCTTCATGAGATGACATTCAGACTCGTAGGCCTCTCCGTCGCTGCCGCACACCGCAGGCCCACCCCCCGCCGAGGTCGTCTCCTCCGGGCAGAAGAGGTCGTCGCAAGAGCACCTGAGGTCGGGGCGAGAACAGCGGGCGCCCACTGAACAGACCGAGTTGCCGCAGGGCTCGTCAGAGGAGTCAAACAGGGGGAAGAACACTGGAAGAAAGGAGTGCATTTATTACGCTCAGCTAAAAATGAGTTTTCCCTGGAAACGTCAATTTTATTACGAATAGAGTCAAAGTAAAACTGGACACAGTATTATGGAAATTCTGATAAACAGGACATGTCCAGCGTGTTTGGCCAGCGTTTCGTCCATGAATAAGCATTCGGGAAATTCACTGACTGGGGGTTGTTACATGGGGTCAAAAGATGAAGATGTCGTCAAATACTTTGGAAAAAACATTGTGTTTACCTATGCCCAAATTGATTTGAAATTGATGTAGTAAGCTACT
>JAAUXU010053202.1_pt1 | contig 11680 bp, 11 predicted proteins | sample 7278151 | NCBI WGS metagenome assembly JAAUXU01 (sample SAMN14350113, study PRJNA611818) | marine sediment metagenome | isolation source: surface marine sediment (1.8m) | place: French Polynesia: Moorea | collected 2018-08 | reverse complement strand
GGACAGTTCTGAAGAAGAGGAAGACAAGGCGCCGGCGAAGACCCCTGCAAAGTCCCCTGCAACAAAGGTGACGGCACAGAAGAAGGAATCGAGCAGTTCCGAGGAGGACAGTTCTGAAGAGGAAGAGGAGACAAAGAAGCCAGCAAAGACCCCCGCAAAGTCCCCTGCTATGAAGGTTACGGCACAGAAGAAGGAATCAAGCAGTTCTGAGGAAGAGAGCTCTGAAGAGGAAGAGGAAGCAAAGAAGCCAGCGAAGAGTCCCGCAGCGAAGGTGACGGCCAAGAAGAAGGAATCAAGCAGTTCTGAGGAGGACAGTTCTGAAGAAGAGGAAGACAAGGCGCCGGCGAAGACCCCTGCAAAGTCCCCTGCAACAAAGGTGACGGCACAGAAGAAGGAATCGAGCAGTTCTGAGGAAGAGAGCTCTGAAGAGGAAGAGGAGACAAAGAAGCCGGCAAAGACCCCCGCAAAGTCCCCTGCAGCAAAGGTTACGGCACAGAAGAAGGAATCAAGCAGTTCTGAGGAAGAGAGCTCTGAAGAGGAGGAGGAAGCAAAGACGCCAGCAAAGAGTGTTGCACCAAAGGTGACAGCAGCAAAGAAGGAATCTAGTAGTTCTGAGGAGGACAGCTCAGAAGAAGAAGAAGAGGAGGATGCAAAGAAGCCGGCAAAGAGTCCTGCACCGAAGGTGGCAGCAGCAAAGAAAGAATCAAGCAGTTCCGAGGAGGACAGCTCTGAAGAGGAAGAGGAGACAAAGACCCCAGCAAAGTCCCCTTCAGCAAAGGTTACGGCACAGAAGAAGGAATCTAGCAATTCCGAGGAGGACAGCTCAGAAGAAGAAGAAGAAGCCAAGAAGCCGGCAAAGACCCCAGCAAAGGCCCCTGCAAAGGCCATCACACAGAAGGTGACGGCGCAGAAGAAAGAATCAAGCAGTTCTGAGGAGGACAGCTCTGAGGAAGAGGAGGCCAAGAAGCCAGCCAAGAGTCCCGCAGCGAAGGTGACGGCCCAGAAGAAGGAATCAAGCAGTTCTGAGGAAGACAGCTCTGAGGAGCCCGAGGAGGCCAGGAAACCGTCACTGAAGGGGGCCGGGAAGAAAAGTCCTGGTCAAACAAGTGCTCCAGCTAGAAGCTCTACTGCTAAGAGGAAAAGCGGTCATGGGATGTCGAGCAGTTCTGATGACGACTCCGACAGTAATGCTGGCAAAACTCCGAAGTCTGTGAAGAAGGCCACGAGTGCCACGAAGAAAGCGGAAGAGACGTCAACGGAGAGGTCAAATGAATCTGCCTTGCGAAAAAGAAAGGCCGGAGATGCGTTTACTCACCCTTCATCGTTAAAGGATGGGTCGAGCAGGAAACGGGCCGCTCACAAAGATTCGCCTCTCCAAGCCAAGAAGAGGAAAGTTCAGGAAACCAATGATGAGGTCGACGATGACGATGAGGGTTTTTTGTCCAACTCTTCCAACAACGGCAAGAAGAAACCGTTTAGGCGCGTCCAAAGTGAAAGTGTCATCATTGAGAAGGAGGCGCTGAAGGACAATTCGTACAAGACTTTCGATTCCTATGGCGCCAAGGCCAACCAGGACCTGATTGTTACCAAGGGCAAGAGCTTCAGGCACGAGAAGACCAAGAAGAAGCGCGGAAGCTATCGAGGAGGACAAATCAACCTCGGGGTCAACAGTATCAAGTTCGATTAGGTCTGAATGACAAAAAAATGACGGTGTAGAACCAAGTCTGATATATAAAGAGTTTGCGCGTCTGCCTGAGCAGCTTCTGCGCGTTCGTCCGTCCGTTCGCCCGTCTGTCTGTCTTTCTGTCGGTCTGTCTGTCCATCCTGCCTTAGTCTCACAGCGCGTGGTGAGCTTCCAGAGGTGGGAGACATAGACAGACAGACGGACAGACACACGCGCACACACAGCGCTTTATATTTTTGCCACTTCCTACCCAACGAAGCGGATAGCGCGTAAACGCTCGACTAATATATAAAAAAAGAACTCCGACTCCACCTGTCTGTCTGTTTTTGCAAGGTATGTACAGTACGTAATTACGAAGGTTTATTTATGTACGTACGTTGTAAATACGTATGTAGCAGGTCCGTGTGCGGCAACGGCATGTCTGAGGCGGGAGAGTAGAAGTGGGGGAACTTCCCGGTTGAGGCCTAAGTTGACAGGTTGCTGAGCATATTTTCTACTGGTCGCTGACGTAGTTACCATCGACAAATAGGCCGGGCCGATTTTTTTTTTTGCTTGGGTGGTGCTGTATTTGGTATAAGGCAGTATTTAAAGGCATTCTAGTCAATTGGAATGAAAAAATGACAAGTTTTTGGGTACCTTCCAAGTTTTAAGGACACATTACGTAAGGATGTTGGATCAGCACGACAACCTTAAGTGGACCTACTTAGTTACTTTCAAGATGCTACACTGAAGCACCGTAATTAAATGAAACTGAAAGTATGTTTATGTGAAAAGTGTGTTTAGCTTTATCCCATGGCCTTCAAAATGTGAACACCTTGTTTGCACTGAACTTATGTAGTAAACCTGTACTGCAAGAGAGGGAGGCCAAAAAATTGGTTTCTTTCTTTCTTGAAAAGAACTTACTTGGCTTCATCTCCACCACTTGGCATTTGGTAACACCGAAAATTTTCGTTTTTTGGTCTTGCCTGCTGCGTCTGTTGCAAAAGCGCCTACGTGAGGGTCAGGGAATCTATGTAACACTAAACCTGAGGCAGGGGAAATCCAAGGCACTGGGGCACTGTTCTCACCCGGCGAAGCGGGTACGATCCGCTACCCGATACGTAAATGCATATGTTATAAGTATGTCTGTAGTCGTCATACAGCATGCGCAGCTGCCACCCAGCCAAGCGGGTCGAGTTTACCTGAATTATTATGTCTGAAAATTAGTATTTCAGCTGTATGCCGTGTCTACAGTGGTGCGTGGATGCTGAGGAGAGCTTCTTGGCCACGTTTGGGGAGGAGGCAGGCGTTGCCACCGACTGCAAGCTTCCATGAACCTACTCTTGTGCACCGGCTGCACTGAATGTAATAGTACACGAGCGTCAATCAATCATAGGATCGTTGATACCGGTAATAGCACAGAACAACATGAAATCAGTGGAATGCGGAATTGTAGCGCTACACTCGACTGACTTCGCTGTTATTAGCAGCCACTTTGGCTGCTTGCTCTCAATGCTCTCGGTCCAATGTGTCAATTTTCTCGCTACACACACAGACACACGCACACACACACAACATACGTATGTACGCACGTCCTACCGACACTCCCAGGTGAACGATTCTTTTTCAGTCGATTTGCTGCGTAGCATTGATCTGTCTACCTTGTGCGATCCAGTCGTGATGGTCAGCAATCCATGATCCATGCCTGGCGATGCTTTGACTTCAGTCCTAATCATGCATTTCCACATTAAGATGCATTATATCATATCTTTCTCCCATGTCCATGAACATGTCCGATGAGCGGAATAGCCGTACAAGGTGAGGCGGTCGGTCGAGGCGTACAAAGCGGGGGCGTCAGGGAGGGCAGGAGGGATGAGGGTGGAAGAGACAACTGGAAGGAAACTCTACAGACACTCACACAGATTCGTACGTGCACGTTGCATGGCATGAACAAGGCCCGCAGGCGCCATTTCAGGATTCTTGGCTGCAACGACATAATCCACGCAGCAAATTCGAGAAACCATTTTTTTGCGGCCATTTCAATCTTTGCCGCAAACTTCAGCAAGAGCGATGAGGATCTTCACGCTGTCGATGCTGCAGCCATAACTTCCGCTTCCAGTGGCATCATCATTATCATCGCTCTTGCTGACTTCGACTGGGCAGAGATCATGCAAAACGTCCAAATGAAACTAACGTTGGCGGTTACGTGGAATGACTTTAATTCGCAGATTCCTGGTACTTTTCTCTCCCTCGATGCAAAAAAAGACACTTCCGAACAGGGAAAACCAGAGCGAGAGCGCGATCGCTCAACCATGAAGAAACGGAAGAAGAATGAAGAGAAGCGACAGAAAAATCGCGACCATAAGCAACCTTGGATGATGGCCATTGTCCTAGGCGCATCACTTTGCATTCTGCTGCCGTCGCCATCGCCGTGGCCGTCGCCGTGGCCGTCGTCGTCGCCGTCGTCGTCGCCGCCGACGTCGCCGCCGACGTCGCCGTGGCGGCAGCCACCAACAGGGTCCAATATGCGTGCGACAATCGGCGTCGTACGCACATTAATGCACACTCTTTAATACGCGTGCGTGAGAGCGAGTGAGAGGACATTACTTACAAGTAGGACGTGCAGTAAAAGCCAATGTCATGATTCGCGGCCGCCGCCGTCGCCGCCGTCGCTGTTCGTTCCCACCCTACTGCTGAGGAGGGCAATGGTTTCATTAGTGTCGACTTTTGTTTCTCGCTCGCCTTCCTCAGTTGGCAGGACGTCGAGTCAGTGGACGGAGCTCGTGGAGTCTCATGGCAGCTTGAACACGTGCTTTCCCTCTCCTCAGCTCAAGAAAAAAGTTGGTGACTCCACCTCGTTGACGTAAGTGATCAGGAGGAGCCGACTTCTAAGGCGAGAAGGCTGAGATACTCCAACCATCCTGGTTTCATGCATTTTCAGGAGAAGAAACATTTTTCGGCATTAGAACGTACCTCCATTTGTGTTGATCAATTCAATATCAAAAGCTTCCAGAGGTTCTTGTGGTAACTGTTGGTCTATGCTGTCAGATTCAGAACATAGAGGCACCCCAGGACCCACGCAACTAGGTGCAAAGGTACATGTTGACCTCATTTTGGTTGACATGGAGGTTGGCGGGGTTAAAATTATTGACTGAGCCTTGATTCGCGCCTTCTTTTCTGCAGCCCAAACCACTTTTTGTCTCAATGAGACAGAGCTACGGGCCACCCTCCAAAATCATTAAACATCTCAAGCCATCGGCACACCCCGAGCTTAGACATACTGCACTTTTTATTCATGCTGCTTTCTTGCATCGACCATAAAGGGTGTCACAGCAAAAATGTCACTGAGTCTCTCAATCTCTCAATCTCTTGCCACACCTTGGTGATGGAGTCTCCTAAACTCGACCAGAGAGTCAATGTTCGAGTCATTTTCCTCCTTGAACGCTTTGACTCTCGGGCCGAATTTAAGAGACTCCATCACCAAGGCGTGGCCAGAGATTGAGAGACTCAGTGACATTTTTTATTGTTACACCCTTTACCTTAACGTACCTGAACGAATATGACCAGCCAATTTCTTCACTTAAGGACTGTCTTGCCACTTGTTTCAGATGTTCCAGATGTGGGCCGCTCTCTGCATAGTTTCATCCCTAGCCCTGTGTCGGGCAGAGTCGGACGCCCAAGTCTTGGTCAACAATCATGGTGAGACCGCCTTTCCCAACTTCCCTGATGCTGGCTCGCCAGTTGGCGTGGCGCTTCCCATCGCGCCAGTGTCCCCTACGGTGGCTGGTGAAACCACCATCGTCACGAAGTCGCCCATCAACCCCGATCACGCACATCCGCGCTTTGAGTACCAGTACGGCGTGAGCGATCCTTTGACCGGCGACCAAAAGACGCACACTGAGACCCGTGAGGGTGACGTCGTGCGTGGGCAATACTCCTTCGTCGACTCGGACGGCAGCATCCGGACTGTCACTTACACCGCAGATTCGGTCAATGGCTTTCAGGCTGTAGTGGAGACCATTCCTGCTCATGAGAATAAAGTGCCAGTGGCCGAACTCCCTCCGCCTCCTCCCCATCCAGCAACGCCATCTCCATTGCCGCCGCCGGCAGCTAGTGCTGCCCTGCATCATCCTTTGCACGTGACAACTGAACTCCCACCACATCCTGAGCCGTCTCTCGTTCCTGCTGTCGCAACGACTTCTCACCCGACCCTCCGTCCACTTCATGCAGTTCCTCCGGAACCTAAGATAACTCCCAAGGAGCGTCTTGGATCAACACCACTAGATGCGCCAGTTTCTCTGGCTGGAAACATTAACATTGCAGAGTTGCCTCCTGTCTTGGCCGCTATTCCTGGTCTCAAAGTGGAGCTCCTAACTGAGGCTGATTATCTTTTGGCGAATCTGGAAACGCATACTCACCCATATGGATCACATCCATTGCTACCCATTCATCGTGATTATGACAAGCCTCACTCACATCCTCCCTTCCATGACCCACCAATCATCGATCTGCACCACTTGCCCCCCTCTGCCCTTACTGATGTTGCCCTTGTTGTTGATCCGCCAATATCCCATCCAATTCATGATCCACGCATTCATTCAACAATTGCACCTCTGCACGATCATCCTCACATTCCTCATCCCGCTCCTACCCCCTATCATCCTGAACCCCACCATCCCACTCCCATTCCCAGTCACCCTGATGTACACCATCCCACTCCTGCTCCCTATCATCCTGAGCCCCACCATCCCACTCCTGCTCCCTATCATCCTGAGCCCCACCATCCCACTCCTGCTCCCTATCATCCTGAGCCCCACCATCCCACACCTACTCCCTATCATCCTGAGCCCCACCATCCCACACCTACTCCCTATCATCCTGAGCCCCACCATCCCACACCTACTCCTTATCATGCTGATCCGCACCATCCTACTCTTATTCCCACTCATCCTGATCCTCACTCACCCTCCCTACCACCTCTCCACCCTATACCAACGCTACATCCACTTCGTCATGATCCCAAGACTCCACATCTTGTTCCAGTCAACCCGACTCTCTCTCCCCATCACGGTCACCCAACTACTCTCCACCCTGACACACAGCATTCTCCACCATACAATGTACTGCATTCCTCGCCACCACCCCATTCTGTCGGTCCACATCTGCAGATCACTACTCTAGCGCCCTCACACCACACACACCTTCACACCATTCATCCCAAAACTCCACGGCCTCACCTTGTTCACGGCCTTCCAACAAAGCCAAAGCCTGTTCACTTACAACATAGAGGAACGCCTCGACCGCATCTCTACACTCCTCATTCCTATCATGCCTCTTCTCCAGCTTCGCCCTATGGTGTGCGCCCTGGTGTTCATCTGCCTGTGACACCACCTCTTCATGCCCTGCATCATTCCACGCCAAACCACCCAGTCTACCAGGCTCTCCACACCACAAAGCCCCATCTCCAAGGCCATCACACAATCCCCCATCATTCTGCCCTCAGTCATATCAAGCTCACTCCTGTGCAGCCACATCATGGACATGCAGAAGTGAAAAGTCTCAAGCCAAAAACGCAGGCACAGCTTTATGGATATCCTTACGTTCGGCGTGCTCATTATGACTCTCCCTACCAGTCGCATAACATAGGGTAGATCTACTGAGTACAGACGCTGATGAAAAAGCCCACTTTCACTTTTCACACATGCATACCGTTATCAGGGCATTTTTGCACTCGTTTCCGGCAAATTTCCACATATTGTTATATCCGGCCACCGTAGTTAAGGCCTATAGCGAGTCTTTTCACGTCATTCAGTAACTTTTAAAGTACATGTTATTCAGTTGCCATGTGAAATATCAAATATTCTTAATATGGCATAAAATATATTCCAACTTGCTCATCCTTTGTCACCAGACTGTGAATTGTAGGCGATACCTTTCCTTATGAGCACTTGAGTCTTTCGAGGCGCCACCTCCAGGGTCGGTGTTCACATTACGAGCACCGCGAACAAAGTGACCCTGGCAATCGTGCCAGAAGTGAAAGCATCTTCTGCTCGTTTCCACGACACAAGGACTGGACCAAGAACAGTAGCATGACTAAATGAGGACTCCCAACATGGTTGCCATCACACCTGAAGGACACCATTGCCGTCAAAGCTCATTCCTTTTCTGTAGTCAGTAGAAATCTTGTTCGACTTTTTCGGGCCTTTGCTTCCTCCAGTAAGCCAAGAGTCTCTGTGTCAGCCTGGTGTGGGATGCGGTCGTCGACGAAGAGCACGAGGAGCACAAGAGTCTGTCTCTCATTTCGATAAGTAAATACGCCAATGGGCGATTTCTGAGCATCCACATTGGGCCGTGACTTTCTGCGTGATTCACAATGGGTTAAAGTCCCTCAGACATGGCGAGAATGAATGCAAGAATCAACAATGATGTGCATGTACTTAAGAAGAAACAAAAAATGGCAATGTGCAAGTGTCTCATTTTGGTATGCAAACTTGCAAAAGTGGTGCTGAAGTATGTACGACTGAGCTCAAATCTTCTGTAGTGGCAGAAGACACATGGAGCTAGACTTGCTCAAAATTCGAGCTCAAAATTCCAACTTTAGGTGCCATCTTTAGCATAAGTCAGAGGCAGAGTGGTGGGTCCTGTAATGGGACACAAGTTGTTTCCACAGAGTTCTGCTGCTCTGCTGGCGGTTCGAGGCCCTGTTCTAATTATGCCTGAATAAAAGGGCCAGGATGTTGTATTTGTCTACAGTTGCACTTCCATGAAGTAAAGGAAAGCTTGAGCAACTAGAGGTTCACTGCCCATTGGACCCACTGCCCGTGAAGTGCACGGGATGACCACAGTAGAGCTCGACTTTGTTCGAGTCGAGGTCACGCTTCGGCAGTAGTACAGAAAAGAGAGTCCCAATAAAAGTCCCCAGCTTTTTGTAGAATGACATTAACTACAGCAGAATCCCGAAATTTTGGCAGCTAGTCCAGAATGGTGTCAGGGGAAACCAACAGTCTGGATGATTTCAAATTCGCAGTCCCCCTCACAGTGCCATTTTGGACGTTATTAGAGTTTTGTACGTCCTGTCTGCATTGCTGTGTACATTTGTCAGCAGCCACCCACGATGAAAGGGTAGAGAAAATGGATGACTGCCTCAACACCTGGTACAAGAAACGTATGCAAGGTTGTTCCCTGAGGCTGCTGGCCTCATTTCCCTACTCCAGGGAGGGCATCTGTGATTTTTTATCGACCCCTTGGGAAGAAATGGCAATGCAGAGACAAAGGATCAAGAGCAGCAGCATCAACCACTGGCTCCACCAGAAAAAGGCCAGGAAGGCCTTTCATGATGGCCTCCTTTGTTCTAGACGAGTGCGTTTACTCATGAATGGAGGGCAGAAAAACATGCAGATGACGAAATGCAAGTGGACATGGTAACTCCTCACTAAGTAGTAATCTTGAACATTTAGAACTCAGGCTCTACGTACACTCACTATTCCAATGACCGAATTCCCTGCTGCTCCAGCGTGCCCAAATCACTCAACACCAAGTTGTAATTCATTGGAGATGTTGCAGTGACTCAGCTACTGAATCACTCAACCAAATTTCCTGCAAAAAACTTGGCCAATGAGTGTGGGTTTTGGGTGGCCTCTGCCAAGTGATTTCTTTGTCTCAATATTTGCTCAAGTCAAGTTTTGCTGTGCTTTTGTAACTTGTTTTTTTTTTGACGGTTCTCTTTTTCTGAATTGGTGACAAGTGACGGAAATGAGATCAGCTGCACAAGATCTCACAAACACTTTTAAAATTGCATTTTTCATTATGAGAATGCACTAGACATTGCCCCGCACGGGCTAGACTTTAGAAAAGACAACAACAGCTCACATTTATTTCACAAAATTCTCTAAATTTCAACGGCAATTACTAACATGGAGGGAGCAAAGTATACTTATATGTAAGTTATTTGAGACGTCTCATATTTTCCATGTCTCTCAAGTCGTATGAATTCTTCAGACATATGAAAAACTTGCATGGATTCGTTGACGCAGAACAATGCAACAAGAACAGGCATAATAACTCAGCCGATCTGAATAAAACTCATGGAGGAGGAAGAATCGCCGTCATTTTGCGGCATCGATTCGTTCCAGTGACCATTTACAAACTTTGCCGCACGTAGAGATACACACACAGATGGGTGCGCACACAATTAACAGGTGGAAGGAGCAGGAGAAGCATCATAAATCTTGCTGTCACAAAGCCTCTGCACGCACCCACAGAGGTACAAACAAGCCAGCAAACAAACGAACAAACATGAATCCATGCAGGTGAGGTTAGGTTGGATTTGAGGACACAATAATTGCTGGAGGATCATTTTTCTCTGGGGCCAGAGGCTCCTGCTCCTCTTCGGTAGCGTCAGCCTCACCGGGTGGTGCACCAGGTTCGTCGCCGTCATCTTCGTCATTATTGCTCTTCTCCAGTTCGTCATTGCCCAACCCCTTCACCTTTTTGTTGCTGAAGATACGGTAGACGACGCCGATGATGATCATGACGACCGCGAGTGCCAGCACAAGAATGCCCACGAAGATTTCGAATGCGAGACCAGCGACTTGGCCAGTCTCAAGATCCTGAAGTTCAGCTCCGGGACCGACCTGGAATGACATAAGTACAACATGCAATGTGTATGCTCGGAATCCATTGGCTCCGAGAGGAGCTTAGCTTCAAGGAGCATTCATTGGGGCTAGTGTGATGCAAAAAAGTTATCCAATACTGACATAGTCATATTCGATGCAATATACTTAAAAAAAATAGTCTAAAACTGATGCCAGTGGAAGGAACAGAATAATTACCGGACTGGTGTATCTGTAGTTTCCGCCCCTAAGCCTAAGCTCTTCATCGACCAGAACTGGTTGTGCGTACGCGACTCCACCCCTGTTCGTGGTCTGGAAGGAAGCTGGTGGAGACTTGTTCCAGTCCACGCCGCCGACCACCCCCTTCTCCTCGCGAGCGACGGCCTGGAGAAGTCAGGAGAGTTTAGCAGCTCTGTTTCCATTTGCACCTGACTACTGACAAGTGTGGCAACCTTGTCACTGAACTCACTTCGCCTGTGGCAGACACCTGCAAGCCCTTCTTTATCTTTGAGCTGGCACGTGAAAGTGGATATGGTTTACTGATGTGCCAAGAGTCACGGAGCAAAATTGCTTCGTCGAGCATTCATCTTTCTACCTGGAATTGATAGACGACCTTGGGCACGACATCGATTTCGACGCTGAACTTGTCCACCGGAACGAGCGGGGTGATCTCGTACTTGTTGGGATCCAGGCGCTGCCAGTACTTGACCACGAAGTTGTCCGCGCACTCGAGACGAGTCACCTGTGGAGAAAAAAGATCACCGCTCAGAAGAATCTTTGTCCACTCGGCAAATTCTGTGAAGGGTGGGTCAAGAGGAACAGGAGGAAACGTTGCGGCCGACGAGAAGAGACAAAGCCTTCATTCATCTCCAGGATGTCCAAATATTGTCACGTTCCATGTACAATTCACATGAATTTTGTGTACATCACTAACTTGTTACCAATGCACAAACCGAAGTGTACATATTTCAGAGAAAACGACTGTTAATGATTTAACGCACGAGTTTTAGGAATATTTCCCCGCTTATTTTCTCTCTCGAGGGATATACTCTTGCACTAAATGTCCCTGTACACTTAACACTCTGAACCGGTGAAAATACCGGTATTCCGAAAATTGTGCGTTAAATTACAGATTAACGACGCGTAATGTGTACTCATACGCACTTCTATACGCGTCGTTAATTTTAATTGTTAGTAGTTTGCAATGCGATTCGAATGTGAGTGGCCATAGGGAGTTTAGACAGAATTCTGCGTTTCAATGTTGTTTTATGTACATAATAGAAGTACCATGAAGCACACACTGACCTGGTATGTGTGTACGCGCATGCGCAGTACAAGGGTTAAGTTGCGTTCTTACTGTACAGTATGTTACATGTGTGTTCTACTGTAAGTTTCGATGGATCGT
>JAAUXU010021142.1_pt1 | contig 11681 bp, 16 predicted proteins | sample 7278151 | NCBI WGS metagenome assembly JAAUXU01 (sample SAMN14350113, study PRJNA611818) | marine sediment metagenome | isolation source: surface marine sediment (1.8m) | place: French Polynesia: Moorea | collected 2018-08 | reverse complement strand
GGGCAGTTTGAAAACAACACCTACAAGAAGGGCAACACCAACAAGAAGAGCAACACTTTCCTCTCCCTGATCTGTCGGCTGCGCCGCAGATAAAAATAGAGAAGTACGAAAAACCCAAGTTTTGAGACCGCTCATGGAGTCAAGTAGCGCAAAATCAACGATCGCAAAAAATATGGACTTAAATTGCTTTTGTCCATTTTTTGGGGGTTTTTTTGCACACGCCGAACATTTTTGCTCAGAATCGTAATTCTTAACTTACCTAGGTCTAGAAGACCTTTTTTCTACTTTTTGATACCAGGTCCCCCTTGAAAATATTCCAAACCTTTTTCACACAAAAATAAAGCACTAGAAGAACGCTCAACAAGAACAGACTCTGTTCAAAAAGTCTGCGGCGGGATTTGACAAAGTTTTAGTCGTTCGACAAAGTTTAAAAGTAGGTGGTATTGGCATCTAAAGATTAAAAGTCAAATTTGACCCACAAGGAGTGCTCAGATTAAATATTTTTTTTGTTAAAAAAATAAAAGTTCGGGCACCCCCAAATTATGTTGGGCGGATGAGGTCAAATCCAAAATTTTGAAGTCATTTGAAATGTCAAAATGTCAAAAAACGGAGAAATATTAAAAAACGTCAATTTGTTTTTGGCATTTTTTTGCAAATAGTACTTATCACAAAGATACCAAAATTTGTGCAGTTCATCACATCAATATTTCCTACAAATGTTCTTTTACAATAAGTCTCTACCTAAGAAAATCAAAATTGAAAATCGTCCCATCACCACCACAACCACCACCACCAACAACAACAACAACAACAACAACTTTGCAGTTCCATGGTCTGGGCTTCGCCGCAGACAAAAATGCCAATTGGCGACGCAGCTGTTAAAAATATCATATGAAAAATTGCTAACCAACTACTGAAAAAATCTGCCAAAAATTGAAGTGATGACGCAGAAGCACTTGTCCTGAAATTACTGAGGAGTAAAAAAATCCTGGGGCGGAGAAGAATTTTTTGGGGTCATTGCTCAGACCAGCAGCACGGCCGCCTCACGGAGAAGGAGCGAGAAAGGATATCCGATTAAAAAAAAAAAACCGACGACGTGCAACTTTAGTTCTTACACCTCACAATGAGGATTGCCGCTGCAGCTTCCGCCACTGTCCTGATGGCGGCGGCCTCCTTGGCTGCACCGACACCGCTACCAGGCATGCTAAAGCAAAAATTTCTACTTTGGTCGATTTTTTAAATAAAAAAATTTTAGGCAAGGAAAGGGCCTCTTTTGCCGATCCCGCCGTGAAAGCCGCCGGAGAGAGTTTAGAGGCGGCGCTGGAAGTCGCAGAGGACGCCAAGGCCGCGGGGAAGAGGATGAAGACGGCCGAGGCCGTGGAGGCCGCCCTGAGAGCCGAAAGGGCGGCGGAGGCCGCGGTGGAGGCCGCTCGGGCGGCAGACAGGGCGGCGGAAGTGAAGGCCGAGGAAGCCGACGTGGCCTTTGAGGCGGCGGAGGCTGCCGCGCTGTACGCGAAGCTGGCGGCGGAGGCCGCGGCGGAGGCCCGCGCGGCCGCAATCAAGTCCGACTGGTCAAGAGCTTTCGCGTGAAGGCGGAGCGGTTCATCTACAAGTTTGAAAACCCTGAAAACATGATGAAACGGGTTGCAACAATTTATTATTTCCGGAAATTTACTATCTCTGTATCTTTAGTCTAACATCGCTGTCATACATGCTGATTTTTCATTCTGATTTTTTTCAATGTTTTTTTACCCCTTCCCCTCCCCTCTCACCGCATGCAAAAAGGTCCAATCCGTCATCGCGCATTTGTCCCATAGCTCTCTCTACCTCTCTGCGCGCCGCAAAAGGGCAAGTGCCTCTTTGCCTGTGTGTACGTAGTTGTGGGATGGAAAGGGCTGCTGCTCTCTTTTTCTTGGGAGACCCTCCCTTTAGGGGCGGGGAGGGGTCGACCAGGGTCATCAGCGGGGACCGAGGTTGACAAGACGGCGGAGGAGGAGAAAGCAAAAGGGCTCTCTCCAGTTATATTTGATCATCGTCTTGGACCGAAGGGAGGGGATGGCATACTGGGGCAGAGGGGAGAAACATACTTGTCCAAGGGTCCGGCGGTCTGGGGGGGAGGGGGTCAGAAAATTTTCCGAGGTCTGTTTTATCGGCTCCTTAGGGAAAAGTCAGTTTTTCTAGCTCCTGGAGGGGATGGGGGGGTGTACAAATTAAGGGTTAAAAAGTTGCAAGATTTTGCAATTAATAGGGGGGTGTTCAGTACTACATACATTTTCCGCATGGTTTTTTGGCTTCCCCCCTCCCATGGAAATATACCGTTTGTTTTGTACTTGAATTTTTTTATGCACAGAAATGCCTATTGCAAGCAACACACATATTTCAGATTGAGAGTTTCTGTTTGCGAGTAAAAAAGCACGAATTTGCAACTTGTGGCTCTTTCCTTTAAGACCGCAGTAATTAAACGCAATGCAATAAAAATGTTCGTCCCCATGAGACCCTCGTCTGTGCACTCCCCCGTCTTGTAATGTGAGCCCCCCATGAAGTGCGGAAATCATTTTTTCCGTCGACTAGCTCATGTATTCCTGCACCTTTCTTCCTTCCTTCGGCCGGGGGCAGCCTCTGCGTCTGCAGTAGTGCAGCTCGCGTGCCCCAGTGTCGTTACCCCCACGAATTAGAAAGGCGAAGAAGAAAGAGACCGAAGGGGGGGGGAACAGCATAGGTGGGCAAGGGGGGGAGAAAGGGGGGGATAACCCCCCACCCCACCCCTGAACGTCAAAAAAAAGTGCTCCCCCTCCAGACCAACAACTTATTTACTACAGTTCCCCCTTATAACTGGTTGGCCGCCGGAGGCGGCCGAAAAAAGGACTATTTTTGTTCAAAATTGCCAAAATTTGCCGCCTTTTGGCGGCTATCAAGACAATTTTCCGGTTTTGTCTCCCCCCCCTTTCCTCCCTCAGAAAGGCGGAACTTGTTTCCACCCCCTGGGGGTTCAAAAACAACTCCCCCCCCCCAGCCAAAATTTGGCTGATCCCCCTCCCAGTTGCTGACCCCACGCCCACCTATGGAGAGCAGGGCATAATTTTTTCAAGAAGGGGAGAAGAAGAAGACTTCATTGGCAAGCGGCCAAGACACGAAAAGGAGGACCGGGGTTGGGAAGTAAAAAAAAACCCGTTCAGTCCACACTATAAAAAACTTACAGAAGTGGCGTGGAAAGTCATACATATAGCTATAACAGATCTTTTTTGCCACTTGTGTCACAAAAACGACGACGCGGACGTGTTTCCTGCTAGAGACAAAAAAACCTTCCGTCGTGTGATCGTGACATTATTTGTGTTGCTGAGAAGAGGAGCTCTTATCTGAAGGGTTTTTTTCCACCTGTTGTCACAAATCGGGCTTTTGCTTACAGCAACAACAGACTCTGCTGCTCCTTATCGCTCAGTCGGTTCTTCCAGCTTCCAATAGCTACAGTGAGGGAGAGAAACCCAAAATATAGAGGTGAGTCTGAAAAATATGCCCTCAATCTGGTACAGTGACTGTAGTATATTTAGTAGTGAGTACGCAGTACGCACAGCACAGCAAGAAAGAAACCGCCCAATATCTCGTGTATTTTCTTTTTTTTAGAGGAGCAGAAGATATGGGGAACCTCGTCTTCCGGAACCCAAATGGGCCCTCAGACCCAGTTCAGACATTTTTATCAGCCAGCTTATAAAATGCTACCGCGCCTATTAAAGGTTTTTTTGAGAGATTTGCTAATTGACGAGCTAACACTTGGTGGCTAACAAATGGTCTGATCCAATTAGAAAGAACTTTGGTCTGGATCCTAACAACAATTCTTTCCTCCACGTTTTCCCCCTTGCGTTAATGCTCCACGTGGAAAATTGGACGGTTTGATTAGAGTTGCGTGCCTTTTCCAGATGGAACCCCCTCGCAGCCTGGAGGAGCTCCTGTCCTCGACCGCCAGCCGAGGCTGGTGGTCCTCTTCTTCTTCGCTCGAGGCCGTCGTGGCCTCAAACCCATGGTCAAAAAAGTTCCTGGAGTACCTCGACAGGCGGCAACTCGAGGACGAGGCGGCGGCGTTCAGGCAAGACAGTTGGAAACCGAAAAAAGTAAAAAAAAACCGTTATTTTTTTGGAGTACTTGTTGTAGCACAGGATAAAGGAAAAGTCGTGCGAATAAGTTTTGCTATTTGCTTTTTCTTTTGAAATTGACAGCCAACCAAACATAGGTGGGCAGGGGGGGAATAACCCACCCACCCCCGACGTCAATTTCTCATATAGTAACGTACGCGCAATTTTTGGGCTTAATTACTGTTCTGATGGTGTTCAGGTTTACCATGGTAGCCAGGAAACTAAAGTGGCACATCAGGAGATGATCAACAAAGAGAGATTGATGTCCATACATGTTCATCCTGAACAGCAACTTCTGATCCAGCTTCAAAAACTTTTTAAAGATGAAGGTTTATCTTCATTTTATGTGATGTTCCTAGGAAGCCTGTGCTGTGCATGACAGATATTTTTTCAAAAAAATTTCTCACCACTTTTCGTGTAGCAGCACCTAACTTACCGTTTTTGTCCCCCAAAAAATGGAAAAGCGGCAGAGCTCAAAAATACTGAACTTTTATTCACAGTTATCCGCCACACAAAGCAAGTTTCTTTTTTCTTCCGCAGATTTCTGGTGCACACCCAGACAATCTCGTCCCGGTCTCCATCGCCTTCGAAGGAGCAGCAGCAGTCCCGAGGAGGCGGAGGCCTCTTCGACGGCCGCGCCAAGAAGAAGAAGAAGAAGAAGGACGACGGGGAGGCATTCCAGGACCGCGACGACGCCTCCGCCGCCCTCTCCTCTTGCCATCGACTCTTCCTCTCGGAGGACGCGCCCCACCCGATCTGCCTCTCGAACCCGGCGCTGCGAGAGGAAGTGTCAGAGGCCACCGCCAGACTGACCAAAATGGTGAGGGGAAGAAAGTACATGCTTTCCCCAAAAAATAAAAGTAAAAAAATAAAAATGGTCCCCCCCCCCCCGCAGTCGTCAGACGCTGAGCTGGATCGGGCCCTGGACCTGGTGCTCCGCGCGCGGCGGGACCCAGACGTGTGGGAGAACGGCGTAGGGCCGAAATTTTCTAAATTTGCAAAGGAGCAGCCGAGGGGAGCGGCGCTGGCCTGCCTTCTAAGCATTCTGTGATCGTCGAGAGTCTCGTCAGCCAATAAATTTCAACTAGTATAACGCGCCGAGAATTTGAGCGTATGTTTGCAGTGGATTCTCCGTACCGCTTTGTTTGAGGTAATATGTGAGTCGGCAAAAAAAAGGTGAAATGGGAGCCCATAAATGCGGCATCTGTGTTCAAGGCGAGATCCAAAATGAGATGAAAAAATTACGAGCCCAAAATGAAACTGTTTTTTTTATGCGTTAATTACCGTCTGTAGAAGACATACCAATTCTGTAGATTTGTGCGAGCTAGCATTGTCATAATTTGGCACGAGGTTTCTTCGATTGTCGGATAAGTTTTCTCTCGGTATTTTGCTTGCAACACAGGTGGTACAATTCCAACGAACACTTTGCGTCTACAATAGGGAAGTGATTTTGTTCTTGTCGGTCATTTTGCCTGAAGTACAGTACATGTACATAAATGAAAAGACATTGCGCTTGTACTGCATTATAACTAACTGACTGACGACTTTTTTTTAAAAAAAATGATATACACAGTAATGTTTATAATGTTGACTATAGTTCTCTTGTTTTTCGATATTTAGTTATGATAAGAAATGTATTTCGGGTATAAAAGCTTGCATTTTGCTTTACTTCGACTCATTTCCTATCACAAACCATGAAGACAATACTTCTGGTAATTTTGAAGGCCATTTGCCAATCTTTTCTCCTACCGTTTCTCTTGTTCAAGTCATATGTTGGTATCAGTTCACTGAAATATGCTACATAATAAATATTCCTGAATTGAGAAATTGGAATCTAATGCAGATCGTTCTATCTTCCTCCCTCTCCGCCGCGGCTGCGGTGGTGCCGTTTCCGAGGGGAGTGGCGGCGTCGGCAGACCCCGGCAGCAACAGCTCGTGGCCCACTCCAGTCTCTGCCGACGACAACAGCACCTGGCCAACTCCCGTGAACGTAGACAGCAGCAGCAGCAGCAGGTCCGCGCAGGACGTCGGCTGCAACGGCCGGGCCGTCCTCCACCCCGGCTCCTCCCTCTCCGTCCGCGACTCCACCTACAGCTGCAACAGGGAGATCGTGGTCAAGGCCGGCGTCAGGGCCTCAGTCTCCTGCTCCAACTTCGGCGTGCGCTGCTCCAGCAACAACAAGGCCTGGCTGCTGCTGCAGGGCCACCAGTGGCAGTCCTGGTGCGACAGCCCGCCAGCTTCGCCATCGACCCCAGCGGACAGGACAGGAATCTGTTCTTCTACTACCAGATCAGCGGGGTGCGGGGGCCAATGTACTGTACGTGAGTTCACGGCTGCGGAACGGAATGTATTTCATAATTCATCTGAACTGACCTAAAATGAGTGAAATCGAATGTTCGCAGAATCACCGGCTCTGGCTCTGGCGGCGGCTCTGGCGGCGGCGGCGGCGGCGGCTCCTGCGGCCGCAGCGGCTTCGCGGCGGCGTCCGGCCGCATAATGTACGGCAGCTACGCGTCCCAGGGCGAGTTCCCCTGGCTGGCCTACACCACCGCCGCCAACTCCGCCTGCGGCTCCACCCTCATCAGCGACAGGTGGATGCTGACGGCGGCGCACTGCCTCCGATGGTGTGAGCAAGCACAAGATGGCGAATTCGTGACGAAAGCAGTGCGGATCGAGAGAGGAAGTACAGAATATCTCATTTTCAGCTTCATTTTGTAGAAATAAAATCGTTTCCAATTGCCACGGAAGATTTTTTTTTGAAAAAAGCGAATTAGGAAGGCGTGTGTCGCTGTGCAGTGTATTGGTGTACCTGTGGGTGTATGATGTATGGGGCGGCCTCTATAGGCCTGCCTCCTCTGCAACAGACTGAGTGTGATTTCCCCTCGTGAATTTTATTGCAACAACGGTAGTTTTACAGTTAAGCGCTGCGCCTGCGAAAAGTTCTTTCCCATGAGTCTAAAGGTTCCAAAAAAACGAACCTTTGACAAGTATCCTGCGCTGTAATGTACTCATTGCTACACCTTAATATTCGAAACATAGATATCTCTACGTTACAATTCGATAGACAGAAGAACTTCGTAACTCGATCTTTTGCCATATCTAATTTCCAATAAACGAATTGAAAATAACAACCACCAACCAGATTGCATCATCACAGGAGAGTCTTTCCGTCTTGGCCTCTGTCCCTCTCCCCCGCCCTCAGTCCCTCTCCGCTCCCAAACTCCCTGAGTTCCTCCACGTCTATGGCGAGCAGGGCCAGGTCGAGGCTCTCCTCCTCGGAGGTCGCAGCGGGGGGCAGCGGGATCCCGGACAGAACGGGCTAAAAAAAATTGAAAATTCGAATGCAACACTTGCCCTTTTTTTGTTAAAATAAGAAGCGGATTTTGTACCTTGGTCTGCTGCTGATGCAACGGCGCCTTTTCCTTCGGTTCGCGCTTTTCTGCGGCAGGAGGCGGCGGCGGCGGCTTCCGCGCCTGTGGCGGGGGAGGCGGCGGAGGAGCAGGGGCCTCGTCGTGTTTCCTGTTTTAAAATCATTTTTGTTGCATTTGTTTCGCTTCTGGCACTTTTTTTTCGTTTCCGTACCTTGGAGGAAGGGGAGGTGGAGGAGAGGCTTCTTTCTTGGGCTGTTGTTGTTGTTGCTGCTGCTGCTTCTTTGGCTGCTGTCCCTTTTGACAGTCTGTTTGCATCTTTGATGCCGCCATGATGGTCTTGAGATTCATCCTCATGGGGTGCCCGGCGGCGATCGGCACCTTGCCAGGGTTCGGCTTTTTGCAAGGCATTTTTCTGGAAAAAACATACCTTACATTACACGTGCATCAATTGTACGCTTCTATTCTAACTTTTTTTTAAAAAAAAAATCGGTGTTTTGTTCACTGGGTAGTGGAGAACCACATTGAATTTACCATAAAAATCTCCTTACCCTATCATCGGCATCGGCGACTTTCTTTTCAGGGGCGCTTTGGAGGATTCTTCTTCTTTGTCAGCAGGTTTGGAAGGTGTTGCATTTGTTGTAGTTGTTGGATCTTTCGTTTTTCGCGGAGGTGTAGTAGTGGAGCGAACCTCCTTGCTGCTGAGACTCTTTGGAGCTCTAAAGAGAGAATAAATACAATGGAAATTATGTTCATAATTCTTTTTTTTCATTGAAATCTCCAGCGTCACCTCTCTCGCGCGGGTGACCTTGACCTCGTTCTTGACCTCGACCGTGATCTTGACCTTGACCTGCTCCTCCGCCTGCTGCTCCTGTCGTCACGCCTGCCGCCGCTCCTGCTCCTGCTCCTGCTCCTGCTCCCGCGTGAGGAGTAAGAGCTGCTCCTGCTCCTTTCCCGCCTGCTCCTGCTCCTCCGCCTGTGCGAGTAATAGCTGCTGTAGCTGCAGCTGCTGTCGTAGCTGTGGTACCTGTCGTAGTAGGGGCTCCTGCTCCTGCTGTAGTAGCTGCGCCTGCCGCTGCTTCTCGGGCTGCGGTAGCGGCTGCGGCTGCGGCCGCGGCGGCTGCGGCGGCCGAAACGACTTCGGGATCTCGATCGCGAAGACGAGATTGATGATCTGGTTTTACCAACACAAAGCGGTGGTATAACAAAAAAGCAAGATTTTTTTTTGCTTTTGTACCTCCTGCTGCTGCGTCGCCTCCTACCCCTTTCCCAGCTTCTTGATCGGGACCTTAATTGAAAAGCGTTAAAAAGACTTTTAACTTTTTCTATCGTGGCAGCGTAATATTCTTACCTCGAATACCTCCGCGCAGGACTTCTGCTCCGCTCCTTCTTTTCTTCTTCTTCTTCCTCCTCCTTCTGCCCAGAGCTCCTTATCGTCCTGTAGGTGTTCATCCTCCACCTCCTCCTGGCCGCTACAGCAGCGACAGAGGGAGCGGCAGGAGCGGCGGCAGGTGGCGGGGACCTGCTGCTCTGGGGACCAGAAGCGCCTGTTGTACTAGAAGACGCGCCTGCTTTTTCAGGAGACCCATAGGCGCTGTTGGTTGCTGGCGCTGCCTCCGGGGTGGAATCTGAATCGGTTGTCGCGCGAACAACAATAAATTCAACGATCTTTTTTTAAAAAAAAGATTTTTTTGCGAACCTGGTTGAGGATCGACGAGCATGACCATCCTGCTCTCCTGCTCGTGATTTTCTTCGGGAATCTTTTTTGGGCTGCAGCAGAAAACAAAAATTCAAAAAGAGTTCCGCCGATTTTGTCGCGCCAAAGTGGAATTCTTACGTACTTGTGGGGATCGCCGCTGCCTTTCGGGGATTCGTCTGCTGTGTCTTCGACTTTGCCTGCTGGTTCATCAATGTTTGGCGATCTTCTCTCTTCAGCGGTTTCTTCTGCAAGCAAAAGGTCAGAATATTTTTTTAGTCAATACTTTTCATGCGTGCAAAAGCCCACCACTTACCTTTGGAAGCACCGTCCCTATCTTCTTTCTGGCCGTCCTCCTCCTCCTTCTCCTCTTCCTGCTCTTCCTCCTTCTCCTCCTCCTCCTCTTCCGATTCCGAGTCTTTCTCCGCCCGATTTTCTTTGAGTACCTCATTTCTAAATGCGGAAAATCATAGGTTGACAATAAAAAGCAAGCAATGCCAGACTTTTTAAATATTTTTTTTTACTTTTCTTCTTCTTGCTCCTCCCGCCTTGTCTTGACGATGCCACCCGAACTCTCCTTGGCGAGAAGCATCTCAGCCGCCAGAACCACCCTAGCCTGTAAAACAAAAGTATTTCGCCTTCAGGACACTTACTTTTCCAAGTTTTTTTATATTTAATCACCTTGTCCCTGTCCCTGTCCTGCTCCTCCCTCCTCCTCCTCTCCTCCCTCCTCCGCAGCCTCCTCACCTCCTCCTCGGCAAGGGCCAGGCGGCGGAGGGCGGAGGCAGTCGCCGCTCGGGACCTGTATTAAATTAAATATCTTCTTTTTGTAGAAAAAAGGTAAATTGTTGTCTGTCTCACTCACCTCGCGTACGCCTCCGACATCCTGGCGAGCAGGGAGACCAGGCTGGACTCGTCGATGTCCGCCTTCTTCTGCTGGGTGTCAAGAATTTTTTTCGGCATTTTACAAGTAATTGTTACAATGAGTTTTTGTATGGCAAAATATGGGCTTTTGTCTTTTCGACTCGAAGGTACTGATCGATCTGCCAAAACTCACCCACATTAACGGGATCTTTCCTGGGCGCGGCAAAGGACAGAAAAAAATAGGAGGGTGAGTTCCTTGGCTTGATTGCAATTCAAATTTAACATGGGCCCCAAGGTTCATAGAGAATTCAACGGGGAGAAAAGAGGGAGGTTATATACCTGCGCTTTGGAATCGACTGTTGGAGCGAGCTCCTCTTCCTCATCCTCTTCTTCCTCCTTCTTCTTCCTCCTCCCCCTCTTCCTCCTCTTCTCCCTGCTCTTCCTCCTCCGCCCGCGGTCGGCCTCTTCCACAACCTCCTCCTCTTCTCCCGAGCTGTCCTTTTCCTTTTCCTCCTCCTCCTCCTCTTCCTTGTCCTCCACCTCCTCCTTCTCGTCCCCTTCCTCCTTCTCCCCCTTCTTCTTATCCTTTCCGCTTTGGTTTTCCAGGCTGGCGAGCTGCTTCTCAGTCTCCTCGATCTGCGTAAATAAGCATAAGTCCCCAGATGATCTACCGCCGAAAGAAGAAGTCCCAACTGCTAATTTCTGCTCACTTGGCTCTCCACCCGGAACATGTCAGACTTGAGCTCCTTCTGCAGAAATAAGGAGGAAAATTATTGTGCTTTTGAGAAAATAATGTGCTAATTCGCTATGCCTGCAAAATGGCGTTCTCCTTCATGACGTCGTCCTCGTGCCTGGCGCCCCAAGATCGCTTCATTTCCTCCCTTCGCTCCTTCAGCCGTAGAAGCCTTCAAAATTAATTGGCATTCATTATTCTCTTAGAAATAAAAAGTGTGGGTATCCCTTTTCGTGTTCTTTTACCTGCCCTCCATGTTTTCCCAGTCCTCTTTTAGGGCATTTACCTCCAGCCTCTTCTTGTCTCTCAGGAGGTTCAGCCGCGCGGAGACGGACGAGGAATCTTGATATGTTGGGAAATAGTTAGTTTTTGGATCCTTAATGTTTCAAAGTTTTGTTTCACAGATGATGACACCAGGGCTCGGAACACTTGTTTAAAGACATATGATGTTGTGGCTTCGACTCAATAAAAGGTGTTTGTTTGCCCACCAGGTGGGGGGAAAAGGAAGAAGAAGAGTTAGGGTTGCATTTGCTCTGATTTGTCTGCCTATTTCCGCAAACGGCCAGCAATACCTTTGTTTTTCTCCCTCTTCGCCTCCTCCTCCTCCTTTTCCATTTTTGGGCGGGACTCCCCCGGGCAAGTGGAAGAGGAAGACGACGACGACGAAGTTGTGGAGGAGGACGAGGGCGAGGAGGATTCCAACCTGTCGGCCAATGTGAAAAGAGTCAGCTTATTCTGTATTAAAAAAACCCTACAAAAATGCCAAAGTATTGCGCGTCTCACCTGAGGAGGCTCATTTTACACTCGCTGCCGCCTTTGAAGAACAGCGGAGGAAGGAGGATCGGCGGAGGAAAAGCAAAAGCTGAAGTGGCCGCTGGGTCCGCTCGTGAATT
>JAAUXU010127053.1_pt1 | contig 11684 bp, 10 predicted proteins | sample 7278151 | NCBI WGS metagenome assembly JAAUXU01 (sample SAMN14350113, study PRJNA611818) | marine sediment metagenome | isolation source: surface marine sediment (1.8m) | place: French Polynesia: Moorea | collected 2018-08 | reverse complement strand
TAGAGGAAGGAAGGAAGGAAGGAAGGAAGGAAAGAAAGAAAGAAAGAAAGAAAGAAAGAAGGAAGGAAAGAAAATCTTTTGGCTGCTGCCTCCTCCACTGGATCAGGCATTGTAAGCAACACTTTTAAGTTAACTATACAACATAAGAGCATTATTTGTCGCCGTCGATATATATAATGTCCTCGTCATGAGCAGTCGTTCGAAAACAATTACCTGCTTTTTGCGCCCGGAGCAAATTGCCCATTTTTGGCAACCGAAGGACGGCAAAAAAGCGGCGCAAATGAGAGGAAAGGCAATCTTCCCTCCCCCCTTCTCTCTCTTCCACCACCCCAAAGCAGCCAGAGTTTTCTTGATTCGCTTTTTTTGTCAAATCATAGCCAAAGTATGCGTCTGGAGACGCGTGGAGAGGACGGGCAAGAGGCTCGGAGGCCTCGGAGGCGCTGCGGCTTTGCCACGACACAAAAATGGTTCCAGCAAAGGGGCAAAAATCACACCAGTTACCAGACACCACAAAACAGTCAGATGTGATGGGAGCGCGTGCATCAGGCTGGTGCCAGTGACGTTGGTCGCACTCTCGGTCACCAGCATATGACTAATAACACCTTTTCGGCTCGTATGTATACATATATATATATTACAACTCTCTCATATCGTGTATGAGCGCAAGCAAAGTCCAACGGCGAGCTGCCACCATAAAGTAAAGGTGGTGGTCTGCTACTTTCATAAAAAGTCTGTCCTTTTTTTTTTTTTTTCGCCCCAGTCTACTTGTTCGGGGGTAAAAAAGTGGGGAAAGAGAGAGAAGAGAGTGTGTCGCTGTCGTCGTCGTCTCTTCTCCGAGAGTCACGCCGCCTAGATTTGATTGGAGCTAGACATGAACCTCTGCGGTTAATAAAGGACTCGCAAAAACGCTCATTTTCCCGGCCGAGAAAAAAGATGAAAAATAATCCTCTGGCGGCGGCGGCGGCGGCCGCCGCCATCGCCGCCGCCGCCGCCACCGCCACCGCCACCGCCGCCACCTCCTTGGTCGGGGCCGCGCACTTCCTAGCGTTCGGTCGAATAAATTTTGAGCGAAGGCGATTGTTTTATACTGCGCTAATGGTTGCTAGGAGGCCAAGAAAAAGATCTGGAGCCGAGCGAAACATCTGAGTATGACCACATCGTGCGTGCGTCGGTACAGTACAGACATACGCATACATGCCATGCAAGCAGAATCAGCAGCTTTTTCTAGAGCTGGCGAATAACAGACCTGGCAAATTGCTCGCATTGTTTGCTCACATATATATACTGCGGCACCTATAAGTGCAACGTCTGCCTGTGCTGCAGTCCTCACACAGCGCACGCACACTAGCTGTAACTTATTTCCAAAGGGACTTCTCGTCCACACCTGTACAGCGCGCCAACGGCACTGCGCACTGCGCCGCGCGTTGTTTGCACTGAAATCAATGCTTGGCTCAAAAAGTAGAATGCCGAGAATGAGTAAGTGAGAAGTGAGTTTTGTACCAACTGGTGCAAAAACAACTTCACCACCCTATTTCACACACACACACACACACACACACACACACACGTACACTGTGCAATAGAATGGGTGCACAGTAAGTGTAGGTTAGAAGTCCGAAAGCTGCACTCTCGCCCGTGCTCAGTAATTGAAGTATGTGTTTGTGTGTGTATTATTGAACGCGGTTGTGGTTCGAGGCGCCCTGGATTTTGCGAAAGATAAGTGATTTCTCCCCTCAACTTTCTGTCAATTACAATTCTTTGCCATAATTCTTGCCAGAGCGTGTTGCAAACACATTGGCAAATCGCTCTCGGGCAGGCAGGCAGGCGGACAGACAGACAGACAGACAGACAGACAGATCCACCAGAGCCCTGTGTGACAGATATTTTGTGAGCGCAGAAATTGGCCAATAAATTATGAATCCGCTGCCGCAGCCGCCGACTTTGGTCGGCCGGCGGAGGTTATTATTAAAAACAATTTGGCGAATGCCACACTTTTGCGCCGGCAACCACGCAAAAAAAAGGTCAGGGAGAGAGAAAAAGCGCTTTCTTTCTTCGATAAAACTGCCAGAAAACGTAGGTTTTCTCTGATTGACAGCGCTCTCTTCATGGGCCAGAGCTAAAGAGCACTCGGTTTGAAGCAAGAGCGATCTGCTAACTGACAGGTCTGTCCTTTCATCTTGTTTGCAGCTTCCCATTCCAGGGAGAAAAGTGGAAACCGCAGATCAGAAACCAGTGGCGCTGTTGGGATTTTGCGGATCAAAGTAGCAAATTCGTGGATGTCAATTTCTCCTCGTCACACTGTATTGTGCCCCCCCCCTTCCCCATCCCCCCACTGCTATTGTGCGCGGTACAACAGACGTCACTTGTGTGTGCGTATGGGAGGCAAGAGGATGTGGCATTTCTTCCAGACGCCTGAGTTTTAAACAGGTTGTGCTTCCATCAATAATGCTCCGACAGAGGAGCTGTTATTTACCCCTTTGAAAATTTGGGCAGTCCCACCACAAGTTTTCTGTCCCGAAACAGCCGTTTGCTCGCATTGAAGAGTGCACGTCCTATGCGATGAAGGGCACGAAATTGCTTCCAGACACGAAAAATGGAAGGCAAAAAAACCCCGGGCTGGCATTACTACGTACTAAGTTACTGCTATGTGTATATATATAAACGAAGGCTTACATTAGTGGACTAATTGCGTTACGACGTACAACGCACTAGAACAGAGGAAGTGACTTACCCTGCAATTGAAACGTCATTTTTTGCCTCCCTCCTTGCATGATTGCTCTCGTTGTTGGCAAAACTGAGAGAGTCTCTCTCAATCGTCTCCACCAGACATGGTCAACGAGGCTTACTCGAACCGCCAAAGAAGCGATGCAGCGCCAATGCAGCCACGCATTGATTGGTGGAGTGAGTGAGTGAGTGAGTGAGTGAGTGAGTGAGGTTTGGGGTCTCGCATGGAAGCACAGTTGCAGCGGAGAACTTGTCTGGCGGAGGAGGAGGAGAAGTAAGTCTCTGTCTCTGATACCGAGTTCTCCCAACCTTTTGTTGCTGGCTGCCACGATTTAGCAGCAGCGGCGGCGGCAACACAGATAGCCGAAGAAGAAGAAGAGATCGATAATAAATCGGAAAATAATGAAGGCCCCGCCACCCAACAACACGCCTAGTATGAGAGGGCCATCGGCAGCGACGGCGGCGGCAACGGCGGCAGCCCGCGGTCTGACTACTACCAAAAGTCGAGAGCAGCGTTATGTATACCTACGTACACAACACATGTACGCGGACGACGCAGTCGTTCATTGTCTTATCTGTTGGGATTTGTGGAAGAGATGGCCCGTTCCAATGCGACGTCGGTTGGACGCGGCCGAGCAGACGTGACAGAGCTTTCATGACGACGCTGTGGGTGGAGGAGGATTCGGAGGTGGGCAGAGGCGCAATCATGGCCGAGGGGATTAATCAGGCGGCGACCGCAAAATCGATGGACAAAGATCTTCTGGGACCAGACTTCTACTTGTCCACTCACACGTAGTGTGTATGCGCGGTAGAGGTGGGCAGAAGTGGCGGCGTCTCAGCACGACCGAGTCAGGACCAAAGGGCGTCAACTTGCACCACTTTGCCCACGTGTACACGGGCGAACACGTGCGGTTACTAAATCATCTCAAACTTGATTATTCTGGCAACAGCACCTCCGTAAGACACCACCGAGATTGACTGATGGACCATAATGCTCAATCAACACTGGCGCACAATGAATGGTGGTAGTTTATGGCCATAGAAGATCCTATGACTGTTATGTATTACTTCTTGCTTGCCGTTGTCGATTGAATAGTGATAAATTACGCCCGCCGCTGCAGTCCTGGAAGGGGCAGCTGATCTCTCATCAATCATTGCTCGGAGTAATTTGTTCTCTCTTCTCACTCCTGATCAGTGTTCAAGCTTATTTGTCTCACCTCCTTTGCCTTGACCCAATAGCGGGGAGAACAAAATCAAAATGTCTTAGTCTGACGATCTCTAACTCGACACTTGTCTATTTGCAGGCGTGGAATTGAAGCAGAGAGAAGGCGGGCAATGTTTACGGCGCTGGAATGCAGCAGCAATTGGACCTATCTGCCTCGAACAACCTCTTCGGACTGAACAATAACAACAACAACATTAACAGCATTAAGAGACAGGCCAAGGAGCACATGGCCGCCATCGTTAACCACCCATCAGCCGCGACGGCCGCCACACCCGGCGGCAGCGGCAACGGTGGCACCGGCGGAGCGACATCGTTCACCGGCAACGGCCACCATCGTTCCCTTAAGGGCCGATCACAGATCGAGTCGCCTTCGGCTGCTGCTGCCGACGACTCTAGCAGTGAGGCCCCCACACCAGGAGCTAGTGGACGCGTGGGGGCCGCGGCCGCGGCCGCGGCCGCCGCGGCAGCAGCCGCAGCCGCGGCCGCCAGCGAGCCTATATCTGGCGGCCCGGAGGCATTAGCGCTAAGCTCAGATGAGACGGCGCAATTTGAGCAGGACAAGAGGCTTATATACAAGTAAGCACGAGTTTCTCATACACTTGTATGCACAGTAAGCACTGCAAGTCCAATATTTCTACACCTAGACATCCCTTGTTTCCCCTACTGGCGCTGTTATTCGAGAAGTGCGAGTTGGCAACTCAGTCTTCAGAGTGTCCATCGACAGAGAGCTTCAACTTGGACATTCAGGCTTTCGTGCAGCACCAAGACAGGGAGGGAAAGCCCTTTTTCACCGACAATCATGAAGTCAATGATTTGGTACGTACAGCTCAACCAAGATCGTATCAGGTGGTGTAGGCCAGTCAGATGATGGTCATTCATGTACTTTTGCAGATGATCAAGTCAATACAAGTCCTCCGCATCCACCTTTTGGAGCTTGAAAAGGTCCAGGAGTTGTGCAAAGACTTTTGCAACCGCTACATCACCTGCCTCAAAGGCAAGATGCAGAGCGAGAACCTCCTCCGCAGCGACTATGGCGGCTACGACAGCGACGACAGCAGCGGGCGGGCATCGGTCGGAGGAGTGATGCCGACGCATCATCACCCGGGTCTGCCTCCCGGAATGATTCATCCACACCACCCGGCGGCCCTCATGGGAGCTGCCGCCGGGGCTGCTCAGAGCCAGGCGGCGGCGGCCGCTGCGTATTATCACCATCCGGCAATGCATCATAACGTAAGTGAATGAAGGACAATTCGTGTCTCCACCGCACCTTCCACATCGTAATTTACTCTGATATCACGTCGCGTCCTCTCCTATACCTCCTCCGGATCCGACTTAGACAGTTCTACATGTGAACGTCAACAAAAGTTACTTTACTGTACTGGTATAAGAAGTGCGACGTTTAGAATGCATACTAGCATAAGTTATGCATTTCTTCGGGAGTGCGAGCAAGTGCACAGCACATACATCATGCTGTAATCTTGTTCAATTTGATGAATCGCAATTGCTCACGCTTTCAATGTTACATTTGTGCGTGCGTGCTGCTTGTGTTTCCCGTTGCGTGTTGATAGATGTTTCACTGATCAGGGCAATCAATGTGCTCAGTTTGTTGTGTACCTTGTATAGATAGTCATTGTGCATACTGTACCAACGAACACAGTACTGTACCCCCACTTGAATTACATTTTCCTGCACCTGGCGTTTATTTTACTCTTGCTCTTGACTTTCCAACGCTTTCTCTTCTCTCGCACAGTTTGATGCGACTACTAGAACTGTTGTTTGGTGACACTTTTATCTGTCAATTCTTCTTTGAAATGGCCATCACCATTTCATAAAAAAATCTTATAGCACCGTGTGTGTGCGCGTTTGGGTGTGCGTCTGTGTGTGAACACCAAAGTAAATTCATGGCGCTGCAAGCAAGATGTAAACTGCAAAGCAGAAAGAAGCAGTTGCAAAACTGGGGGAAAATGTAATGGTGGGCATTTAATTACAGGCCATTTCCACTGCAGGGATTATATTAAACAGTCATCACCATCAATCGCACCATCACCATCAGTACCAGTACGAGCCCTCCTATCATCTGTACGGAATCCAACAGCCACATCATCAGCAACATCTCTATCCTTCTACTCCGTGGGCCTATCACAACCACTATGGTCAGCAACAGCAATCGCAGCAACCGTCGACGTCGCGCCATTCACCGATAGCCACAGTCAACGGGTCTACTCCGATCGGCGCAATTGGCGCTAGGAGTTCGTGTCCGCCACCGCCCCCTCCGCCTTCTGGCGCGGATGCGGATGCGAAACTCAGCACAGGTACAACAACAGAAACATCAGCAATGGTAGCAATCACGGACGGGCGTAGCGCAGGACAAAAAGGGACCGGAAATTACCCGAGTGTCATGCATGCATCTGGGCAGTACAACACTGTGCGTACCCGGCCAGCGTACAGTACAGCACACCGGTACGGTACAGGTATCTCTTACCTGAACGTGCACCCTTCCGTGCTGTGCAATATCTTTACCGCTTGGCGCTCGATGTCCAGTGAAAGGTTACGTGATCACGTTTCAGTTCCGTCCGCGTCGCCGTACAACCTGGAGAGCTCCTCCTCTCCGTCCCCCGAGGAGGAAAGTTTGCGCAGACAGATGCAGAAAAGAGGCGTCTTGCCCAAGCAGGCCACCAACGTCATGAGGTCCTGGCTGTTCCAGCACATCGTGGTGAGTCAAGATCCCGTGTTCATTTTCATGTGCTCATAGAAGGGGAGGCGAGGACAGTATTGACGTGACCTTACTCAGCGAACTTCTTGACGAGCAGCAAGAAGAGCATGGTGGCGTCACACCAGTTCTCCTGGTACCCACACGTTCGACCGCAGGTGCGTGGCGTCCTGCCCTGACAGCGCGTCAACGGTAGAACATCCACATGTGTGTAGACGACATTGAGAGAGAAAAAAATAAGCGATTCTTGTTGTTTTTGGTGTAGAGAGCTATTTTGACGGTTGTTTTAACGACCGGCGGCAACACCAGCCGGTTCGCTGAGAAAGGGTAGTGAAGGGGGTAGAGAAAGAGAGGCAGAAAAAAGAAATTATCCAGCCATTAATGTGCTCATTACCGCTGATAATTGCTCCAAAAAGTGCTAGCAGAGTGAAAAAAAAGAGGAAAGAGGCATAGGGCTAGGCGAAATTGGTTCAGATGGCCACCAGCCATTCAACAACGTATGCAAACACACACACACACACACGCAGGAGTTTGCGTTTAACGGCCGTTTTTTAAGTCCAGCAGGCAAGACTTAAATGGATTGTTCTTATAATTGGGGCAGCAGCAGCCGACAGCTCCACATCCCATTTTAAGGGTTGGAATGTGTGTGCCGGAGCACCACGGAAAACTCATTTTGCTTTCCCCAATTTCGGAATGACGTGGTGGAATGATTTATACTTATGTCCAGGGCAGGAATTTCTCTTCTACGGAGCAGTGGGGAGCAGAGGTCAGGAATAGTATGCGTAATTATTCATCCGACTGACAAATAGCCTTAAATATACGCTGGGTACTCGTCATTAACATCTTTAAAAGACACAGAGATTGCAACACATTGCACTTCTCGTTCGGGCTTCGACGTCAGTCAGTGTACGTACGGACATTTTGCGACTACACATGCAATGCAGACGTCCTCAAATCTTACACATTTAATACTTTCAACTATTCAATTCGACTCCTACTGGCAGCGATGACAAGCTCAAGTCTTGATTGGGAGCTTCCAGTGACTTGCATATGAGTTCAGCAGCCGAGCTCGTGTGCAGACACACAGCATGGATGTTTGGCACAGTCTCTCGACACGCTACGTCAGATACTTTGTCTCCAGTTGAGTCATTGAGTCGGCTCAAATCTGGGTATGAGTGCACCCTAAAGTCTTTAGGCCAGCCAGAAAGGACCCTTGTGCTGTGGTGCTAGTAAGTGCTCCAGCGCACTGTCCCGTTGGGACATCCATGCCCCCTGCACAAAACTGGCCTTAACCCATTACCAAACAGTGTGGAGCTTTTCAATGAATATAATTAGGTGGTACCGCATCGCCATGATGCCCACGAAGAGCATGAGCGCCAAGTTCCTCGCGCTGCTGCATCACAAAGCGCCGATCCTTCTCACCTTTATATAAAAACTTGTTTTGACGACTGGAAGGTTATGCCCAGGTGAAATATTGCGTGTCTAAGTCTGGTTTTGCCCTCATGAACTTGCCTCAGCCAATTGAGCAGTTCCTTAACATATTCAATGGACTTTTTGTTGCCCGTGCGTCTTACAGATGTGCACCAAGGGGTCTGTGGTCAACTCCGGCTGAGAGTTGGACAAGAATGACTTGGACATAGGATGCAATATCTATTTGAGACCGACTCACTGATTGTGACCTGAAGCTTGGGGAAAACAGTTTGCTCGTAGTTTCTTTCTGCCCTCTACTGGTTGAAGAACTCTTTGAGTGGATTTTTCATAGATAAAAGTTAGCGACAGATTTGCTCTTTTTGTCACAATTCATTCGGAGCCTGGCTGAATTGAGTAAGGTGTGTTCCAGCTCGAACCTTTCCGACAGCTTCTAGACGTTGCTGAGCAACGTGCGGAGAGGCTTCTTTGCAGCCTTGTTAATGTGTGTACGTCGGTCTCAGTGGCCTTGGCGGCGCGCTGGGGGTCTTCGCAGCTTGAGTGAGGTGACTTTAGAGGCTCATTGACGTGTAGGATGGCCTTCACTGGTTGACAGGTGCATTGCTAGGCAGTCTTTGTGTTCCACAGTCAGCCGTCTAGACTCAGTTGATGGATATGCGTAGCAGCAGACGAGGCCGAAAAGGCAGCGAGGTCCAAAAACTGTGGGTCACAAGTCACACAAGGAGGTACACAAGTAATCTTCTCCCTGACTTCAATCTTTTGGCACACCCCTATGCCCCGTCGGAGTGATGGCATGACACCAGAGTCTGGCATAAGTTTCGGTGCCAACACCCTTTCTCACCAGATGGCACGTACAGTAGTAGTCTCGGCAATATCGAACTTCCTTGCCAAGTTATTTACTGATCGCCTTGGCATCACTTTTTTGTACACAGCGCACCAACTCTGGTGCCATTACACAGTTGCCACGTTCATACGCTGCCCTCTCAGCAATTGGCACTGTGTTATGTGCCAAAGAGTGGAAGGGCTTTTTTCCCGCTAGATCTGGACACCGCAGACTGAGGACGAGTCCCCTCTTGGCACACTTTATCATTGTGCTCTTGGCACAATGTGTTGAGTCTGACCCCAAGTCTGAAGTGACAAACTTGTCTTTCTTTTTTCTCACCAGGATGGTCTTGATGCTTGCAACGGCGCCAAATTCAAAATGCGAATAGTAACGACACACCCACTTTTAGTATGGTAATTTCAGTTAAACTACTTCTTACAGCATCCTTATCCCAGCGAGGACGAGAAGCGCGAGATTGCCCGCCAGACTAACCTCTCTCTTCTGCAAGTCAACAACTGGTTCATCAACGCCAGGCGCCGGATCCTGCAGCCCATGCTGGAAGCCTCAAGCCTGCAGGACGCGCCGGTGCGGAAGAAGGCCAAGGCTGTCAACAGCAAGCCCCCGGCGCAAAGATTCTGGCCGGAGCGGCTGCAAAACCTTGGGCATCACGGTAAACACACAGTCTACATGCATACAACGAATATTGTTTGAATGACAGTCGTAACTCTGCTGACTCCACTTTCTGCTCAGCTGCTTCTTTGGACAGCGACGGCAGCAGTAGTGACCTTGGAGCTCCTATCGATGGCGACGAGGACATCAAGGACGACATGACTGAGACCAATGCAACGAAACACTTTGGAGCAACACAACAGCGATTGCTGCCCTTCTAAGAGTGCGACGATTGAGGCTGTTATAAGAGAAAGGAAAAGATTCCACTGGCGGTGAAGAGAAAGAAAGATTAAAGAGAAATTGTTAGTCCACCATCACTGTGTAGTGAGAGACGATGAAAAATTGCCTGGTGATTTATTATCGACGACTTGTTAAATGTCATTGGGACTTTGGGATACGAGGAGACAGGACAAAGGAAGCATCTTTTCAAAAGACTATTTACTAACAGTGTGAAAGGCTTGAAACACCTTTTACATTTTATTTTCTGTGATTGCGATCTCAGCGGCAGCAGCAACAACCTAGAAGGGTTTTGAATGCCTCTTACAGCACCCCTCAGTGTCGACTATGCAATTTTTCCCACTGAAAGGAAAGAAATGAATATTCAGTGATGTGGATGCATCTTCCAAAACCTTGATAACAGTGAAACACCACCATCACATTGTGTTGTAATACAAGTAATGAACTTCTCAACTTTATGTATACTCAAGTCACTATTTCTGTGTTGCATCGATTTGACGAGAAAAACTGCCTGCTTGCTGCTGAGTGACTTAGTCGTGTGCATGCGTGCCTGCCTTCAAAAGGCAGACACATATGACATTATTCCTTTTCCCTCATTCTTTAAAAAAAAACTGTTTCAGGAGAAAAAGGCCTGGATGACTAGCAAAGCCAAAGACTTTTTCGAGCTCTACCTAATAAAATGACTACTATAGCACCGTAGTACACTTTGAAGGCTCCAGTAGATCATACCCACAACTTGATTAATGCAGAGACCCCGAGCAGAACGTTTAGTGGAAGAGAAATAACCCTTTGTTCTAACATTAACCGGAGGTAGGAAGAGAGTGGGATCTTTTTGTATGACAGTGTGAGGATCGTTGGTTTTTTGACACCCCTAAGAGAGAAAATTGTACGTACCAGTAGCTACAGAAAGCAGTACAGATGACGTGTTTCCTATGAGAGAGCAGCGGCCACCGCACCTTGTGCATTCATTCTGTGTTCTCAACGAGCATTTGCAGCAAAAATATACGTATCGACACAGAGAAAAAAACTGCGCCTCAAATATCCTTCACTGTATTTATACAGCAGTTGGCATGTACCGCGGATATTAAGCTTCAGGCTGTCAGCCGATCCAGCAGAGACAGACTCCCATAAGCAGGACGAGGGTGCCCAATGCTATGCCAAAGACGGATGCTACAGCAGTGACGATCCTCGTGGGCTTGACCACCTCGTCAATGTACAGCTGCTCGTTCTCGTCATCCAGCTCGGCCGTCTCGTCAGCCCACATCAGGGGAAACACCACGGGGTTGTAGTACATCAGCTCGTTGACCTTGGAGTCGGCCTGGTCCAGCAGTTCAATGTTGATCTGACCATGGAGGTTCACTTTAAAAGCAAGTACATGACAGTAGCCACAACTTTGGGCTTGTTCATCCAAATAACTGCCGGAATCAAAGGTATACAAGGTGTCCCATATTATGCCTCCCCGAGCAATGAGCATTTATATCACAAAAGTTGTAAACATATGAGTAGTAGGAATCAAAGCACTGTTGTGTTGGATGTAAACTGTTGAAACTCAAGTTGTCAACAATTTTGTCAGATCTGTCCAAACAGCAAAATGTAGGTAAGCTCTGGGGAAAACCATCTCTCACAGCATCTTCAGTAAAGACCATAGCGACAGCATAAGTGAGGATTTCCTTTTATAACTGTCTTTTTTAGCCCCATGCCAGAGCAATGAGCTGACGAGAACTACACAGATGAGTCAGGGAGCTCCAGCAGAAGCTCTGTACGCAAACTTTTGGTCCCCCCCCTCAATTTTGCATTAAAATACTCTTCCTCCCGTTAGGTAAAATGTGGGTCAGGACTTTTGGTGCCAGGACGTCGTGCCTCAATAG
>JAAUXU010044397.1_pt1 | contig 11687 bp, 9 predicted proteins | sample 7278151 | NCBI WGS metagenome assembly JAAUXU01 (sample SAMN14350113, study PRJNA611818) | marine sediment metagenome | isolation source: surface marine sediment (1.8m) | place: French Polynesia: Moorea | collected 2018-08 | reverse complement strand
TTAGAGTTGCTCAACAACAACCACCCTTGACCCCCTCCCCCCCCCCCGCAGACCCCCCCCCCTCTCCACGACGACCCTGTTTTCGCCCAGAGATGAGCACAACTCTGAGTTTCTCCAAATCCGCGAGTGAAAAGTGAAGATGGAGCCGAAGAGATCACTTTTCGACGTCTCATTCTTCATGATAGGAAATCTGTGTCCCTCTGAACTCCATCCAGGTTTTGCTGGGCGGTAAAAAATAAAATAAAATTGCGGGAAAAACCACGCGCGCGCGTTGAACGGGGCCAAAATCAGAGCTGCGCTGAACGCTTTGTTCGCTCAGCGAGCGCAAAGGATCAATCACAGCAGCAGCGAACGAAATTTCTGAATAAATTTCGTCATCCAGAGTCGATTCTCGTTCACACGACATTTTTAACGCGGTGCCGACCACGATGATCATGATCATCACCATCATGGTCATCATCGTCAGCAGCTGCTCTGTGATTTTGGCAACGAGGATTTTTGGCAAATGTGATAGCTCCTTTTTTTGTTGTTGTCTTTGGATTTTTTTTGTCACTTGTTCTATTGGTCTTATTTGGCAGCACCAAAGCAGTGATCAGCTGATTGATTGAAAGTGGCCAAGTCCATCATCTCGGCCAAGTCGACGTCACAGGCGAATTCTGCAGAGTTAGCGCGTTTTTCGCATGGTTTCCCCCTTAAAAAAAAACACCCCACCCCAGTTAAGACAGATCAGCGTCAAGCAGAGGGAGTCTTTTGTCGGCCACCCTGTAGCGACTTCCTCTGTCGGCCACCCTGTAGAAGCAGCAGCCGAACTCGCGTGACCGTGTCTTAATGAAGACGTCACTGAGTTTCCTCCGGTTGCTTTTTTATGGCTCATTGTTGCATGTTTGATTTGCCTGAATAATAAAGTTCACTTCCCTGACTCTCAGGTACTTCCCAAGTGCAATCAGCACTTTCAACTTTGACACATTTAATCTCGCTCGGCTGATTTCGCCTGTACATAAATAATACCGAAAGTCAGTGTTTTTTTTTTTTTATAAATATATTTGGCGGCGCCGGGCAATTAATACACGTACGTAGCTATTGAAGCGTGCGTCTTTTTCCTTCCTCACTGGGTGCGTTCAAACCACGCTTCTTAAACACGAGTTGGTGAGAACTTATGCAAGCGTCAGCTGAAGGCGCGTCCACACTGGCCAAAAAGTGCTGCCGGTCACGCAGGCGCCGGCGGCGGACCAGAGCAAGCGCTCCTTAAGGTTAATGTGCGTGCAGTCCTAACACAATAAGAGCCTGGGCGCGTTTTCCCGAATTTTGCGGGACTTTTTTTTATTCCGACGAGAAGAATTGCAATTTTTTTTCGCCTTAACAAACAGCCGGTAACAGATTTTATGGGAAGTGAGTGCGTCTTGGAAATGTGTCAGTCTGGGAGGGAGCAAAACTGTGTCTTCACGCGTAGGAGAGAATTGGTGCCATTGCCAAGAGGCGCATGCGTGATTGAAAGATGTTTTCCCGAAAAGAAACCGAAGAAAAAAAAAGGCAAACACAGGTGAAACCGTTCTCTTCATACGCAAAAGTCCAATTAAAAATCTCTCTTTCCCATATTTTTCTCACATGCTGGCAGCAGCGAGACTGGAAAACCGAGGAGGCCCCCGCAAAAAGCGATCAAGACGAATTTGATTGCGCGGTAAAAGTGAAGAGATCACATGGATTTGAGGCCGCTGGGCCGGTGGGAGTGGCCAGGGGGAGGGAGGGAGGAAGAGGGAGTGACGGGCACGCCCTCAACAGGGAAGACGCGCCTACCAGACAATTACGTAGAGCCACGGAAAGAGAGAAAAAGTCACCCTGTCCTCCCTGCCAAACAGTTCACATTTGTGCCTCCAGCCATTTCTCTGGTCCTCGCCAATTGCCACGAACGACCTGTGCAGTACGAGTTACAGGGTGGCCGACAAGTTTCTGCTCACACGGTTTTCACTCTCCTCCCTCTGAACCAGGGGTGGTTGTTGTTGTTGTTGTTGTTGCGATGCAGATCCACATGCAGTCGGCAGCAGCACCGAAGCACAATGGGCCCTCCGTCACTGCAGGGATGGGCCGACCACCACCTGCTGCAGGCTGAGTCTTGGGCACCCGCGACGTCGCGCTCGGCGTCAATGTGCTCGGCAATGTTGTCGAACTTGCCACAGAACTTGGCCAACGGGTGCTCAATCAGTCCAATGGCCTACTTAGTTATGGCAGGCCTACCACGGGCCCAGGAAGAAGAGATGTATGCTATAAGGCACTGCTCCTCATGATCCTTCTGATATTTGCAGGCAAGAGCGATGAATGAGTGCTGAAGGATCGCCATGGACTGGGCGCTGGACGAGCTGCTGGAGCAGATCCACAGCCCACCGCCGCAGCCGCAGCCGCAACAGTCATTTACCGCGGTCGTCCCGGCGCAGCCGCTGCACCCGTCGTCGTTCGCCGACACTTCCGATGCCTACATCGACGAGTTGGACCGGCTGCTGAGCGGCAGCGACGACTCGGCCTCCGTGGCGTCCGTCGCCAACGATGCAGAGCACGTGCCTCCGCTACACCTGCTGCCTCCGCCTTCCCTGTCCGCCTCTCCGCCGTCGCCACTGCCTCCGCCGTCCACGCCGCCTCCGCCGGTGCTGCCGCCCCCCGACGAGTACCGGGACGACGACGTGGACAACAAGCTGAAGCGTCGGAAGCGCCAAAGCTCGTCGTCCGGCTCGCTGTGCAGCAAGAATAAGAAGCCGTCCAACAATAGCATTAAAGTGGACGAAGAAAGAGCAGTCACCTCATCTTCGCCGTCATGCCCAGGCTTTAATGGGCCTGCCGCTTCTTCCCTCCTGCTGCAGGCTCTCTCCAGCCATCAACAGATCCTTCCTCCTGCCAGCAAGAACCTCCTGCTCTTGCCTCCTCCGCCACTGCCTCATCAGGACGCTTCCTCATCATCATTGCCGTCATCATCGTCGTCTTCCTCGTCGTCCTCCTCTCCTTCTGCTTCTCCGGTCAACGCTCCCAAGGCCTTAGGAGGAGGCCTACAACTATTGGGTCAGCAGCAGCAGCAGCAGGAAGACTCGGTCATTAGTGCTGAAAAAGTAGGGAAAAGAGCTGCCAGCAGCAACACCAGAGTCATTGAGATTCCGTCGAGATTGGCGGAGAAGAAGTCATTTTACTTCGCCAACAATCAGCTGGATGAGGCCTCTAACGAGAAGAAGTCCTCCCTGTCCATCGAGCCGTGCAATGACAAGCAGAAGAGCTCCTGGCAGGAGAGCATGAAAAGCAACCCCACTGCAGTCACCATGAGCAATGAGGAGCTGGAGAGGGTCAAGTCTGGCGGAGGATGCTGGGAGGGAGGAGGTTTGAGGATCTCGCTAGCCAAGCCGACGCCGACACCGCCTCCGCAGCCGCCGCAGCCACCGCAGCCACCGCCGCCGCCGCAGCCGCCGCAGCCGCCGCAGTCGCTGCAACACCACCCGGCGACGACGTCGGCCACGACGGAGTCATCGAGACAGCTCTATCTGGAGTCGGTGGTTGCGCGGCTGGGGGCGCTGACGCCGCCGCCGCGGCCCGCACCACCGCCGCCCCAAGTTCAGCCCATTGCGTTCGAGATCAAGCACAATGCGGTACTGCGGCTTCCGCCGCCTTCGTCGGTGCCGGCGATGCCGTCGTTGCCGTCGTTGCCGCCGTTGCCGCTCACGCACCCACCGCCACCGCCACCACAGCAACAGCCGCAGCCGCAGCAGCAACAACAACCTACGGCGCGAGCGCCTCGGACGCCGGGTGATGGCTACGATCTGGCGAGCGACAGCGGGATCGAGAGTCTGGACTCGCTGTCACCGCCAGCTGCCGGCGGCGCCGTCGACTTCAGTCCTGCCTGCTCGCCGCCAACGTCGACGGCTGCTCCGACGACCACGGTGGTAACGTCGGCGGCTGCTTCTTCCTGTTTCGCCGTGACTTCTGAGCCTCCATCTGCGACTGCAGCCGCCGCCGCAGCAGCAGCCGCCGCCGCCGATTTTTACATGCCCCCGCCGCCGCCGCCCCCCTCGAACTCCTCGAACTCCTCGAACTCCTCGAACTCCTCGAACCCCTCGAACTCCTCGAACTCCTCGAACTCCTCGAACCCCTCGAACTCCTCGAACTCCTCGAACCCCTCGAACGTGTCAGTGCTCTCCTCGCTTCTCTCTACGGTGCCCGAACCCACCAAGTCCTCGACCCTCCTGACCTCACTGCTAAGCAATGCCAACGAAACCTCCAACTTCTCGTCTCTTTTGAACTACAGCAACCAAGAACCTCAACAGATCAATAGCAACAACTTGGACGAATCAATCTTGTCAATCTCCAGAGGGCAGAGGAAGCGTTCCAGCCCCTTCGTGGCCGTGAACCCGAACCACCTGAGACTGGACAGACTGACCAAGAGCAGCGAAGAGGAAGAAATGAACTTTGCCTCTAACGATGACGACGACGACAACAACAACGTGGACGACGAGTACTCACCGCCCATCAGGTCGGCCCTGGAGGACCTGGACGACATCCTGAAGACTCCTCCCATCAAGCAAGAGAGCTGTGACGACGTCATTCCCAGCTGGCACCAACACAAGCGGAAGAGGATGTCTTCAATGGACGGAAAAGGTAGGCCTCTTTTTTTTTTTTTTGCAAGGAGCAACTGGAGCAAGAGCTCCGAGGTGATCATCAATAAGGAAGACAATGAGAAGTCTGGCGCCTGCAAAGAAAATCCCAAACTTTCTTTTCTTTTGATGGATCTGCCACCACCATGAGGCATCTCACCACATGTTTCTTTTTCCTTGTGCAGTTTTGTTCGCGGCCCTACGGGGTGGTCAACAAGTGCACGTTGAGTCGGTCTGACCTTTGGTGGACGACGAAGTGCTGGGTGTTGACGTGGGTGAGCGAGCACGCGTGCAAGAGCCATTCATTCAGAGCAGCCTTGAGTGCCATGCTCGAGATGCCCAGGGAGGGGAGAGAGAAAGAAGGGAGGAAGGAAGGCCCTGGCAGGAATTTCCCATTCCCACACTCCGTCCATCGCCACGGAGGTGGACTCCGTTGCGTCCTGGTCCAGCCTGTGCAACGTCAGTGCAGCAGCAGGAGGACGAGTAACGGTCAATACGTAGAATGCCTGCTTGAAAGGTCTTGTCCAATAAAGCGTGCTTGCGTACGAGGCTGTTGGGCCACCCTGTACCCACCGATGTGTGCATGTGCGTGCCTTCACGCGTACCTGTCGGTCTTTTTTTTTCTTTTGGCTAGTGAGACCACCATTTGAGAGGGGAAAAAATGCCGAGATTTTTCTGTGCCTGCCTGCCAGGCCCGCCAGGCTTGCCTGGCCGGCCCGCCGACCGCCCAAAGCGGCTACCCAAAAATGAAATCCGCCCATTCTTGGGTGCTGTGCTGAGAATGATGTGGAGGAAAGAATGCATCACTTTTTTCAGTCCGAACAAATGTGCTGCTTGCTTCTCCGCGCCCACGATTTCCCCCAAATGGCGTGCCTGCCTGGAAAGAATTAGCCCGGATTAAAGGGGGGAGCCTCAGGAGGGGTCAGCGCAAGTGGAGCAGCAAGAAAAAAGTCCTCCATAAAAGTTGAGACAGCTGAAATGGCTTGATTGCTGCGCCTCCAGCAGCGAGCGAACTTGCCTCACTCCACCAGACAGGTCTGGCTGGGGCTGTGGAAAAGGGGGGAGGAGGCACTTGGAGCCCAGAGCGCCTCTTTTTTGTCTCGTCGAGCGAGTCTTTCGACCTGCTTTACTTTTTTCCTCATTTGCTGGGATTTATGTGAAGTGAGGACAGCCTTGAGAAAATTTGAAATTGAGCAGATTTTTCTTCCTCTTTGGGTTGCGCAAAAAAGTCCGACTGGCAAAAAAGGGGTAGAGAGAGAGGAGGGGGGGGGGCCTTCCCCCCCCCTCCCCCTATGCAGACCCCCCTTCTCTCCCTGGTGAATTGCCCATTTTCAGCCCCATCTTTATGTGACTGGAAGGGGGGGGGGGGTTCAGGGTAGGGGAAAAGAGACTTTAACGGTCGGAGCTGCAGGAGTGAAATAAGGTGACCAGAGCCAATTACTTTTTATGAGAGACTTTTCTACTGCGCAGAAGGCTTTTCTGCCGCCCTTTTCGGGGAGTGATAAAATATGGGATTGATCTGTCTCGCGTGGTTTCCCTTTTATTCTGCGTGAGGCGAATTTGGGCATCTCTCTGCCCTTGAGTGAAAATGAGCAGACGCCTACAGAAGTTCCCGCATTCAATTTTTACCATCGGACCATTTATTTTCCTCGTTGTCCCTGGAAAAGAAAAAAAAATCTCCTTTTGAACGCTGCAGTCACGGGGTGTCTCAAAAGAATCTCCCTTTGCCAGCTGCAGTCACGGGGTGTCTCCAAAACTGTCGTCACGCCGAACAGATGTGTCTTCGTCATACGTGTCACAGCCTATTAATTATAATTGCACATATTGTACAATATAAAAATCAAAGTAGACTTTTCCTCTCTCTCTCTCTTCCCTCTTTCCAGGTTGGCAGAAATAATTTGAATTTTCTCTTTCTCCCCCCTCTTTTTGCAAAGAAGAAGGTGTGCAAAACCCTATCATTAGGCTAATTCGGGGCCCTCAGAACGCTCGGAGCGGGGCGAAAAAACTTAATCAAGAGTCTCTCTATCTCTATTTCTCCAAACATGACGGACATGATGCATTTGCCTGAGGAAAGAGTTGATTTTAATGAGTAAGTCAGTCCGGGAGGTGCTTGATGTAGGTCAAGTTCTACAACACCCTCTTCACTTTTTTGGGGGTGACGAAAAAAAAAATGGGCTGCAGGATGAGTCATTTTCAGGGGCACTCGACAAGTCTAATCGTTCATGCCTTCAGGTGTCCTCCAGGTCTCAAGGATCAATTCAGAGGTGTGAGTGACTATTTTCTGGATTGGCAGGGTTTTCTCTTTTTTTTTTGGGGGGGGGGGGGGGGAAGAGAAAAAAAAGTTTCTCCCTTCCATCATCCAAATGAAGATTCCTCCTTCCTGTGTTTCTCTTCCTCCATCCTGTGTCTCTGTTTTTGCTATCAATTCTTTGGTCCCTGCCCTCCCTCCCTCCCTCCCGAGCACCAGCTGAACCTCCACCTGACCTGCAGCCCCAACCCCGCGCCCAACGTCGAGCACCCGCACACCTCAGGCAAATGGGCTTCATGAATCATAGCGCGCTTGCCATGATGCACAGACGAGTGCCAAGAGTGCTCACACACAAAAGGATGCATTGTGTGGTCGTCAAAACCTTGCAGTGCAAAAGTCCACGCTTTGGCCACGCTCGTGGACCTTCAAGTCGACACTCTGGGGAAGGGGAGGATGACGAAAAGGACGCATGCGCAGCGCATACGTGATTGTTTCATACGGGCGCGCCATGAAATAGAAATGAGCTGCTCTTTGCACTCAAAGGATGCATGGTGAGGCAAAAAAAAATGAAGATTCGACTGTGCTTTCATAGCTCCATAACTGATGAAATCAGAGTTCAGCTCGTGTGTGCGTGCACGTTATTCATCTCTTCGAAGAGGTGCAAAAAAAAAAGGAGAACATGAACCCTGCTCACAGGGTGGCCAACAAGTTCGGCCACACTCTGTTGGATCTGGCAACCCCAGACGTTCGATGCTCATTCTGTGGGGGTCCAGTGCGGCCTTGACAATCACGCTCCAGAGCTCTGTCTCCGCATGCATCAGCGTGGCGGACTTGCCGGCCTCCTCCGAGCTGCAGCGTGGCTGCCACCTGTACGACGTCAAACATCTCGTTGATGGGTGTCATGGATCCAAACCTGTGTCAGAGGAACTTGTTCGCCACCCTGTGACTGACGTGCTGTGGCACCCGCACCCTGCTGCTGCTGCTGCTGCGGGCCGGCCAGGTCCGTGGACGTCTCCTCCGGCCAACCCAAGTTGCCCTTTCTTTCGTGAGAAAGAAGATGTTTCTGTCACAATTCTGCTCTGCCTCTGCTGCTCCCACTCTGCTGCTTGTCTTTCAAACGAGTTTCTCGATTTGGGTCATTGCCTTGATTGAGAACTGGGTCCGTCCGTGGTTCGCCCACTGGACCAGGACCAGCACTCGCCCTTTCCAGGGAATAAATGATCCAGACCTGACCATTATTATACTTTATTCTTCTCTCCGCACAAGTGAAGAAGGAGGCTGAGACATTTGAGTAATGAAATCATAGAAACTAATGAGCTTTTCTGTCCATCGTTCCGCTAACAGGTTGTCTAAGTGCGTTAAATAAGGTCGTAATGAGTGTGATTACAAAAGAGGGGGGGGACAAATGTGGTCCCATATGTGTGCCTTAAAGGAAAGAGAGAGAGAGAGAGAGAGAGAACCCACACAGGCACCTCGTACTACGAAGTACAAACTCCAGGCCCTGAGGGGACGTGTAGCAGTTTTTACTGCAGCATGCCCTACCTGTGTAGGCCCACGACCTGAGCAAACTGCTGTATTTCCCTGAGATGTGGCCGCCGCCGCCGCAGCAGCAGCAGCAGCACTCCGAGAAGAAGAAGAACGAGAAGAAGAAAATGATGAAAGTTTAACCGACCTCTCTGTAGTTTCCTGGGCTGCTCAAGGTGTGTGAGGAAGACCCCAAAAAAAACTCTCTTGCTTCTGTCAAGCTCAGACTGACAACTTGTCTACGAGAGGACTAAAAAGCCTGGGCCTTGTTGAAGGCCAGTTCAGGATGGTGTCTGTAATGGCATCGCCATGATTAGCTGTCCGGGACAAATGGCTTTGACGACTCCGTCATGGGAGACCTTACAAGGCCCAGCCCAGACTAGGCACTCGACACCAGGGCCTAAGCACCAGAGGCACCAGGGGCACCGACCGGGCAGAGACCATGAAGATCGACTGGACCTTCAGAGGAGAGGTTTATCTTACTTCTTGGTCCTCCGAAGTCATCAGGGGGGAGGGGAAAGGAAACTCGAAACCTGTTTGCTGGATTGGAAAAAGATTTTCCAGCGGACTGAGTGGTTTTGAAGTGACCGGACGGTCTGAAGAACGAACCAAACGTCTCATACGTTACAGCGTGTGGACGTGAAAAAAAAAGGTTCTCTCTGCCCTGTCTGGCAAATGCACTGAGAGTCGCAAAAAATCCTAGTTGTTCGTGTCCCTCCTCACTGCTGTTGCATTGTCTCCATCGCACACTGACTCACCCTGTACTTCGTCGGGGCGGAGGAGCTCCTGACAGCTCCCAATTCCCAATTCCCTGCCCCAGGCCTCAAACTCACACGCATAGGGGGAAAAGACTGGACTCTCTCCTCTTTCACGTGTGTGTGTGTGTAGTAGTGGTAATAGTAGTAGTAAAAGGAGTAGAGCTTGTGCGTGGACTGCGTGGAAGGGACAAGAGAGGGGAGCCCATTAAACTTTACACTCGGACAGACGCCCCAAAACTGATTTTCCTGGGGCGCCCATTGAACATTAATTGGGCAGAGCTAAAGCCTCATGCGCACGCACCTGGGATCACAAAAATGCCCAAGATCCCTCCGGGCTAAATTGTCTCTGGCGGAAAAACACAATTTGGGGGGGGGGGGGAGATGCCGGAGGAGCCCGAGGTTAAGGAGAGAGAGTTGAGGTGTGCCCAATGCGTACACCAGAGAAGGAGTGATGATCATTCTGCAAATGACCTAACCCACATGAAATGCATGACGCTGATGTTTTCCTTCTGTCTGGGACTTGGCGCGCTTGCATGCGGCGTAGACAGACACACAGACAGACATGCGACGCTCGATCACATATTAAAGATGTGCACACGACGATGACGAGGCTGAGCGTGCCTGGCGGCCTGCCTGACAGGCTGCCCGACGGCCTGCATGACGGCCTGCATGTCTGATTATACAGTGTGTGTCAGACAAAACGCAGCCCTATTCAAGTCTGCTTGGAAAAAGAGGCAATTTGTCAGCCTCCGGGTCGTGGATGTCCATCTTTTTTTGTGTCACCTGTCAGAGCAGGAGAAAACCAATGCACCAGCTCCAATGAGGACATGCGCAGCTTCCTCCTGATGAGCAGGATGTGTCTGGGAAGACTTTTTTGTCCTCACCCACGGCACAAATAGAAGGCGCGCTTAAAATAGCTGGAAAAGAGCGGACATTTCCAGGGTCTAGACAAGAGCTGAGGTCTAACAACCGAGATCCGCAAGAGAAAACGATTCAGCTCCAGCGATGCAAAGTTTTAAAAGATCAATCAGGACGATCCTGGCGGCGACGTCGGAGCGGAGGTGAGCAGCGCGGCCGCGGACACCACACTGGACTTGCGAAAGTGATTGTTAAGGGGAGCTCGGCCACAAAAGAAAAAAAATCCAGTTGTGACAGATTTTCTTGCGGTTTGCGTGAGATTTTTTTAAAACCATTTCCCGAGAAATCACTGAGGCTTTGACTCAAAGAAGAAGTCAACAAAGTTTTGCACTTAAAAAAAAAAATCACACTCTCAGCCTTAAGATACAGACCGAACGGAACAAACGAACGTGCGCACACACAAACAAACAAACGTGACCTCTTTAGCCATTAGAGTCGGACTTGGACGCTTGAGGGGGTCATGAAATGTGAGCACAAAGTGGTTGCATTTATTCCCGCTCACACTGTACGCACGTCTGTACGCGTGTATCGGTAGTTCAAGTATTTGCTTTGCTCTTTTCCAGACGACTTCGACTTCACCTCTTTCAAAGTGTCCGTGCCCTCATGGGACATGGACCTCACCCTCAGACTCCAGCAGCTGGATTCAGTCCTCAACAGCAACAGCCACGGCAGCAGCAGCATCAACTGCAGCAACAACGTCTCCAACCACGACAGTAAGGACAGCTGCATCAAGAGCCTCTTGAGCACGCCGGTGCCCAGCTACAACAGCAACAGCAGCGTGATCAAGAGCATACTCAACTCGGCACCGTTATCCTCCAGCCAAGACCTCAGTTGCATCCGAAGTCTCTTGGCCTCCAGCAATAACAGCAATCCCGTCATCCGCGTGTCTGCCAACAAACCCGTGACGACCACGGTGAAGGCGGCCGCCGACCTGGACATTATAGAGAGGCAGAACGCGTCGCTGCAGGTCAAGCCGTTCAGGTGAGTGAAGAGCGTTTCACGCTACTTTCGACGTTTCCCACTGTCGTCCCACTGTATACGTACAGGGTGACTTGAAGAGTTTGTTCTATCCCTACGTACTTCTTACGTAACTTGACCCTGTCTGAGTAACTGACTAATCTGGTCAATGTGATCCCTGTTCTTGAAGGTGCGACCAGTGCAAGAGTGGGGTCACCTTCAACACTGCCCACGCCCTCTCCAGGCACAAGCAGACTGTCCACACCAACACCAACAACTTGCTACTGCCTACCATAAGCTCACACAATCTGCCATCCACCTCCAACACCACCCAGCTTATCGACAGTATCAGGAACAGTGCCAACAACGCCTTGACTGCCGACAACAGCAGCGGCGGCAGCAGTACCAGCGGTAGCGGCAGCAGCGGCAGCAACAGCAACGCCAGCAACGGCAGCGCCAGCAACAACAGCGACTTGGCGAGCAGTCTCAACAACAGGAAGAACGTCAATGGGAGCGTGAATGCCTTGAAGAGCACCAACATTATAGGCAAGAACCTCATCAGCAGTCTCAGCAACGCCAGCAGCCTCTTCTTGGACGGCGACGGCGACAAGCTAGTGATCGCCAGCAGTAGTAGTAGCAAGCTCGTCATCAGCAGCGCGT
>JAAUXU010002192.1_pt1 | contig 11691 bp, 10 predicted proteins | sample 7278151 | NCBI WGS metagenome assembly JAAUXU01 (sample SAMN14350113, study PRJNA611818) | marine sediment metagenome | isolation source: surface marine sediment (1.8m) | place: French Polynesia: Moorea | collected 2018-08 | reverse complement strand
TATTTCGGAAGCTAGTCTAGGTGAGCTAGGCTAGACTGAGCTAGGCTAGACTGAGCTAGGCTAGACTGAGCTAGGCTAGACTGAGCTAGGCTAGACTGAGCTAGGCTAGACCGAGCTAGGCTAGACTGAGCTAGGCTAGACTGAGCTAGGCTAGACCGAGCTAGGCTGGACTGAGCTAGGCTAGCCTGAGCTAGGCTAATCTGTTCCAGGCTAGACTAGTCTGCTCCAGGCTAGGCTAATCTGTTCCAGGCTAGGCATGAGTCAAGTCCATGGGCACATGAGGTTGTGTTTCGTATCCCCTACCTGCGCATGAGCATGGCGTTGGTGCCGTAGACGTTACGCAACATGCCCATAGTGCAAGCCACCCAGAGCTGCAGAAGTCGCTCTGCCCGGGTCTGCGGAGTGAACAACAGCTTGCCCACCAATGGCAGCTGCTCCAGGTCCGACGGCTCCTCTGGCTTCAGCCAGAAGAACCCAAACACGTTCCACCGGAACCCGAATCGGATGGGCTCCCCGTAGCCGTCGTAGAGCTTCAAGAAGAGCAGAGTTTGTCTGTCTGGCAGTTCGTCCGCGTCCAACAGCAGGAAGAGGTCGTCGTCCTTGAGGCCGTCGATCAGGGGAAGGCCCTTCTTGCTCAAGTACAGCCTGATGTAGGCGTCAGCGTACCTGAAAGTAAGGAAACCGATACCGGAAAGGCCCAAAACAAGAGATGAATGTAGGATTTTACCATCCATTGGTAAGTCCTTTCTCTCTGAAGTGCAGGAGGGGGATGTAGATCATCTTCTCCTGGTTGTCCGCGCCCAACCAGCCGTCCTGCAGCTTATTCAGCAGCAGCAGCTCCTTGGAGGACCCAAACGTCGTGAAGTTGGACTCCTGCACAGTCAAAGTCACACTTCATCTTTTCGCTCTACGTACATAGGTACACATATGCCAACCTTGCTTTAGACTTTTAGTTGAAGAATTGTAGTAGTTTAGGTGGCAAAAAGTTTAATTTTAGGTTTTGTTCAACGTAAACTCACATGTGAGAGGACCGGTTGCTATTGTATTTGGTGTATTCAGATGTTATTACTGTTAAGCGTGGATCTGCAAAAATCCCAGAAGAGCCTCCAAGTTTCATTGCTTGTTGCATTTTTCCCCGATTTTTCACTTTTTCTTGAATTTTTGCTTGCAAATTCTGGGCTGTCAAGACGCCACTTTAGCTTTCAAACTGGGAGACCTTTTTTGGATTTGCTCCTTCAAGTCTGAGGTCTCGCCATGATCACTTCATGAAAATTTTGAACCTGTACGCAAGAAAATGTTTTTTTCCGCCAATTTTCTGCCTCCACCCTGTCGGCTCAGCGCACTGATTTGTCATTTCAAGCCCAGCCAGTGTGTAACAGGACAAACTGCACCCTGTAAGCCCTGCGCAGCACATACTCCATCCAGTGTAAATCTTCTACACCACCCTGTAGCAACGTGGCTGAGAGGTGGGTGCTTCCCTGGGTTACATCATGCAAGTTTAGTCTGAAATTCCTTTCCTGCACGATGAAGGCATCAACGACGTCACCCAGATCCTCCACGCGCATACGCAGGAAGTCGAACTCGTGGTTGACGAGAACCCCGTGCACCAACCGGCGCATCGCGCGGCGCCGTCGGCGCAGCTTTTTGCGGTCCCGCGGGTGCTTCTCGAAGTGGCCGAACCACGCTGACTCCGGAATGCCGCAGTCGAGGCCGAAGAACCCGGGCAGGCAGGAGCAGGAATCGCCGGACGAGGACGAGAAGTCGGTGCCCTCGATGAAGCACTCCTTGTCCGAGGAGGGCAGCGTCCTGTGGAGAGGGAGGACATTTTTGACCGCTGCAGCAGAGGAGTGGCAAGAAAATCACCTACGGGTTGGCTCAAAACAAGTGAAAATGGAGCGCTGTATTTTTAAAACTTATACCTTTATGTCAGCTGCTGTACAACTGTAAATAAGTTTAACATCACAGCTAATGCTCCAGAAGGCATGAGAGGGAGCAAAGACATTGACCAGAGGCAGCTTCCGTGGCTGCAGCTGTGCCCAAAAAGTGATGAGGTGAGATTTGAAAGTTTTTAAGTTATATATTGATTTTTCAACGAACAAAACGCTAGAATGATTAGCAGAGAAGCACCAATTCGCCTAAACATTCATAAAGGGTGACCGGGCAATTTCTTTGTACACCTGGGCTAGAATTTATCTCATCATTTGTTCAAAGCTGCACGAGGCAAAGTCAGCATTGTAACTTTAATAATAATTACAAAACTATTCGAATACGCATGCTGACAATGTAGAGACCAAGGCGAAATCTGTATCTGCTTTGCTGGACATGACCGACCTGAAGTAGGTGTCCGGGTCGGCGACGTCGAGGACGATCCTCTGCGTGGACTCCCACTTGGACAGGTCGAAGTCCTTGAAGGGCCAGCTTCTGGCGCCTTTCTCGTCCTCGTCCTCCTCCCTCTCACCCACGTGGGACAACAAGGGCCCCACCAGGTTCCTGTGCAGCAGCTTCCTCGTCTCGTCGTGTCTGAAGCCCACGGCCAACAGGCATATCAGACAGAGCTGAAATTGTGGGCTTTGAAGACGAGCAACAACGCAAGTAATGAAAATTCACTCACCTGGAATAAGAAAAATAGCCAAATGAACTGCTTGAGCAGCCCTCTGAGGTTCCTCTTGCATCGTAGCATGACTCTTGTGTTAATTCACTTCTTTCTTCCTCTTTTTATTCATGGTTGTATCTTTGGCAGCTCCGTCCAAAGTCTCCTCCTCCACTGAGCTGAGCGAGATCTCAGACGTTTGCAGGTTGCAACAGGTAAAAAGTTTCAAGCCTGGAGTTTCACTTTATTTGAAAAGTGGCGGGAAACGCCTGCGCGCGCGCGTAAAGCAACATGTGGGGACGATCGGTTTTTCAGTATTTTTCTGGCATTTGGGCGGAAAATGTTGGTGTCTTTGAAACGTTTGCCCACTCGGTTGGTGCTCTAGGTTGTGCCAGAGAATGGAATAAAGTGCAGGTCAAGGAAAGCAGCAAAACATCTCGACTTTACTTTATAACACAGCAATGATGCGGATTCTCTTTGAGTTGCTCAAGAGTGCTGAAGCGACGCCCGACGAAGGGTCTCGACCTGTGCTCGTACTTGGCGTTCAAGGCCCTGGAGCAGAGAATCCAGTTGACATGAACATGAAGGAGAATCACGTTAAAGGCTTCCCTCGTGCAGCTTTCCTTCAACCACATAACGCATGCACGTCTGATGAGCTGAAGTTTGAAGGCCAACAATATTCAGGCTTCACCCATTGCTAAAGTGAAATATTGAATAAAGTTTGAATCTTTAAGGTACGCTCGACGACACTGGACAAAGACTGTGTTGTCAAGCTGCACATGTCAACAGTGGACATCGTGCAGCAACATATTTTTGAATGCTGTGCATGTTCTCACTGTTGAAACAATGAATGTGAAACACTTTTGACATCGCCTTTCAATATAAACACTCAAATTAGGTCCCAATGTCATTTTTTCCACCTTGCAAAAGTTCACTCGCATTATGCTTCTGGCTAAGTCCATTATGCGCATGTCAGATTAATGCGAAAATGCTGCTTCTCTCCCTTTTTTGCATGGACTCAGTCTGCCTTCTGGGGGGAGGAAACCCATGCAAAGACAACGACCCAAAAGCAGCGCGCTGGTGCTCAAAAAGCTCAATAAGCTTTATTACCCATGAATCTGAGTTGCCGTGAAGTCATAAAGGGCACGAATGGGCGGAATGGGCGGAACGGGCACCAAAACAAGCACACTCGGGAGACAAGAGGGGTGCAAAACCCGGGCTACATCAGACCCAAAAGAGATGATTTGGTAGGCCCATTTTTTTCAAAACCAACAAATTCCTCTTTGCAAAGGCAAGAACTGTCAGAGTGGAGTAGCCGAGGTTTCAAAACCAGAAAGTCCTATTTGCAAGCCCCAAACCACGTCTTCAGACCCATTTGCAATATGCAAAACATGGATTTTGGTAGTGATAAAACATTTCACAGCTTTTCACACAGTTTTTAAAAAATACAATCTGCACCTCTTGGATCTTTTTGATAAAAACCAACCAGTCTTAATCCGTTCAGCCGTCAACATCACTGGTCACTGTTAACAGAGCAACGGTCAGAAATAAGGTATTTTCTACACGACCCTTTCACCTTTTTCCACAAAGCGCCCCTTGAACGGACCCTCTGTGCATCCGGGTTTGTCTCCCGAAACCCCGAGGTCCGGCCGGGTCTAGGAAGCGGACCCCGAAGTGGAAGCCCTACTTTTCAGGCAGTTGCTGTACACAACATACGCCGAGAAATTTTCTACCTGTGTCTTCCTCTTCTTCCATAACCGTGCCTATGAGTGCGTGCGTGCGTGCGTGTCCGCGCGCGCGTGCGTGAGTATGTGCGTGCTTGCGTGCGCGGGTGCGCGAGTGCATCATAAGTTGCGTCGGCTGCTTTGGCTCCCCTCAGCTGAAATCCGTGACCTGCAGAAAAAATATACCAAAGTCAGTTTTATAGAGCTGTTAGAAGTGAAAATTTCTTAATCATCTTCTTTTCTAAGTGGTGACGAATTTTATTTCAGTCCATAGCTGTGGAGACCGAGTGAGATCCAGACGTAGATTTCGTAAGCTTCTGTATTTGACGAAGACTTTTACACTTGCTGGAATTTTGTTCGGCCGAACATATTTCTATAAAGAACTTAAATAGTTTGTAACAGCTTGTGTTTGATGTGAGGAGTCTGACCAAGTTTGGACGCCAAGAGAATGATATTTTCTTGAGAGTGATGAGGAGATTTCTCTTCATGCGAGGCCTTCCAAGGCCCCCGTCGAGGCTGCCGCAGCTGCTGCTCTTGCCGTTGCTGCTGCTCTTGTGCTTCGTGTACCTGATGGACACCAATGTCTCCGAAGAGGCCAAGACCTACTCACGGCGCACGCACAATCGAGGATCACAAGCACAAGGGTCTCAGTAAGTATCGAACAGACACATTTGTTCAGGTCTCAAAACTGTCTAATGTAAACGTGCCTTTAAACTCTTCAGTCTGAAAGCGAGGCCGGGAGCAGAAACAGCCTCAGATGCGGTGTTCTTCAAGGCCGTTAAAAGGCCTGCACAGGTCGAGTCCTCAGGTGTGGGAGACATGAAGGCCTTTGAAAGGCCTTCTCAGGTCGAGGCCTCAGGTGTGGAAGAGATCGGATTTATCAAGGCTGTAAAAAGGCCTCCGCAGCTGCTCGAGGCCAGAGGAGCGGAAGAGAAGGCATCCGTTAAGGCCTTTGAAAGGCCTCCAGTCCGATACGGCGAGGGAAAGGCAAGCGATGCGTTTGTTCCCGTGCAAGAAAACCCCTGGTTGGGCGACGATGACGACGAGCGCATCCTGGAGACGACCGACTTCACCTTGGGCAGCGTCGACGGCTGCAACTACAGGTATGGGGGGGAAGCCTCAAACTGTTAGTGACAAATGGCTGAGATCTTGGCGTTTTAGTCAACAAATGACGCATTTCAAAAGTTCACACCCTCGTTGCACTTTTGTTTCAATTATGACTACCAAATTTTTGGCCTGAACAACTTTTCCTTTTCTTTTTTCATGAAAAATTCCCAATTCCACTTGCTTTTTATGATTGTGTTGCTGATAAAACTTCGTCTGTCAGGGATTTCGTCAACATCTCACTGTTCAGTCGACCCGACTTCATCCAGGAGTACGCCGAGTTCAAGGAGTGCATGGGCGTGGACCCCAAGGACTGGACGAGGCGCAGGATCTCGGCCAGGCTCGGAAATAGAAGTCAGCTGATGGTGGAAACTGACTTCCGGTACGGCATCGACGTCGATTTGTGCGCGAAAACGCCCAAGTTGCTCTTTTTGGTCTTGTCCACCTGTGACCACTTTGAGTGGAGAGAAGCTGTGAGAAAATCCTGGGGCAACAACTTGCCTGAGGGTCAGAAAGTCATGTTTTTTATGGGTAAAGACAAGCTTTGCAAGCACGACCTCATGAAGGAAGTCAACGAGTTCGACGACGTCGTGAGGAGCGACGTCGACGGTAGGGACGCCGCGGAGCAGGTGTTCTCGGCGCTGGCATGGGTCCACCGGCGCTGTCCGCTGGCACAATTCTTGGTGTTGGTGGCCGAGGACGCCTACGTCAACACGGCGCGGTTCACGCTCTTCACGCACCAGGAGAGCGGTTCCGCTAACCGGATGTACGGCGCACTGCTGCGCCACATGACGCCAGACCGGCACACTGACTCGCACTCGACGGCGGGGACGCACCCGGTGACGACCGCCGAGTGGCCGTGGTCTAACCTGCCGCCGTTCCTGGCGGGACCGTCACTCGTGCTCACCGGAGACGTCGTACCGCGTCTCCTGGCAGCTGCGCCGGCCGCACCGGCACTACCGTCACTGCCCGCCGTGTACGTGGGCGGCCTCGTGCCTCTCGTGAATCGCGTCATGCGCATCGGAGTCGCCGAGTTCTTCGTCGATTCGCCGCCCGACGACACCGGCGAAGACGAGGACGAGTGCGTGTACGCCAAGCACGGTGTGATCGAGCGCGTGTCCTCCCCGAGGCAGTTGATGCGCATCCACGACCAAGTGACTGACGTGCAGGTAATGCGGAACTTGACCTGCACCATCAGCCCCAAGTGCAAAGTCAAAGTGGACGGCAAATGCATGTTCTTTGCTCAGAAGGAAAAAAAGAAGTCAAGGAAGAAACATCCACTACCGTGACCGACTCGTCCAAGAACTAGCGCAAGAAGAACACGCAAACATGCTGATTCAGAGACCTGCACTAGCATTTTTTAGAGCCAAAAGTTCGCCAAATCCTGTGCGAAATACTACGCGAGTCTTATACTGCCACCAGTGGAGGTTGGCACAGGTCCCAGGTCCACGCCCAGGTCCACGCCCAGGTCCAAGCCCAGGTCCAAGGAAGGACGAGGGAAGGAGGATCATGGACGCCGGTCTTTGTATTCTTAGGTATTCTATGAAATCAGCACAGAGAGAAATGGGCAAGACTAGCATAAATACAGTTTCAACACTTGAATAAAAATGCCCAGAATAGATTAACAACAATTAAGTGATCAAATTTTCTTGTAATATGGCGGCCCCGGAGCCGCAGAAACCGGCTTGAAGTAGACCGGCGAAGACGTGGGCGCAGCCGCCGACGGCGTGGCACCAGTGGGCGGGTAGCCGTAACCACTTGGGGGCGGCGAAGGGGGGGCCTGTTCACGGAGGTAGCCGTAATGGCCTTGCTGCGGCGACGCCCGAGGGTAACCGTACGCACTGGGCGGAGCGGCCGCGGCCGCGGCTGCGGGGGTCGGCGGCGGATAAGGTCTGAATTCAGGCTCCTGTGCAGGCCGTTGTGGCTGCGGCGCGCTGGCGGCTGCGGCCCTACCGTAGCCGCCGTAGTCCCTGGGGTCGTCCTCCTCCGACTGCTCCTCCGGGGACGGCCTGGTACACCACTTGAGCTTCACCGGCTTCCGCACCATCTTGGGGTGGTCGAGCTTGAGGTGGCAAATCTCTTTGGGAATCTCCTTGCAGACGGTCTGCGACTCCAGGTGAGGCACGAGGTTGGTCACCAGCCGGCAGTGCGTCTGCGGCTGCAGGTCGCACACCTCCTCGGGCTTCTGGACCGTCGACTCCAGCACCTTGTCGTGGCAGATTTCTTCACCTGGAACAGAGGAAGGACGGCGTCACTTAGTTTAGTCTGCACGTGCTGCCGGCCAAGCAGATGTCGACGTCGCCGCCGACGTCGCCGCCGACGTCGACGCCGACGTCGATGGCGCTACCTGGCTCCATTCTGCAGTTGTCCGGTGCGCAGATCTTCCTCGGCTCCTTAGTGCACCAGGTCTGAGGCTTAGGAATCCCCTCTGAGTAGGTGGTGTTGCACGTGGACTCGAACCAGGTCTTGCAGACCATGCGCGGAGTCCTCGAGGGAGTGGAGGCCCTGGCGGCCGCCCCGTAGCGTCCATAGCCTTGTTGGGGCTGCTCTTCTTCGTCGTCACAATGCTTGACCAGCGGGGTCATGCACGTGCGGAGGGTGTAGTTGAAGGCCGTCTCCTTGAACGTGATCTTGCACGCCTTCCAGAAGTTCTCCTCGCACGCTTGCTCCTGCAACGAGACACAGTCAGCGCTGACGACGTCACCAGATTCTGCCGGGGTAAGCCCGGCCTCCTTGCGTGGGACTGAAATTCTAGAATTCTCACTCCTGTTTCAGTCTGATATTCTGGAATTTTCAACCTAGAATTATAGAACTTTCAGCCGAGACCTCGGAATTCTTTGTCTACCTCGAAGATTTAATGGAGGATCTCAAACATCAATTGTGCAATCTAGACTCTTCAGTATAGAATCTGGAGACTCTTATCTTTCTTTGTCAGCAGAGCGAGTCTAGAATACAGCCCTTTCCAGGGATTCTAGAATGCAGTCCTGCATTGGTATGCAATGGGTAACATTGTTCTATAGGTATTTAGGTATGTTCACTGGGAAGTCACTTGGGGAGGAGGGGGAGTGAGAGGAGGGGCCTGAGCCAGGGCCAAGGCCACTCCCCTTAAAGACCCTCCTTTCCTTTGGGGACCATTGCAACATTTTCATTTACCCACACCCAAAATTTGGCCCTTTCAAGGTCTGATTTTTGCACCCGAGAAGCAGTTTTTCGTTTGTGAGCATTAGAGCCATTTCGCATCAACCTCATTTTCCAGCTATATTTACCCGGTTTGGGCGGATATCGCCCACTTTGGAATTTATGACCCGCTTGGCATCTGCTGTTGCATGAAAGACTCTACAGTGCCAGACACGGGCAGTCCGCCACTGGCACCGGTTGGACACGGTGACTCTGGCAACTGTGTTCTTGACCCAAAACATTGTTCCAAACGCACCCCAAAGTCACGTCTGCGGAGATGCAGCTGCAAATGCTTGGCTGCTGACGTGTGACATGCTGAAGTTGCCCCCCCAGCTTTCACCTGACTCCGTGGCGCAACGGTAGCGCGTCTGACTCCAGATCAGAAGGTTGCGTGTTCAAATCACGTCGGGGTCAAGAGTCACTTTTGCTCCAACACCGGCTTTTCTTTTCGGAAAGCCAAAAATGGGCCAAAATGACTTGGCGGAATTTTGAATCCATGAACAAAGTAAGAGCAAAAATGGGAATTTCTCCACGCAGCCAAGTGAGGAAAGCAGAATCAGTTGAGCGTTGTCACAGCTGACGCGCGGAGCGACGGACGGAGAACAAACAAGTCGGTGAGGGTCGCGATCACCAAACCTTCGCCTCCGTGTGCGCGAGTCGCCAGGAGTGTTTTGCCCTGGGGTCTTTGCCCTCCTGGTACAGGGTGATGCAAATTTGCTGCGCGCGGAGGGAGAAAACTGGGAGCTCTGACAGGCTCCCTTCTCGTCAGTGGACCTGTCCGTGTGGGAGACGTCGGACGCACTCTGTTGGCGCACTCACCGGATCAACAGCGGGCACGTGGGCGGCCTTGACGTTGACAGACACGTGTGTGCGGGGGGGAGGGTGGCCGAAAGGTTGGGGTCGATGCTTTTTGCAGGGGCTCCGTGTGGCAAAGCTTGGATCATTGCTCAAGAAGCCAGTTATGAAGCGCCCTGTATTTCCCATCGGACATTTTCACACACGAGTCACCCTGTAGGTTCTGTGGACCAGAGGTTGCCAGAACCCGAGCAGCGACCTGCTCAACGGCAAAGGGGCCGCGAGCCGGAGCATGAAAAAAGACTGGGAACCAAACTTTCATCGTATGTCTTGTCTGCTCTTATGCATTAGGCCAGTGAGAAGAGGAACTTTTTCGGCAAAACGATGCGTCAGCGGCCGGGATATTTGGCCTTTGGCAAAAATATTGGCGTTTTTCTATAGAAAGAAATCTTCTCCCTCCTCCTTGAAGCCATCAACGTCGCGCACTTTTAACTCAAAGTGTTATAAGATAAGGTCAGCAATGATTGCGCAGGGAGGACAGAGGCAGGGTAAACAAACAACTTATTCGGGCGTGCTTTGGTGCGTTGACTTCATTGTTCAATATACTCCTTGCCTCTAAATGTCGTTCTTTTGTCTTTACCGAAAAGAAGTTTAAAACATCTCCACGCAACTTTAGTTCAAAAGTGACGTTAGCTTCTTCGTTTTTCTTCAAGAAAAAAGAACCAGAAAAAGCTACAACAGCTACTAGAGGCCAATTTTTCACCTGAGAAGAACAAAATTGACGTGTTCGAATTGGCCAAGTATGTATTATACTAGTGGTTGAGTACATCATTTCTTCTCTCACCTGATTTGGTCTGAACTCCGTGACGTAGGTCTCGTGGCAGGCGGTCACGTTCTGGTGCCAGCACTCCTTGATCTGCGTCTTCTCCAGCTTCTCGACATACTTGGTCTTGACCACGCACAAGGCGCCGTCCTCCTGGACCTCGGCTTCGCTGAAGTCGATGGGGCCGTTGGGATCCTCCTCGATCACGTCCAGAGACCGATCTTGGCCGGACGAGGAGGCAGAAATGGCAAACAAGACCAGAAGCAACCGCAACAGCTAGAAAATGAGCACAGGATTTGGCACTGGACGAATTCAAGCTTGGATCTGGAGCAGCAGCTGTGCCGACTCAAGCGCAAAGGTGTAAGTAATATTGTCAATATGACCACATTAGTGTATATTGTGATATGTGAGGACAAATACACCACGACCAAGCATTGTGCTCTTTAACGTGTGCTTCTGGCCCTCCTAGATGGCGCCACTTGGAAAACTACAGTGTGGTGGGAGTCAACACCAAGGTGTTGATGATGGCAACCGATATATTTTTCTTATATAAAACAAGTGACTTTGACTGCAGTGGAACTTCATTTATGTGCAATCAGTGCGAAATCTCGCAATTTTGACTGCATTCCTCTCATAGTTGAAGAATGAGAACTTGGGAAAATGAAACCTCTGTACGTAGAGCTTCCAACAAGTCACTGTCCTCGAAATTGAATGATCCACAAGAATCCAAAACTTCTTCGGAGAAGTTTAGAATTTTCCCCAGGTCGATGCGATGATCGCAAGCACAGTTTGATGATTTCAAGTGATAAAAATGCCTCCATTTTATGTAGCAAAAAAATCGGGACCGCCAAGACTGCAGAGCCGGATCATGCAAATGGAAAGCAACGAGTTTGCGTAGAAATAGAAGTTGCCAGGCCCAAATGCGAAGTCATCCTCGTTTTGACAGAGGTTTTGCCCATGGCCTCGGCCTCATCTCAACTTGGGCCTTGGACAGGTCAAAGTCAACTGCGTCAAAACTCGAACAACATCTAATATATCATGTATATTTGGTATCATCAACCAAGTGGGCAAGGACTTGGTGTCATGGGTCAGTCCACCAGCTCGTCGCCCATGTCATCGTCCCTGACATGTCTGGCCTTGTTCATGGGAACTCTGGTCATGTCGGAGCTTTGTGTGTCAGCTTGGAGAGAACGGATCAGTCATGACTTCCCTATAGGAACGAGTCATAGAAGTGAGGACGCGTGACACAAGGACAGCTGTTGAATGTCAGCAGAAAGGCCTTCAGCTGCATCCACTGCGTCGCCCCCAACACCCATGTCAAGGGTTCCTAATTTGACAACATGTGTTTACCAAATATTCCAGACTCCCTGAAAGCACCTGGTGTTGCTGGTGACAGGAAGCTGTGTTCAGATGAGTCGACCTGACTTTCCTCAGACCAAGCAAGTCTTAATCCTGCCCCACTCAGGACCAAAGTCATC
>JAAUXU010104920.1_pt1 | contig 11693 bp, 7 predicted proteins | sample 7278151 | NCBI WGS metagenome assembly JAAUXU01 (sample SAMN14350113, study PRJNA611818) | marine sediment metagenome | isolation source: surface marine sediment (1.8m) | place: French Polynesia: Moorea | collected 2018-08 | reverse complement strand
TTGTAAACATCCCCAAAGCCACAGAAGAGTCTGTAGCCAAGCCTCAATGGCAGATATTTGTGGGACTCCCACTTGCTGCTCTGCAGCCATCACTGTTCAATACGCAAGATGTGGATCATCTGCAGATTTGGGTCCAACAGTGAACCCAAGATATGCTAAGAGCTTTTGCTTGATACGGTTGAAACATGAAGAAACGTCGACGTTTGACAATGACAGCTTGCCGGTAAGAAGGTCACCGACAACTGTCCATGGCAGAGGCAATGCCAGAGGATCCACACCACGCTGATCCGCGACGTGACGGAAGTGACTCCAAAACAGTCGGGATTCATCTCGACGACCCCGTACATAGAAGAAGAACTTGTAAAAAGCGGTTCCTTTCGCACGATTAAGTTCTCGTGCGCGGGCGAGCAACGCGATTTTACGCGCTCTTAATTTCGCGAAGGAGCTGGACCACGTGCGCCATCTCGGCCAGGACATAAATTTCCGCGATTTTTATTTTCGCGTTCGTTGCTCTTGATGCGCGAAGTGCGATATAACAGCCAGGGAACCAGCGGAATTAGCCGCTGTACATGTAAGGGCCGGCAAAACGGTTGAACGACAGTTCGACACAACCCTAACCGATACAGTAGATTATGTGCTTATGGAAATATTTTGGGACTATTAAGCCCCAAAATTGGGCTGTATTGCGAGAGCAAGCGGAAGAGTGAGATCTGGACTGCAAGATTTGGCGCAACTTTTGGATGTGGTTGCCGTGTTGGTGGGGGCTCTGTGTCGGCAAGGATTGCGTCGCTAGGGATTGCGTCGGTATGGAAAGCGTCGGTAGGGATTGTGTCGGAACGTCGTGACACGCGACTAAACAACAGCGGGACTGAACTGCGTGCTGGGCCCGATGCTGTCGAGACGTCCCGCGCCAGTGGAGGCAAACACATGTTGGACCTCTGCTTGTATGCGACTTCGTGCGCCGCATCAAGAAAAACTTTTTTTACCACCCTCTGAGGCTTCTACTTTTTTCTTGTCCGAAGTTTTCGCCCGCTTCTTGGGTGAGTGAGCGAGTTAGTGCGCTCGAGGACTTTCAACAATATGATGACCAAAGGCGGAGTTAAGGCAAAAAAGAGAGAGAGATGAATCATCTCTGCGCATCTGCCACAAACAGCACTGAACTGGACTTGTCAGACGTCCGTTCGACCGTCTGTGTGGAGCACCTTCCATATCTGCAACGCGGACGCGTGATCGGAGACGCCCGTTCGCACGTAGTGCGTGGGTAACGACGCGACGTTGGCCTACGTACTGGACCTGCTTGTGGTCTTGCACCACCGCGTCGGGGAGCGCGCGGACGGCAGCAGAGACGTCAAAAGGGCACCTGTGGCTCCAAATTGGGAGGCGGAAATAACGGACGAATTGCGTTAGCTGGCGATTGGAACACCGCACTGCGGACGCCTAACGCCGCACTTCTTGCTGGGGCCTCATTCAGGCCTTTTTGCGGCGAAGACGCCGACCTTGAAGGCCTCGTAAAGTCTGAACGGTAAACTACCGCTGGGTGGCCGCAGCATTGAAGAAAACAACCTTCTTCCGCATAAGACGCACCTTGACTTCGTGCATGTATTCGATGTCCTCCCCCCCCCTGGAGAAACCTGATCTGGTGAGGCGAGAAACCGTGACCGTCCTCCAGTCCGCAGTGGCCATTTTGGACCAGTTTCTCCTCGGTGCCCAAGCTTAAGACGCAGTTGACTTTTCGGTACTTCGGCGAAAGCTCTGACTGCGGACAGAGGGACAGTCAAGGCTTGCCCGTTTACGACCTTTTTGCCTCTCTGTCCCCGATTAAGCTTATTTGCCACAGATGTGCCCAGTTTTGAATGCTTCTATCAACTTTCGCTCGAGTCGAAAGAGGAAAAACTGAGTGAAGCCCTACTCAAAATGTCACTGGCACGCTGAACTAATAAAAAGAACCATGTGATAGCTCAAGCGTTGCTTGCTGACAGTGCAACAACAGGCAGACAAAAGAGGCCGACTCTAAGGAGAAAAAGAGAGCTGAGGAGACGATCCCAGAACAAATTTTCGTTCATTTCGTCGCCTCTCCAGTCGCGCTGCCTCTGCCATGCGGAATGCCAGATCAAGCCAATGATCTTCTTGCCAGCAGTCAATGATGTTTCCTCTTCCGTCCATAGCATACTTGTCTAAAAGACAGTTAACAGCGAGTCCCTGACAGATGTTAACTCGACATTGCATCACCAGAAAGTTCTTGGCACCAAATGCGACTGCCAAGACTAAGGGTTACTAGACCGTTCCCAGGGTGCAGCGGAGCCTGGGGAGAATCTAAAACCCAAGGTCAGCCGAATGCTGCCAAGTCCACTGACGCTGATCTCATTTGGAAATGGACGACTGAGCTTTGGTTAACCCACTTTCTGCACCCCTAAAGGGTGCTTGAAGGGTGCTGAATTCTAGAATATAACTGGATGCTGATGAAATACAAAAATCACCAAAATACCAAAATTATGCAGTCAGTCAATACAATGTGTAGTGCAGCTCCACGACTGTAAATGAAACACCTTGGACCGAAGCGATGATGGCCAACACGGCCTCCAACGAGAGGAAGGAGACCTGGGAGTCATTTGCGGCCTTCATAAGTGCGGTTGAAATCTGAAGCGATGACAATCAAGACGTGCACTGGATGAGGAGCTAAGTGACTATATCAGTTGGTTCCACTGCAGGAGGAAGAAAGAGAACCTCTTGAGGAATCAATCTGGTCAGTCACCGAGGGGCTCTGGATTGCACAAGATGAGCGGCAGCGGAAAGGCGAGATCGGACATGACAGGTTCCTCGAGTCCTTCAGTCAAGACCAGTGTTGCATAGCCTCAACGGTCCGGGGTTTTCTCGTCGACTTGAAAGAATGGCTGCCGAACACTGGGCCAGGTGAAGGGTTCATCTCAGTCGAGGATACCGACGACGGCTTGGAGGACGCAACTTCTTGAGCAAGTTGGGAAAGAACCTGCTGGAAGCACACTGGCCATTGCTTCGGGACATCCTCTGCTGCTGAGGCTGCCAATAACGGTGCAAATGATATCGACCTCGAGCGTCGCTACAGTGTGGTGCGGGAAAGAGCTGCTCCATTAATACAGTCCTGCTCAAAGGTACTTCTTACACCAAAGACTGCCTCTTTGCCCGACGTCTGTACATATGTACTTCCGTATGTACCACATGTTTCTCCCCCCCTCCTCCTGTGAAAAAAAAAATTGTAAAGGTTTCGCTGGAACTTTCTTGACGGGAATCTTGTTATTGGGGATTATGGACGTGAAACGTCAAAAAATATGAGTTTGAAGGGGAAAAGCAGAGAAGAAGTAGCACACAACGTCTAAAAATATCCCCTTTCGAAGAAATTATCACTCTAATGTTATAAGTCTTGTTGTGGCAACGACTGTCTAGATTGTACGAGTCATCTTTGGTCAATTCATGCAGACATCCAAACAACCAAATGGCACTTTTTGGTGGTGGTTGGGTCCAACTTGTCGGGCTTTAGAGACAAGTGTAGGTAGTACATGTTTGACTAAGGAGGTTGCTCACGGTGAAGACGACAACTTCTTGAACTAAGTCCTGCTCAGCAACCTATTCAGTTCTGCGACTGTCAAAACAGCGAAATCGGAGAGCAAAAAGTGTGTAGAACCAGGTACAATATTCAGACTTAAAACTAGTCAGATCATAGGGCGATATTCCTTCACAACGTTGACTTCTTTCGAACGAAAATCAGTAAAAGAGTGTTTCTTTCACTCAATCTGCTTACATCACTATGGAAAATCGAGGGTCTCAAATGCCTGCATATTCCACTCTTTCCTGAAAGTAAGCCTATTTCTTGTATAAAAAATTCCTACCTTTTCACTACTATTTTTCACGAGTGGGCATGAACCAAAGGCTTTTTAACGAGTGCGGAGCTTGCGGAGGAGCACGAGTCAAAAAAGCTTTGCCATGGCCATAAGTGGAAAATAGTAGCGAAAAAAAGGCGTGACAGGGAAGGCTGAAAACCCCCTCCTAAAAAAATGAGCATTTCGGACCCCCCTCCGCTCATGCCTGAATGTACTCAACTATTATTGAGGTGTTGTGAAAGCCGCGCGAGAGCCTAACATTGTCGCCACAAGCTTCTTCTCCGTAAAAGACTTAACGCTGGACTTTATTCTCAGCTTGTCTTCAACTTCTTTTAAGGACGCGGCAGATGTGTAGAGAAAGACAAAGCTGAAGAAAAGATAGATACATACAGATGGAGAAGCACGTTAGGTAAAGAAAAGTTAACACTCGCAGCAAATATTGTGTTTGTTTGTTTGTTTGTGTGTGTGTTGGGGGTGAATACGTCTACTTGAGGGTGGGCTCAGATGGTGTGAATGGGTAACGCCATGTGAAAGACTAATCTCAATTGAGATTTTCCCCTCCTAATATGATTGCACTCAAAGCAAAGCAGATTTTGCTCTACCCCTTTTGACTTATGGCCTGCTCAATGCCATCCATGTCAATGAACCTTCATACAGGTCAGAGGCGGTTCGGTGGGGCCATGTGGAACGCTTCCAGCCTCTCCCTCGCCAGTGCTGGGTATTCGCTTAGGAGGTGCATATTCTGCCAGATTGATACGTATGGAGTTCATACCAAGTGCAAATGAACTCGAGTTGAGTTAATTTTGCGGCTAACTTCACATACACTACTGAACGAGAAGAGATGCGTTAGTTTTTATCTTAATTCAGCAGTACAGTGCTTGCCGTGAATAATGTCGCTTGTACGTATTGATGTCAGACGCAGCCTGGGGATGTTTCCGAGTGGGATTTCAACATGCAATCGATTTTTCAGACACTGTGACAAAACTTTTACTACACAAGGTCACCGTTTCGAATGTTTGTTAAGGCACTACAGTGCTTAAGGTATTGTGAGTTGATAAGAGGACCTCTTGTCAACTCATCACACTTCAAGTGCTCTAGCATGACAATGAGTGCCTGAAACTTGACAAAACTGCAGGATCTCATGTCTAACACTCTCCATCACACATCCCAACCTTAAATTCAACCTTACAATTATCCGACTAAGCATAGGACAACGATTTGTACCAAGCGACAATATTTACGGCAAGCACTGTATAAAAAAGTTGACATCAAGATCAACAAGCCATGTTCACATGTTCCACACAACTACAATATCTATCCTACCCCACAACTATGTTGGCAGACTCCAACACTCATTCATCAGTCACATGAAGCTCATATCCAAGTCATTTGAGTCAAAGATCTATGTTATTCGGTCCTGAGACTGATCCACACCTCACATGAAGTTTACATGAAAGTCATATGGGGTCTGCTCTGTAAATTCTGTCAGGGTAAACTCCCCACACTTCCCCCCGGAATTGACATTCATCTGTCCGAGAGGTCCTTAACCTACATGAGTAGTGGTTTAGGTAGTTATGATCTGTCAGGGTCTGTATGACTTCTCCTGGCAAGATTCTGGGAAGTTGCACGCCTCATTCTCCCAGTTGTCCGGGGGTTCTCATGCATTAGATACACATTGATTTTCAAAGCGATATTTAAAGTCCAAAAGCACACAAAAACAGAGAAAGAGATCAGCGAGGGTTGATCGGGCGAAAGAAAATAATGCCCCTGATTTAAAATAAGTGAGCCTTCTCATTTTTTCCCAAATAAGTGAGCCATTTGGGTGTGGCACATTTGATTAGCTAATTGAAGGAGGACTGTAACTTGATTGGTTAAAATGATTTACTACGGACGACTGTAGTTAGTAACATTTTGGCATCTCTGCAGCGGGCTGTGCAAGATTTTGAAATGCAGCAGCCTCGTCTGTTCCTATTCCCAAACTGTCCCCAAATGGTCTTTGTCTTATTTGTAGTCCTAGTCCGAGCAGGTGTGATTTTGATCTCACCATGCATCAACAACTTCGTTGGTTCCTAACTCTGCGACCACAAGCACTCCTGATGCTGCGTCAACACCCGATCAATTTCAAGACACCAGAGACCATTTCAGCCAAACAGCTCGTAGCATTATCTCAATCAGCCAAAAAATAGAAGCTTTGGTACAGAATGGTACTTTTGGTACTCTGAAACAGAGGGAATAGAATCTTCTGGAGAAAAAAATAGGTCATTCTTTTTAAGGGACACGAATAAAAGTCAATGTTATTCGTGTAGCCTCTGCCACCACCCTATCCTCCCCTACCGTCATGAAAGTGACATTCACACGTGTGTAGCAACTTTTCTTTCAATCATTTTTAACTGGTTTTAACTGGACTTTCTTCCGTTTTTCACTACTTTCTCTATGAGCAAGCCCTACCTTACCTGGCAAATTAATATGGTGGGTCTAATTTACAGGGGAATGACTATGCTTTACGACTGTGGAAAAAGGTTGTGCAAAAAGTTGATTAGCTAAAAAAAATTACATGTTCGACAAAAAAGAACATCCTCTCACTCGCAAATTTAACTGATCGTTTCGTGAGCCTTGGGCACTCTTTTTTTCTTGTTCCACATAAAAAAGTGTTCAATACTCACTCGAGAATCAGTGAAATTTGCCTGTAAGAATATTTTTGCACATTTTTAAACACAAAATCTTTCTTCAATATCTCTTCCACTTCTTTCTCTCTTTTTAATACTTTCTAGACAGACCTACTCGTCCTCAAGCCTTGGAGGTGGACAGGTTGACATCTGGCTGGGGACTAGGCATAGTGACAAGAAAGTCACCAAATAACTCGATATTTTACTCCTCGAATGAGCGAAAAAAGTCAATTTTTAACGACAATGTCAATTTTTAATGACAAAACGACAAAAAGCGGAAAGATACACTCCCACCCAAATTTCACTTTCATTCTCTCATGAGCCCTAAGACTCGGTCTTCCTAGGGTCGCTAGTGACATTTGTTTGTGAGAATAACTTGGCTTATGTTTTGTTACAGTTCAAGCGCAGGCTTTATTCATGTGTTGCAGATTCGAATCCGTCCACTTCTGGGTAATTTTTGAAAACTTGGTAAAAGTTTAAAAGCCCTTTTTGCAAGCACAACAAACCTTAAGAACTTTATCTAGAATTGGCTGGTTTTGAACCTATGACAGCTGTTCACCCAGTGAATCTGCCATATAAAGCGTGAGGACCGCGTGCGTGGGTATCTGTGTGTCCTCGGCCGATTTCCAGCTTGACCAGCTTTTTTCACGGCTCGTTTCAATCTTAACCAGCTTTCGTTCAGCCCATTTCTAGGTTAGCCAGCTTGTGTGCAGCTCGTTTCTAGGTTAACCAGCTTTCGCACTGCTCGTTTCTAGGTTCGAGCCCTGATCAGGCGTGATGAACTTGTGATGAGCGTGGGGCACGAGTTGAGCGCGCAAGGCCCGTAGCTCGTCTGTACGTCTATCAGGCACACACGCTTCATACTTGCCTTATCCAATGAAGTAGGCGCTAGTCTAAACGCTCGCTCTACGCACAGCGACAGGGCTACATCTGTCTACGTGTGCGTGCGTCCGTGTGTCTATCCAGCTCTTGCGCGTTGCGCGAGGTGAGCGTGAAGAGCGTGGTATGCATCTAGAGGAGAGAGCCACACGCGCTCGGACGGACTCGTACATAGTGCTTCATATTTTTGCCACTTTTCCTACTAGGTAGCGCGCAAGCGCAAGAAAAAATGTCTTTTGAGAGCGCACATACCGTATTTGCTCGAATATAGCTCCCCTCTTGAATAGTAACCCCTCCATCCTTGAATATAAACCCTCCCTTACGTAACTTTATTGGCGGATCAGCCCCCATTGAATAAAAGCTCCCTTTGATTGAGCAGAAGAAAATGTTCTTGCTTAACACTGTTATTTAGTATTCTTCAGTGAATAAACGTTGTTTAGTTTTGTTTAGTGTTACATGAAGCTTCTGTGCTTGAATCTTGTCGAGCACTGTCAGGTCCTACTAGGCTGATCACACTGGGAGAGAAAACCGTCTTCTTTCTTATGCCTACAGGACGTGTCTTAGACGACAACGATTGCACGACCTTGTTAGCTGTTGTTGGCCGAAGGTGGGAAGGATGAATGGACAGTGACACCACTGGTGGGATCTAGGCCCTTGCGCATGCCTCTGGTTCTGACAGGGATGCATGATACCCGCGACAATCAAGGTTGCCAGCAGGTAGAGGCTGATAATCATGTCTGAAAGTGTCGCTGATCAACTTCCAATACCTTGTTGAGTCAAATTTCTGCTTGTCATTCCTATTCAATTACATCGCACTAAAAACTTTCCAAAGATATGTCATCTGCCCATCAAAACGGAACGTGAACTGAACGGGCCGTATGATAGGGCTGCTGCACGGTATCGTACAGGATCCACCGTAAGTTCGTCTGACCTCCAGGCAGACCTCCGAGACTGAGTGATATTTCTACATGAACTCAGACACAAATCCCTCCATGGCCCATTGCTCTTCCTTTGTACAAAGTCCAGTGAAATTTGCCTCCAACAGCAGCTAACAGGACCTCGGTGGAGCCTGCATGGACACAGTACTGTTCACAGGTGTCCTATCAATGCCAGTCACTTCAAGGTAATTTTTTAAATTCGATGTTTCCTTACAAAGAAGACCCCAAAAATAAAAAAAAATAGCAAGTGGCTGCAATTGAGCCTACACCACCTAAACGAAAAAAGTGATGTCATGACTTGCTCGTTCATGAGTTTGCGTGCCCGTGTCATGTACAAGCTGAATAGGCTGAAATGACACTTTACAGCACACACTACAGATGTAATCTCTCTCTACTATTCTGACTCTACTACTGCGATTACCTGTGAGGCCTATGACCATTAACTTAAATGGCTGCTCAAAAGGGGCAGAAAACACAAGAACATTTACTCTTCTAATGTCTTTGCTGTTTAATCTCATCTACTGTAATGTCTGCACTACTGGATCTGCTACTGGAAGTTGACAGTCAAGGGGAGGCAGCGAGTGAGGGAGCGTTCGACAGGGCGGATTCGCTGAGAAACTTTTTCCTCGCTCTTGCATAAAAACAGGGGAAATAATTCAGAAACTACGACGTCGAATTGCCAATGAACGGCCCGAAAACGGGCATTTTGACCTTTATTGGCACTTGCCAAAGCAGGACAAAAAGTCCTACTTTTCGGACCGCGCACGTAAATAGTTGAGTTTGGTGGATGGCTCCAACAGCACTTCAGGGCGGTGCATAATTTCCCCTATCAGACGGGGCACAAGTCTCACGCACAAATTAGCGGACACTCAGTGCACAGGGACCCCTTTTCCCCGCTCAGGTCTGCAGGCAGGGCACTGGAACTCGGCTACGTGTGACTCGGACAGTCGGAACTGTTGCCCAGCTGGCGCGCGTTTCCCTGCTATCTCACTGTATCATAAATACGTCCTCGTCGGAGCCAGCGCTGCTGATCAATTCACATACTAACGTAATCCATTGTAATTGAACTTGCCTGCACCACAATAACAGCTGTTCTCGGTGTTAGATAAGAGTTTCATTAGAACAAAAGTTCCCCAAAAGTTTGAAGAGTTAAGGGGAAAGCGCTTCTCCTCACCGTGGTGGTCCAGTGCCCCAGGACAGTGAAAGGACCAGGTATGCAAAGAAGTGGTAACTGGAGCCTGCAGCTCTAGTCTATTCTTGCAGTTCTAGTGTATGATGGAAGAAATAACTTGTAACAAAAATGTTCTTGCCTTGTGCGGCAATAAGTTAGAGCCATCGGCACTCTGCTGTACTATCGGAGCTGCTCAGTAGCCTCTGCAGCTACCAATAAGGATGGGCAGGGGTGCCAGAATGCCTAGATGAAATATGCCCATGAAAATGGAGCAACAACTGCGGAATGTCTGTGGTAGTGGCTTGGTCTCACTTTCATTTTCAGTTGCATTATCCCATACGCCACCAGTTCCCCAGGTATGACGGTCTGTCTAACCTCATCTCAGTGATCTTCACGGCTAGAGTCAATTTAGGTCAATTTTTTTACACATGTTAATTCTAGAAGGAGTGCGAAAGAAAAGTATTGCAATAATGATGGGTCAGGGAGGTTTTCCAGAATTGTATATCCAAAGTGACAAATGCCTGAGATATCCACAAATATAAAGATATGAAGGCTGCACCTGGTCATGAACTTTGTCAAAGGCAATGATTTCTTCATTATTTTTGTTAGAACAACAACCATCCTGTGATATTGACGATTGTCCTCCGATAGCGTAATATACAGTGGCAGTCACGTCAGTGACACAAGTAGAAGATTAGCAGTAAGCCGAGGCCCACTGCCATTGCAATCACCTATTTCGGGAGTCTCTCTTGACCCATGTGAATACGGGGTGTGAATGCCTCGTGCGACCCACTTGACCAGCTTCTCAGTGACAGCACTCGCAGGCTTTCATGTAGGAATCAATCTCAAACAACCCACTGAACAAAGTTAATCTGGCTTTAGAAAGCTGCCATCAAACTCGGAGTAAAAGCAGCCGTACTTTGCTTAAAACGGAATCACTCTTAAGTTGATCAAGCTTGCATCAGCTGTTTTATACACAGTTCTTGCCCTAAGTAATGTCAGCGAGGATGACTTCTGTGTACACCCTGTAGTAGAACATGTTGAGGCGGAATTTTGGTGTGAGGTGTGTAAATCTGATACTGAGATACAATTTTTAGAACAGAAGTTCTTTCCTGTGCTTCGACTACCCATGTTGATGCCAGAGCGCCCAAAGACAGCAACCTGGAGAGGAAGGCATACAGGAGAGGCTGGAATTTGAGCTTTTTGAAAGGGTGGAGATTCATAAAATTGGCTGAAAAGTTCATGGGGGACCGCATGAAAATTCCACCCCTCATGTCATGGACTCCCTCCTCTCACTCAAATAGACATATAAAGCGAGAACGTTAAATGTGAACAATGCTTGAGAAGAGATGCATGAGCCTCAGGGCCGAGTGGAGAAGGTGGCGGCCAACCGATGAGGACATAGCGAGAAACAGAGATTCGGTGCTCTGGCGCAACCAAGCCCAGCTGCTTCATCTTGATGCGATCAAGCAGAGGGTGGCATTGTTTAAACTTTAAGTACTGTAACTGTCCTTCGTTTATTCAAGTAAAGTCAAGGACTCACTAGTTCCTCATGGGGCGTACGCCCCTTATTTTGATCCTATCCATCCTCTGGGTATTTATTGTTCTGAAGATATCAAGTGTGCGATAATTAGATGGACACTATGTTGCTGATATTTTTCTTATTTTTTTATTAATTTTCTTTCTGAATAGAAAGGTTTGGTCACATTTTCAGCTTTCATATGCAGGTAAAACAGCAAAATTTCAACAGCAACTTACAAAACTTCAGCATCTTAGCCAAACTTCACCAAGAAGACGTCATATGTCTGTTAGCCAGTGAGACTCGTACTGCCCTCACCTGCAGGTTCCACATCACCCCCTTGAGACTCAGAACCCGTACCCCCTATGACATATAAATATTAGACTAGGTCGAAAATTTGAAATCCCCGTGGGTGCCCAAAATTTGTAACCACATTCCTTTTGAAGATGTGATCAAATAAAAGTGAAAAAAAGTTCTAGCTATGCCCAATTGCATTTGAAGTTGCATAATACTAAAAAACAAGTTCAAAAAAAATTTCTTCAGGACTTGCTGTAAAATATTTTTCTAACCAACTGGAGCAGGTCAGCTTTTTGGTCTGTGATTTTCACCCAGTTTGGCAGCTTCTGACAGCCACCAGAGCTGAAATCTACTTTCACAGCAAATTTA
>JAAUXU010108177.1_pt1 | contig 11694 bp, 16 predicted proteins | sample 7278151 | NCBI WGS metagenome assembly JAAUXU01 (sample SAMN14350113, study PRJNA611818) | marine sediment metagenome | isolation source: surface marine sediment (1.8m) | place: French Polynesia: Moorea | collected 2018-08 | reverse complement strand
TTCTGTCCTCAGTCTTGATTTCTGTCCTCAGTCTTGATTTCTGTCCTCAGTCTTGATTTCTGTCCTCAGTCTTGATTTCTGTCCTCAGTCTTGATTTCTGTCCTCAATCTTGATTTCTGTCCTCAGTCTTGATTTCTGTCCTCAGTCTTGATTTCTGTCCTCAGTCTTGATTTCTGTCCTCAGTCTTGATTTCTGTCCTCTGTCTTGATTTCTGTCCCCCTTGGGGCCTAGGGAGTCCTCACACTGACCCCACGAGTCTATCCCCTCATCCTCAGACGCTCTCGGGATGACGCAGTCGCATCTCAGGACGATGACGCACTTTTCAGTTATTGAAACCACAACGCATAAAGGACCGTTGACGTTGAAGTGGGTCCCTGGACAGAGGTTGAGGCTCGGCACACGTGCGAAAATGCCTTTCACTGTAGTCCCACTCAGCTCGTTCAGGGGTGGCAGTTTGGCCAGGGGGCGCCATTTCTGCCAGCAATGGACTGCGGAGTTTATAAATGTACTCCTATTGCTTAAGCCATACCTGTTGGACATTTTTGACAAAAGGGTTTGGGCCAATTTTTGCACAGTATGTGGCATCACTTCAAGTTTGAAGTGCACAAAGTTGTAGATGCATTTGCATATGAATCCCCGAGACTGAATTCAAGGTTGCAGCACGGGTCAAAGTGACCCACCCTAAGGTAGTAGAGGCCATGTCCAGGGTCTGCAGAAATGGAGGTTGCGAGAATAAAAGAGCCCGCCTTCCGACCTCGGATCCCTCCGCCCCCCTCCACGCCTCCTCTTGTCAGTGCCTCCCCCTGTAATTTCCGATACCTTTTACGCACCACTAAACACGGTAATGTTTCGCCATTACGCCCTCCTCCTGCGAGGCTCATGAAAATGGAGATAAGCTCTTTTTGCCGTTAAAAACAATATAAGGCTGCGGAGCCTCTGTTCTTTGTCCCCCCCCCTCGGCGTTGTGCACTGGCGAAAGTTTCTTTTTTCCCCTCTTGGGCAATTTATGCACATACAAATTTACGCTCAGCTCAGTCATCTCAAACAGCCGCGCCGTGACGAGATGGCTTAAACAACTGTATGTACGTACATGTACATGCAACGTTGCGTACAGGGTCTGTCAGCTAAATTGGGTCACTTGACAGCGGCATCAGGATCAAGGAGGAGGTCAGCACTGCTGTCAATGCCAAAAGGTGGCCACGAGTTATTCTTGGAAAGGGACGTCACTACAAAGAATGGGAATGGATTTACAGTCGAGGCTCCTCAAACTATTGGCTTCAGCCACGCCATCTGGGTAACAATGAACGGCGGCACCGAGAACTACTGGAGTACAGTACAAGTACTTAGTCAGAGATCCTGTACAAAGTGAGACTGGGTTGGGCAGGAGGAGGAAAATTTTCCAACTTTACGACGGACGCTACGCAACATTGCACTCGTTCTGGTTCTGGCAGCAGTTTCTCATGTGACACGATTCAGTTGACGGACCCTGTATGTGTGTGTGTGAGGTTCCGACCTCTTTCTAACAAGGATACACAACCTTGGGTGACTCGACGACAAACCAAGAACTTTGGTGGTGGACGACGTTTACTACGTGAGAGCAACAACGATTTGATATTGACCGCACAAGTAAGTGCTTGAGCAAATGCCGTTTGTCCGTCTGTCCTCCAGGACCATTAGTTGTGGTTTTGGCAGTGGCCACAAAGGAAACAAAGCTGCAGCCTGCGAATGTCTGCTCAATGAGTTGTCGTGTCCCCTCCCTGTATGTGTTACAGGGCGTTCAGATGCGTCTGGAGACGGAGTTCAGGTACGCGCACCAGGCTTTCGTCAGCGCTGTAGGAGACGAACGACAAGCCCCTGTTCTTCCTCCCCAAGGTGTGCGTGTGCATTGCATGACATCCAGAAAGGGTGCAGCAACTACTTCTTCTTGGGAGGGGCTTTCGATCACAGCGGCAAATCAAGGACGCGAGGGAAAGAAAGCTGCAGGGGTTACTCCTTTCTACTTCGTAGCTTGACTACTTTAGTACTGGGTCTGAAAAACCGCCAAGGAGAAAAGAAGCAATTAACCAATCTATAATGAGAACCAGGACTGCAGTGAGGGGGGGGGCAATTAATTATCTATCACGTCCGCCATCCCCCCCCCCCCACTCCCCTCCCTGCCCCATTTTGGAAGAGAGCGCGTTTAGAAGTGCAAGGCGGGAAGAGCCAAGGAGGGCCGAACGGTCTAGGACGTCTCTCTCTGGGTCCCCGTCTCTCTCCTCTCCATGGCGTCGTCTTGTCCATATGCACCAACTTTGATCCTATCCGTCCGATGGATGGACACACCTCTGGTCGTAGCAGCTGTACGTGGTAGCGTGCGTCTTCTTCGCCGTCTCCTCCTCCTCAGTGATGTGCATGTGTGCGTGAGTGTGCACGCGTGTGTGCACGCGTTCCACACACGCACACACACACACACTGTAGTCGCAGACGAGAGAGAAAAGCCTTTAAGACTCCACGTCCGGTTATGGAGAGAGACTGTGGCCGTCGGGCGTCGCGGGGGCAGGCGAGTGAGTGAGGGGAAAGCTCTCTTTTTCCCGCTCTCTCTCACTCTCACTCGGTCGCTCGAAGTAGTAGTGGTGGTGGCAAGACTGTGAGAAGAGGCCAAGGCGGAGTAGGTGAGGAAGTTCACGGGAGAGGCAACAACAATGTCGACGGAAAACACTTTGACGGATGGCAGTAATAAAGCCTGACACGCTAACGCCGAAGCCGGCGTTGCTATGTGTGACAGACCCAGAGGGACCCGCCGACGTTCAAGTGAAGCTGCCCGTGATGCGGGAGTGTCTCCTGTCTCTAGTCGTTCCTCCCCGTGCTCGTGGTGTTGTGCATGTCGCTGCCGCTGTCAGTGAAACAATCCCACTGGTTCTCCTCCCTCCCGTCCGGGGATGTGCGTGCCGGATGCAGCACTGACTGAGCTGTCACTGCTACGACGACGCAGATCAAAGGATGAGTCTCTTTGAACTCCCAACCGGTGATTGATTGATGACTCTTCTCTCTCTCTTTCGCCGAAGTAGAAGAAGCAGCGGCAGCAGCAGTGGCTACCGATCGTGAAGAAGGAGGAGACGACGACGAAGAAGAAGTCGGGGAAAAGGTAGCAAAAGTCAGTCAATCAGAGCTCAAAGGGACACCCACACACATACACGCACACGCACACACATACGTACATGTACGTGTGTACACGTACGTACACTCGCTCGCTCACCTTCAAAGGCAGTCTTGCTCAAACGACGAGTCAGAAGTTGTCTGCCGGTGATTTTCCAACTCTTGCTTGCTGCTACCCCGAACACACAGAGAGAGAGCATGTGAAAGGATGCGCTGACTTGTGGTTTTATGACCACCATGCAACGCCAGAAGAAGAGCAGCGGTAGCAGCATCGATCGCTCCAAGCCTACACACGTGGCGCCGGTGCCGGCGTCATCGTCGTCGTCGTCGTCGTCGTCGAGGAAGCGGCGATCCTCCAAGGAGTCCTCGCGCAAGGCCAAGAACGGCGGCAGCGTCGACGATGACGACAACGAGAACAACTCCAAGAGGAGACAGCAAGGGTGAGTGTTTACGAATGGACTCTGTCAGAAAGTGAAAGCCCCCAGCGTAAAGGAAACGAATAAACGCTTCTTTTTCCTGCAAGGCCAGTGAAAGATGCGAGCAGACAGAGAGCAATCGATTATTCGCCAGACGACGAATCGAGTCAAAAGTTCAATCGCCAAGAAAGAAACGGGGGTTCCACAGGGAGTGGACCCCCTTTTCTGTCTCCCACCCAAGAAAAATGTCCCCGAAAACAATTGCCAAGGTTTGTAATAGCCCTGGCTGCAATGACGCAAATATCTGGGTACCCCCCTCAACCCCCGGTCCCCCCTCCCCTCCCCGGATGTATAATTGGCCCGCCCGCAGTCGAGGCACCGGTAGACGTTGCCAAATGGCATCTTGGAAAGGTACAGGAAGAATGAAAGAAAGCTCACAGTAGTGGTATAAATCTATTCTTTTTTCCTTACATTCATTCGCCTTTATCCCTAATGCATTTGGTTACACACACGTCTGCAGAGAGATGGAGTCCGCCATGCATATGAGCGAAGCCGCCGCCGCCGTCTTCTTCGCCCCCTCCACCGACTCCCACATCCAATGCCTGCGTTCGTTTTCTCCCGGCGGATTTAGACCGCCGAGTTAAGGTGTAGCAGCTGGCAACTTGGACTGCTAATAATACACATAGCGTGTAGTTCTCCTATGTACATATTATTACAGGACCACACGCATCTGTACTCGTGTGTGTTTGCGGAGGCGGCCTCAGCGGGGGGCCCCCGAGTCAGCGAGCTACGTGCGGTGAGGGAGTAGCGCGTGTTGAAAAGGAAAAAAAAAGGCCTCATGACTAAGGACGCGTCACTGATCAGAGGCACCGTCCAGGGTTTCTGCTTCTTCCTCGTGAGCTTAGCCAAGGTCCATTCGTTCAAGGCACTCGGGGAAAAGGGGGCGGCAAAAAGAGGAGGGAGGCGGCGACGGCGACGACGGAGATCCAAATATCGATTGCGGATAAAAATTGCCGGTCTGACGAGTAGTAAACGCGTTCTCTCTCTCTCTCTCTCGCTCTCGCTCGCTCCTCCAGGGCTGAGCAGATGAAGAAAAGTAGCTTTGTCTGCCTTCTCCTTGTTCTCCACGGCCTCCTCCTTCTCCTCCTGCCTCCTCCTGACTCCCTTCTGTTGAATGGTCATATGCAATTGAGCTTTTATTGCGCCCTTGCTACTGGAGACTCTGTAGGAAATTGCTTTCGTGCTCTCACTTCTTTCTCATTTGCTGCATGACTTTCTCCAATTGCCGTTCGTAACCTCTCACGGGATGTCAGTAGTAGCAGAAGCCTTGTTGGCATTGCAGGTGTTGTATGTATCGCAGACCTGGTGCGCGCCCTCCACCTCGGCCGCCTGGGCCGCCGCCGCCGCCTGCGGGGCGAAGAAGCAGCGCACGTAGTTCACTAGTTAACGATTTTTAATACTTTCTCCAAGTCACGCAGTCCCCACAGTGGCATAACCAGGGCCAAATGCTTGTGTCCCGCCTCCACCACCACCGTCACCTCCGCCACCTTCAGATAGCCAAGGTTAATTTGCGTAGAACCCCACGTCGTCGGCACGTTTGTCGAACGTCTCCTGCATGCCTCGTACCATTTTCTCTCTTTTTTTGCGGTCGTGGCAAAAGCGACGACGTTGGTACGTGTATGTATACATGTGTGTGTGTACGTTGTACCAGGCTGCAGCTAAGCTCTTTCTTCTACCCCTTTTATTGCGTTCTTGTGAGGCAAACGTGTCATCCAGTGTGTGCACACACGCGCACCAGCACGCACACAGAGTAGAGAGAAAGCGAGTGGAGGCAGGTTATGGTGCCTTCCACTGGTGTGGTGCCGGCGCCGTCATACGTGTGTGGTATTAGTGAGCAGGAGTAGCAGTGCCGTCTAAGCAGACAAATGATCCATTGGCAAAGTAATTGCCCTAATGCGAAAATAAAGAGCTTTTCGTGCTGCTGCAGTGCAACAGCGCGGGGGCTTCCTAAGACTCCTTGGTCATGGTGTCGCATAGGGTCATTACGCAGGCGCACCAGGCGCAATTTGAATCGCGTATCAAACAGTTGTTACTACGTGCTTACACCAGCCATTCTGACGCTTCCGAGGACATCAACTGCGCGCAGTAACGCGGTTATGGTCCTGGCCAGGCCTCCACACACCAAGAACTCAGCCGAGGAATGACATTTGTCAATTCAGTGCAGTCTGTGCTGAGTGTTTGTCCCTGGCTGGCCGAAGATGGAGATGTCCGTCTTCCAGTCCCAACAGTTCCGCCAGGATGGACTTGTGTGCGGCCTGTCGTCATCCTCCAGACGGCAAAAACTCTTCAGGGCCGCGGTTCAGGCTGTCCTTCTTGGTAAAAGCTGACGAGGGCAGCATAAGGCTGGTGGAAGAATGTGGGAGGGTAATCCTTGGAGAGAAGGAGCAATCACTTCTTCTCAAATTGTCATTTTTTCCCTCTAATCTCCCAGGATCTAGCCTTAATGGACGTGCAAAGTGATCCCAGAAAAACTACTTTCACTGAAGAAGCCACACTGAGAATGGATATTAATATCAAACCGGGCCCCCGACGCTTTTTGTGCCACATGTGAGGTCGGTATCGAGTAGCAGCACTGCAGTGCCCAGCTCACTTGTGGCTTCATTTGAGTTATTTACCTGAGCCTCCCCTCCGATATCAGTTGATCCTCTGTGCCAGGTCCCCCACGGTGTACAACGCTCGTTGCATGCAAACGCCAATGCCCTCTATTAAGACGAAGGAGGAAAGATAGATAGATAGATGGATATATAGAAAGATAGATAGACAGATAGAGGGAGAGAGAGCTGGGGAGCCGGAGAGAGAGAAGGTATTTGTTGCGTCTGTCAATTTTTCTGAAAAGCTATGATTGATCTTGAACGGGCAGCCTGAATGCTCGCTCATATCACAAGAGCGCCTCCTCCACCTTCTGGGGCGGGAATGTTATTAACACTGCCGCGGCTGTGTCTTCTTCTTGAAGGCGTGCCACTAAGTACACATAGAAAGCAGGAGTAGGAGGGGCGCGATGGAGCCGTCGTCGTCCTCGACGACGACGACGACGTTGGCGGCGGCGGCGGCGGCCGCCATACAGATTGTCAAAATGTGGCCAGTCATGCAAGAAAATTGCACGGTATTTCCAATTAGGCCTGATAGGGCCCGACTCTCCCAAGGCCCAATTAGGGCCCGACCCTCCCAAGGCCCATTTGGCCCCACTTCAGGGGGGAGGGGAATGGATGCATCTTCCCAGAGACGCTGTCCGAGGGCATCCACCTCCCTGGCCAGATCTGGATGGACTCTCCCTCCCCCTCCTCCTCCAAGTAACAGCCGAGAAGAGCCAGGATGATCTCGCCGCCAGATAATTAGTTCGTGAGCCGCGGCGTGAATCGCATGTTGTTCGGTGAGCCACGCACGCACGCACGCACGCGCGCGCGCGTGCGCCACGCGTGTGTGAGTGCGAGAGAGATTTGGCAGCCTTTAAGGGCGACGCTGGCCGAGTTTCGAGGGTGCGCATGGTTTAAGAGAGAAGGCAGAGAAGGCCTTTACCCGGAGAAAAGAGAAAAGAAAAGCATAGGAGGCAACACAAAGTAGTCTGAGCCTCTGGCTGGGCAAAAAGGCCCTCCCGAATAGGAGCAGCAGCAGCCACGACGACGACGGCGACGACGACGATGTCGGCGACGACGATGTCGGCGACGACGACGGCAGCATTGGCAGCGGTTGTTGGAATGGGCCTTGTGTGCGCGCGCGTGACTGTGCCATAGTGGTGACCTTGGTTGTCGTGTCAAAGGAGGGAGAGCGCGGAGAAAGGGAGGAAGGAAGCAAGTAGGAGATTCCTGCACCAAAGGGGGAGGGAGGAAAGAAGGAGAAAAAGGCTTTCACCTCCGCCCAACAAACAAACCCATAAGATACACATGGGCAGGGAAGGCCATGGCAACTGTCTGTCGGCATCGTCGGGAGAGTCTCTTGTCATTCAGAAGTTGAGGAATTGACTTTGCAGACGTTTCTGCTGCATCAGACATGATGACAACAGCGGTCGAAGCTCCTCCGGGTGAGTGAGTGACACCAGGGCCCACCCGGGGCGAAGGCAGGGGGGGGGCAATGACAACGGGTCTCAGACTACGTGGGGGTAACAATAAAGAGGACTTGACTCCCTCCCCTAGAGGCCTTCTTCATGTTCCCTTTGTGTGTGTGCAGTCTGTTCCAGAGCTCCCCGAGCAGGACCTTTTTTTACTGGTGCTATGGATTGTGCAGGAGGCACGAGGTCTTGTCGAAGGGAGGCACGGGCGAGACTGGATTGAGCAGAGCGCCAATTACGAGAGCTTTCACTTTTTTGTCACTGTCCCAGCGGACGAGGACGAAAGAGAATAGCAGTGGATCAGAGTGGCAAATGAAACAAGTGACAAATAAAGGAGGAAGTGCGACGCATGAATTATTCATCCAGCTCCTTCCTTCCCTCCCATGACAACGACGACGACGACGACGACGACGACGACGATGCTGGCAAGCACAGGGGGAAGACGAGCAAGCCACCACTGACGAAAGACTCGTACGCACCCCTCCCCATCCACCCCACGTTGTTCACGCTGTTGGATGCGCCCACTCTGCTCACGTCCAATGTGTTCTCGCATGCGGCACGTGGCCTGGCGTGACTTTTAGGAGATCAATGGAAATTGAGACGTTCAGTTATATGGCTACTTCTTTTGAGTTTATGGGTCCTTTTTCCCCCCTTGCTCGATATCTAATGTGGACTTAACATGCAAGTTCCGTACTGCCTGCACAGTTCTGGCCAGGGGGAAAAAAAGAGGAAAGGTTACGAGGACCAAGAAGAAGAAAATCCCCCTCTCAAAATCCTTATCTATGTACTTAGGTGCCGAGAAATTTGGACCTCAAGTTTCCTGCAAGTGGTGTAAGTCACCCCAAGTCGGTGGACCTCACACAGCGCGTGTACAAAGTGTCTTGTACTTGCGAACCTGCTACACTTTCTTTTCATTAACCTTTCCCGATGCCGTCGATCTGCCTTCAAATTGGCCGCAGTCATAAATCTCCTTCTGTACTGCTTCCCCTGCCCCCCCCTTTCATTAGCATTGCCAAGACACCCCGTAGAAGGACGTATTCACGTGCTCTCTACGTCCATAATGCATATATACATACGGACGCAGCACAATCTCATTTGCCAGGATATCGAACTGCAGCATGCAAGGAAGAGGAGGGGGAGAAAAAAACTGTGCATAGCTCCTATTTGTTTGCAGCACAGTGTGTATGTATGGACGGACGGTGGTTTTTTTTGCTTTACCCCCCCCCCTCCTAACCTCCTCCGCCCCCCCCCCCCCTGAAATGATGCATGACAGTAGAGGAGACACGACCGCGTACGTGGACGAGTGTGCTCAGCACGAGGAGATGTTTACCAGTAGGTAAGAAACACCTGACTCGTCGGTGGACACAGTCGACGTCGGTGGACCCGCACGTGTGCAGCTTTTTCTTTTTCTTGCTCTCGTCAGCAGATTTGTCGGTTTGATGATGCATGTGGACGTCGTCCCTTGGGAGGGGGGACGGACTGGAGAAGGAGGAAAAGGTCACGCCATCTTTTTTTTTTTGTCAAAAAAAAAAAAAAAAAAAAAGAAACTGAATATCTAAAGCCGCAGCCTCCTGGTTGAGGTCGACGGAAGGTGAGGTGACGGCGAAGTCATCTTGTCCTGTCACCTAATGAGGGTCGTGAACAAAGTCTGAAACGAGATTGACTTTCCCCCCCTCCCCTCCTCGTCCTCCCCCCTCTCCTCCTCCTCGTCCGCCTCCTCCTCTCCCATCCAAACTTTCTTCCCACCCTTGATGGTCTCGAGATGAGACTTCAGGCTGTTTGGTGCTGCTTATACTGCGTACATAGTGGCTACATCCGCTCGCTCTCTGGCTTGGTCGTTATCGTCTGAATAGTTCCCCCCCCCCCCCAGAAATGTTTGCAAGAGTTTGTGCCACTACGCACCTACTTGGAGCTGGAGAGGAGGCTGCGAAATTCCTCTTTCTCCCACTCTCCTCCTTCTCCAAGTTGTTCTACCTCGTGTATGTATTCAGCCACATGAGAGCACGACATATTTTATCTCCAGGTTACTCAACAACAAGAACACTCGTCTTGGGGTGGTGGTGGTGGGCTGGAGGTAGGAGAAGGGCAGACACGTTGCTGCTCCCCCACGTGCTGGTGGTGGCCGAAGGCAGGCACTATGCAGCAAATCAGCCGTGGGCTCCTTCGGCGTGGCACTTGGGAACAAACGGTCGGCGGGGGCAGTGGTGATAGCAGACGGCCATCCACAGAAATAACAGTCTCCCAAATTCTAATGCTTGGCCACATGTGAGCAGCAGCAGAATATGTTCTACTCCTTAAAGTAAAAGAAACACTTGGTGGGGGAAAAAGACAAAAGTGCTGCAATGCGCCTTTTATGTCTTCTGCCTCCTCCTGGGCTGTGGCAACTACTAATAGTGAATCGGTGGGGGGAGCAGGGATAAAAAGCCCAGAAAAGCCGCAATCTATACAGGATTTTTGCTTAATTATGACGTGAGAAAAGTTTGAGAACAGACGAGGGCCCCGAGCAGAAAGGGGAGCCATTACTTTTTTGCCAAACTTCCCAGTACTTTTAGGTATGAGGAAGGAATAAAAAAGTCTCTGTCTGCACGGCCTCGATCCGACGCCAGCTCGACTCTCTCCACGTGCGCAGGAACCGCGAAATCTCTGGCAAGACGAGTCGAGGCCGCAGGCAGTTGTGATTCTTTTTAAAAGCACAACACTGGGATTTATCATCCTCGGCTGTGGAGGTCGGGAGGGAAAGGGTCATTTAGCCTCGATGCTGGCATCTCTTTTCTTTTGCTTTTTTTGTCCGCCAAACTTTATGCAAGTCCGTAAGTTGAGCGTGCTTCCCTCCCTCTTGAAGCCGGGAACCCAGTCCTCCTCTGGTACGAGCAGCAACTCCTCTTGGTCCGAGATGGGGCTCTTCTTCTTGCTCTTCCCCATCTTGTTCCAAGATGTTCGCCATTCATTCTGATTTCTCCTCTTTTACTTGTCTTCTCCACCAGCGAAACATTAAACGGTTTTCCTCTGTGAAGGCTGTGCAGGAAGGTCTCGGTGTGGTGTGTATGTAGAACGACCGACGAGGCGTGAGTGGAGAAGGACGAGGAGGAGGGCAAGACCTTGGCTGTCACACACCTGCTAGACCAGCGACGTGAGTAGAATGTTCTTCTTCTTCTTCTCTTCCTCTACCGATCCGACCAAGAACAAAATAGAGTCATATTTCATCTCAGCAAAGCCGCGCGCGCTCTCCTCCTGCCAGCAGTAGTACTCCGGCTGCTGCTACACCAGCAACACACTGTCGCAGTATTCGCGCACGGAATATAGAGAAAGAGCACATTATTGTCGCCTCCAAACTCGCTTTTTACTCCTCATCTCAGTCACAAGCGTTGCCAGCGTGCAGCGCCGGGGTTGGTCTGCCTCCGGTGCACCTTGGCGCAGGTGCCGACGCACGCGGAGTGGCCAGGCCTGACCGGGCCTGGCCGAGGCCTGGCCAAGGCCTGGCCAAGGCCTGCCCAAGGCCTGGCCAGGCCTTCGCGTGTCGTTCTTGCGCTCATTTTATGCGCGCTGGACCCGCTGCTCATGTTTTCTGTCTGCCCAGAGAGAAAAAAGAAGAAGAAAATGGAGCAAGAGCGCGCCCGGACAGTAAAAATTGATGGATTGGAAAGAATGTGGAATGAAGGGAGAAGTAGAAGAAGAAAGAAGAGAAGCTGTCAGAGGCAAGTCGAAGAAAGGTTGATGAAGGCAGACTAAGTCGATGTGAGTAGCTACATATTAGAACATACAAGGCACAAGTGACGAATAGATACGTTTCTATTCGCTCAGCCTTTCTCGGACCTCCTGCAGTTGCTTTTCCGTGTCATGGACGACACGATCGGTAAAATTATTGGAAGCAAAGAAAGCCATTCTTACGAGGGAGACCGAGAGCGACATCAAGAGGGAGAGGAAGGTCTGCCTGCTGTGCTAAAGTCGTTGGCAGCACTCAAAAAAATAGAGGAGCAAGAGAGAGAGAGAGAGAGAGGTTTGGTTCATTCGTCACATCAAGGGGGGGGGAAAGAAGGG
>JAAUXU010046679.1_pt1 | contig 11694 bp, 8 predicted proteins | sample 7278151 | NCBI WGS metagenome assembly JAAUXU01 (sample SAMN14350113, study PRJNA611818) | marine sediment metagenome | isolation source: surface marine sediment (1.8m) | place: French Polynesia: Moorea | collected 2018-08 | reverse complement strand
TGTATGTGTGTGATGTGGCCGCCGCATTCATCCCCCCTCTCGGGGGGCCCCCCCCCCCCCCCCCCCCACAAAACACCACAACAAAGCAGCGTCAGAAAAGAAATAGGGGTGGGGGGGGGGGAGGGGGGTGGGAGAAAAAAAACAAAAAACAAACACACCTCCCCCCAACACACACACACACGCGCTTCCCCCACTGCTTTTTTTTGTGTGTCGCGGGGGGGGGGGGGGCCCCCCCACGAGCGTAGGGAGTGGAAGCAACGTTGTTTGCCACAAAAGTGTCACTCTCAGTCGTCCATGATGGTTGTTTCCACCACTACTTACTGGGCTGGTGCTCGTCCAGACCCAAAAAAGAACCGATCGACTTGGGGTTTTGGGTGCCCCAAAAGTTTGGTCGTGTTGAGAAAAGGCCAGCATTACGGGTAGAGATCTGTCGAGTGTTTATTTGAAAATGACACCACCTCAGTTCATCCATTGTACTGGCTTCTCGACGGATGATGGACTCTGGGAGATTTTTGCTGGTGTGGCACGATTTTGGGGACACCCTGTATGGCGAATCTCCCTCTCCACGACACCTGTGAAGACTTGATGCCAAGTTCAGTGAGACTTGCACTAATGCTTGTAACTGTCTGAATGAGTGGTTGGGGCTGCTGCTGGTCAAGAAGTGCGCGTGCGTGTGTGTGGCCAGAGACTCATCATCAGCATCTTTTGTTGGAGATTGCCCAGGTCAATGGCGGATCCATTGTTGTCATCGACACTCGGTCAGTTTTGGGGTCTCGTTTCCTCGAGTTGGACATTCGTCTAGGGTGGTCATGTATATACTAACGACAAGGGAGGGGGGGGGGTGAAGGGGAAGAACCTTGTCAAAGTGCGAACATCTCCGCGAGGCCCACACGTTTCTGGCCTCCTCGTCAGTAATGAGGAAAGAGAAGGACGGCAGATGCAGATCTCATCTAGAGGGAGAAATTTTTCATGTGTGTCAGGCTAACGGAGTCAATCAGTGTCAGAGTCCGCGCAAACCTTCCTCAGGCCTGGCCCGACTTGAATGTCTGGGTGATTCTCATCGAGTCACGCACGAAAAACCTAATCTCTGTTAGAGGCGCAGTAAAGAGAGCACAAGAAGAAAAGATGAGGAACCAGTTTAGAGGCATTTCTCATCCCTTTCTTGGTTACACTGGCAGAATGTTGTCGCACACGTCGGCCGCTGACGCCGCCCAGTTCTGCCAGTGCAACCGCGCCCTCAAGTCCTCCTCCAACGAAGGCGCGGACAGAGAGTTGAAGTGAAAAAGATCCCCATCAGATGCAGACGGTAGAGAGAGAGAGAGCTTGAACCAGGCATTCCAGCTACTAGGAGAGGTACTTCTTGATTTTGCAAGAAAGGTGCCCTCTTGCACGTGCGTGCGTGTTAATTCGCGGAAATCTTTTGACGTCCCCCCCTGTCGTTAACCTTGGAGTCCTTGTTTTGTTCCACCTGTCTCTTCTTCCTCTCTTTTGAAGGCGCATTTTGTTCTTCGCTCACAAGAGCACGGACGCAGCTAACAGATAAAGCTGGTTAACGTTTAACGCAGCCTTAAGTTCAGGCAAAAAATGGCATATCAAGCTTCCTTCTGCTTGATCAGGTGAAAGATAATCGTGGCAGAGAATCGCGCGCATCGTTGTGAAACTTAAGAAGACTTTAAAAAAGACCACACGGGTGACATTGTCAAAAGAACCTGGTGGTTCGTTGATTTTTACTCTTCTTTTTTTTGGTCCTCTTTTAAACCCTGTTAACAAATAAAAGTCGTCGCGAGAACTCACATTGCGTTGTCCGTCTTCTTTTCCCTCATAAATCTTTCGTCTGTGTAGAGCAAAAGGTGTTCCTGGGGGCTTTTTTTTACCCCGGCGGATTTTGGTTGACGAACGTACGTGTGTGTGAGGCACTTACAGGGTGGCCAACAAGTTCTCTGTGTCATTTGTCTTAATCGGCGAGGTTGTCTACTGATATTGACATGGCTTATTTTTCATAGACATCGTAGCCAGATTCATTCGAGGTGGCTTTGACGACACCGCGGAGGACTTCAGGGTCTCCACGCTGCGGTGCAGCTCTTTAGGTTGTCTCATGCCAACATTGAAGTATTGTGAGACAAGACCAAATGAACATAACTTCCTGACAAACCTGCGCTCGAAGCAGCCAGAAATTCGCCAGTGCAAACGTTTGCATAGCCAGAGAGAGAAAGACAACAACACCCGACGAAAAGGCAAACTCAATCAACGGCTCTTGCTTAGTTATTATCTGGACGCTTGGCCCGATTTTCTTCCGCCCCAGCAGGCAACGCCTCCGTAGAGAAATGAGCAGCGATCGCCATTTTTATTGCCACCCATATTTGGCAGAACCAATCTTGTTATAGCCAAGGATGAGTGGTTTGTCTGTACATAAGATACTAATTCTCTGTACTTGCTCGTAATGCATTTAGCCGAAAAATACACAGACGCACGCACGCACGCACAAGTGCTCTTTATCCCATTACGGGAGCAATAGATTATTGACGGGTGCCCTAGATCACCTTGTAACGCATCTGCACTACTACTTAAAGTGCCATCAGCTTTTGGGTCGCCCATTCTGGCTGCATTTGATGCCACTGGAGTTCAGTGTCTTTGCACTAAAATAATCGATTCCAAACGAATGGTAGCTCAACACAACTGAGCCGAATACAACAGCCTCACCATGAAGTAATCCATCCATGGCAGTGCCAAGTGTTGGTTTTCTATTAGAATTCATTCTAGATTTCGCAGCCTCATTCTTACTTGGGGATTAGGCGTCGACGTCGTCGGACCCCCCGACCCCCCCTCTCAACCCCCAACACCCCCCCTCCCTCTATCCGAGGACGTGAGTAATGGTTCGCTGGGCAAATTTCCACCACCCTCTGAACGTCACTAACAGATCTATTTTTTTTCCGAGGCCGCCTACGTTTTCCTCACATCCCTCATTCCAGCCACCCTCTTCTCATCGATCCCTGTAAAAAAAAGGGGGGGTCTCGATTGAGATGTATGAACTTAATGCAAAAGATGAGAGAAAAGCGAGCCGAAAAGAACAAAGTAGAACTTTTTTTTTCGCGATGACGACGAAATTGTCGGCCTGTCGTGAGTCATCTATGTCATTCATGCTCTGTTTGTTCGTATTAACTCAATTGCGATTGGAAAAAAAAAGTTTTTTTTTTCTTTCCGGCCAGAAAGAAAGCGCCTTTTTGTGCACGGAGGACTATGAATTGTCGAGAGTTGTTCTTCTGAGGACGACGGCGTTCAAAAATGTTGCCAAGAGACAGACGTTGAGCACTTGAGGAGAGACATGACTTCATGCCTGATCCACTTTTGAGGTCGCTCAAGTCGTGATCTGGAGGTAGGAATGTCTTCAATCTGGAGGAAGCCCAAATTTGGCATGTGCCAAGAAATTGGCGCGCGCTCACAGAAGGAAGGTTGTCTCGCATCCTCCGTAATGGCCGCTGTTTGCGACCACGTCTCTTGACCCTCGGGGTCACTGCTGACGTGGAGTTGCAACTAAGTACGCGCTCGTCGCCGTTCTTGAGCTGTCGAACTCGGCAAATCGGCGCACTGACGCGTCCAAGCCGCAGGTCTTTGACGAGAGCGTCTCTCCTTGTCGCGATTCTGGCAGCGCGTTAAAAAAAGTCTTCTTTTCTGCCAATGAATAAGAGCGCTTGTGACAGCCAGACAGAAGTTATTTATGTCGTTGGCTGCGTTTGACATCTGAGCTTTTGTGCTGCACGCAGCAAAGCCGTTGAATTAATTAATGTCGCCGCGCTTATCGCGCCCGTGCGATCTACGGATCTGTCACTAGAGCAGAAAAAGAATCGTCGTCGTTTTCTAAACAGGGCGACCAATCAGAAAAGCAGAGCAGGATTGGTTGTTCTTTTCTTCTCGTCTTGACCAACCTGTATACGGATGCCGGAGTTGGTTAGGGCGGCCTCACCAGGCGCTGGAGCAGCTTTGGTGGTTGCTGTGTGGTCAATGACACGGGGATGCGCAGCCAGAACTGTGGCTCGGTCACGTGAAAGCAATGCTTCAAAATGTTGTTTGCTGTTGGAGGAGTTCTTGGGGTCCTAGCAAGGCCCTTCACACTGAAGATTCTTGAGACATTCTTTCCGCCTATAAGTTCATACTTCACTTGGTTCGTCTCTCAATCCACACAGTGTTATCGCCAATGTTTCTTTCTTTTTTTTGTGCTCCAGGAAAGGTACTTGGTGGCTCTGTCAATCAGCTTAGAGTAAACCTGCCCTCGGGGTCAGTGTAGAGGGAGCAGCAGATTATTTGGCCAGAAACCACCGCCGGTTAAATCAGATGAGAGCAGAGCCTCCTCCCTCCTTCGTTTAGCCTCTACACACTTCTTGCTGGTGTTGGCTTCTTGTCGTTCACTAGTCTAACTGGCCCACTGCACCAGGATCAGCAGCACCTTGGAGATTGGCAGCTCAGATCAGTGATAAAGTTTCTTTCTCTCAATAGAAAAATTCCGGGGAGCAGCACCGCTGCTGCTACTCCATGCATGAGCTGAGGAAGAGAAGATTAGCTCATCTCTCGAGGGATCTCTTAAGTACTCTTGCTGGTGTGATACAAGTTGGTCTGAGATAGCAGACACAGCACAGGCGGAGCCGGGGAAAAACGGTGACTTACATATTAACAACTTGAATCTTCTGTAAGTCGATTCGGTGATGGCGCGATCTTGGCACCTTCACAATTTCGGGAGCAAGCATAACAGAATACCATTGTCTACAACATCCTAGCTATTTCACGCCCTTGTGTGACCCGCACACGTTTGAACGTGGTATCGATGGTGGGGACTTGAGCAACAACAGCATCTCCAACTAATTCCTCATCCACGACTTGAACTTTCACTTCAGGAAGTGTTTTGACCTCGAACTTGATGCCAAACAAAAAAAAAGGAAACTATGAACTGTTTTAAAGATGCAGAATACAAAGAAGATGCACAGTACCTAACACACAAGCATGCCTTAGATGGTGAGGACATCCAAAATAGGTAAGTGCATTTGTATGCAAGTGCCATTTTGTGTGTGTACGTTCGGATCAATACGCACTCGGTCGCCTGGGGAGAGAAAGAGGGGGGTAGGAGAGGAAGGGTAATTCTCTTGCATAAACAATTACTCAATGCCAACCCCAATTGGTTTCGCCTCACACACATGCACACACATTATGCACACACACAGCAAGTCAGATAAATCCTCTCATTCTCTGCTCTGCCAAGACAAGACAAGAAAGTTTGGACAAAGTGAGAAGTTGGCAGATCGACTTTTGCTAACGTTAGCATAGCTATTTTTTTTCTTAACAGCAAGAGACTTCTTCTATTAAGGGTGCGTTTACACTGGCACAGTGGGAATGATGACTCGCGCCTATTTGGATCCGGCAGAAAAAATAAATCCGCCAGTGTAACCGGGGTCTACACAAAAAGCTCGTGGACAGAGATAAAGGGGGGAGTTGAAAATGGTCCTCTGTGAAATGGGGCGGGAAAGTGGTGTTAGGAGGTGTCCCAACACCTGCCGCTGATGGGGAAGACCTAACGGAGCAAACTTTTATAGGCCAATCCCAAGCATAATTTCCCATCTTGAAACAATTTCGGTGTCGGAATTACTCACCACGTGCTCTTAACATAAGGAGCAGAAGTACGGGGTGTTGCAGACAAATCCGGGAATGGCCGAGACTCTTTAATCAAACGCTGTGAAGCATCACAGTTGATGGCACCAGGACAAATCGTCCAGGGTGCATTCGCTGATTAAGTCTGGCTTTTAACGCTCTGTATAGCACAGTGCAGTTCCAACACCGAGGCGGCCGGCGGCCATATTGAGTGTGATGATAATTTTTCTCCCTCACGGTCCAACGAGTAATTGTGCCAGATTACACGGTTCCTTAGAAATTAGTATTTCATCGTGAGGAAATTATTCCGGCTTTACCTATGCGCTAGACCCGGTCCGGAGGCAGTAAGTGGCACACAACACTTACTTGTGAAGACCATTTTCTCCTCATCATTTGTAGGTTGTACGCGTGCATGACAGGCACCGTGTGGGCAACAAAAAAAAATCTAAAGTTCTTTGTTCACATCTGTTCAATTCTCCTCTTCATACCGTTATTATGTGCCCGGCAAAGCTAGATGTCACCAATGACAGACGCAGTAGAGCAGATCTCTATTTTTTTTTTCACTTTTGCACGCTGCGTTCTCGGCGGTCCCTATTTGCGTATGCACCCTGTATGCACGCTCGCTGCATGCGGAGGCGTCATTTGGCAGTAGCAGCCTCATCATCTAAGCTTCTGTGTTTTTTTTTTTGTCCAAATTATCGTGCAAGGCAGCATTTACTTGCAGCGTCCTGATGACGGGTGCGTCCAGTTGGGTTAACCCAATTGCAGGACAAAGGAGGAGGCCTCAAGCTCAGCATTCATTAACAGACCTTCTGAGCTGATTTGCAAGCCGCGGAGATTCGAGCTGGAAGATTTGCCCAAATGTCGGCACTGATGACAAGAGAGCTCGGTTGAGTCGTTTGGTGATTTTCTCGTCCACTCTGCTGGTGTTGGCAGCCTCGTCACAGTACATACGTATTTGTGGGGACTGCGGCCAGATGACCGAAAGCTAGTGGTGATGAGAGGGGCCCCTTTCTTGGACCACCCTGTAACTCGCCCACTTGTTTACTTCTCCAAGTTGACGGACGAAAAAGAAAAAAAAGAATATCCGATTCATTCTTCCTTGCAGCTGAACGAATTTTGTGCCTGCTCGTGGAATCGGCTTTTACCCCAGCCGTCAATAAATCGTGATTCTCGACGTCCTTCGCATCGCCAAACAAAGCTGGGAAACAAATGAGCCTGACTAATGAACACGCAGAGCCTTGACCGCATATAATATCTACCTCCTCCAGAAGCCCCAAAGCAGAAGGAGCTTAGGGCGCGTCTGCACAAGGCAAAGTCTGGTCGAGTGACCACTTTTAACGTGTGTGAGACATGAATCCGCCTGCCGTAAGCGCGGCTTTTACTCTGCACATTCACTCAAGCACACACACACACACGCTGGCGCGCGCGCGCACGTTATTGTGCCACCGACGGGAAGTCGTAGTAATGAAAATGCGTCCTGAGGCAATGCGGTGTGAAAATCGATTGACTCCGGGGGCCACAGGAAAGCAGGGCGAAAACACCGCAGGGTCAAAAACTTGCTCCAAAAACGAGGAGAAGAAAATTAAGCAATCTCGTACTGAGAATGTGTACTTTGTCGTGACCTCTATGTAAGTAGTACAGGGTGACTCATACAGTCCTGAGATGCCAGAGAAACGATTGTACAGGTGGTCACGAGCAAGAGTGAATTTTGATGCTCTGAGAGGCTGTGGTCATTTTCATTTCCCCCTAATGCGCTGGAGAAAAAAAAAAGCCAGTTGGCTTGTGTACTTTCAGCAGAACTTGGAGAAAGTATTGCCACGAAAGAGACATTTCCAGGATATTTCAGCGGAATCGTCCAGCTCGGATCTGGCAGAGTGGCTTAAAACTTTCCGGCGGGACAAAGTTTTCCCTGTGAAAGCAAGAAAAACAATTATGCTTTAAAGAAAAGAGAAGTTGCCTCTGCTGCTTTTTGTGTTTGGGATCTCTTAGTCGGACAGACAAGACCCGGGGGAGGGGGCGCAAATGGCTCCATTGGACATGACATCTAGTCAAGGAGTCCGTCCACACTAACGGAGACTCAGGTATTTACAAGTGGTCTCACTTAAGTTACAACTTTGTTTCTTCGGGGATTGCGTGATGTTAGAAGCCTTAGCATTTGTGTGGGGGAGAACACAACAAAACAGCGTTGTCGAAATATCCTACCAATTTCACGTCAATATGTGATCCCGCCAATCTTTATGCATCGATGCCGGGAAACTTGGGCAACAGCAGCACGTGCATGTAACATCTCCATGTAATTCATCTTCGACTTCAGCTCTCACTTCAGTAGGTGTTCCAATCTCGCCACTGGATGCGAAGTGAAACTCATATCAGAGACATATGAAAATGCAGCAACTTGAGACGATGAGTACAGGACCTCTAGAAGCATGCTTGAGATGGTAGAGACACCGAAGGCAGCTGTGCAATCAGACGACTCGCAAGCCCTCACTACCGATGACCCATGCTACGTCTGTCGGCTGCTGCAAAAGCACATCTCTCTCCATGATTAGAGCACCTTGTATGATAGTGTGACTGCCTCCTTTTCACTGGAGCTGAGACCGATTTCTTTTGCACCTACGCTGATATGAAGGTTGTTTGATCTTCCTCCTGGAAGAGACGACAAGGAAAAGGTTGGCGCAGACGTCGAAATGGTCGCCTAGAGATTTGAATAATTGATTGGAGGTCTTTTCACGCCCTCTTCTCTCCTTCCTGGTTGTTTCTGAGTGGTCTTAGCCCTGGGGGAGAATAATATTTCACCCGCTGCTGCTGCTCAAAAAGTAGACGAAAACTTAGTCTTAACAAGCGATTCTCAGGAGAGCGATCATTGTGAGAGGGTTGGACCAATGGATGCAGCAGCGACAGCAGCAGCAGCTGCCTCATGTGTAAGCACAGGTCCGCCTCCCTCGTCCCTCCCTTGCCTGCCGAAACCATCGTAAAACACGAGTGAGGCAATCTGCACATATTAGCCTGACTCACGCTAACACACTGTGGATGAGCCTTCTGGGAGCGTCAGTGATGTTTTTTCCCTCTTCTTCTCCATCGAGTCTTGCCAGCCACTGAGTGATGTGCCCGTGCCAACTATAATTTTGTAACATTCTTTAGCTTTCATCAAAGCTCATCATGGCATGGCAAAATGGGAGCTTCCTATTGTTCATTGCTGCTGTCTCCATCCTCCTGTGCACGTGGCTACTCACAGAGCTGGTGAACTTCTCCTACTCATGCAAGGACGATATCGGCATATTGATATATACATATATTGTGTACATCAATAACTTTTCCTCTCCTTTTTTTGCTATAATGTTCCTTATATTATAGTGACATTTTCATGCTGGCGACGACATTTAACGCGTTGTCTCCGGTTCTTCCTGCTCTCCTGCCAGCCGCCGTGACCGTAATTGGCCATGCTAAACTTGATCTCCGGAATTTGGAGCATGTTGCAGAAAGCAACCGAGATCGAGAGATGCGCGCGCATGCCTGCGAAATCGTTAGCGCGCCGCAGACTCTTCTGGAATGGAGCACATTTAGCAGGCGGAGGAATTTGTGACCCTTTTACTTATGCACGTAGACCATGGTTTTGGGGTGGGGTGCTATTTTTTTTTTCCTGGGGTGGGGTGTGTGCGGGGGTGAGACTGGCTCCTGGGATGAAGTGAGCGCGATGATAAAGATTGCTTTTTCTGCACGTGTCTGGTTGTCTTGCCCGCCAAAGTGAACCAGGGGTAAACGAACTCGTACCTGTTCTTCTACCGCTCGGCAAAACAAGTCCAAATTTGGGAGATTGGATTGCGCGAATGTCGACGAGACAAGGATTCTGCATTTTCACCTCCTTAATAATCCTGTCTGGTGGAGATTTTTCCTTCTCTTATTCGTGGTTCCCTGTTTCACCCATGCTCTTTGTGCGCGAGGACACAAACGTGAGGGAAAGAAGGGGAGAAAGAGGAGACTAGAGGGGTGACAGCAAAGTGGGCACTTCCAATGGGTCGAATTTGTCAGCGTTGACTGACGATTTGGAACTGCTGCTGCTGCGGTTTTTGGGTGGGTTTAGTGGAAACGCCCAAAAAGAGAGAAATGGGGTTCCCTAAAAGCAGGCAAATCCTCTTTCACACTCACGTCCACTTCTCCTCCACAGGGAATTCAGGGTGGTTTTTTTTCCCTTTCTGACTAACCGACTGGGGCCTAAAACCTGTCCCAGTTGTTGCAGTTGGGGCGGAGGATTTTTGGGTTAAAGAAAATTGGAGAATTGTTGATATCTTAAAAGTTGCTGACGTGTTGAGGAGTGAACTTCGGACCAAAACCATCCTCGAGTCACATTTGGCGCGTCACTAAATCACAGTTGTGCAGGATCCTCCCAAAAGGTCGTGAGTCTGTCGAAACTGAACCCTGCTTATATAAAAAGGGCCGCCAGTGCGTTATATGAAATAGGCTTAATTTCACGTCTGCTTTTTACGATATAGACATTTCAGGAGCAAAGCTGGTCCACAGCTTGGACGTCCGGATGTCCTTCTTGGCAATAAAGCGAGAAATTTAACATTGTATATGATTCCTGCTAGGTCATGACCACTTGGAGCATGTCCTTAAGTCCACTGGGAGTGAATTTGGTTACAAAGCTGTTCTGCCATCACTGCGGAATGAATAATGTCAATATTAAGAAATATGTACATATTTTGTTATATTGCATCGTCAAATGAAGCCAAAATAGCATGTAACAGCTCTTGTTGTTCATCCCGTCCATGTTTATATATAAACACAACAAAATGCTAGTGCGTCCCCTCTTCTTTTTTCCCTACTAACTTATGCCAGCAGTGAGTTGTTCTATGCGTTCCAATAACTGTCAGAGAGCTTACGTGGGACACTCGATATCTGTCATCTGGCCGCACGCAAGCGATCCCACGCAAAAGGTAAAACCACCCCCCTCTTACCTCTCCCATGCTCCCGTTCCTCCCCTTGTCCACGCATTAAGTGGTGTACACGTATGCCTTGTAAGTCCTCTCCACCGTCCACTACTTCTTGGTGGTCTTTTTTTTTTACGGAGATGGAGAACAAGGGGAGACATTCGTCCAAGTCATGTGGAAAGTCCAGGAACTTCGACAGTGCTTACTAAGTGACAAGTGGTGAACAAGACCCAGGCTGCCTGCCCAGAAGTGGCCTTTAAGGCCAGTGCTGACTCCTGCCTGCTCCGTCATTGCGTCGACGCTCTGTAACTGTCAGTCATGTGCCAAAATTCCTCTGACGCCGAATAAAAGTTCTGGCTTCTCATAACCTTTTTTTGTTGTTGTTGTAGACTACAGTGGGTGGTTTTTGACTTTTTTTTTACTTCCCCCCAAATCCCTCCCCAAAATAACATTGACAATTTTTGGGCTTGCGTCGACCAGCGCCGCAGGCAAAAGCAAAGACGAATAATCAATGGGGATGCAGCAGCATTCGTGATGGAACCTCCTCTACGCTAGTGATGATGCAAGCCCCATTTATTGCGACTCGCCAGCCCCTTTATCCCCGCATAAAAAGAGCTCGCACTAGTTTGAGTCTTTAGGCCAAAGGACGAGTGCATCATGAAAAAAAAAACAATGCAGGGCACTGCAATTTTTATGCTATTTTGCAGATTCTTCCTCCTCACCCTCTTTCTTTTCCAGTCTTCTCTCCAAAAATTTCATAGGCTCCATTTTGCTTGGCCTCATTTGGCAAATTCGCAAGAAAGACTTGTTGAGCTACGATGCACTGAATAAAAAAAAGTCTTCCATCTCTGGCCAAATTGGCATGAAATGCCATTTTGCTGCTGATGGCTCGCGAGCCCACGCTTGAGGCTCGTCCCCATCACTACTCAGAGCAGAGTGCGTGCTGACAGCGCGTTGAGAGCTTCTAAGGCTTGATGAGGAAGAAAGAGAGAGAGAGGACGACCTAATTAGATTTGTGTTCTGAGCAAGTTGCCCGCCCCCCCCCCCCGGGGGGGGGAAAGGGGGGGGGGGGGGGGGCCCCCGCCACGGGGGGGGTTTTTTTGTTTTGGGACCGGGGAAATTTTGGGTT
>JAAUXU010073020.1_pt1 | contig 11698 bp, 10 predicted proteins | sample 7278151 | NCBI WGS metagenome assembly JAAUXU01 (sample SAMN14350113, study PRJNA611818) | marine sediment metagenome | isolation source: surface marine sediment (1.8m) | place: French Polynesia: Moorea | collected 2018-08 | reverse complement strand
TGGGCCGGGCTGGGCCGGGCCCGGCCCAGCCCAGGCCGAAAAATTTCGGGCTGGGCTTTTAGCCCATGGGCCGAAAAATTGGAAATAAGAAAAAAATTTTAAAAAACCCAACTTTTTTCAAAGCTATTTACACTTTTTGACAATTTTTTTCCTATTTTGTTATTGTCAGTAATTTTTATTTACTTAACTTTGGTTTGTGCTCTGTTGGAAGTAGTTATTGTTGGTTAAGATATGAGGCTTTTTTCTATTCTCCTATTTGGGCCCAATTTTACCCAAATGGGCCAGCCCATGGGCTGGGCCGGGCTGGGCTGGGCTTTTTCGATTTGAGCCCAGCCCAGCCCAGGCCGAAAAAATCCGGCCCATGCCCATCCCTAAAATGAACGCACTCTCTTTTTACCGCCCTCCGCCGGCAAAAACAGCTATCCACTATCCAGCGTCAGCGTCCAGCGGCGACGAGACGGAGAGAGAGAGGGAAGAGAAAGCCAAAAAGTAAACCATAGAGAAATTCCACTTATTCCAGCTACGCATTATTAGCTTAGCTTAAGCTTATGGGCTGACCCCAAAGGCCGATGACGACGGCGACGCCCTATAGTCAACTTGATCCTGGTGGACCCCGGCACGATCGGGGAGAGGGGAGGGGGAGCTGAGGGGGCACTAGTCAAGCTAGTGCCGCTTAGGGACCACGAGCCTCTTTCCGACTTCTGTCCCTTGTCTTCACCATGGTTCGCGTCATCTCCGTGCACCACTTCAGCCGCCAGGACGTGTCTCTGGTTGGTGCCGCGCCCACCGCCCTGTCCTCCGCGGGAGCCAACACGGTGGTTCTGGCCGACGGGAGGAACCAGACCATGCAGGTCAGGGACCTGGAGGGCGGGGCCGGCGGGCGCGTGGGGCACACCTTCCAGACCATCGACGTGGTGCGGGAGGTGGTCTACTGCCCGACCGGGAAGTACCTCCTCACGCTGGAGGGCGGCGCGGCGCCGGACGGGGTGAGGGTATACGTCAACTGGGCGGACCCTGCCGTGGGCAAGGCCCCCATCTGCCCCCGGATCGCCGGCTGCGTGTCCCCCACCTACGCCAGCCAGTCCTCGTCCGATGAAGACGGCGGCGGTGGCGGCAGGGTCATCCTGGACGTCATCGAGTTTCCCCAGCGCGACTCCCCGCTGCACGTGGCAGCCTGCTCCACCACGGGGAATATTATGGTGGCCGCCGCCAACTTCCTCGCCGTCTACAAGTACGTCAACAAGAACGGCGGAGGCAACGGGGCCTCCAAGGACAAGGGCGGCAGCAGAGGATACATTGACTTCAAGGAGTGCATCCAGGTGGACAAGAGTTTACTGCATTCGAATTTATTGCTCCCTCATGTTGTTGTTGATGCTCTTTTCCCAGGTTTTCCACAACTTGGTTCCTACCGAGGTAGCCTTGAGTGAGGACGTGATCGCCTGCATGAGCGATTCGGAGCTGCACGTCTTCAAGGTCAAGATGAAGGAGGTGACGGACAACGACGAGGATGACGACGATGAAAGGAACCTGCACAGCATCAGCCTTTACAGCTTCAACTCCACCGACCTGGACAGCAGCGGGAACGGCAGCGGGCAGCAACAGCAGGCGTCTTTTCGGCTGGGGAGGGTGGCGGGGCCACCGGAGGCGGAGGCGGAGGAGGGGGACGACGACGGAGTGGGTTCAGGAGAAAAGAGAGTGTGTCTTAATAACATCTTTCTGAAAAATTCGGGAATTTTGGAGCAGGTTGTTTTCCCTCAGAATTGCCCTCCACCACCCTTACGCAACGTGAGCGCTCGGCGCCAGCAGGACTCCGAGAGCAACGGTGGCAACGGCGGCTTCGGCGACGGCGGCCTCTCCCCGTCCTCCTCCGGCCGCCACCTGCCCGGATACGACGGCTACGTTCGTCTACATCCTAGGCACGTCGATCTCTCCTCGGCCGACGCTGCCGTCCCAGTTATACACCTGCGGGAGGTGGAGGAGGCCAACAAAAGGGCCAGGAGGGGAGGAGGAGTAGAAGGTGACAGATCGTCCTCGTCCCAACCGAAGTTGGTGGAGCACACGTTCGGGCCTCTGGTGGGGGCGACCGAGACCACAATCAAGCTCATCGGCAACCCGTCGCCCTCCCACCTCTCTCCGGAGGAAGACCACCAGTCAATCAGGTTTGAAATTTACGCTTTTCGGTAAAGTACGAATTTTCCCACATTTTTCTTACTTATGTCTATTAGGGAGGACTGCTACGAGATGGAGTGTGTGACCCTGCTCCGCTGCTCCCTCTCTGACTCCGAGCACCAAAGGGGCGAGCGACTGCGCAACCTCAACCTCAAGCCGGTCTTCTGGCGCGAGTACCGCGTGCGAAGCAAGGCCGCCTCCTCGGTCCCCTTCCCCCTGCCGCACCCGCTGCAGTCTTCCCTCCACCCGCACCTCATGTCTCTGACGGCCTGCTTCACCAGCCAGTCGGAGGGGCACCTCTATCACTTGCCCGGGCACCTCAGGAGGCCTGGGAAGGGATGCGGGGTTCACAAGGTCACTACTTACCCCTTCACCAGCGCTGTAGGTTACCAAGAATTGTCACCCCCTCGGAACTATTAGTTTCCAATTCTTTTTCAATGCAAGGTCTCCAAGATAGCCCTTGAGCCGACGATGCTGCATGCGCTGACGGAGACAGGCCTGGAGTCCTACACCCTCAAGTCCGGCTACAGCACCATCCTGGAGGCAGAGAAGGTGGACGGACTTATTAACGCCTGCCCTCCCGGTGGCGGCGGCAGTGAAGGCCCTGACGACGATGAAGAGGAGGCCAACCCAGTGTGCTTAGTTGGCCTGAGGCCCTTCCTAGGAGCCAAACACCTGCTGGTCTCCCAGTCCCACCTGGTCCTGCTTTCAAGGCCTGATGACGAGCAGCAAGGGCAGCTTCACAGGCAAGAGCAGGAGGAGGACTCCTCGCAGCCGCCTCAGCATCAGGACGAGTGGACCATGTACAGCCTGACACTGCCGACGCCCACCGAGCTCCATCGGGACATGCTCCAGCTGGCGTGCCTCAACCGCTCCTCCAGCCCTCAGGGTTATTTCCAGCTGTTGTGCGAGGCGCACATGGTCTTGCGCACCTCGCTCAGGCAACTCTCCTGGCAGCAGGCGGTTGGGGCCAACGGGGCCAAGGAGAAATACGCTCAGACCAGGGAAAAGTGAGTCAGTTTGCTTCATGCTCGTAAACTAGGATGCTTGCAGGGATACATTGCTTACAGGGTATAGTCAGGACAAAAAAAGATCATGGTTTCAGATAGTCAGCTATTGCACTACATTTAGAATTTGGAGGATCAATTGACAGAGCATTATATTTAGGAACAAAGCAAAAGTTGACGAAACCATTGCAAGAGCCCTAGACAATGTTGCCTTTAACTTTTGCTGGCTTGAATGAGGCATTGGTAGAGATGAATATTTTGGCAGCACTCAAAAGGGGGCATTGGGTCATCCCCTGCCCAAAGACTGCATGCTACTGCACCTTGGAATGATGCCCTCTCTTGACCAGCATCACTTTTCATACCTACCACAGCCAGGATTCTAGGAAGTGGATCAATTAGAGATTCTGACAATTCGGAGTAGTCCCAATCATAGGGATACTGGCCAGATGTCCTAACCTTCAATTTTAAGGGTACTGTGTTTCCAACTGAAGGCAACTGTTGAATTTGTCTTCATCAATCAGTTCAGGGGTAGTACAGATAAATGGTCCTTGCAAATATTTTGGGTGCACAAAAACCTGTTTTTTCTGGAGAGCTCAGCAATAGCTTTATCAGGTTACAGGTCATGAACTTTCCTCCCACATGGGAGACAACAAAATTAGGAATCAGGGGGTGGCAGCTTAAATGATAACATTTATGAAGCCATTTGGGTGCATTGTTTGGAGCAAATAACATCTCTAGGCTCTTACCATCCTTGAGTGAGCTTGCATAATGTGGGGGATAATGTACTTCATCATTGCAGAGGCAGATCCATTTTGTTTATTTTTCAGAAGCCCCTGAACAAGTTGGACGAGAAAATTTCCATTTCATTTTTATGTTCAGTGAGGCAAAAAGGATCCTCTGCCTTGGAGCACCTCTAAAGCTTGAAGGCTTCCACAGGGCATGTTTTTGCAGTATTAAGTAAAGCTTTTGACAATGCTAAATGAAGGGTCTTAATGCTGCATTAATTTGTGTAAATAATATCCCACCTGAATCCCTATGGGGTTCAGGCTTCTCATCTGGAGCAATATGGAGTCCTGTTTTGTGTAGATTTTGTGTGGCAATTTCGTACTTGTATCGTTGTCAACGTAAGAGTTTTCGTCCAGGTACCTTGAAACGTGCCACCTCCTCGGCCTCCACTACGCCCTCTCCCGCGATCGGCGCCGCTTCCCTCTGGCCGTCCCCTACTTCCGCATGTCGGGCCGCCCCGCCGTCGCCTGCCTACACTCCTGCCTGGAGGAGCACTTCCGAGGAGGCGGGGCGGGCGCCTCCGTCCATCTCCCGCCGGGCCTCGTCTCCTATGTGGAGGAGATCGTGCTGCGGCCGTCGGCGCCGTCGGAGAACGTGCTGGACGCTGGGTTGGCCGACGCCGTCATTGACCTACTCGGGCGGCACTCGCACAGGACACTGGCAGGACTAGTGCTCAGGTGAGTTCAGTTTAAGTTTAGTACGGCCTCATGTTAAAACAAATGTTTAAAAGCACAAGTACGCATGTACATCATTTGCTCTCCGTCCGTGACAGAAGTCATAACTTGACTCCAGACTTGCCGCATCCTTGAAACTTTAGTGCCCGTTGTTACCTGCGGCGAAGCCGACAGGTCATGGAACAGTGAGAGTTGTTGTTGGGGGGGGGGTGACTACTTTGAGGTCACGACCTTGAAGGTAGACCTAAGGTCAAGGTCAACTCAAGATCAACTCAACCCTTTTGCTCTCTTCCCCTTATCTCCCACCCATAATTTTCCTCAGGGTGGGATCCAGTGGACCTAGACCAGATTCTCTTCCGGGTGGGATCCCGCAGACCTAGACCAGATCTCTCTTCGGGGTAGGATCTAAGGCTTTCTTTTAAAAAAATTCTCCTTGGGGTTGGATCCATTGATCATTCAGCTTCCTTTTTTTAAAAAATCCATTTGAGAGGTCCCACTCCTTTTTTGTCTTATCCTTTTTTATTTCAATATCTTGTCGCCGCAAGTCTTTGAACAAAGTATGTTCTTGCGAGATGAAGTGGTCTAAGCACTGCCTTCTTGGCTGTGGCACTTTTCCTGGCATCTTTGGGCAACCAGAAGTCTTGGGCCACCAGCAATCCGCTTGTACTTTGGGGTGGATCGAACCTAGACTCGGACTCATAGGTTCGAGGGTTTGACAAACAATTTCTAGGTTCGGTTCGGTTCGAGTTCGAGAATATGGACGATTGGACTCGAGAGGTTCGCAAACCTTGTTTTTGACTTTAATAAATAAAAAAATCTGGAAACTTTTTTTGTGTCTTTTTTATCAAACTTAAAGTTTTGCGTGCTTGGAGAAATTGTTAAAGCTACAACTTTATAGAAAAAAGGTGTCGTGATTGTTGTCAAATATCTTGCTTGCTTTTTTCTTCTATATTGTAGATTCGGTTCGGTTTGAGTTTGAAAATATTGGGTTTGATTCGGTTCAAGAAAATTTTCGCTGGACTCGACTCGATTCAGGTTCTAAAAATATAGGTTCGATCCACCACTTTGTACTAAAAAGGATTCCACTATTCAGCTAATTTTCAGACACATCTGTTCTTAAGCACATTCGTTTGATTTCTTGCCTCCTTGAATTTCCTTATTTTGTTTGAAATGAATTCAATTTGAAATTTGACTGTTTTTCCAGATCCCGCGGATTCAGGGAATTCAAGACCAAGAAAACCCGCAAGGCTCTATGGGAGGCGAAGACGGCTTCTGATTCGAAGTCGTCTCGAGGTGAGGAGACGCCTCCTCCTTCAACCTCCCCCGAGATCGTCCTTGCGCTCTGCTTCCTCACCCTGGACGATGACGAGGACCGGGAGCAGGCGCTACACCTGCTGTTGCGCCTGCCAGCCTCGCAGCAGGTGTCCCTGGCCGCGGCACTCATCGAGCACCACCACCTGCTCTTCGAGAAGAGGCAGGAGTCGGCGCCTGAGGTCACGGGGTTCTCCGACCTGGCGGTGCTCTTCCAGGATTGCGTTCCCGAGATGTTCGTGGAGGTCAGACAAATTCAGAGGTTTAACTTTTTAAAAAGAAAAAAAATACTTTCTTCATTTTCAGGTTCTGGTTAGCCTGGTCCTCGGTGGCGCGATCGGCCTCAAGTCTGTTCTCTCCCTTTTCCTCTCCGCCCTGGCTTCCGCCTCCTCCGCCGTCGACGCCTCACATGAGAGGATCAACTCAGCCACGGCCGTACTGCAGCTCTTCCTGGAGACCTATTTCACCGAAGTCCTGGCTGACAACGAGCAGCATCAACAGCAGCAGGGGGAAGATGACCCGTGCGACGGTGAAATTTTGGAGGCCGCCCAGACTGAGGAAGGGGAGGAGGCCTTGCAGACCCTGGTGAGGTCTTACCTGGCCAGCCTCTCCGTCCCCGTCCACTTTGGGGAGAAGAACATCGACGCGGACATGTTCGGCAACAGGCTTCTCTGCCTGGACAAGCTCCCTCCCTTCCAGGAGAGCGCCAAGGAGGTCCTGGACGCCAGCTCACCAGAGTTCTGGTGTCAGAACTCCCTTCTGAAGCTGCAGTCCCTGCTCAGCTGCCCCCAACTGGCGACGGCGCCGGTCAAGGATACGGTGCTGCATTTCCTGGACAACGTAGGTTTTCGAACCGGCATGTTTCATTCATATAACATCAAATGTTCTTGCTACAGGTTGGTTCTTCTTCTTCTTCTTCCTCCGTGGTTGGTGAGCTGTCCCTTCGGCTGCTCTGCTGCCGCTCCCACTCGGAAGTGGTCTCCCTCCTGTGCTCCTCGCCGCACCCGGCCGTCCTCCTCGGCTTCGCCAAGGAGATCCCGGAGCCTTTCAGTGAGGACCACTGGCGGTTGGCCGTCCACAGCCTGCAGGACCGCCTGGCCGGGTCCGACGACGACCACCCGCTGCACGAGACATGGTACTCGGCGCAGCAGGAGCTTCTGGACCACCTGGCACAGGAGCTGTCGCTTGTCGAGTTCCTCAGGGTCCTGCCGGGGACGGGAGAGGACGAGGAATTCCAAGTGAGAAACTGGTCGTCTTGAAGCAACATGAGTACTTTATTATGTCGTGTCTTCTAATCCCCCCATCCAGGGCTACATCCAGATGTGCCGGAAGAACCAGCAGGCCGTGGACATCCAGAACCTCATCGTCAACACCGGGCAGAAGCTCCTGGCCACTCTTAATTTCTAGAAAAGGAACACACGACGATCGCACCGACATGCTGCTGCATATCTAAAGCTTTAAAATATCGCTTTTTTCCAGTCTTTATCATTGTTATCTATTATTTATTACACTCCTACAAAAGCTAAATGCAATCCATAAGGGAGCTTAAGACACACTCAGATTAAATTTGGGCATTTGTTGTTGCTTCTTCGTAATTGCGATTGAGCTTTCCTGACAATACCATTATCACGACGGGTAAAAGTAGGGGTGGGATGGGGATTAGTCGTCTGTTTGTCTTAAAACACAGTCATGTACAGCATGTCGGATATCACAACGTTGCAGAGGAACACCTGTGCCACGGATCCAGCCCAGAAGGTAGGCTCTTGCATAAGATCGCCCATGACGTCCACTATCCGCTCTGGGGTCATGGCGTAGAGCAGCAGGCCCAGCAGGATGAGGAAGTAGCAGCAGTTGTAGGCGTAGTACACGTAGAGTAGGATGGCGTATCTCCTGAACTTTCGCGTGTAGTGCAGCCCCACCATGAGGACGGCGGGTGGCACCGTCCAGAAGGCCATGATGAGGGCTGTGACCAGCACATCCTTCATGTACTGCTGCACGATGGCCATAGAGATGAAGGTGATGGGGAAGGCCAGGAGGCTGGAGAACTGGATGACCTGCTGCAGGATCCCCATGCGGAGGGAGGCGCCCTCCACGTCTTCGATGTGCAGGGAGGGGTGGATGAGGATGAGGACGGAGGCGCGAACGAGGGCGGGAACCACCGTGGCCAGGATGGGGATGAGCTGGAAGGTGAAGAGGCAGGCGAAGAAGAGACCGATGCTGAACTCGGCCACCTGCCGGATGGTCCGGTTGAAGTCTTCTCCGCAGAAGGGGCAGATCTCGTCCAGTCTGCTGGCGGAAAGGTAGTCGGGGAGGCCGACGACGATGACGCCGGCGAAGACAGTGAGGCTGCCAAAGAAGTTGGTGACGCGGCTCCCGGTGAAGAAGAGCGACTTGCGGTGGAGGGTGAGGGCAAGATGGCTAGCCACGTCAAAGGTCAGGCTGGTCCAGAAGAGCAGCGTCGACGCGATCATGATGTAGGACTTTGTCCTCTCCATGCCGTTGTACAGCTGGAAGACGTCGTCCAGGACCGATCCGCTGTCCGGCCACGTCAGATTGGTGCCGGCGTAGTCCAGGATCTCCTGGATCTCTTCCTTGGAAGAGAATTCCTGGCTGGAGACCGTCGTATGGATGGTGAGGCAAGTGAAGAGGACGACCCCGATGATAAGGAAGAGCCTCCTGAACTTGATCCTCCACCCGTACGTCACCGGATCCTTGTACTCCTTCCGCTCCAGGAGGAAGTCGAAGAATCGCCTGGTCTGTCCCCAGCATCCGCTCGGGTACCACTCCCCTGCCACTATCACGCTCTTCCTCCTCCTCTCCTCCTCCTCTGCCGAGTCCTCTGCCTCCTCCTTGCTGCCGCTACTGCTGTTGTTGTTGCTCCTCCTTGTTTCCACTTCCGGCATCTCCCCCTCTGCCCTGGCCACCATGTCGACCACCTCCTGCTTTAGCACGTACTTGTCAGCGTTCCTGCTGCGCTGTCTCTCGATGCTGGGCCTCGGCTTCCTGGCCAACAGTGCCGGCGGCTTTGGCGGCAGCGGGGGCGGGGGCGCTGGCCGTAACGTCTTCCTCTTCCTCCTCTTCTCGAACTGCTTGATCCTGTCCCGCACGTTCCCCTTGACGTCCACCACTTCGACTTCGTCGTCGTCCGAGGCGAAGAGCTCCTTCGCCCTCGCCCCGGAATTGACGATGACTAGGGAGGAGTCCTGCGGCCGGACCTGCCTCCCCCGCATGGATTAGGAAAGGTCGATGTTTGGGGGCAGCGTCCTCCCTCTCTGCCTCCTCCCTCCTCTGGCGTCAAAGGACCTCTCCAGGCTGAAGGAGGAGTCCAGCCCGAGATCCTTGTGCCTCTGGATGGTCCTCCAGCGCTCGGCGCGGTCGTCCATGACGGCCAGCCTGCGCCTCAGGGACTTGCGCAGGACGTCCCTGGCAGCCTCCAGGTTTTGGTCTTTAAAGACCAGCCTGTTCTTTTCCGCGCCTCCCTCCGAGTCGTCTAGGATGAGGGCCAGGAGGAAGTAGGAGACGGAGGCCATCCAGAAGAAGACAGAGGTGACGGCAGGAAGGATGAAGTCCTGCAGGTTCTTCCTCTCCTGGTTGAACTCCGTGTTGATGATGTGGTGCGTGATGAGGGAAAACGAGGCGAGGAAGAAAGCGAGCTGAGAAATCTGGAAGGGGATTTGTAAATGTTTAAGATCAAACTACCTTTATAAAAAATCAAAATATGGTAAGACAGAAAATTCGTTGGGGACGAAGAAGGATACGGATCTTAGATAATTCTATACCTGGAGCATGATGTCGAAGAAAAGCATGGATCGACTCTTTCGCTCCTGGCATCTCCTGCGCTCCTCTGCCTGCTGCTCCTTCTCCCTCCGGCTCCTCCTCCGCCCATCGCCGCTCTGGTCCTCCAGTTCGTAGGACTGGGTGGCGGCGGACGAAGGGGGAGTTAGCCTCTTCTCGCACCGGGGCCGGCAGTGGGTGATCAGGGCCTTGCCCAGGGTGTGCACGCCCAGGGGCAGGAACCAGATGAGTATGACCAGGACGAGGAAAGCGCTGTTGTGGTTTGAGTCCTGTGACCAGATGATGACCGGGTGGAGGCAGATGAAGGGCTGGATGATGGTGAGGATGACGAGGAGCGTGGTGAGGATCTCCATGTTAGAGCGCTTGGTGTGGACGTGGAGAAGGCGGAAGACGACGGTCCCGCAGTAAAGGCCGCCGCCGATGCCGTGGAAGAGAAAGACGATGGTGAAGGATATCACAGTCAGGGAGAACCCGTTGAGGGTGATTCGGAGGGTGGAGGAGGCGATGCTGTGCATGGAGGCGTTGTCCGTGAGGAAGATGCCGCCGTCGCGCTCCAGCGTCACCAGCTCGTCGAAGTAGGTGGAAAAGATGACGGTGGCGAAGACCACGAAGATGCCCGCCAGCAGGGTGGCGGAGGAGAGGAGTCGGAGCTTGGTCCAGGCCGTCCTGCTGCCTGCGGTGCTGAGGCACCACAGCACCACGACGCCAATGGAGAAGACGGCGTTGGCGACGTTGACGGCCAGGGTGAGGTGGTTTAGCCGGTCGACGAACTCCTCCACTCTGGAGGTGTCCAGGATGTCGACGGACACCGTCACCCCGTTCCTGAACTTGTTTTGGATGATGAGAAGCGGGTTGTTGTCGCTGTTCCACTCCACGGCGAAAACCACCGCCATCACCGCGTTCAGTATGAGGAGGAAGTTTTGCACTAAGTCCTCCCGGATTTCCTTCGCCTCCGCCTTCTTCCACTGCGAGAAGCGCCAACCCACTCGGCTTGTGATTGCCTTCAGAGCTGATGATAGGCGGGCCTTGGTCCTCGCTCCGCAGCTTGGAGGAGCAGAGGTAGAGACGTTGTTGGCGCCATGTCCCCTTGCCGTTCCTGACACTGATGTTTCTCGCAAGGAAGGATTGACCGACTTGGACCTCTTGCACTTGTAGCAGATGGCGATTGTTCCGAGGGCGAATACGGCCACCAGTATGGAGCATGTCACTGCTATATATTTGACCTCATCGTCATCCACCAGAGACTTGATGATATCTCCGACGCCCCCCTCCGATCCCTCGCCCGAGCTTTGTACGGTCCTGGAGAATAGCACCCTCAGTTTGCCCTCGTAGGACCTGCAGGTGCCCACCTCCACGTTCCTAAGGTTGAAGAGGCACCCGAAGCAGTCTTTGGAGCACTCCCAGTTGGCCGCCTTGACCACGGTGCTGTTCTCCATAACCAGGTTGATGTACTCGCCTCCCTCCGTCTCCTGGCAAGCCCCCACGCCCCTGGCGCCAACGTTGATGTGGCTGGAGACCATCTGGGGTTCGACGTAGCGCGGGTAGTATGCGCAGGAGTCTCGATCGAAGAAGACGTTTGCCACAAGACTCGCGTTTTCCCCCGACGACGATTCCCAACCGTCAACATTTGGGTACCCCAGCCTGTAAGACTGCCCCAGCATGGTCTTGAAGCACTGTCCCTCTTCTCTGGGCTTCTCCAGGCTGTTGTACTCGCAAAACTTACACGAGCTGTCGCTGCAGCCAAACTTGATGGTTGAGGCGTCCATGTAGTAGAACTGCATAGAAGAGTTTCACCAAGGTAAATATTTGTTTTTTAATTTGCTACTCCAAAAACAAGGAAAAAATTAACGAGTGGCTAGGCCAAATCGATCCACCCTTCCGCAAGGTAGAAAAAAATTTTCTAGAAAAAACTACAGCTTCTTACAGATTTTGCATACAAAGAAAACTGTTTGGCGG